>Ga0209810_1004198_pt1 | contig 14121 bp, 12 predicted proteins | sample Coa_R1_7_FD_187159 | JGI IMG/M metagenome (GOLD analysis project Ga0209810, IMG submission 187159) | Surface soil microbial communities from Centralia Pennsylvania, which are recovering from an underground coalmine fire - Coalmine... | ecosystem: Environmental > Terrestrial > Soil > Unclassified...
GATGAGAATAGCTTTTCCCGGCTTGCCCAGGCAAGACGCCGACTGATCCAGAATGCCGGAACGCAGACCCGACGCGCTATGCTCGGCCCGCTGGCAGAGCGCGGCTACCTCCATAGGCTTGAGCGTCGCGTTCTCCTCACCTATAGTGAATTTGCCGCCAGAGAAGAGGGCGCCGGCCTGCACGGTTGCGACCTCCAGCGAGGCCGACGAACTCATGCCGCCGCCCAGCGGCACATCGCCGCCAACCACGGCATCGAAGCCGCTCAGTGGAACGCCGGCCCGCGCCAGTTCGGCCATCACGCCCAGAATATAGCGCGCCCAGCCGGGCAGCCCGCCGCGCTGCTGCTCAAACGTCTCCGGCAGGCCCGCCAGCGAGAACTGCGCGTACTCCTTGAAGTGCTGAGACCAGAGGCGTATAGTCGTATCGTCGCGCCTGCGGCCCGCGAAGACCGCGACGCGATCCACCGCCAGCGGCAGCACGAAGCCGTCATTGTAGTCCGTGTGCTCGCCGATGAGATTCACGCGGCCTGGCGCCCAGGCCGCACCCAATGGCCCCACATAGGTTATCTGGTCATGAAAGGCAATAGGAAATTGCTCCGCCGCCTGCTGCGCCGGCTGTGGAATTTTCGTCGCGTCCATCATTTCTCTTCCTGCGCAATCGCTGTACGTAACTCCTGCGCCTTCTGGAGCGGCGAGGAATCGTTTGTCCACATGCCCCAGATCGATTCTGAAGAGGCCGCGTACTTGAGCTTGCCTGGCGCGCGCCCTATGGCGAGGATCTCCACATGCAGATGAAAGCGCTCATCGGCAAGCTGGTGCAGCCCCAGTAGATAGGGCATCGGCGCCATCGCTCCCTCAAATAAGGCGTTATAGCCACGGATGACCTGTAACAAGAGCGCGGCCAGATCGCGCAGTTCATGATCCTCCATCCGGGCGAGGTTCGCCACATGGCGCCGGGTATAGAGATGCGTTTCATAGGGATAGCGCACGTATGGAGGCAAAAATGCCTGCCAGCTTGCGTTCGCGGCAACCTGATAGGCGCCTCCCGTCAGTTCCGCACGCACGCGGCAGAAGGGGCAGCCGCGCCCGGCGGCGCTCTCCTGCACTACGGTTTCTAATTCACGCTCAAGTGTGGGAGGGATGACCGAGACGCCGAACGCCTGGCCGTGAGGGTGATGCTGCGTCTGTCCAATCGCCTCGCCGCTATTCTCGAAGATCATTACAGCGGCATAGCGCGAGGCGAGATCGCGATAGAGGTCGCGCCAGAGCCTGGTCACGGCGTGGACTTCATCTACAGTGAGCCGGGTGAAGGTGCGGTTATGTTCGCGGTTATAGATCACGACATACGCCTCGCCGATGGGCGGCAGTAACGGCGGGAAGTCGTTCGGATGGAGCCAGACCTGCGTTTCGGGACTCACTCGCCCCTCTGTCATATCGGCACAAAAGGGGCACGCCGTCGTTCCCTCACGGCGATTCATGCGGTGCGGCGCGTTCACAAGATATTGCCGCAAGATGGGGTTCCAGATTAAAGGAGTTTCGTGTTCCATAAAGCTTCATCCATCTGATATTTTTTATTTTTAGCCATGTGCAGGTACTATTGACTGCTCACCGCTGCGCGGTTCGCTAGAGTATGAAGTCTGCGGGCGGATCGCCTGCGGCGATCCGCCCGCAGACTTCATACCCGCGAGTGCACGAGAGGCGCTGTGTCCGCAGACTCACTTCCTAATCGGGTGCGTCGCTGGCGCACAAGGTGATGCACATGGCGTTAGTTAGTGATGATGCAGTGTTTGAGTTCCCATAAGTACGCAGCGGCCCGCGCGCGCGAAGGACGCCAGCAGTTCGCCTTTGTCAATCACGGCTCCATCATCGCCCGCCGTTAACAGCCACTCGTCCCAGGTTGGCTTATCGGTAAAGAGCGCCCATGCCACCGGGGCAACCTGCTTGCCCACGGCTTGCATGAGCACACGCGCATGCTCATAACCAGGCTCTAATTGCTCTATAGACGGCAGGCCATCGGCAACGAACGCCGCGAATGTGCGGACTGAACGCACCTCCGCCGCCAGCACCTCGCAGACAACGCCCAGCACGAGTTTCTCTTGCTCCTCGCCGCCACGCTCGCCCGGCGTCGTTTGCCAGACTCCGGCAAGCAATGTACAATGTTGAGGCAGCCGCTTCAGAAAAGCCTCCACCTGCTTTTTATCCCAACCATGCCATATGTAAGTGTCGTCCTGCTGATCGAGTCGCAGCGCGGCATCCAGCAGTGGCCGCGTCGCATCCCATAGGGGCGAATCGGTATCAAGGGCCAGCAATTCCCCGGCTAACACACATTGCTCTCCTCTCGTAACATCATTCTCGCCCTTCTCACGCCGCGCGTTCGCACGCCAGGGAGAGATGATGTGGTGTGGTACAGGCGCAAAGCGCCTGTACCACACCACATCATCTCTCCGGCGAGCGCCGCAGGCGCGAGCAAGCGATGGTGCCGGAAATCAGGTATCCTTTCAAGTATACAATAAAGCGAAGATAGAGGCGAGAAAAGCTCGCCAGGTGCCGTTCATACATGTACAGGATATGAGCAAAACAGGTACATCGAGGAGAAGCGTGTGAGCACTATTCCCTGGTACGAAGCCTTTTTTAACGAAGACTATCTGCGCATCTATACTCCCTTTCTGCCCGCCGAGCGGACCGCACGCGAAGTCTCCGGCATCATCAATCTCCTCAATCTTCCGCCGGGAAGTCGTATCCTCGACCTCTGCTGCGGTCACGGACGCCACGCTATCCCCCTCGCGCAACGCGGCTACCAGGTGACGGGACAGGATCTCTCCGCGCCCTTTTTGCAGCGCGCCCGCGAGATGGCCGAAGCCGGGTCTCTCAATATGCGCTGGGTGCAGAGCGACATGAGAACGATCCCCTTCGAGAACGAATTTGACGCCATCATCAACATATTCACCTCTTTCGGCTATTTTGAGCACGAGGAAGAAGATCAACAGGTGCTCCAGCAGGTGCACAAAGCGCTCAAACCCGGCGGACTTTTTCTGCTAGAGACCATCTATCAACCCAGAGTGGTACGCTCTTTCTCGCCTTACGGCATCATTCGCTACGACGATGGATTGATCGTGCTGGAGGAGCGGCGCCTGGATCTCCTGCGCAGCAGGAACGAGATCCGCGTGACCATTCTCTACCCGGACGGGCGCCGCACTGAATACCGGCAATCTATACGTATTTACACGCTGACGGAGCTGGTGCGCATGCTCGCAGAAGCCGGCCTCCAGACGCGGGCGTATTATGGCGGGCTGGATAGCAGCGCCCTGACGCCCGATAGCCGCCTCGCTGTGGTAAGTCAGAAAGCGATCTGAGGCCGGCGCAGGCGCAAAAGCGGCCTCCTGCCTCAGCGGGCCGCCCCTCTGGACTCACCCGCCCAGAATGCGCTATAATTGGCACAGCTACCATCGCCTATCATGTCATAAGCAGAGATAATGGTAGCACATATTTACGGAGCTTATCAATGCGTAAAACAAGGAAGGGTGTATAGCCGTGCCGTGGTGTAGATTTTTTGTACCGAAGATCGCATCGCCTGATGTGGAGCCTGGAGATGTCGACTTCAATGAGCATGTCATGTATGCAAAATGCGTTAAAGGGCATGTGCTAAAAGACGCTAACGACTGGATCCTCTGCGAAAACCTGCCCGACCCTAACTCCCAATGCTGGCAAGAAGGGGGAGATACCATCTTTTCACTGATGGCACGTAAGCGCAGCGAGACCAGAGAGGTAAAAGCTGCGCAGGTCAGCGCTGGTGGTCAGGAAACGCAAAATGTGTCATCATCTTAACGGGGTGGCAATCGGGCGGTATGAGTAAAGCAGCCTCGCCCCTGCCGTTTTCCTGGCCCGCACGCGAGCCTGTCACACATGTACATAGTTATCTCCTCCAGTGGTATGCAGTTGAGCAGCGCGCGCTGCCCTGGCGCGCCACCAGCGATCCATATGCCATCCTTGTGTCAGAGATCATGCTCCAGCAGACACAGGTTGACCGTGTGCTGCCCAAATACCGGCAATTCCTGTCAGCATTTCCCACGCTGGCAGATCTCGCGCGGGCATCTACTGCGGAGGTTATCGCCGTATGGGCACCACTCGGGTACAACAGGCGCGCCGTGAGCCTGCAAGCTATCGCCCGCCAGGTCATGGCCGAATATGACGGGCGCATCCCCGATACCATCGAGGAACTGCTCAAACTCAAGGGCATCGGCCGCTACACCGCCGGGGCGATTGCCTGTTTTGCTTATCACAGGCAGGTCGCCACGGTTGATACCAATATACGGCGTGTGCTGCACCGCATCTTTCTCGGCCTGGAGCATCCAGAGCCAAAGGCCAACGATGCGCAGATGCTCTCGCTGGCGGAACAGATCTTGCCGGAAGGCGAGGCGTACAACTGGAATCAGGCCCTCATGGACCTGGGCGCGACCATCTGCACCAGCGACAATCCGCAATGCTCGCGCTGCCCTGTACAGGAGCTATGCCAGGCTTACATGGATATGAGCCAGCACAGTCTCTTTCCCGGCGGCGCCGTCGTGCGCCAGTTGCGCCGTGTGTCCGAGAAGAAACAGAAGTACCAATCGCAGCCTTTCACCAGCACCAATCGTTATTTTCGTGGACGGATCATTGATCTGCTGCGCTCGCTGCCACGGGATCAGCGTATCACACTGGCACACCTGGGACCGAAGATCAAGCCCGAATTTCGTGACGAAGACCTGCCGTGGCTGCAACAGATCGTCGCCGGGCTGGCACGGGATGGTCTGCTTGACTATACAGAGGACGGTGTACGCCTGCCATAAAGACGCTTTTTCTTGTCTTATCATGCTATAATTTTTTAAGCTGCATAGATACTACCGTTATGCATGGAGGAACGAAGAGTTGCAACTCAAGAGTTTTAACGATATTGCCAGAAGTCACCGGCATATCTTTCTATCGCCACACTTTGACGACGTGGTATACTCCTGCGGCGGCACGCTGGGAGTGCAGGTAAGCTGTGGCCTGCGGCCCCTAGTGATTACCATTTTTGCTGGCATACCGTCGCCCGATCTGAAACCCAGCGATTTCGCGGCCGAGATCCACAGGAGGATGGGAGCAGACGCCAGCCAGACACCCGCGAGCATCGTGGAAAACCGCCGCCGCGAGGACGCCGAAGCCCTCGATTATCTAGGAGTTGATTACCTCTGGCTCGATTACCTCGACGCCATTTACCGTGGCGAGCCAGCATACTATCAACAAGAGTCAGAGCTGATTGGCGGAGATGTCCACCCGTCCGACCTGTGGATTGACCGGCAACTCGCTGAGGCCCTGCTCACCTTGCAGGAACGCCTGCCGGATACCGTATGGTATGCGCCCCTGGGCATAGGCCGCCACGTCGATCACCAGCTCGTATGTTCGGCGGCGGACCGTCTCGCCCAGCGCGGTGTCAAAGTCAACTTTTATGAGGACTTCCCCTACGTCTTGCAGGAGGGAGCGCGCGAAGCGCGGCTGAATGAACTGGGTGGTGGTTATGAGCCGCTGCTCGTCGAGATGTCAGAGATGCTTCCACTGCGCCTGGAAGCTGCCGATAGGTACGCTTCCCAGATAACGCTTAATTTTGCCAGCCAGGAAGCCATGCATAGAGCAATGGAGAACTACACGCACGGTATCCGCCCTGTAGAGACCGTGCATCTTGAGCGCTACTGGTCGCAACAGTAATACAGAAGGTGCAGTGACTTCATCCGCCGTGATGGGAGGAGTGTGGATTGATGAAGGGGATAGAAGGCTCGACACTGGGACGCTACGAACTGCGCCGCCGTATTGCTCAGGGGGGGATGTCTGAAGTTTACCTGGCGTATGATCGCCGGGTACGGCGCCGCGTAGCCGTCAAGGTACTCTACGGCAGCGATGAACCGTTTGTACGTCGCTTTGAACGTGAAGCGCTGGCTGTGGGCGCGCTCTCGCATAATCACATCCTTCCGCTTTACGACTTTGGTGAACAGCGCCCGTGGTACTACCTGGTTATGCCCTATGTTGAGGGCAGCACCCTGCGCGATTATTTGCTCAAGCGCGGGCGCCTGACGCTGGAGGAAGCCGGCAGCTTCCTCGACCAGATCGCCTCGGCGCTCCAGCATGCCCACGATCACGGCGTTGTGCATCGCGATGTAAAACCCTCCAACATTCTGCTCCGGTCTGACGGCTATGCCTACCTGGTGGACTTTGGCCTGGCAAAAGCCAAAATGGAGGCCGAGTCGCTGACGCACATCGGTACAATGGTGGGCACGCCCGAATATATGGCCCCGGAGCAGTCCAACGGGGTAAATGACTACCGCAGTGATATTTATTCGCTCGGGATTATCCTCTATCAAATGCTCACAGGCCGCGTGCCCTTCGTAGGAGAATCCCCGGTAGCCGTCACCATCAAGCATATGCAGGCAAAGCCAACGCCGCCCAGCGAGTACAACAGCGATATCCCACAGTCAATCGAGGAGGTAATCCTCAAGGCGCTGGCTAAAAATCCCGATGAACGATACCAGCAGGCGCGCGACTTCGCCCTCGCCTACAAAAAAGCGCTGCTGCGCGAGCTTGTGCGCAGGCAGGCGGAGCAGCCATCACCGGAGTCCGGGAACGAGCCGTGCGAGCCGGCAGCGCGTATGCCGCCCGCTCCAGCAACGCCCGCTATCACGCGCATTATACCGCTCAGCGAGGATGAATTTACCTCGCCACCGGACAAGCAGCAGAGCTTTCCTCCTCCGCCCAAAATACTCTGCTCACCTTTTCTGCTGTATGCGCAGCGGAGAAAGCAGCCCGTTCTATTTTTCATTATCACGCTGCTCTGCATCATCTTATTGTCTTCGGGCCTTCTCATAGGGCTAACGAAGCCAGAGCGCCAGGCGAGACAGCATACTCCAGGGCCGCGCATCACAGATCAACAATGGGCCACCATGACCGCGCTGGCGAGAACCAGCGCTCAGGCCACGCTGGCCGCTCAGGCGCGCGTGCAGGCCACAGCCGGCATCACATCATCCATTGGCGCCGGCAACGTTCTTTACGCGGATGACCTGACAGCCCCCGGCGGCGGCTGGATTGACGACGGCTACCAGTGTTATTTTTCGCTGGAGGGCTATCATGTTGACACGGCCAGAGCGCATACAGTCGCCTGGTGCTACTCCGACCAGCGGCGCTTCTCAGATGCTGCCATCACCGCGCAGGCGCGACTATTGCACGGCGATATCTACGGCCTCATCTTTCGTCTCAGTCCTGGCAGCAAGGCGTTCTATGCTCTGGAGATCAACGCTGCCGGCGAGTACCGCTTCATCCGCGCTCTGGGCAGCAATCCTCTTAACTGGCTGACACTTATAGACTGGACGCCCTCTAGCGCTATCGCCAGCGGTTATGGGCATACGAATACTTTCTTGATTGTAGCCAGAGGCTCGCATTTCCGCTTCTACATCAACAAGCAACTGGTCGTCGCGACGTACTCGGATAGCGCCTACGCTGCTGGCATGATCGGTTTCCTGGTTGGCGCGGATAGCGGAGGAGCCGAAGCCGTTTTCAGCAATTTGTGGGTTTTCCAGAAGTGAATATTGCTGTGCTATGAAACAAATCAACCCTCTATTTTGTTAGCATAATAGGGAAAACCCTAGATTTTTAAGAGGTTAGCTACTTATGAGTATTGATACAACACTCTCGCCTCTGTTTCCACAACAGAATACACCCGTTGCCACACATCACGTCTACCTCGCGCTCGGCTCCAATCTCGGAGACCGGCGGGGCAATCTCACCGCCGCGCTGCAAAAGCTTCGCGATATTGTAGACATCGATATCATTTCTTCCCTCTATGAAACCGAGCCGGTTGGCTATCTCGATCAGCCGCGCTTTCTCAATATTACCTGTAGCGGAAAAACCTGGCTCTCACCGCAAGAACTTTTAAAGCATGCCAAAGCCATCGAAGTAGCCATCGGGCGGCAGCCAACATTTCGCAACGGGCCACGCCCTATAGATATCGATATCCTTTTATATGATGATCTTCATATCATGCATGAGGATCTGATAATACCACATCCACGTATGAACGAGCGTGCATTTGTGCTGGTGCCGCTGGCGGAGATCGCGCCCGATGTGGTTGACCCGGTAAGCGGGCGTACCGTTCAGGAGATGCTGGGGGGGATATCGCAAAACGGAGTTACAAAGCTGGCGCCCGGCCTGCGCATTTCGCTTGATCGGGATATCCAGAACGGGCCGCCTGCGGTCCACGTTCGACTCGGGCGCGCCGGCGTGGTTGGCGTGAGAAAATCCCTGCTGCTATTGCAGCCCCCTCAAAGCGGAGCAAAGAGAGAAGATGAGGACGCTCCCCTACCAACCACGTCGCGGTCGGGGGCAGTAGATCAGCACAACCCGCAGAGATCAGGCGATATTGTCTCAGGAGATGCGCAGCGTCAACAATGGTTTGACGCAACGTTTGACCTCTATGCCGACCTTGATACGACAAGGGCAGGCGTACATATGTCCCGCTTCAGTGATGTGCTGGAAGAAGTTTTGGAGGAGAAGGCCAGCAGTGCATGGCCGAAGGTCGAACTGCTTGCGGAGGCTATTGCGCGCTCTATTGTAGAGCGGCAAAAGGTATCGCGCGCCGAGGTCCATATTCGCACTGCCTATCCGCTGCAAAAATGGACACCCGTCTCGGGACGCCGCACTCAGGAAGTTTACGGGCTGCTGGCACTGGCCGTCGCTACCGAACACGGCAGCCGGCGCATGGTCGGCGTCGAGGTCGAAGGGATGGTAGCCTGCCCCTGCGCACAGGACATGATCCACTCGCTGGCACGCACCCGCTTGCAGGAGGAGGGTTTCCAGGCGCAGGACATAGAAAAAATGCTCAACGTGACGCCCCTTGCCACCCACAACCAGCGCGGACGCGCGGTCTTGATGATCGGCACGGACCACGATATCGATGCCGGCGACCTGGTAGCGCTGGTAGAGAGCGCGATGAGTTCCGAGAACTATGCCCTGCTCAAACGTCCCGACGAGTTGTACATCGTCAATAAGGCCCATGCCAACCCGCGCTTCGTCGAGGATGTGGTACGCGAAGTCCTGGGCGCTGTCGTTGACAGGTACACTGATCTGCCCGATGATACCTTTGTGTGGGTACATCAACGCAACGAAGAGACCATCCACAAGTACGATGTGGAGGCCGAGGGCTGGGGGACATTGGGCGAGCTACGCATGGAGATCCTGCGGAACACTGGACTTGAGCGCCATACCACAAAAGAAGAGTGGCTGGAGCGAGCCTGATGCGAGCAAAAGCGCGGCCTTTTCCTCTTAACAAGACCGGCGCACCATGCTATAATGCGTTTACACATAGTTTCGATGTACTGCTATAGATAGCTTTAACGCATAGCCCGGGCTATGCTATAAGGGAGCGCTTGTGGAGGGAGTTCTGCTAGATCCGGCACCGTTAGCCAGACTTGCGGTAGATACCGCATCGGACAAAAAAGCTTTTGACGTTCTTTTGCTCGATATCAGAGAGGTCACGACCATCGCCGATTACTTTGTCATCTGTAGTGGCAATAACCCCCGGCAGATCCAGACCATCGCTGATACAATTGATGAGGCGTTAGAGAATCAGGGAGCGGCTCTGCTTCACCGCGAAGGCAGCGCCGACACCGGCTGGATACTCCTCGACTTCGGTGATGTTATTGTCCATATCTTCGGGGCAAAAGAAAGGGAGTACTACCGGCTCGAACGGCTCTGGGGGGAAGCAAAGACGGTGGTATACCTGCAATAATATCAGAGAAGGTGACAACGATGACATTTTTTCGTAACCGTATGTTTCTCGAAGGCATTTTCCTGGGAGGCATCTGCGGCATCATTATTGGCTCCATAATCGCTTTTACAATTGGCGAAAGCAGAGTGGAGGCAGTACGCAGGGTCTTTAATGAGCGCTTTCCCAGCAGGCGTAAGGTTCCCTTCCAGTACCTTTCTCAGTAAGAAGCATATCGCGCTCCGCTCGAAGGCGGCAGAACGCCTTTGAGCGCCCTTACAGGCAAGCAGGTTGAGGTTTAGAGTTCGGGTTGTGTGGTCACATCAAACTAAATAAAATGAGTTAAGAGGTGGTCATGTGCGGTTTCTGGTGATAATTTGTGTCTCCTTCGTTGTCCTGAGTATGATCGCTCCGTTGGCTTCCGCTGCCTCGACGCATGGATGCGCCCCATCCACGCCGCCACAGCTGACCGGCACATCCGCCAACGCTCCCGCGACATACCAGAGTCTCTTCATCAATGAGGTATTATCAACGCCCAACTCCACATGGAATTGTTCAGAACTGGGCGCCCTATCAAACGACTACTCTAAGGATGCGTGGATAGAAATATATAACCCGCAAGATCAAGCCTTTGATCTCTACGCAGCTCGGGCCTATCTCGACAGCGGCCCCGGCTCCAGGACCTACTTTTTGCCTCTTGGTTCGGACATCGCCGCTCATGGCTTTCTGGTCATCTTTCCGAACGCTAATCAGTCATTCTACGACAAAACAACAACAACGCTGCGCCTGCTGCTCGGGGGAACCGTCATCGATCAGGTCACGCTGCCACCACAGATCCCACCGGATACATCATACGCCCGCGTTACTGACGGCAGCGTTAACTGGCAAACCTGCGAGCTTCCAACCATTGACGCGAGCAATGCACCGCCTCTTGCCCTGACCCCCTCGCCTGCCCCCACGCAAACACCTGTACCTACATCCACCCCCACGCGCACACCTACCCGCGTCAGCAGCGGCAGTAGCGGCTCCGGAGGATGGGTTGATACTGGCCCGGGGAAAAGTCCTGTCAGCGGGAAACAGCCGCTTTGGAGCGCCTTGCAACTCCCCACCGACACATCATCTCCTCCCGCCGGCGCATCTACACGCACAGCCACCAGAGTAGCGGATCCAGCATCTGCCAGCGACACTACAGACATTCCGCGCAAGTTCCTGCTGACGCTCCTGACAACAGCGCTCGCCCTTGCCCTGCTGTGGTGCTGGCGACTCTTTCGAGCCACCTAGCATGCTCGCTTCATTCTTCACAACCGCACGCCTGCATGATATCATCTTACATGGAAGAGGAAACCGTGAACATAGAAAACCTGCTTATTGCTACTGCCCACCCTGAGTTCTCACAGGTAGCTGTAGCGGAATTGCAGCGGCTGGACAAAGGACTGAGCAGCATCGAGGAGTTGGAGCCAGGAGTCATTCTCTGTAGCGTGCCCGATGCCGCTGCTTTCATGACCAGAGCTGCCAGGCAACAACCCGTTTTTGTGCGCCATCTCGCCCCGGTACAAACGATAGTCGATCTGACCGGCGCAGCGCGGGATACCGGCGTCATTGCGACATCGCTGGCAGCCTTGCCAGCATTCGCGCTCCTGGAACGTGGTATACGCTTTTCGGTGCAGTCGCGCCTTACGCAGCGCGATAAACAATACGGGGAGCGTGCCTACAGCAGCGGGCAACTGAACCAGGCGCTTGCGACGGCCATCGCCGAGGAGACTGGCGCGATAGAGGCGATCAGGAAACCGCAGGTCGTGGTCTCGATTCTTTGCACCATGCGCAAAGCCTATCTGGGCATCTCGCCGGTAGAGGAGAACCTGAGCGACTGGCCCGGGGGTAATCGCCATTACGCCCGGCTCCCCGAACAAATCAGCCGCGCCGAATTCAAGCTGTTAGAGGCCCTGGAGGTGTTCGACTTGTCGCTTCCACCTCGGGGACGCGCGCTCGACCTTGGCGCCGCGCCGGGTGGCTGGACACGGCTGCTGCTGGAAGCAGGATTGCAAGTCGTAGCGGTGGATCCAGCCAGCCTTGATCGCCGCCTCGCCGGACGAGAAGGGCTGGAACATTATCGCGGCTATGCTCAGCAATATATCGATGAGGCCATCAAGCGGCATAGTCGCTTTGCCGTGATTGTCAACGATATGCGCATGGACGCGCGTGGGGCAGCGCACCTTCTCGCCAGAGCGGCGCGTTGTCTGACCGGCGATGGCTTTGTGGTCAGTGTATTCAAATTGCCCCATGCCACGGACGAAATTAACCCGCTGACGAACTTCAGAGAAGCGCTGAGCATACTCGACAAAAGCTATGGCATCGTCCAGGCTCGTCAGCTTTTTCATAACCGGCAAGAAGTTACTGTTCTCGCGGCACAACCGCTGTCGCGGCGGGCGTGATAGCGAAGCGCAGGTCGTACCACGAGGGAGTACGGCCCGTTCTATGGAGGTAGCCATGACTTTAGAGTCTCCACAGCGACAAACGTTCACAACAGAGATCACGCCACCCCATCTGGGACCGCTGCGCCGCAACACCCACACCTATGATCTGATGCGCCAGTGTATCCATTGTGGCTTCTGCCTCCCAACCTGCCCGACCTACGCTGTGCTGGGAGTCGAGATGGATTCGCCGCGCGGGCGCATTTATCAGATGCAGGCTGTGGCCGAGGGGCGACTTGCGCTATCGAACGATTTCGTCGAGCATATGTATTGCTGCGTTGGCTGCCGGGCCTGTGAGACGGCCTGCCCCTCGGGGGTGCAATTTGGCAAGCTGATCGAGGCAGCTCGCGAGCAAATACAGCTCACAGGCAGTACGTTATCTACGACAGATGCGACAGATAGCGCAAATATCTTTAGTTCTCGACGAGGCTCTCTGAGCAGGAAGTTGCTGCGCCGTTTTTTCTTCGACCTCATGCTGCCTTCGCGCCTCATCACAACGCTGGTATTCGCAGGTCTGAAAGGGTACCAGCGCAGCGGCCTCCAGACAATTGTGCGCAGATCAGGGCTGCTCGACCTTGCTAACCGCCTGCCCACGCCCTTCCAGGGGAAACTCAAAACGCCGGATGCGCTCATGGATGCGGCCAGAGGAGACCTCATTCCGAAACCCTTACCGGAGTTCACGCCGGCGATAGGGCAGCGGCGCTATCGCGTAGGTTTCGTCAGCGGTTGTATCATGGACCAGGTTTTTCGAGACGTTAACGAGGCCACTATTCGCGTACTGACGGCCAATGGCTGCGATGTGATTACCCCGCCACAGCAGGGCTGCTGCGGCGCACTGCATGTCCATGCTGGAGAAGCTGATCTGGGCCGGGCGCTGGCAAAGCATAATATCGATGTATTTGAAGCCTATAACTGCGATGCCATCATTATCAACTCGGCGGGCTGTGGCTCAACACTCAAAGAATACGATCACTTATTACGCGACGATCCCGTTTATGCCGGGCGTGCCAGGATGTTCAGTGAGAAGGTGAAGGATATCAGTGAGTTCCTGGTTGATATCGATTGGCAGCACAACATGGGCAAGATAGCGCGCAGGGTCGCCTACCACGACGCCTGCCACCTCGCTCACGGGCAGAAGATCAGGCAGCAACCTCGCCACCTGCTGCAAGCCATTCCAGGCATTACGCTTGTCGACCTGAAAGAGTCCGACTGGTGCTGCGGCAGCGCCGGCGTCTACAACATCACGAATCAGGAGATGGCGGCTGAATTGCTTGAGCGCAAAATGAATAATATCGCGGAAACAGCAGCCGACACCATTGCTACAGGAAATCCTGGTTGTATAATGCAGATAGCAATGGGCATACGCCAGCGGGGGCTGGAGATGGAAGTGGTACACCCTGTGCAGTTGCTCGATGAGGCTTACCGAGCAGGAGGTCTCTACAGCCTGCCAGAGCACGAAATTGCCCCTGAAAAGCGACACAGGCAAGCCCTGCTCCTCGGCGCCATCATCGGCATGCTGATCGGCATTCTATTTTTGCGCCGTCTCCGCAGACGGAAATAACAGCAAGAAGGGCTATGTGGATTAAATTTATCTCCACATAGCCCTTCTTACGTTCCAGTGGGAATAGCTTTCCTCGAAGAGCTGATCTGCTCAATTTTGCTGTGGTCCGCCGCCTTGCTCGCCTGCCTCCACACTGCCTGCTGCCACACACCCGCTTCTCCATAGCCTCTTTCCCTTCCTGCCTGGCTCTTCTCCCTCTCACACGCTCCGGCACCCGGGCTTCCCTGCCTGGCTCTCCACGCCCTTGCCCTGCACAAGCCGCTCGATCATCAGCCCGGCTCCGCTTCACCTGTTACCAGGCGTCCACGCGCCGTCTGCCTACCAGC
>Ga0209810_1004202_pt1 | contig 14112 bp, 17 predicted proteins | sample Coa_R1_7_FD_187159 | JGI IMG/M metagenome (GOLD analysis project Ga0209810, IMG submission 187159) | Surface soil microbial communities from Centralia Pennsylvania, which are recovering from an underground coalmine fire - Coalmine... | ecosystem: Environmental > Terrestrial > Soil > Unclassified...
GTTTGACCCGAGCGATCGAAAGTTCGCGGCGTTGGCGCGTCGGGAGGGCATTCCGGTGGCCAACGCCACGGATACGGATTGGCTGAATTATCGCTCCGCGCTCGCGGCTTATGGCATTGCCACGCATTTCGTGTGCGGATGCGATCGGCAGACTTGGTTCGCCCGATGATCCGGTTCGCCACATGGCCGCTTCCGCCTCCGTGACGCCGCGCGCCGGCATCGGCGCGGCGCTTCGCCGCCGCGAGGATGTCCGCTTTCTGACCGGCGCCGGGCGCTACGGCGACGATCTTGCGCTGCCGGGGATGGCGCGCGCGGTGCTGCTGCGGTCACCGCACGCCCATGCCCGCATCGCCGCGATCGACACGCGCGCGGCGGCGGCCCTGCCGGGGGTGCTGGCGGTGCTCACCGCGGCGGATTGGCTCGCCGACGGGCTCCGGCCGCTGCCGCACAGCCCGGCCTCGACCAGCCCGCCCGACATCCGCCTCGACAACCGCGGCGGCGCGCCGTTTTTCGCGCCGCCGCAATGGCCGCTGGCGCACGACAAGGTGCGCTTCGCCGGCGAGGGCGTCGCCTTCGTCGTCGCCGAGACGGTGGCGCTCGCGCGCGACGCCGCCGAGCTTGTCGCGGTCGATTACCGGGTCCTGCCGGCGGTCGCGCACGGCGCCGCCGCGGCCGAGCCGGGCGCGCCGCGGCTGTGGGAGGAGCGCGACGGCAATGTCGCGATCGACGCCGATGTCGGCGACGCGGCGGCCACCGCCTCGGCCTTCGCCCGCGCCGCCCACGTCGTGCGTCTGCGGACCCGGGTGCAGCGCGTCACCGGCGTGCCGATGGAGCCGCGCGCCGTCGTCGCGGTCTATGCCGACGGCCGCTACACGATCAATGCCGGCGGCGGCGGGGTCGGCCGGCCAAAGCGCGACGTGGCGGCGATGCTCGGCGTCGCGCCGGAGCGGGTGCGCGTCGTCGCCGGCGATGTCGGCGGCAATTTCGGCACCCGCAACGGCACCTATCCCGAATTGGCGCTGGCCGCCTGGGCGGCACGGCGCCTCGGCCGCCCGGTCAAGTATCTGTGCGAGCGGTCGGAGGCGTTCCTCACCGACCACCAGGGGCGCGACCTGACCGTCGAGGCCGAGCTGGCGCTCGACGGCGACGGCAATTTCCTCGCCCTGCGCGCCGCCAATCTCAGCAATCTCGGCGCCTATGCCGCCTCGTTCGTGCCGCTGACCAAGGGCACCGAGCTGATGTCGAGCCTCTACCGCATCCCGGCGGCGGCGGTGCGCGCCCGCGGCGTGCTCAGCAACACCGTCTCGACCGCGCCGCTGCGCAGCGCCGGGCGGCCCGAGGTCATGTACGTGATGGAGCGGCTGATCGACCTGGCGGCGCGCCAGTGCGGCTTCGACCGCGTCGATTTGCGCCGCCGCAACCTGGTGCCGGAAGCGGCGATGCCCTACGCCAACCCGCTCGGCATGACCTACGACAGCGGCGCCTACGCGGCGGTGCTCGACCGCGCTTTGGCGCTCGCAGACTGGGCCGGCTTTCCGGCGCGGCGCGAGGAGGCCCGGCGGCGCGGCCGGCATCGCGGCATCGGCCTCGGCTGCTATGTCGAATCGCAAAGCGGCGCGCCGCAGGAGCGCGCCACGGTGACGGTGCGGCCCGCAGGCGAGGTCGAGATCGTCATCGGCACCCTGTCGAGCGGCCAGGGCCACGAGACCAGCTATGCCCAGCTTCTCGCCGAATGGCTCGGGGTCGATCCCGATTGCGTGCGCCTCGCCACCGGCGACAGCGACCGCCACCCGTTTGCCGCCGGCTCGCATTCCGGCCGCTCGCTGCGGCTGGCGGCGACCACGATGCACTTGGCGACGCGCGAGATCGTCGCCCGGGGCACCCGCATTGCCGCCCAGCTCCTGGAGGCGGCGGAGGCCGATATCGGCTTTGCCGAGGGGCGCTTCACCGTGCTCGGCACCGACCGTTCGGTCGGGCTGTTCGAGGTCGCCGCCGCCGCCGACGGCGGTGCGCTGGCCGGCAGCGGCGATGTCGAAAGCCGGGTGTCGTCGTTCCCGCACGGCTTCCACGTCGCCGAGGTCGAGGTCGATGCCGAGACCGGCCGCGTCGAACTGGTGCGCTACAGCGCCGTCGACGATGTCGGCCGCGCGGTCAACCCGATGATCGTCCACGGCCAGACCCATGGCGGCATCGCCCAGGGCGCCGGCCAGGCGCTGTGGGAGGAATGCCGCTACGACCCGGCTTCGGGCCAGCTTCTCGCCGGCTCGTTCATGGATTACGCGATGCCGCGCGCCGACGAGCTGCCGTTCTTCGCCACCGCGCTCAGCGAGGTGCCGTCGACGACGCACCCGCTCGGCTTCCGCGGCGGCGGCGAAGGCGGCATCACCCCGGCGCTCGGCACCATCGTCAACGCTGTCGTCGACGCCCTCGCCGAGTTCGGCGTGCGCCACATCGAGATGCCGCTGACCCCCGAGCGGGTGTGGCGGGCTATCCGATCCCCAGCTTCCCCTTGAGGTCGGCGAGCACCCGATCCCGCGTGCGGGTCTGCCAGCGGCGGCGGCGGCCGATCGGCTCGTTCTCGATCTCGGGATAGACCTTGAGCGCGACGAAGACCGGGCCGGGGCGGCCGAGGATGCCGGCGATGTCGCGCCGCAGCTCGGCCAGTTCGGTGAAGGCGTGGGCGCGGGGATAGCCGGCGCCGAGCGCGAGCTGGTCGTAGCGCACGTTCTTGGCGTTCGGCACCGGCTGGCCGCCGGTCGTCGCGTAGACCTCGTTGTCCAAGAGGAAGTGGTAGAAATTGGCCGGCGCCTGCTCGGCGACGGTCGCCAAGATGCCGAGGCTCATCAGGATGTCGCCCTCGGAATCGAACAGCACCACCTTGCGCTCGGGCCGCGCCAGGGCGAGGCCGAGGGCGAAGCCGGCATGACCGCCCATCGCCGGGTCGCCGAGCGGCACGTCGAGCGCTTCGTCGCGGCTCAGATCCTGCCAGAACCGGCCGCCGCGCCCGGGCACGACGATCGCGTCGCCGCGATGCGGCAGAAAGGCTTCGAGCGCCTCGGCAATGCGCATCATCGGCTGGGGCTCCTTATTGCTGCGGCGGGCGGGTCGCGGGGGCGTCGATCGCCCGCGACATCAGGCAGGCGAGCGGCGTCGGCAGCTCCTGCGGCGGATCGCGCAGCTCGCCCTCGTCGGTGCATTGCGCGAGGTCCGCGGCTATCCCGCGCATCCGTGCCGCGACGCAGTCGGCCGGCGCCGCCTGCGCCGCGCAGGCCCGGCGGGCGATGGCATAGCGGCGGCACCCCGCCATCGCATCGCAAAGCTGCCGGGTGCGCTCGGTCGCCGCACTGCTGGTCGCGGCGGCGCGGTGCTGCTGCTCCGGCGGCGCCGCCGGCCGGGTGCTGAGAAACAGCCACAATACCAGGCACCAGGCGACGCCGATGAACGGGATCAGGACGACGGTTGCGAAGCGGCGCATCGCGCACGGCGCAGCTACCGGTTGAAGCCGTGGTATTCGTCGCCGACCAGCACGACGACCGGCCGCTTCGTCCGCTCCGCCTCGGCGAAGGCGTGCGAGATGCGCGGCGCGTCGGCGTCGCTCTCGACCAGGTAGTAGTCGAGCCCGAAGGCGTTGATGAAGGGCTCGGTATAGGTCGCCGCCGTGTCGGTGGTGACGCCGTGGCGGGTCCAGCCGCGATAGCCGACCATCAGCACCACCGGCACGTTGAGCCCCAGCAGCCAGCCGCGGATCGAATCGCCCGATTCCATCATCCCGGTGTTCTGGATGAGGATCATCGGCTTCCTGCCCCCGGCGGCGAGCCCGGCGGCGATCGAGCAGGCGTGGCCCTCGCGGCTGACCCCGACGAGGCGCAGGCTCGGCTCGGCCTTCATCAACAGATAGAGCCAGTTGGTCTCGCTGTCGGGCAGCCAGACGATGTCGGTGACGCCGTTCCGGACCATCTCGCGAAGCACCGTCTCCGGGCTCAGCGAGGCTGCTTGCGCTTCGGCCATCGGTCCCTCCGCCTGCGGCTGCCGGCCATCGTAGGCAAGCGCCGCGAAATCCCGCAAGATCGCTGCATGCTCACCGAGGCGCAGCGCCGCTTTCTCGACCGCGCCAGGGTCGGCCATCTCGCCACCGCCGACCGGAACGGCGTGCCGCACGTCGTGCCGGTCTGCTATGCGCTCGCCGGCGCGAGCCTCTACATCGCCATCGACCAGAAGCCGAAGCGGCGCGCCGTCCCGCTGAAGCGCGAGCGCAACATCGCCGAGAACCCGGCCGCCGCCTTTATCGTCGACCGCTACGACGAGGACTGGCGCCGCCTCGGCTGGGTCATGCTGCGCGGCCGCGCCGAACTGCTCGCGGCCGGCGCCGAACATGCCGAGGCGCAGGCCCTGTGCCGCGCCCGCTACCCCCAGCTCGCCGCGATGGACCTCGCCGGCCTGCCGGTCATCGCGCTCAGGATCGCGCGGGCGACAAGCTGGGGCGACCTCGGTTAAGCTCGCGCCACATCGGTATGGTTGCCCAGGGAGAGTGACATGCATTTCGGCGTTCTGATGTTTCACACCGACTATTCGATGCCGGCGATCCCGCTCGCGCAGGCGATGGAGGCGCGCGGTTTCGAATCGCTGTGGGCGCCCGAGCACTCGCATATCCCGCTCTCCCGCAAGTCGCCGTTCCCCGGCGGCGGCGAACTGCCCAAGCCCTATTACGATGCGATGGACCCGTTCGTGACCCTGAGCGTCGCGGCGGCGGCGACCAAGACCCTGAAGCTCGGCACCGGGGTGTGCCTGGTGATCCAGCGCGACACGATCCAGCTCGCCAAGACCGTCGCCTCGCTCGACCAGGTCTCGAACGGGCGCTTCCTGTTCGGCATCGGCGGCGGCTGGAACCAGGACGAGATGGAGGACCACGGCACCGTCTTCGCCACCCGCTTCAAAAAATTGCGCGAGCAGGTCGAGGCGATGAAGGAGATCTGGACCAAGACCAAGCCCGAATATCACGGCGACATCGTCCGGTTCCCGCCGATGATGACCTGGCCCAAGCCGGTGCAGAAGCCGCATCCGCCGATCATCGTCGGCGGCGCGTTTCCGCACGCGGCGCGGCGCGCGATCCGCTACGGCAACGGCTGGGCGCCGATCGCCGGCCGCGCCTCCTACGGCGAGGTCGACGACTACCTGCCGAAATACAAGGAAATGCTGAAAGAGGCCGGGCGCACGCTCGCCGAGGTGCCGATCACCCTGATGGGCGGCCAGGAAGACGTCGATCTGCTGAAGCGCTACCGCGACATGGGGGTCGAGCGCTGGGTCGCGATGCTGCCGGCCGAAGGCGCCGATGCGACCCTGCCGCGGCTCGACCGCTGGGCCGCGATCATGCGTCAGGTCAATTCCTGAACCGGGGGAGGGGGCCATGCCCGATATCCGCATCCTCGCCAGCGGCCTCGGCTTTCCCGAAGGGCCGGTATGGATGGCCGACGGCTCGGTGATCCTCGGCGAAATTTCCGGCAAGAAGGTCACCCGCGTCGCCCCCGACGGCAGCAAGAGCGAGATCGGCAAGGCCGGCGGCGGCCCCAACGGCGTCGCCACCGGCCCGGACGGCGCGCTCTATGTCTGCAACAACGGCGGCGCCGTCTACGAGACGACGCCGAGCTTCCTGTCGACCGGCCCGGCGCCCGACTACCAGGGCGGGTCGATCCAGCGCATCGACCCCAAGACCGGCGAGACCCGCACCCTCTACAGCGAGTGCAACGGCCACAAACTGTCGGCGCCGAACGACCTCGTGTTCGACAGGCAGGGCGGCTTCTACTTCACCGATCTCGGCAAGCGCTACAAGCACCACCGCGACCATGGCGGGCTCTATTACGCGCTGCCCGACGGGTCGAGCATCACCGAGCTGGTCTATCCGATCGTCAGCCCGAACGGGGTCGGCCTGTCGCCCGACGAGAAGACCGTCTACGTCGCCGACACCGAGAGCTCGCGCCTGTTCGCCTGGGACATCGTGGCCCCCGGCAAAGTCAGGCACGAGCCGTTCCCGGCCCCTTACGGCGGGCGCTGCGTCGCCGGGCTGCCGGGGTTTCAGCGCTTCGACAGCCTCGCGGTCGAGGCCTCGGGCATCATCTGCGTCGCCACCCTGGTCACCGGCCACATCACCCGCATCGCGCCGGACGGCCGGGTGATCGAGCAGGTCAAGATGCCCGACGTCTACCCGACCAATATCTGCTTCGGCGGCCCCGGGCTGCGCACCGCCTACATCACCCTGTCGGCGGGGGGCCAGCTCGCCGCGATGGCGTGGCCCGAACCCGGCCTCAGGCTCAACTTCATGTGCTGACCCGGCGATGGCGAGCGCGAGCGAGGCGGCGCGGCTACGCATCTATATCGACGCGAATGACGTCTACCAGGGGCGGCCGCTCGCCGACGTGCTGATCGAAAAGGCGCGCGACATGCAGCTCGCCGGCGCGGTGGCGATGCAGGGGGTGCTCGGCTACGCCCATGCCCCCGTCGTCCACAGCATCGAGCTGATCCTGTCGCGCGACCGGCCGCTCGTCGTCGAGCTCGTCGATCGCCGCGAGACCATCGACGCCTACCTTGCCGCGGTCGAGCCGGCCTTGCCGGCGGGGCTCGCCACGGTCGAGCCCGTCACCGCGCTGCGCTTCGGCCCGGCATCGTGAGGCGGAGGCGGCGCGTGCATCCGCGGTGCCCCTGAGTTAGGCTGGCAAGATGCTGCAGCCCACCGACATTGCAAGCGAGGCCGTCGCCGTCGCCAGAAAGAACTTCGGCGCGGACCACGTGGTGCGGGCGATCGTCGAGCCCGCGGTGGATCTCGACGGCGACGATGCCTGGCGGATCACGATCGTCCTCGAGCCCGGCGCCGCCGACGCCATCGACGGCGACGCCGCCCTCGACAATCTGGTGCAGATTCACGAGCGCCTTCGCCGCAGGGGGGACGAGCGCCTTCCGATCGTAGAATTTGCGACGGAGGAAGAGCTGCAGGAATGTGACGATCCCGAATCCTGAACATTTCTTTGAGCAAGCCGAGCAGCTTGTCAGCTCTTCCGCGTCGCGGCGCCCACGCCAGGTGGACCTCCGGCGCGCGATTTCCAACGCCTATTATGCTGTTTTTCATGCGACGGTGAGAGCCGCCGCGGATCATATCGTGGGACGCAGTGCGCGCGCCGCTCCTCACTATGCGCTTGTTTACCGGAGCGTGGACCATCGCGCCCTTCGCGAGCTGTGCAAGGAAATCCAAAAGTCCACCCTTGCGGCCAAATACCGGCAAGATGCGCCGGACGGTTTCGGTCGGGAAATCGGGGCGTTCGCCCATGCCGTCGTCGAGTTGCAGATTCGGCGCGAAGCCGCCGACTACGATCCGCTCGCGGATTTCAAACGGTCGGATGCGCATATCGCGATCAGTCTCGGCCGCGGCGCGTTGCAGCGCTTTGAACGCGCGCGCGACAGCGAGAGAGACAGCTTCCTCAATTTGCTACTATTCCGGCCGCGATAGGGCGGGCGTAAGCCCTCGTTTGGGACAGGACCCAGCATGCAAATCGAGATCATCTGCACCGGCGACGAAGTCCTGACCGGCAAGATCGTCAACACCAATTTCAGCTACATCACCCAGAAGCTCGAGGATGTCGGGCTCGGCGTGCGCTGGGGCACCACCGTCGGCGACGACCGCGAAACCCTGCTCGCGGCGTTTCTCCACGCCGCCGAGCGCGCCGACGCGGTGATCGTCAACGGCGGCCTCGGGCCGACCGTCGACGACCTGTCGCAGGAGATCGCGGCGCGCGCCGCCGGCGTCGAGCTGGTCCTCAACGAGGAGTGGCTGGCGACGATGGAATCGTTCTTCGCCCGCCGCAGCCGCGTCATGTCGCCGAACAACCGCAAGCAGGCGATGCTGCCGGCGACCGCCGAGATTCTCGACAACCCGATCGGCACCGCCTGCGGCTTTGCCCTCGACATCGGCAAGGCGCGGTTCTTCTTCACCCCCGGCGTGCCGCGCGAACTGCGCCGCATGCTGGAAGAGCAGATCATCCCCCGCCTGCTCGCGCGCAGCGGCGCCCAGACCGCGATCCGGCTGAAGCGCTTCCACTCCTACGGGCTCGGCGAAAGCCATGTCGATGCGCTGCTCGAAGGGGTCGAGGCGCTGGTGCCCGACGGCAGCGCCAAGCTCGGCTTCCGCGCCCACTATCCGCAGATCGAGACCAAGGTCACGGTGCGCGGGGCCGACCTTGACGACATCGAGGCCAAACTGCGCCCGGTCGTCGCCGAGATCAGAAAGCGGCTCGGCAATTTCATCCTCGCCGAGGACGACGACACCCTCGAAGGCGTGATCCTCGACCGGCTCGCCGGCGAAAGCCATTCGCTGGCGCTGGTCGAGATGTTCACCAGCGGCGGCATTGCCGCGCGCTTCGCCGCCCAGCCCGGCGCCGAGACCGTGTTCCGCCGCGGTCTGGTCGCCCGCGATTTCGGCGAGATCTGCCGCGCCCTGGGGCTGCGCCTCGACCCGGCCGAGATCAGCCGCGAGGCGGCCGCGGCGGCGGCCGAGGCGGCGCGCGCCGACAGCGGCGCCAGCCATGCGCTGGCGGTGCTGATCGACCTCGACAGCGGCCCCGACCGCATCGATTTCGGCGGCACGATCTGCATCGGCATCGCCGGCCCGGGCGGGACCCAGTCGCGCCGCTCGCGCATCCTCGGCGGCCGCGAATGGGTGCGGCTCGGGGCCGTCGAGCTGGGGCTCGACTGCCTGCGCCGCTATCTGTTCGGCCTGCCGGTGGCCGAGCGCATCGACTTCGAGAGGAATTGAGCGGTGACCGAGATCAGGCTCGTCCATTCCTCCGATCTGCATGTCGACGACGACCGCATCGCCGCCCAGCACGGCGGCGACGGCACCGGCGGGCTGCGCGCGGTGCTGGCGAAGGCGCGCGCGCTCGGCGCCGATGCGGTGCTGCTCGCCGGCGACACCTTCGACAACCACATGGTCAATGCCAAGACGCTCGACCGCGCCGGCCGGCTGCTCGCCGAGGCCGGGCTGCCGGTGGTGATCCTGCCCGGCAACCACGACCCGATCACCAAGGACTCGACCTTTCTGCGCGGCGACCTCGCGACGATCGCCAACGTGACGATCTTCGGCGTCAACGCCGGGCGGGCGGTCGCCTTCGCCGAGCGCGACCTCGAAATCTGGGGCAACCCGCATCGCGATTATCGCGACATGGCGCCGCTCGACGACCCGCACCCGCGCTCGACCCGCTGGCAGGTGTGCATGGGCCACGGCCATTACGAGCCGCCCGAGACCTGGCACAACCCGCTGCGCCCGTCCTGGCTGATCAGCGACGCGATGATCGCCGCGACCGGCGCCGACTACGTCGCGCTCGGCCACTGGGACCGGCCGGCGCAGGTCGGCGACGGCAGCGTCCCGGCCTATTACTCGGGCTCGCCGGAATGGGCGAAGACGGTCAACCTGATCCGCCTGACCGCCAACGGCGACGTCGTCGTCACCCGCGAAGATCTGGTGTGGGAGGAGCGATAGCTACGTCGATAAGATAGGTCAAACGCGACAGGTCACAAGCATCAACCACCTGCCCCCGTCGAGTTGTCTCCATGTGGTGCCGAGAGCCTTTTCAGCGCTGTAATCTCACGATCCGCAAACCGTTCCAAGCGACGAATCTGCCGAATTATCCTGGGTGACTCCAATTTAGCCGCCGAACGTCTTGCATATGCCGAGAAATTTGTTGCGGGCAACGCCGAAAACCGTCGTCTCAGCTTCTTTGTATAAATTGTGTTTGCCGTACCTTTCTCTATCGCTGCGAGACCATCCCGTCGCGTATGTCGAAGGCTTCTGCGAAGCTTACGCCACTGCCGGGATAGGGAACTCGCTCTGATGCTGACGCCATTTGATGAAAGTGTAAATCCGAGATATTGAGGTTCGTTTCCTAAATTGTGCCCAAAGAGCCATCGTTCCGTCTTCTCGTTATTCGCTTCGAGTTTTTCTTGTGTCAGCTGTTCGACCGCGATGTGTTCAGCCTCCTTTGCGAGGTCAGGCGGACAGACTATCAGAATGTCATCTGAATATCGACGATAGAGGCATCCGTGTCCTGACGCCCATGAATGCAATACCTCGTCGAATTGGATCATGTATAAATTAGCCAAGGTCGCGCTGATTGGCGTACCCTGCGGAATACCGCGGTGATTTTTGTTTGAATTAATCCTTATATCCATGCGCCGTAACTCGGCCACAGTCGCAAACGGTGCAATTGACTGCTTTTTGAATCTGTCCTGTAACGCTGGGTGACGCCGCAAATCATCCAGGTCTACCCAACTATATTTTGTAATATACCGAAAAATGTTGTACCAATCTTGAGTTAATTCGTTCTGACCCAAGAGGTTCTTGAGTCTGGCTTTCAATAATTTATGATTTAGGGAACCAAAAAAATCCGAAACGTCGAAACACAGCATCTGACAAGGGGAGTGTTTGCGAGCAAACGAAAGAACCTCTGAAACAAAATCATAATTAGCTTTCCCTAATTTTCGGTATGCAATAACGCTTTTATTAAACTTCGAGTTCTGGTAGTAACTTTCAAGAAGATTGGAGAGTTGATAATTGTATCTGGACAATATACATGCATCGCGATGTGAAGCATACATAATCGGTCGAGATTTGTAGGTAGTCTGATGCTGAAGGGGTCTGTAGCGTTTAGTCCTTTTGGTGTAGTGGAGAAGTGGCAGAAATGGATGTCGCGCGACGAACGCGGGATTCTCAGCTTGGGCGGCAAAGCTCAGCCCGACGGGTCTGTCAAGATGACGATACTTGCGGGATTTGAACCATTCCGGCGCCATTCCCCTCCGCCCCCATTGCAGAGTCCGGAGGAATAGCCCTGACCCTGAGCTCCGGCATCCGCCGGCTCTCCTCCGGACGCACGCGGTTATCTGTCGGCCTCTCCGGCCCTCGGGCCCGATTGTGCCAACACGGGTCTAATTAACGCAAACCGCTATAATCTAGCCGTGGAGGTTAGAGCTATGCTCAATATCTCGTCACTGCTCGGCCTGGCGGCGTCGATGCGCGTGGCGCTCGAACGTGCCGGCGTCGCAAAGCGACTTGACATTCCTAACGACCGGGCCAGCCGGCCAATTCCGGTGGCCGAGATCAGATAGGTAGCAGGGGCCTTTCGCGCAAGTGGTGATATATGAATGGCCCCAGTGAACGTGGCTGAATTGCGTGTAAGTGGAACAGCGTTAAACGGAGAGAATCATGCCGCAGACCGTCCGCGCCGTCACCGTCGACCCTGCGGCCGAGGGCAAACTGGCGATCCGTCCGGTCAGCCTGCGCGACCCGGACCGCGACGAAGTGCGGGTCAGGGTCACCGCGATCTCGCTCAACCGCGGCGAGACCCGGCGGGCGGTGCAGATGGCGGCGCCGGGCTGGCAGCCGGGCTGGGATTTCGCCGGCGTCGTCGAAACCGCCGCGGCGGACGGCAGCGGCCCGGCCGCCGGCACCCGCGTCGTCGGGTTGCTGCCGTCGGGCGCCTGGGCGGAGAAGGTCAATTGCCGCTCGCATGCGGTCGCCGCGCTGCCCGATGCGGTGACCGACGCCCAGGCGGCAACCCTGCCGGTCGCCGGGCTGACCGCGTTGCATGCGCTGCGCCAGGGCGGGCTTCTGCTCGGCCGCAAGGTGCTGATCGACGGCGCCTCGGGCGGGGTCGGGCATCTCGCCTGCCAGCTCGCCGCCGCCGCGGGGGCCGAGGTGTGGGGTCATGTCCGCCGCGCCGAGATGCGCGAAGCGGTCGCCGGCTATTGCGGCGGCCGCGTCGTCGTCGCCCGCGAGCTGGCCGCGGCAAAGCCGCACGGGCCGTACTGGCTGATCCTCGATTCGCTGGGCGGCTCGGCCTTGTCGGCGGCGCTGACCATGCTGGCGCCGAACGGGGTGTGCGTGACCCTCGGCGTGTCCGAAGGCCCGACCGTCACCTTCGAGAGCCGCGATTTCTTCTCGACCGGCGGGGCCAGGCTCTACGGCCTGACCCTGTTCCACGAATTGATGAGCGTCGAGCGCGCCGGCATCGGCCTCGCCCTGCTGGCCGGGCTGATCGCCGCCGGCAGGCTGGCGCCGCAGATCGCGGTCGAGGCGCCGTGGAGCGAGATCGGCACGATCGCCCGCCGGCTGATCGACCGCGACTTCGCCGGCAAGGCCGTGCTGCATCTCCGGTAGGAGAAATTACCGCCGGGGCCGCGAAGGACCGGCAGAGGGCGCGGAGGGGCTCGGCCGGTCTCCGCGCCCTTTGCGCATCCTCCGCGTTCTTCGCGCTGAAGCGTGTTTTCTTTCCTTAGGCCGCCGGCTGGCAGACGTGGATTTCGCGGTTGGCGAGGAGATCGCGGGTCTTGGCCGCATAGGCCGCCATGTGCGGCGAGGCGGCGTGCGCCTTGAGATGGTCGAGGCTCTCCCATTTCTCGACGACGACAAAGGTGTCGGGGCCGAACTTGGCGCCGGCGCCGCCCTCGGCGTCGATCACCGGGCCGTATTCGATGCAGCCCGCCTCGGCGTGCACCGCCGGCATGTTGGCGCGGAAATGGGCGAGCACCTCGTCGCGCTTGCCGGGCTTCGTCGTGATGATGGCGAGGACATGGATCATGGCGCGATAGCCTCGTGCGTTCGATGGTCGATCGCGGCAGGATAGAGGCGGTTTTCGGCAAAGGATACCGGCATGGCAGCGCGCGGCATGAAATTCGGCATCTTCCTCGCCCCGTTCCATCGGCTCGGCGAAAACCCGACCCTCGCGATGGCGCGCGATCTCGAACTGATCGAATGGCTCGACTGGCTCGGCTACGACGAGGCGTGGATCGGCGAGCACCATTCCGCCGGGTGGGAAATCATCGCCTCGCCGGAACTGGTGATCGCCCAGGCGGCCGAGCGCACCCGCCACATCATGCTGGGGTCCGGGGTGACGAGCCTGCCCTACCACCACCCGTTCCTGGTGGCGCAGCGCTTTGTCCAGCTCGATCACATGACGCGCGGCCGCGCCATGCTCGGCTGCGGCCCCGGTGCCCTGCCGAGCGACGCCTACATGCTCGGCATCGAGCCGGTGCATCTGCGCCGCCGCATGGAAGAGTCGCTCGACGCGATCGTTCGCCTTTTGCGCTGCGACGAGCCGGTGACGATGACCACCGACTGGTTCGAATTGCGCGAGGCGCGGCTGCACCTGGCGCCCTATTCCGACCCGCGCTTCCATATCGCCGTGGCCAGCACGATCACCCCCTTCGGCATGGCCGCGGCCGGCAAGCACGGGCTCGGCGTCCTGTCGATCGGCGCCGGGCTCCCCGGCGGCCCCGAGGCGATGGCCTCGCAATGGAAGATCGCCGAGGACACTGCCGCCCGGCACGGCCAGACGATGAACCGCAAGGACTGGCGCATCGTCGTCGGCATGCACCTCGCCGAAGACGACGAGGAGGCGCTGCGCCAGGTCCGCGCCGGCGAGCGCCACGAGACGGTGAGCTACTTCGAGGATACGCTCGGCCGCCAGCCCGGCACCTCGCCGGACCCGGTGCGCGACGGGGTCAAGGCGCTGACCACGCTGGTCGGCTCGCCGGAGACGGCGATTCGCGTCATCGAGCGGCTGTGGCAGGCGAGCGACGGCGGCTTCGGCGGCGTCTTGTTCCGCGCCCACGAATGGGCCAACCGCGAGCAGACGATGAAGAGCTACGAATTGTTCGCGCGCTATGTGATGCCGCATTTCCAGGGCTCGGCGGCGACGCTCGTCGAATCCAACGCCTGGATCCGCGACAACCGCCGCCGCATCCTCGGCAACAATGTCGAGGCGGTGCGCCGCGCCTTCACCGACACCGGCCGGCCGGTGCCCGACGAATACCGCTACCGCACCGTCGGCGCGCGCGACGTCGATCCGGCCCCGGAAAAGTAGCAAAATCTTTACCGTCGGCGGCGAGACTCGCCGCCCAGACAACAACAAGGGACGCGGCGGTGAATTCGATCGCCGATCGGCTCGGACAGCCGGCGCGGGAACTCCTTGCGGCCTGGACCTCGCTGCCGCGCCAAGGCGGAGTGCCGCGCCGCGCCGATTTCGACCCGATGTCGGTTGCCCGCATCCTGCCGGTGGTCAGCCTGGTCGAGCGGGT
>Ga0209810_1004205_pt1 | contig 14109 bp, 12 predicted proteins | sample Coa_R1_7_FD_187159 | JGI IMG/M metagenome (GOLD analysis project Ga0209810, IMG submission 187159) | Surface soil microbial communities from Centralia Pennsylvania, which are recovering from an underground coalmine fire - Coalmine... | ecosystem: Environmental > Terrestrial > Soil > Unclassified...
GCTCTACATGGCCGGCGGCGGCCGTATCAGCCGCGTGCATGGTCCCTTCGTGTCGGACGACGAAGTTGAAAAGGTCGTGCGACATCTCAAGGCGCAGGGTCAGCCGGAATATCTCGACGAGGTGACCGCGTCCGACGACCTCGAGGAGGACGAAGGTGCCGTATTCGACTCGACGAGCATGGGACTTGCCGACGGCGGCGACCTCTACAGCCAGGCCGTCGCCATCGTGAAGCGCGACCGCAAGGCCTCGACCTCCTACATCCAGCGCCGTCTGCAGATCGGTTACAACCGCGCCGCCACGCTGATGGAACGCATGGAAAAGGAAGGCATCGTCGGCCAGGCCAATCACGCCGGCAAGCGAGAAATCCTCATCCCGGAGGACGACGAGGAGCGCTATTGAGAATCGCCCAAGGGGCGGATAAGCCCGGGCCGCGCGACCGGTCCACGGCCCGCCGGGAGGGTCGCGAAATAGCCATACCTCGCGGTTAGTCGAGATCGCGGGGCCGCACCGGGTGGGAGATCGTCATGGCGAAACGGGGTAAGGCGGGGGAATGGTGGGCATTGGCGGCCGCGGCCGTGCTCGGCCTTGTGCTGACGATGCCGATGGTGATCCCGGCCGCGGCAGGCGGGGAATCGTCGGCTCCGGCTCGCGTTGCCCAATCGACGCCGGCGCCGATCAACAACCCTTTCGCGGCGCTGCTCGGCAAACCCGGCAATGCCAACAGCCTGGATGACAAACAGCGCGCGATTATCGCGCGGGTCAACGACTATCTTTCCAAGATCCAGGTGATGAGCGGGAAATTCGTGCAGATCGGTCCCGACGGCCGTCGCAGCACCGGCGAGTTCTTCCTCGCCAAGCCCGGCCGGGTCCGATTCGAATACGATCCGCCGAGTCCGATTGCCGTCATCGCCGACGGATCGGCCGTGGCGGTGCGCGACCAGCGCCTGGCGCAGCAGGACATCTATCCGCTTTCCGAGACCCCGCTGCGGTTTCTGCTCGCCAATAACGTCAATCTCGAGAAGGATACCAAGCTGATCGCGGTGGATGCCGATGACGTTTATGTCACCGTCGTGCTCGAGGAGAAGAACACGATCGTCGGCACGAGCCGGCTGATGATCATGTTCAGCGCCAAGGACATGCAGCTCAAGCAGTGGACCGTGACCGATCCGCAAGGTTACGATACGACGGTTGCCGTCTACAACCTCGATACGACCAAGCGTCCCAATCCCGATATGTTCAAAATCGACTACACGAATTATCATAATTAGGGATGATTAGGGATCGCGGCTCCGCCGCCGCTGGGCGGCGATCCGCGCCGAGCCTGTGGACATCCGGCGCCGTGCCTTTATGCGTCGCGGCGACTGCTTATGCTTCCGGTCATGGCACTGACCGTCACCACCTGGAATATCAATTCCATCCGCCTGCGCATCGACCTGGTCGCGAGCTTTCTCAAGAGCGTGCGACCGGACGTGCTATGCCTGCAGGAGACCAAGTGTCCGGATGACGCGTTTCCGCTCAAGCGCTTCAAGCGACTCGGCTACGTCCATGCCGCGCTTAACGGCCAAAAGGGCTACCACGGCGTGGCCGTGCTTTCGCGTCTGCCGTTCGACGGCGTCGATGTGCAGAGCTTCTGTGGCAAGACGGACTGCCGTCATGTCGCCGTGGTCCTGGGCGAGCGCGCGGGACTGAAGGACCGAATCACGCTGCACAATCTCTATGTCCCGGCGGGAGGCGACGAGCCCGATCCCGTCGTGAATCCGAAATTCGAGCATAAGCTCGCCTTCCTCGACGAGATGGGCCGTGCCCGACATCTGCATCCGAGGCGCAACGAACGCGCGATCCTGGTCGGCGACCTCAACGTCGCGCCGCTCGAGCACGACGTTTGGAGCCACAAACAGATGCTGAATGTTGTCTCACACACGCCGATCGAATGCGAAAAGCTCATCGCCGCGCGCAAGGCGGGAGGTTGGGTCGACTCCATGCGCGTGCTCGCGCCAGAACCGGAAAAGCTCTATACTTGGTGGAGTTATCGCGCGCGCGATTGGCGTGCGGCCGACCGCGGGCGCAGGCTTGATCATGTCTGGACCTCGGATGCGATCGCCGACGCGGTATCCTCCATCGCGATCGCCAAGGGTTATCGCGGGGCCGAACGCCCGTCGGACCACGTGCCAGTGACGGCTCGGTTCGAAATTTAGCCCCGGTTGCGATCGGACGAGCGGCACCGCCATCGCGAGCCGGCCCGCGCGGGCCGTCCAAGGAGGTCATGATCATCGCGATCCGCGTCGGAGCCGCGGGATCACGTCGATGCCGCGAGTTGTCTTCTGACCGCTGCGAGATCGTTGGCCCAGGCTTCCGCCCGCTTCGCCATCATGTCGCGCAGGCGGAGCGCGGCCGCGGGATAGCCCTCGAGCGTCTTGCGGAACAGATTGCGCGAAATGCGGATTACGGTGGCAGGCTCGCGCGCGATCGCGGTCACCGGGGAAAGCGTCTCGGTGATCAACGCAAGTTCGCCGACCATCGCGCCCGGCCCGACGGTCCAATCCCGTCCCGCCGTGCCTCCTCCCGCCTCCACCAGCAACGTGCCGTCCCGCACCACATAGGCCCCGTCGGCAAGCTCGCCGGCATAGAACAGTACCGCGCCGCTTGGCAGGCGCCGCAGCTCCGCACCGATGGCGAGCACGCGCAAGGCCTGCCGGCCGAGCACGGAAAGCGTCGGGATCTGCTGCAGGAATGCGACGTCATCCTCAAGCGACATTGTCGGATTCCGTCATTGGGCCGCCCATCGCAGATGCAACGCCCGGCCGATACCAAGATACGGCGCGGCGCATGAGGATATCACACTTACGCACGCTCGCCGCGCGCGTGCGGAAGATCGGCCGGTCACGGCACGAGCTTGTAGCCGCCGGCTTCCGTGACCAGGATCGCCGGGGTTGCGGCGTCCTTCTCCACCTTCTGCCGCAAGCGATAAATGTGCGTTTCAAGCGTATGCGTGGTCACGCCGGAATTGTAGCCCCACACTTCCTGCAGCAGGGTCTCGCGCGATACGGGTTTCTGCCCCGCGCGATAGAGATAGCGCAGGATGGCGGTTTCCTTTTCGGTGAGCCGCACCTTCCCGCCCTTGGGGGTGAGAAGAAGCTTGGACGCCGGCCGGAAGGTATAGGGTCCGATGGTGAAGACGGCATCCTCGCTTGCCTCATGCTGACGCAGCTGGGCGCGGATACGCGCGAGCAAAACCGCGAAGCGGAACGGCTTGACGACGTAGTCGTTGGCGCCGGCCTCGAGGCCGAGGATCGTGTCCGAATCGGTGTCATGGGCGGTCAGCATAATGATCGGCGCCTTGAATCCGTTCTTGCGCATGATGCGCACCGCTTCGCGGCCATCCACGTCGGGCAATCCGACATCCATGATGACCAGGTCGACGGTGCCGTTCTTGACCGCCTGCACGCCCTTGGTGCCGGTATCCACGGCGACGGCATCGAACTCCTCGTGCAGCGCCAATTGCTCGACCAGGGCCTCGCGCAATTCCGCGTCGTCGTCGACGATGAGGATGGTCCGCTTGCTGGCCATGGATTCGTCAATCCCTTTTTGCACCCGCAAACAATAGCCCGGTCCGCCGATCATCGCGCAATAGAGCATTCGGCGCTGGAAGGGCAAGCGGGAACTGATATCTAATGCCAAATCCATGCGTGGCGAAGGGAATCGGCTGTCGATGCCGCAGCGTGCCTTGTCCCGGCTTTCCGTGCGGGTCCGACCGGGCCGCCGGACACAGGGTTGGCTTCGCGCCGGCGGCGCGACCGTGCCGGTGGCGCTGGGCCGCGCGGGCGTCAAGGCCAACAAGCGCGAAGGTGACGGCGCCACTCCGCGCGGCGTCTTCCGCATCGTGCGACTGTGGTGGCGCGCGGACCGTCATCCCCGTCCCGTCACCTTGTTGCCGGTGCGGCGTATCGCATCCGACGACGGCTGGTGCGAGGATCCCGCCGATCGCCGCTACAACCGGCCGATCAAGATTCCCCCCGCAAGCGGCGCCGATCGCCTGATGCGCAGCGATCGGCTTTACGATTTCGTTCTCGAGCTCGATCACAATACGCGCCCGCGCATTGCCGGCCGTGGCAGCGCGATCTTCCTTCATGTCGCGCGTGCCGGATTGGCTCCGACCGCCGGCTGCATCGCCCTCGAGTTGAAGACCCTCAGGCGGCTGCTCGCGCGCCTGGGACCGCGCAGCACGATCGTGATTGCTTGATGGTTAACAGGTTCGCATTGTCAATGAACGGTTAATCATTGGGCAAGGCGGCACTCGAGAGCTTTCCGGCCGTTAATGGAAATTGGACGCCGCCGTGGTAACTCCCCCGCTCGGCCCAAGCCCATGTCCACGGCCAATGTGATTTCAACCGCTCGCGACAGGTTTGTCATGGATATTCAACCTGCAGTCGGACGTCCGGAATCGCCGCGGAGCGCCCTGCCGAGCGCAATCGGACGCGTGGCAGAGGTCGGCGGGGCGCAGGCGACGGTGGAGCTGCTGAATCGGGGCGCCGACGAGACGGCGACGGTCGGCAAATTCATGGGATTGACGGCACGCAACGCGCTGATCATCGGCCTGATCAGCGAGATCAATGAGCGGATGCCGGTGGGCCCGGCCACGACGCCACGAAAGATGGCGCGGCTCGATCTCATCGGGGAAATTTCCTCTGCCGGCGGCAGGCCGCGTTTCGAGCGCGGCGTCAGCGAATATCCCAATATCGGCGACAATGCGCTCTTGCTGAGCGAACGCGAATTGAGACTGATCTATGGCGTGGCCGACGCCGATCATGGCCATATCGGCAACCTGCAGCAGAACGCCGCGATCGGTGTGCATATCGACATCGACGCGCTGGTGAGCCGCCATTTCGCCCTGCTCGGCACGACCGGCGTGGGCAAATCGAGCGGCGTCGCGATCATTCTGCAGCAAATTCTCGATACCCGACCCAATCTGCGCGTTTTTCTCATCGACCCCCACAACGAATATAGCCGCTGCTTCGGGGACAAGGCGCAGGTGCTCACGCCGCGCAATCTCCGGCTGCCTTTCTGGCTGTTCAATTTCGAAGAGACGGTCGACGTATTTTTCGGGGGACGGCCCGGCGTCGAGGAAGAAGTCGAGATCCTCGCGCAAGTCATCCCGCTCGCGAAATCGGTCTATCTGCAATACAAGCCCGGCGCTGTCGCCAAACGTCGCGATCCGCGCGATGCCGGCTTCACGGCCGACACGCCGGTGCCGTATCGCATCGAGGACCTGATCGGGCTGCTCGACGAACGGATGGGCAAGCTCGAAAACCGCGCGTCGCATGCGGTCTATCACCGGCTGATCGGACGCATCAGAACCATCCGCAATCATCCGCGCTACGCGTTCATGTTCGAGAACGCCAATCTCGGCGGCGACACCATGGCCGAGACGCTCGGCCAGTTGTTCCGCATTCCGCCGCAGGGCAGGCCGATGACCATCATGCAGCTCGCGGGTTTCCCCGCCGAGGTGATCGACGCGGTGGTCTCGGTGCTCTCGCGCATGGCCTTCGACTTCGGTCTGTGGAGCGAAGGCGCCGCGCCGCTGCTGTTCGTCTGCGAGGAGGCGCACCGCTATGCGCCCGCCGACCGGAAGATCGGCTTCGGCCCGACCCGGCGTGCGCTGTCGCGCATCGCCAAGGAAGGCCGCAAATATGGCGTGTTCCTTGGCCTCGTGACCCAGCGTCCGGCGGAGATCGACGCGACGATCATTTCGCAGTGCTCGACGCTGTTCGTCATGCGGCTTGCGAATGACCGCGACCAGGAGCTGATCCGTTCGGCGGTATCGGACGCGGCGGCCGGCCTGCTGTCGTTCGTTCCCTCCCTCGGCACGCGCGAGGTCTTCGCCTTTGGCGCCGGCGTTGCGCTGCCGACGCGCCTGCGGTTCAAGGAACTCGCGCCCGACCGCCGCCCGCACAGCGAGGCGGCCGGCAACATGAACGCCAACGTCGAAATGCTCGGCCAGGATCTCATCGCGTCGGTCGTCGACCGCTGGCGCCACGCCACCATGAGTCATCATCTCGAGGAGGCCGACTATGGCGTCTTCGACGCGTCGCCCCTGCAACCGACCGCGCCGCCGATTGCGCCGATGCGCGGGGAAGGTTTGCACTCCGGCCTTTTGAAGAAACCGCTGGATGCCGGCCCGCTCGCCGCGCCGACGCCGCCCGCCGGCTATCCGCCGCGCTTCAGGTAGTCCGTTTCGCCCTCTCGCCGAATATCGCGGTGCCGATCCGCAGATGCGTGGCGCCGAGCTGGATGGCGGCGGCAAAATCCGCGCTCATGCCCATCGACAGGAACCGGAGGCCGTTGCGCTTGGCGATCTTGGCGGTGAGCGCAAAATGCGGGCCCGGAGCCTCGTTCACGGGAGGAAGGCACATGAGGCCGGAAATCGTGAGCCCGTATCGCTCGCGGCAGGCGGCGAGAAATGCATCGGCCTCCTGCGGCAGCACGCCCGCCTTCTGCGGTTCCGCCCCGGTATTGACCTCGACGAAGAGGAGCGGCGCGCGTTGCTGCCGCGCGATTTCCTTCGCCAGGGCCTCGCACAGGCTGGGACGATCGACCGAATGGATGGCGTCGAAGAGCGCCACCGCCTCCCGGGCCTTGTTGGACTGCAGCGGTCCGACGAGGTGGAGTTCGAGGCCCGGGTGCCGCGCCAGCAGCGGCGGCCATTTCGCCCTCGCCTCCTGCACGCGATTCTCGCCGAACGCGCGCTGGCCCGCGGCGATGATCGGCGTGATGGCCTCGGCGCCGAAGGTCTTGGAGACCGCCACCAGCGTGACCTCGCCCGGATCGCGCGCCGCGTCGCGGCATGCGCGCGCGATCGCCGCGCGTAGCTGCGCGAGGCGCTCGGCAGGATCGGCAGGGGAGCCTGCGGTCATGCCCCTAATGCGGGCAAACCGGGCCTCGCCGTCAAGCCGTTCCACGGATGCGCGGCCCCTTCCCTGGCGCGCGCCGGCTTCGTAAAAGACCAGCCGATGAACACCGACTCGCACAGACATGACCGCTACAACGCCCGCGAGGCCGAGGCGCGCTGGCAGAAGGTATGGGCTGAGCGGGGGATCTTCGCGACCCGGAACGACGATCCCCGCCCCAAATATTACGTGCTCGAGATGTTCCCCTACCCGTCCGGGCGCATCCATATGGGCCACGTGCGCAACTACACGATGGGCGACGTGCTCGCGCGATTCATGCGCGCCAAGGGGTACAACGTGCTGCACCCGATGGGGTGGGATGCCTTCGGCATGCCGGCGGAGAACGCCGCCATCGATCGCAAGGTGCATCCGAAGACCTGGACCTACGACAATATCGCGACGATGAAGAAACAGCTCCAGTCGATGGGGCTGTCGCTCGACTGGACGCGCGAATTCGCAACCTGCGACCCCAGCTATTACAAGCACCAGCAGAAGATGTTTCTCGACTTCCTCAAGGCGGGGCTGGTCGCGCGCGAATACCGCAAGGTGAACTGGGATCCGGTCGATCAGACCGTGCTCGCCAACGAGCAGGTGATCGACGGCCGCGGCTGGCGCTCGGGGGCGCCGGTCGAGCAGCGCGATCTCCACCAATGGGTGTTCAGGATCAGCGACTATTCGCAGGAACTGCTCGACGCGCTCGACCGGCTTGACCGTTGGCCCGAGAAGGTGCGGCTGATGCAGCGGAACTGGATCGGCCGCTCGGAAGGCCTGCTCATCCGCTTCGGGCTCGATCCCGCGACCGCACCGAGCGGCCAGACGGAACTCGAGGTCTTCACCACCCGGCACGACACCCTGTTCGGAGCGAGGTTCATGGCCATCGCGCCCGATCATCCCCTGGCGCAGGCGCAGGCGAAGAAGGACGCGCGGCTCGCGTCATTCATTGCCGACTGCAAACGGATCGGCACCTCGCAGGCGGCGATCGACACCGCGGAAAAAATGGGCTTCGACACCGGCATCAAGGCGATTCATCCCTTCGACGCCGAGTGGAAGCTGCCGGTCTACGTCGCCAACTTCATCCTGATGGAATACGGTACCGGCGCCATCTTCGGCTGTCCCGCGCACGACCAGCGCGACCTCGACTTCGCCAACAAGTACGGGCTCGGCAACACGCCCGTCGTCTGCCCTCCGGGACAGGATGCAAAGACCTTCGCGATCACGGATGCCGCCTATGACGGCGACGGCACGATGATCAACTCGCGTTTCCTCGACGGCATGACCGTCGCGCAGGCGAAAGAGGAGGTGGCGCGGCGTCTCGAGCAGGCGCTTCGCCCCGCGGGCGACGCGCGGAGCGCGCCCCGGCCCGTGGCCGAACGCCGCATCAACTACCGCCTGCGCGACTGGGGCATCTCGCGTCAACGCTATTGGGGCTGTCCGATCCCGGTCATCCACTGCGAGCGGTGTGGCATCGTGCCCGTCCCGGAGACGGATCTGCCGGTCACGTTGCCGGAGGACGTCACCTTCGACAAGCCGGGCAATCCGCTCGACCGCCATCCGACCTGGAAGCACGTCGCCTGCCCGCAATGTCGCGGTCCGGCGCGGCGCGAAACCGACACCATGGATACGTTCGTCGATTCCTCGTGGTATTTCGCGCGCTTCACCGACCCGTGGAATGAGCAGGCGCCGACCACTCCCGCGATCGCCAACGCGTGGATGCCGGTGAACCAGTATATCGGCGGCATCGAGCACGCCATCTTGCACCTGCTCTATTCGCGCTTCTTCACCCGTGCCATGCGCAAATGCGGCCACATCGGCATGGACGAACCGTTCGACGGTCTGTTCACGCAAGGAATGGTGGTGCACGAAACCTACCGTGCCAAGAACGGCGAGTGGATCGAGCCGGCCGCCGTCAGGATCGAGGTCGACGGCGATCGGCGGCGTGCGTTTCTGGCCGCGACCGGCGAGCCGGTCGACATCGGCCCGATCGAAAAGATGTCGAAGTCGAAAAAGAATACGGTCGATCCCGACGACATCATCGCCGCCTACGGCGCGGACACCGCGCGCTGGTTCATGCTCTCCGATTCGCCTCCCGACCGCGACGTGATCTGGACCGAGGAGGGCGTGCAGGGCGCCTGGCGCTTCGTGCAGCGGCTGTGGCGGCTCGTCGGAACGATCGCCGACATCCAGGCGCCGGCGGCGCGACCGGCGGCATTCGCGGATCGCGCGCTCGCGGTGCGCAAGGCCGCGCACCGCGCGCTCGCCAATGTCTCCGAAGATATCGAAAAGCTCCGCTTCAACCGTTGCGTCGCGCATATCTATGAATTCGCCAATGCACTGTCCGAGACGATCGGTGCGGCCGAGACGGCCGTCGCCCCCGACCTCGCATGGGCGCTGCGCGAGGCAGCCGACATATTGGTACGCCTTTTCCACCCGATGATGCCGCATCTGGCCGAGGAGTGCTGGGCCGCGCTCGGCCACGCAACCCTGGTCGCCGCCGAAGCCTGGCCCGCGCTCGAACCGCAGCTCCTGGTCGAGGCGGACATCACGCTGCCCGTGCAGGTGAACGGCAAGAAACGGGCCGACGTCGTTGTGCCGCGATCCGCCCCGGCGGCCGAGATCGAAGCTGCCGTTCTTGCGCTCGATGCGGTAAAGAAGGCCCTCGCGGGCAGGAGCCCGAAAAAGGTCATCGTCGTCCCGCAAAGGATCGTGAACGTGGTGGCGTAGGGGCGGTTTGCCGGTGCTTTGGACCCGTCATGGCGAAGCGCAGCGAAGCCATCCATGTGGGATCGGCGCGCTCGGGATTGCGTCGTCGCCCCTGCGGGGCTCCTCGCAAGCGAGGCGGCCACGTCCCTTCCGGCGCAACCTGGTCTCTCTCGGCGCCGTGGATCGATGGCCGACCTTGGCGCCGTCCTCGCCTCGATCCTCCCCCGGAAGCGGCGAAGCGACGCCGGCGGGCCGGGGATCATCCGCCGTGACGCCGGGGGCGATGACGGCGGTTGAGCGCAGCCCCCGCGCGGAGTATCGAGGCATCTCGATGCCGACCGGCGGACCCCTTTCGCCCCGCCGCACACGAGGTCGCGCCATGATGCTACGGCTTGGGATCGTGTTCCTGCTGGCGCCGGTCCTCGCCGGCTGTTTCCAGCCCATGTACGGCAGCCAGACCACGGGGACGACCGCGCTTGGCCCGCGGCTCGCCGGCGTTCAGGTCTCGCCGATCGATGCACCGAACGGCAGCCGGCTTGCCCGCGTCGCCAACGAGGTGCGCGACCAGTTGATCTTCGACCTCACCGGCGGCAACAGCGCGGGTCCGCCCACCCATCGCCTCGACATCAAGCTCGCGCCGACGCAGCTCCAGGTCATCGTCGACATCAACAGCGCGCGGCCGGAAATCCAGAACTACGGCATCGACGCGGTTTATACGCTGGTCGATCTGCAGACCGGAAAGCCTGTCATCACCGGCCGAACCTTCTCGCGTGTGTCCTACAACATTCCCGGTCAGGAGCAGCGTTTCGCCGCCGCCCGCGGCCAGCGCGACGCCGAGAACCGTGCCGCCAAGGTGATCGCGGACAATATCCGTAGTCGCCTTGCTTCCTATTTCGTGGCGGGCTCGTGACCGCACCGGCGCTCGCGAGCGCGAAGGGACGCAGGCGGGCCGGCGCCGATCGGCGAGATCCGTCGGCGGAGCGACCCGCCGCTCACGCCGGGCGGGGCTCCGCGCTCCCCGACCGGTTGGCGCGTCCGCCGCGCGAGCCGTCGCGATGACAGCCGTCAGACCCGCGGACGTGGACCGCTTCCTCGCCCGGCCCGATCCGGCCCGGCCGATCGTGCTCGTCTACGGTCCCGACGCGGGATTGGTACGCGAGCGTGTCGATCAGTTGGTGCGCGCGAGCGTCGACGATCCGGCCGATCCGTTCGCGCTGGCGCGCATCGACGGCGAGGATCTCTCCGACAATCCGGCGCGGCTGGTCGAAGAGGCGCATACGGTACCCCTGTTCGGCGGCCGCCGCGCGGTTCTCGTCAAGGCGGGTGGTCGCAACATTGCCGCCGCCGTCGAGAAGGTGATCGCGCAACCGTCGCAGGAGTGTCGCGTCATCATCGAAGCCGGCGATCTGCGGCGCAACGCGCCGCTGCGCGTCGTTTGCGAGAAAGCCGAGGCGGCCGCGGTATTACCCTGCTATCCCGACGGCGCGCGCGACCTCGAGCGGATCGTCGACGAGGAAATGCGCCAAGCCGGCCTCGCGATTGCCGAGGAGGCGCGCCTGTTGCTCATCGACCGGCTCGGTGGCGACCGGCTCGCCTCGCGTAACGAGGTCCGCAAGCTTGCGCTCTATGCCCGCGGCACGGCGCGCGTGGAGCGGGCCGACGTCGAAGCCGTCGTATGCGATGCGTCCAGCGCAGCGATCGACGGTCTGCTCGATGCGGCCTTTGCCGGCAAGACCGGCGACGTGGAGGGCGAGTTCGCCAAGACGCGGGCGAGCGGCGTCTCGCCGGCGGCCGTCATTTCCGCGGCGATCCGTCACGTCGCGACGCTGCACCGGCTGCGCCTCGCCCTGGACGCGGGCGAAGGCCTCGACGGCGCGATGCGCCGCGCCACGCCGCCGCTGCACTTCATGCGCCAGCGCGACGTCGAGCAGGCGCTGCGCATCCGCGACGCCAATCGCTTCGTTCGCATCATGGAACGGCTCGCCGAGGCTTCGTTCGAGGCACGGCGCCACCCGGCCTTGGCCGAATCCATCGCGCAGCGCGCGCTCCTGTCGATCGCGCTCGGCGCGCGAACGAGAGACGCGCCTTGACGCGGGATGCGACCCGGCCACGCGCCTGCAACATGGCGAGGCCTCAGAGGTAGAGCTGATATCCGTGCGCGATCCAGCGGTAGCTCGCGCCCGAGCGTTCGACATAGCCGATGCCGGGGAAGGGCAGGTGATAGCCGATGACCGGCGTAGCCTCGGTCGCGACCATGTCGAGGATGCGCTTGCGCGTTGCCGCCGCCTTCTCCTTGTCGTCGTCGACGTCGAGCGGGATGTCGGGTCGCTGCACGGAGACGACATAATGGTTGCATGTGTCGGCCCAGTTCAGCAGCCTTTTGCCCTGGCTCTCGATCATGAACGCGAGCATGCCCGGCGAATGACCGAAGGCGTCGACCGCGGTGATTCCCGGCACGACGCTGTCGCCCGGCTTGATGAAGCTTGCGCGCTCGGCAAGCGGCAAGCAGATCTTGACATAGAGCTCACGATTGAACTTGCGCGCCTCGCGCACGTTCTCACCTTTTTTCCAGAATTCGAAGTCGGCAGCGCCGAATACGATGCGCGCCCTGGGAAAGACCGGGCTGCCGCCTCTCGCCAGTCCGCCGATATGATCGGGATGGCCGTGAGTGATGACGACGACGTCGACGTCCTCCGGCTTGTAGCCGGCTTCCGTCATGCGCGCCACGAGCTGCCCCGGCGGCAAGCGACCCTTGAGCGCGTCGTGCTCGGCGCTGAGAGTTCCGTTGCCGGTGTCGAACAGCACGAGCTCTTTTCCGGTGTTCACCAGGAGGGGCGAGAACGGATGCTGGTAGCGAACGGGGTCGATACGGTTCTGTCGCGCCAGCGCCTTGACGTCTTCGGCGCCCGCTTCGCCTCCGAAACTCGGCGTGAGGCCTTCGCGGATCACCTTGCTGTCCATGATGGGAACGATTTCGAAACCGCCGAGCCTGTAGCGGAATAGGGACGGCTGCAGTTCGCCGTGCATCGGAGCGGGCACCGTCTGTCCTCCCTTGATGTTGGCCCCGTTGGCATAGCAGGCGGCCAAGGCGCCGACAAAGGGGGCGCTCGCCCGCCCGATCGGCCATGGATGCACGATTGGCGCGAGCGGATTTCGGTGATATGGATCCGCGACGGCGAGCACAGGGCGAGCGCCGCGGAGCGATCGAGAACCCGATCGGTTCGCTCCGCATCGCTTCCTTGCCGCTGCGGGACCCTTTGAATGACCGTATCGAGTCGGTCCGAGCGGAATCGGTTCTAGAATAGGTGCCGCCGGAACCAGCGCTTATGGCTGAAACCGCGATCGCCGCCCCCGCCAACACCGCGCCGACGCCGCTGCGGCCGCTCTATGTGCTTGCCGCGATCGCCGCGCTTGCGATGATGACCGCGGCGATCCTCGGCGACAGCCTCTGGTTCCTCGACTGGGTCCATGTCATGGCCGGCGCGCTTTGGACGGGCATCGACCTGTTCATGGGTTTCGTCATCGGCCCCGTCCTGCGCGGAGTATCCCTCGAGACGCGGCGCACCATGATTGCCGGCATCATTCCGCGCACATTGGTGTTGATGCCGACGCTCTCGATCATCACCTCGACGTCGGGCTGGTTCCTCGCGGTGCGGCTCGGCTTCCTCGATCTCGACTTTCCGTCATTCTGGTGGGTGCTCGCCGCGCTTGCCATCGTCACCGTGCTCACGGTCCAGGGTCTGGGATACCTGCTGCCGACGAATCTCAGGCTCTACTTCGAGATCCAGAAACCGTCGCCCGACCACGCAGAGCTCGGTCGCTGGATGCGCACCTATGTGCGCGTGGTCGCGGTGCAGGGAACGATGCAGGTGGCGATCATCGTGGTGATGGCTCGGTTCGCGACGGGATTCTAGAGCGGACCCGATTGGAGCGACCCGTCGCTGCGAGCGCGGCGGGACAATCAAGAATCGAAGTGACTCGCTCCGGACGGTTTCATCGCCGCGGCAAGGCCCCTTGCCATGACGATGCCGGTGCGGGAGGTCGGAACGTGCGCCGAGAGGATTCCGAAAGCGAGGCCCGTTTTTCGGAAACGATCTCACGCGGGGAAAATGGTCGGTGAAGGCGGCGGTTCGGTCCAATCGCACGCACCGTCGCGGACCGCGGAGGCCGTCCTTCGCCGCTCGTTTCTCGGTCGATCATCGATCATTGATACGGCACTGCGGCGCGAGCCGCGGACGACCGCGGGGCATGACGTGCCGGCGAGGCGATGCCGCCCTGCGGCGCGAGGCGCCCGCGGGCGGCGTCTTCTTCCGGCGGCATGATTCCCGTTTCGTTGACGCGCAAGCATCGATTGGTCGGGACGATCGCCTCGTCGCGCGCCGCGCTCGGTTGGTTTGATGGGCGAAGTCGAGGCGGGATCGCGTGAAGTGCCACGTCTCGCGATCAACCCGCGATCAACCCAAA
>Ga0209810_1004207_pt1 | contig 14105 bp, 8 predicted proteins | sample Coa_R1_7_FD_187159 | JGI IMG/M metagenome (GOLD analysis project Ga0209810, IMG submission 187159) | Surface soil microbial communities from Centralia Pennsylvania, which are recovering from an underground coalmine fire - Coalmine... | ecosystem: Environmental > Terrestrial > Soil > Unclassified ...
CTGGCGCAGCTCCGCTTCATACTTCTTGCGCTTGGTGATGTCGTGGAGGAAAGCGCTGAAAGTCCATTCGTTTCCATAACGAATCGGAGAAACCGTCATTTCGACGGGAAACTCGCTGCCATCTCGACGCAGGGCGGGCACTTCGACTCGGCGATTGAGCAGCGGTCCCTCGCCGGTGGCAAGAAAGTGCTGCACACCCGCCACATGCGCAGCCCGGTAGGAGGGAGGGATTATCAGCTCGTGCAGCGGACGATGGAGAGCCTCTTCGCGCGGCCAACCAAAGATCAACTCGGCTTGCCGGTTCCAATCGACGACGAGGCCGTTCGCGTCCATGGCGACGTAGGCGTCGTAAGCGGAGTCCACAATCAGGCGGGTGCGCCTCTCGTTTTCCTCGGCGAGATGCTTGGCCTGGCGCAGCGCTTCCTCTGCTCGCATACGTGGCGTGACATCCCAGAAAATGCCTTGCATGCCGATCACTTCTTGGTTGGAATCACGCAAGGGCACTTTCAAGACGCTCACATAGCCCGTGCCGCCGTCCGGTGCGATGTGTTCCTCGGTGGCCTCAAACACCTGTCCGGTTTCGATGACGCGGCGATCATCGCGCATGTACTTTTCCGCCAACTCGGCAGGATAAACATCCTTGTCGGTCTTGCCGATCAGCTCGGCGAGGGACAATTTCAATTCCGCGCAGAAAGGGCCGTTGGCGAAGGTGAATCGACCTTCGCGATCTTTGCGAAACAGACAGACGGGCAGCGTTTCGACCAAGGAGTGATAGAGAGCTTCCGAGTCGCTGAGCGACTTCTCGGTTTGCTTGAAGCGCGTGATGTTGCGCGAGATGCCGAAGGTGCCGATGATGACGCCGTCGCGATCGCGCAGCGGCAATTTCGTGGTCGAAGCCCAGGTGACGCGGCCATCGGGCCAATATTCCGTTTCCTCGCGTGCCACCATCGGCTGGCCGGTGCGGATCACTTCCTGCTCGTCGAGATAAGCCTGCCGCGCGTGTTCCTCGGTGAAAAAATCGAAATCGGTTTTGCCGATGGCTTGGGCCGGATCGGACAGGCCGAAAAGCCGAGCCATGGCGCGGTTGATGCGAATAAAGCGGCTTTGGAGATCCTTGAAGTAGATCGCATCGGGCACATTATCCATCAGCATGTGCAGCAGGTAGCTTTCCGATATGTTGTTCATGGGCTTCTCCGTTCTAAAGGATGAAGGAGGAAGGAGGAAGGATGAGTAAGAATTATCAATGATCTTCTCATCCTTCCTCCTTCATCTTTCATCCTTTCGATGCGGTAATGTGATCGTGAACGTCGTTCCTGCGCCGGGAGTGCTGGACACGTCTACCGTTCCGCCATGCATGGCCACGAAAGCCCGCACGACGCTCAATCCCAGACCCAGCCCGCGGCGGCCAAACTCGAATTGGCCGGAGCTGTGCCGCGATACGTCAATCTCGGTGAAGAACGGCTCAAAAAGATGCGGCAACTGCTCGGAAGCGATGCCGATTCCGTTGTCGCGGACTTGGAGCCGTATGTTGTCCCCGTCGCGCCAGGCACGCACCTCAATGGTACCGCCGTCCGGTGTGAATTTGATGGCGTTGATGAGCAAGTGATCCAGACAGCTCCGGATCTTCCCCGCTTCGACGTTGAGTGTGCCCACGTCGGCGGCAACATCAACGCTGAGCCGCTGCCGTCGCTGTTCGATAAAGGGACGAACGCTCTCGATTGCTTCACGGACCAATGCCGCGGCGTCCGTCGGCCGGCGATCCAGCGGCCTCTCGAAGCGCCCCGCGCGCAGCATTTGCAGAATGTCTTCCACCAGACGATGCAGACGCGATCCTGCTTCCTGGATGCGCCGCAAACAGTCCGCCGTCCTGGCGTCGGGGTTGCCCATCCGCAAAGCCAATTCCGGTAGGGCCAGCAGAATGGTCAACGGCGTCCGTAGCTCGTGGCTGGCGACATTGATGAATCCTTCCTTCAGGATGTTGGCTTGCCGCAGCTCGGCGTTGGCCTGTTCCAGCTCCTGGTTCTTGCGGCTCAGATCGTCGAGTAATCTTTGACGCTCTTGCAACAGGTCGTACTGCTCGCTGGCCTGACGCAAAATCGTCAGCAATTCATCGGGATCCCAGGGCTTGGTGATGTAGCGGTAAACATGGCCTTCGTTGATGGCGTCGATGACCGCTTTGATATCGGCATAGCCGGTGAAGAGCAAACGGATGGCTTCGGGCCGGTCCCGCCGGACGCTGCGGAGAAAATCGACGCCGCTAATCTCCGGCATGCGTTGATCCGTCATTACGACGTGTACCGGTTGCTCGTGCAGAAGACGCAGCCCCTCCCGCGCCCGCGTGGCGCCCAGCACACGGTATTCCCGGCGCAGCAGATCCTGCAAACTTTGCACGACATCTGGTTCGTCATCGACGACCAGGAGAGTGTGACGCTGGACCATACCCCAAACTCGTGAGGGTTGACAGACGCCATCGATGGTGGAACACTATACGAATTATCTCGCAAATCGCCCCGTTTGTCTCTATTTTTCCGTCAGAGCCTGCGAGGCCAGTTGACCATGAGAGGGTTGACGACAACTCTGCTGGAGCGCGCCTGCCGAATTTTTCTGGAGCGGGCCTATCCGCATGGCGCCGATACCATTCCGCCCCCGAAAAACAGCTTCTTCGCGCTGGATGTCGCACAGCCAGTCGAGTCTGTGCTGGTCCCTCCCGTGTGCCAACCGTTACTGAGGCGCGACGGCAGCCTGCGTGGCTACGCCCTGCGCCTGGGAAGCGTGCTGCATCCACATCTCAAATTGCAAATCGTGGACCATGACGACGCCGGCTGCGTGTTCAGCGTCGATACGCATGATGGATTCTCTCTCGATCCCTCGCACCCCGACGCAGCCCGCTGGGCGGAATTGCAAACGGCCAATCGCCGGCTCAAGGAAGAGATCGAGCGTGCCTGGGAGGAAGCCGGGTTACTGACGTTCAATGGACTGCTGCGCCGCGAGTTGGCGCGAAAGACGTGAATCGGCGAGCGGGGTCGCGTAAGCGCCCCGAGGGAAGCCCTCGGGGCGCTTACGCGACCCCGCTCGCCGAACAATCGATCACTTTTTGTGCATCTTTTGGTTCAACAGGGTTACGAGATCCTGGCTGATGTCCATTTCCTCTTTCGAGTACAAGGGCATTAGCGCGCCGGTGTTCAATTTGCGCGCGATGTTTTGGGCGCTTACATAATCTTCCTGCGTGATGGCGTCGTTGTAGTGCAGCACGAGGTCAAGATCGTGCGTGGTGGCGTAGCCCTGGGTTGCCTCCCTAATATCCTTATAGATGATCTTCAATTCGTCATCGCTGCGCTTGCTCAGCTTCAGCTGGATCTCTGCTTTGTTGTCCTCCATCTGCCGCTGAATGTCCTTAGCCTGTTTTTCGAGCGCTTCTTTCTTAGCTTTCTCGTCGCGATCTTCGCCTGCGGCCGGCACGAGGGAAGCGTCCGCGGCCTGCTTGTGCAGTGCCTCAAGTTTCGACTGCAGCTCTTCATGCCGTCTTTGGGACGGCTGGACGAGTTTCTTCATCTCAATCTGGAATTGCTGGTATTTGTCGTAGTTTTTGATGACATACGTCAGATTGACCAGTCCGATCCGCGTTCGCGGCGCCGGTTTCTTCTCCTTGCTCTCGGCCCACAATCGGCTCGCGCCAAGGACGGCGACCGAGGCCATCACAATGCTACCCATCCACAACACCGCTCGCATGGTTCTCCTCCCTCCTGAAGATGGAGCTTTCGGGACATCCCATCGCCTATTTGTCTTTTGGGACGGGGAATAGTCTATTCTTTTTTGGCGAATACCGTCAACGCGACTAGCCGGCATTCTCCGTCAATCGAGACGGACAAACGACATGGCGTTGCCAGTGTGCGTCATCGCGGTTGGGATAGTCGGAGCGAAAGTGAACGCCGCGCGACTCGGTGCGCTGCATGGCGGACCAAATCATCAGCCGAGCGATGGTGAGCAGGTTCTGCAATTCCCAGCCGGCCCGCGTGTGGAACTCGCGGCGCAGCGCATAGCGACACCAGAAGGCCACGCTTCGTTCCGCTTCCAGCAATCCTTCACGATTGCGTGAGATACCCATCAGACGGCCCATCAAACTACGCAGCGAGTTGGTCAAGTCGGCGATATCGAGAGCGGGTCCGCCAGTTTCCGGCTGAAAGTCAGCCTGCACCGGCGGCACCACGAACGTATCCGGCATGGCCGCCGTCGTTTCGCCGGCCCCTTGACCGCAGGCCGTCCCATAAACCAGGCCTTCGAGCAGGCTGTTGGAGGCGAGGCGATTGGCCCCATGCAGTCCGCTGGACGCGACTTCGCCGGCCGCCCACAAACCCGGCAGCGTCGTGCGGCCCTGCGAATCGACATGAACTCCGCCGATCATGTAATGAGCACCCGGCCGAACCGGAATGAGATCGCGTGTGATGTCCAATCCGAACTCGGCGCACACCTTGGCGATGCCCGGAAAATGCTCGCGGACCTTGGCCGGATCGAGATGCGAGAGATCGAGATAGACGTTGGGATGCTGCGTCGTTGCCATGCGGCGAACGATGGCCTGAGCGACCACGTCGCGCGTGGCCAATTCGGCGCGCGGATCTTCTTCGAGCATGAAGCGAACGCCGTTCTTATCACGCAGATAAGCACCCGCGCCGCGCACAGCCTCGCTGATGAGATAACGGCTCGAACCGGCGACGTACAAAACCGTCGGATGAAACTGCATGAATTCCATATCGCGCAACTCCGCACCGGCGCGGTAGGCGGCGGCCATGCCATCGCCGGTGGCCACAGGCGGATTGGTCGTCTCGCGATAGACCATGCCAGCGCCGCCGGATGCGAGGATTGTTTGCTTGGCCCATATCAAGAGCTTGCCGTGCTGCTTGCGATGCACCAGCCCCCCGACGCACTTGCCCTCATGCGTCAGCAGATCAATCGTAAATGTGCGATCCCATAAGGTGATATTCGGCGTATTCCTGGCCCGCTCGATGAGGGCGCGCATGACCTCGAAGCCGGTGGCGTCACCGAGAGCGTGAACGATGCGATGATAGCTGTGTCCGCCCTCAATGCCAGCTTCGGCATCGAAGCGCGTGCCGAAGGAGATAAGATTGTCAATCTGCCGCGGCGCCTCACGCACGACCATCTCGACGATGCCGCGATCACACAATCCCGCCCCCGCAGTTAACGTGTCTTCGATGTGATCCTCGAAGCGATCCTCCGGCGAACGAACGGCGGCAATACCGCCCTGGGCATAACTGCTGTTGCTCTGTTGCAGACGGTCCTTGGTGATGACGAGAGTTCGCAGTTCGCGCGGCGCGGCCAGTGCCGCCCGTACTCCGGCGATGCCGACGCCGATTACCAGGAGATCGGTGAAAACGTGCGGCGTCTGCTTGGGACCGAAGCGAACCAAATAACGCTTGGGAAACGTCATGAGAACCACCAAAGAATATCACCACGGAATACACGGAAGACACGGAAAAAGAAAAAACAAAGAGAACCAGAAGTCTAATGCGGCAAATCATTCATTGGAACACTTTCCTTGTCTTCTTGTTCTTTCCGTGTTTTCCGTGTATTCCGTGGTGATATTCTTATTAGTCTTTCGACATCTGTTGAGTGAATTTGCGGAAGGAGTTGCGGTACTCCGGTAGTGGTTGGCCGTGTTCGGGGCTTTGCGAATCACCCTGACCGGCTGCGTCCGACTGGATGGTTCGGCCCCCCATGCTCGGCAGCTGTTTGGACTGTTGCGGAGCGAACGGCGCTTCGGCGCGCGGCTTTTCGCGCGGCGTCAGCTGCTTGCGTCTGGCTTCGAGGTATTTCTTCCAGGCCTCTTCGGAGACGCCGGCTTCCTTGAGGATGTCCTTGTTCACCCTCTTGGCGAAATCTTCGAGTTGCATTTGCGCGGCATGATGATCGCGCGGTTTGTCCGGCTGCTTGGGTTGCGAGGGAGGAGTGCCGGAAGCGCCCTTGCCGCTACGGCGATCACCGCCGCCTCCGGGGGTGCCGTCCTGCGAAGTTGGTGTTCCCTGACTTCCCTCATCCGACGACGAACCCGGACGTTTCTTGCCATTCGGATCGCGCTTCTCACCGGGCTTGCCGTTTTTTGCTGCGTTTTCATCCTTGGATTGCTCGGAGGATTGGGTGCCGTTGGCCTTCTCTCCGTCTTTACGTTCTCCGTTCGGCTTGCTGTCGGGCTTGCCGTCATTCTTCGGCGCACTGTTGCCGGAGGAGTCGTCTTTCTTGCCTTCCTTTTCGAGCGCTTCGCCGGCTTGCCGGCGGGCCTCGGCATCCTTAGCTTCCTGCGCGATACGTTGCAGTTGTTGCCTTGCCTTCTCGCGCTCGCCAGCATCCTTGCTCTGTAAGGCACGAGCCAGATCCGCAACCTCCTTGGCCGTGGCGTTACGCGCCGCAGAGCCGGAGTCCTGCTTGTTCTCGTTCTGAGCTTTGTTCTCGCCCTCGGTTTTCCCGGCTTCCGGCTTTGTTTCTCTTTGGGTCGATGGCTTGTTCTCGGACGCTGAGCCACCTTGTTTTTTCTCCGTCTTGCCGTCCTCCTTGCGGCCCTGAGCGCCCTTGGATTGCTGTCTCCTTTCCTCGCCGGATTTGTTGGTGTCGTTGGAGCCATCCTGGCCCTGACCTATCGGCTTTTCTTTGCCCTGTTGGGCATCCTTGTTCGATTGTGGATCGCCGCTCGACTTTTCCTCTCCGCTTTTCGGTGCAGATTCGGGTTTGTCCTTGCTCCCATCCGTCTTCCCGCTTGCGTTCTTCGAATCGCCGGCTTTCGGCTCTCGCTTTTCGCCCTTGCCGTCTCCTTGCGAGGGATCACCGCCGGCCTGTGGCTGGTCCTTCTCCTTGGCCGTGCCGGATTGCTTGGAGTTCCCTTTGCCCGAGTCCTTGTTTTCACCGTTGGACTTGTCATCGGCCCCTTCGCCGCCGTCCTGTTTGTTCTGCTGCGCTCCCTTGCTCTCGCCTTGGTCGCCCTTTTCGGGTTTGCCCTCGCCTCTGCCGTTCTTGCCGTTTTGCTGTTTCTCTAGGGCTTTCTTGATTCGTTCCTCGGTTTTCTGATCTTCCTTCGATAGTTCGCTATTCTGATCGCCGCTGTTGGCTTCGCCGGAGCCTTCTTTACTCCCACTTTGTTGTCCGTTATTCTCTTTGTCTTTATTCTCCTGACCGCCGGAATCATTGGCTTGGCCGCCCTCCTTCGTCTGTGACTTTTTACCGGCGTTGTTTTGGTCAGCGTCCTTGTTTTTGTTCTCTTCCTCCTTGTTTCGAGCTTGTTGTTCCTGCCGCTGTTGCTGGCGTTCTTGATTTTCTTGTTGGAACTTCTGGTCTTGCTTCTGCTCGTGCTGCTTTTTCTCTTGCTCGGCCTGCTTTTTTTCCTGATTCTTTTTGGGATCGTTTTTCTCCGGTTCGGTCAGGAGGACGCGATAATGCTTGCTTTCCGTGACGTTGGGTTGTGGATAATCGCAGGCGTCGCTTGCTTCCAGCCAGTATTCCATCTCCATTCCGCCGCGCAGCCGAAACGGCTTGCCATCCTCGCTCTGAACGCGGGACAGATCGACGAAATCCTTGTAATCCAATTCGCGCGGATAGCCGCCGTCGGCCAAACGCAGCTGGTCATCGGGGCGATACGGCTGTCCGTGCAACCTGCCGCCGCCAATCACGCGCATCCGCAATACCAAACTCTTGACGCCGACATCATCGCCGGCTTTGCCCTCCAACTGCAACAGCGCATCGATCGGCAAACGGATGTCCTTGCCCGGTTTCGTCAGCTCGACCATCGGCGGCTCGTCCGGGATCGCCGTCACGGGATAAGGAGTGGGATCGCGGTAGGCTTCGCCATCGGTGGAAGTAAAGTTTAGGCGATATTTACCATCCTCATTAATGACAAAGCGCACAAGGAAAGTGCTCGGTTCATTTGCATCCACTTCAGCGGGCACGAATGTAACCGAAGGCTTGACAATCTCTGCTCGTCCGTTGCTCTCGAACTCCAGCCGGCCTTCGCGGAGCGTGCGATTGGTGCGAACATGCAGCAGGACTTCGGTACCGCGCAGCGCCTTCAGTTCGCGCTCACGGCGAACTTCGTCAACGCGGGCCACATAGGGGCGGAAGTGATACGTCGCCAAAAAGTCGGTGATGGCAGCAGCAGCGCGGACGCTGACCTGATATTCCTCCGTCGCAGCATCGCCGCCGGTGATCTTGTACCAAAAACCGTTCTTTACTTCGATGGCCGATAGTGATGTGGTCCAATCGCCGCTGGACTCCTGGACTAGCCGCCGTTCCAGCCACGGATCGCCTTCCTCATAGCGATACAGCAGCTTCACTGCATCCGCCCCCTTGGGATTGGGCACCTTGCCGCCGACATCGACGACAAAGTTGACGCCGCGGCCGACGGTGATCGTGGCATTGCCTCCCTCCGGCTTGAGCAGCGTCAGCCGCGTCCGCGTCGAGACGCCGGCGGCCTCGAACGGATTGAACGTCCGTTTGAGCAGCGACACAAAGGGAGCGGGGCCAACCAGGAAAAACGAGATGATGAAGGCGACGGCGAAGAGCGCGGCAATACCGCCCATCCAGGCAGCGCGGCGGCCGCTGATGGCACGGTCGAGATCGATATGCGCCAGGTCCTTGGCGGCGCGTTGGCCAAGCGCGCCGCGGATGGCCGGCGGCAGCGGCTGCTCATGCAGATCGACCCAGTTGACGATGCTGTTCTTGGCCTGTGGCAGCTGCTGCTCGACCTGCCGGGCCGCGTAATAGGGATTGACGCGCAGCCGCAACGGACGCAATACGACGAAGAACAGATAGCCGGCCGCGCCGGCCAGGTAGGCATACAGCGACAGCTGCCGGGCGTGCTGGGAGAGCAGGAGCTTGCTATCGCATAGGACCATGCCCAGGATGTAGGCCAGGCTCAGGGTGGCGAAACCGAGCAGGCCGGCCGACAGATCGAGCATACGGATGCGCGTCTCGGCTTGCTTCAGTTGCGAAGCCACGAAGGCATCGTACTTGCTCGCCGATTTGGATTTGGCGCGGCCCAGGTCGGTGGCCATGACTGCTCTCCGCGGAGGAACTTCCCATTAGGGCGTAGAAACACCCTATTATAAATAATAGCAACGCGGATGACGCTGATGCAGCGGATTTTCGCGGATTTTATCCGTATCTGATCCGCGTAGATCCGGCGCATCCGCGTCATCCGCGTTCCTATTATTGGATAGCAACAGGCGAGACGATTTATGAATCCCTTCGGTTTTCTGCGTGTCGCCGCCGCCACGCCGCTGGTGCGCGTCGCCGATTGTGCCTTCAACGTCGAACATATTCTCGCCCTGATGCAAAGGGCCGAAAGCGAGCATGTCAACGTCATTGTCTTTCCTGAACTGGCGATGACCGGCTACACCTGTGGGGATCTGTTTCATCAACCCGTCCTGCAACGCGGTGCCATCGAAGCATTGGAACATCTCGCCACGACCAGCGCGTCGATCTTTTCCGGTTTGGCCATCGTCGGTTTGCCGCTCGCCATCGATGACATGGTTTTCAATTGTGCCGCTGTACTGCACCGTGGAAAGATTCTCGGTGTCGTGCCCAAGTCGTTTTTGCCTAATTACAAGGAGTTTTACGAGGCCCGCTGGTTCGCCCCGGCGATCAAGGCCAATCGCCGTAACATCGACCTTGTGGGACAGACGGTCCCCTTCGGCGCCGATCGACTGTTCGCGGCTGAGGATTGGGAGGGGCTGATTGTCAGTGTTGAAATCTGCGAGGATTTGTGGGTGCCGGTCCCGCCCAGTTCGGCGCAGGCGATGGACGGCGCTACGGTTCTCGTCAACCTTTCTGCCAGCAACGAAACCATCGGCAAGGCGGCGTATCGCCGGCAGCTTGTACTCAGTCAATCGGGCCGCTGCATGGCCGCCTATGTCTACACTTCGTGCGGCATCGGCGAATCGACCACCGATGTCGTTTTCGGCGGCCACTGCCTCATCGCCGAGAACGGAACCATGCTGGCCGAGTCGCGCCGCTTCCTTCGGGAAGACTCTCTGCTCGTCGCCGACGTGGATCTCGACCGTCTCCGCGTTGATCGTCAGCGCACTAACAGTTTCCTTGATGTTCATCTGTATCCCGGCCCCTATGGCCCCTTCGCACGCTCAACATTCACCCTGGGACAGCAATCCGTCCCCACGGATCTGCGCCGGCCAATCGAGGCACATCCGTTCGTGCCGCAGGGGCAAGATCAGCTGCGCGACCGCTGCGAGGAAATCTTCCACATCCAGGTCGCCGGCCTGGCCAAGCGCCTGGAGCATATCGGCATTCCTCCGGTGGCCATCGGCATCTCCGGCGGACTCGATTCGACGCTGGCTCTTCTGGTGGCTTGCAAAACCATAGACACGCTGGGCGCCTCACGTCAGCGTATCCTGGCCTTCACCCTGCCGGGCTTCGGTACCAGCAACCGCACCCGCGACAATGCCCGCGCCCTGATGCGTGAACTGGGCGTCACCGCCCGCGAAGTTGATATTCACTCGCTGTGCCTGGAAGAGATGCGCGCCCTTGGCCATCGACCGTTCGGCATCGACCTGACTGGCCTGAGCATCGAGGAATTAACCGCCCGTCTGCGCCGCCTACCTCCGGAACAACAGCACGATCTCGTCTTCGAGAACGTGCAGGCGCGGATGCGTACCAGTCTGCTGATGAACGCCGGCTTCGTAATCGGCACCGGCGACGTGTCCGAGGCGGCCCTGGGCTGGTCCACGTACAACGGCGATCACATGAGCATGTACAACCCCAACAGCAGCATTCCCAAAACGCTGGTGAAATTCCTGGTCGATTGGGCGGCGCGCAACGAATTCGAGGGCGAGGCCCAGCGAACGCTCTTGGACATTGTCGATACGCTCATTTCGCCGGAATTGCTGCCGATCGGTGCCGATGGCCAACCCGCCCAAGCAACCGAAGTTACGATCGGTCCCTACGAGGTGCTCGATTTCTTCTTGTTCCACTTCCTTCGCTACGGTGCGCCGCCGGAAAAAATCCTGTTCCTTGCCGAGCGCGTCCGTTTCCATCGCAGCTACAGCGCAGCCGAGCTGCGCGGCTGGCTCAAAGAGTTCCTTCGCCGATTCTTCGCCAACCAGTTCAAGCGCTCGTGCGTGCCGGATGGTCCCAAGGTCGGCACCATCAGCCTGTCACCGCGCGGCGATTGGCGGATGCCCAGCGATGCTCAAGCGGCGTTGTGGCTGGAGTGGGCGGAAGCTGAACGGGAATGATTCTCGCGTAGAGTGAATCTTCAACCAGCTCTGGCTAAATTGCACCTGCCCAATGCGAAAGTGATGTCGTCAAACAGCAGGGCGTATCGTCCGCCCGCTGTGTTCCTCGACAACTTCCCACCGGAGAAATGCGGCGACACGCTGGGCCAGTGACTCGTACCACTGATCGTCGCCGTCCCCGCAGACCATTTCCACCACGTTGACAGTCGGCGGCAAGACATCCCCGATGGCATAGCTCCCAGTTCCATCAGCCTTGGCAAAATACAGACAAACCCATGGCCACCCGGGGACGTTGCGGAATTCCTACGGCCCGGCCTGTACGAGTTCGGGAAGGGTATGGAGATGCTCGACCAGCGGGACGACCGCAGCGGACTGGGAGTATCTGGGATCGGACCGGATAGTCAGATACCACGACATCGCTGCAGCCCCCGTGACGCTGGTCACCATCCTACCGCATCCGCCCCACTATCGCATTTGGCGGGAACTCTTTAGCTCGCAGGAGCCGGAGGGGTCGTTTCGGAAGACGGTTCTGTCTTCGCAGGTGGTGGTGCGGCGGGTGGCTCCTGACCCGGTAGCAGAATGTGGCGGATGCGCACGCTGATGTACTGCTGGCGATGGCCACGCAACCGGCGATAGTTCTTGCGGCGACGGAAGTGCTGGATGTACAGCTTCGTCGAAGGATGCTCCACCACTTCGCCGAGGATGCGCATGCCATCGACCAAGGGCTGTCCGAGGCGTGTGTCGTCGCCGTTGGCGTAGAGCAGGACGCGGCCAAACTCGATGCGCGCGCCCTTGTCGCCGGCGCGGTAGTCCACCTTCACAACGTCGCCTTCGCTGACTCGATACTGCCGAGAGCCGTCCTCAAATACTGCGTACATGTCTTCGCTCAACCGTGTTAGATACCTTCGATCCATGTGAAAATGTAACCTTATCAATCGCGGCGGTTTCTGGCTAGGGGCAGTTGGTCTATGCACGCCCTGCCGTCCCCGCGTATACTTCGCCCGGTGTGTCGTGCCGATCAAGGAGGGAAGGGCGTGGCCGACAATTCCCGCGCGCTGGTGGTGGAAACCTTCAAGCTCACCAAGATTTACCAGAACCGCCAGATTGCTCTTAATGATGTGACGTTGCGGCTGGAACCGGGCTGCGTGATGGGACTGCTTGGCTCCAATGGAGCCGGCAAAACGACCTTTCTGCGTCTCTTGATCGGTCTGCATCGGCCAACCGCCGGATGGGCCAAGGTGTTTGGCAAATTCATGACGCCCAACGCCGCCGACCTGCGCCGCCGCATCGGCTACATTCCCACCAATCCGCAGTTTCCGCGCGGCATGACGCCGATTACCTATCTCGACTACATGGCCCGGTTGTTCGGCCTGCCCAGGGAAGTGCGCAAGCCTCGTCTCGCTTCGCTGATCCGCGCCGTCGATCTGCTACGCGCCTCCGGTGATCCGATTGCCGGCTTTTCCAACGGAATGACGGCGCGGCTGGCTGTTGCCGCCAGCCTCATCAATGAGCCGGAACTGCTCATCTGGGACGAACCGACGCATGGACTCGATCCGGAAGCGCGGCGATCCATGCTGGAGCTAATCAAGACGTTGGCTCGTGAAAAAACGCTGATCGTGTCCAGCCACAATCTCAGCGATATGGATGAAGTGTGCAATCACGCGGCTGTGCTCAGCCACGGACAGATGATCTATTGCGGCTCGCTGCAAGATCTCAAGGGCCGCATGTGCCGCAACCACTTCGAGCTGGATCTCGAAGGCGATCAAAAAGCCATCGCCAAGGCGGCGCAGGTCATCCGAGGCTTGCCGGAATTCAAGATGGTCAACATGAAACAGCGCCGCCTCGAACTGTATTTGCAAGACAACGCCGGCAACACGGCGGCCCTGGCCAATGTGTTCATGACGCTCAATGACAACAAAATCAACTTGATCTCGATCCGCAGCGTCGGCCAACAAACGGAGCAGGCGTTTCTGGAATTGGTCGAGAAAGAAGAATCGCGCGGCTTCGCTCGCATCTACCAACCCGAAGCCGCATAAAGAAAGAAGAACTAACCACAGAGTCACAGAGAACACAGAGAAGAAAACACAGAGAAGGAATAAGAAATGTAGTAGTGATTTATTGATCTTTTTTGTCCTTTTTGCCTTTTCTGTGTCTTTCTCTGTGTTCTCTGTGACTCTGTGGTTAGCTCTTGTGTGAGGCAAGATCATGGCGGAAGCCGTTGCGGAAAAGAAGCCGGTTACCTTCAATCGTTGGCTGCCGTATTGGGCCGTCTTTCAGTCGGATATGCGGCAGACCTTGCGCAGCTGGGTCTATCGCTTCTGGGTGCTGCTGATCCTGTTGGCCACCGTTGGGTGCTTGCTCTATAATTTCGGCCTCTATCACGAAGTCGGCATCGTAGAGTCGGCATCGCTGAACATCAGCAACCTGTTGCGCTATATCGTACTGGGCAGTGCCGTCATCATCTGCGTGCTGACGGCCGGCAGCATCACTTCGGAGCGCGGCACGATGGCCGACTCCATCCTCAGCCGGGGCATCAGCCGCTTCCAGTACTTCCTCGGCAAGTGGCACGCGCGCCTGGTGACCGTGTTGACGACCTTCTTCGTTCTCGGCGCCGCGGCCCTGGTCAGCAGTCACTTCCTGCTGCACGAGGACCTGTCCCTCATGGGGAGCCTCGCCGCCCTGCTGATGGTGGGCGCCCTGCTCGGGGTGGTGAGCACCTGCGGCGTGACGGTCAGCGCCATCGCCAACAGCACGGTGCTCGGCATCGCCGTGCTCTGGAGCATCCTCTGCGCCGCCGGTCTCCTGTTGCGCTTTCTTCCCTCGCGCTATCCGACGCCGGATCGCACCCTCGAACGCCTG
>Ga0209810_1004209_pt1 | contig 14103 bp, 13 predicted proteins | sample Coa_R1_7_FD_187159 | JGI IMG/M metagenome (GOLD analysis project Ga0209810, IMG submission 187159) | Surface soil microbial communities from Centralia Pennsylvania, which are recovering from an underground coalmine fire - Coalmine... | ecosystem: Environmental > Terrestrial > Soil > Unclassified...
GACTCGGTCGTGGTCGGCGTCATCGGCGCCGGCGGATACGTGTGGGGCGTGGCCGAGGCCGTCCGGTTCCTGCGCTCGCACCCCGCCGATTACTGGCAGCAGCCGTCCGACCTCGACGCGACAGAACCGGGCGCGGACAGCGGTATCGCGCCGGACCCGACCGAGCCCGTATGAGACCTCTTCGAAAGGAGCCCGAGATGTTCGATCCGTTCACGGCCAGCGACCCGCCGGTGCTCGTCCACGAGGTGGACGGCCCCGACTTCGAACGCTCCTGGCACGGCTTCGAGCGCGCGGACGAGGGCTGGCGGTGCCCGGTGTGCGGCGAGGGCAAGCAGCGCGACCGCGGCGTGTCCGAGCACAACCAGCGCCCCTGGATCCGGTACTCGTGCGGCGACGTGGTCGCGCAGGAGATCACCGCGGGCTGACCCGCCGCCCTGATCGAGTCCTAAGCCAGGGTTAACAGAACCCTGTCATTCGCGCCGGGCCGATTCCGATGGTCACGGTTGTCTAATGACCTGTACGAAGTCGCCGGGGTTCCGGCTAGGGTGTCCGCATGCGGCTGAGCGCAGTCGGATATCGCTATGGCTGGCGGGCACCCTGGGTGCTCGGCCGAGTCGACCTCGACGTGCAACCGGGCGACCTGGTGCGCATCGGCGGATACAACGGCTCCGGCAAGTCCACCCTCATGCGGATCATCGCGGGGGCGCACCGGCCCGGCCGCGGCACGATCACCGGCCGCCCGGACCGGGTCGCGTACGTGCCCGGGCAGCTGCCGCCGCTGCCGTTCAAGGCGAACGACTATCTGCGGCATTTCGGCCGGATCCACGGGCTCTCCGGCGAGGAGGCCGAGGAGCGCGCGCTCGGCTGGCTGGAGCGGTTCGAGGCGCTGAGCTACCGCAAGCACCGGATCGGTGACCTCTCGCGCGGTACCGCGCAGAAGATCGCGATCATCCAGGCGCTGCTGGCCGAGCCGGACCTGCTGATCCTGGACGAGGCCTGGACCAGCCTTGACGCGACCGGGCAGCAGACCCTCGACGAGGTGGCCCGCGAGACGACGCGGCGCGGCGGCCGGGTGGTGTTCGTCGACCACGACCCGGAGCGGCTGGCCGACGACGCGACCGCGGCCTATGTGCTGCGCGACGGGCTGCTGCATCAGGCCTCCGCGGTCGACTTCGAGATGCCGCTGGTGCTCATCGACCTGGAGAACGCGCCGGATCCGTGGCCGGGTCCCGGACGCGGCCGGGTCCTCGCGGACGACGTGCTGCGCATCGAGGTCGAGCCGGACGGCTCGGACCGGCTTCTACACGACATCCTCACGGTGCATCGCGATGTCCACGTGCTGTCGGTGCGCACGGTGGACGGCCGGGCGGTTGAGGCGGCCAAGCAGCAGCAAAAGCAGGCCGTGCCCAAGCAGGGCGAGCGCGGCCGAACCGAGCATCAGCAGTCAGCGATGCCGAGGGCTTCGGTGCCGCAGCAGAGCAGGAGGCAGCCGTGACGACTCGTGACGCCGCCGTCGCGCGCTACTACGTCGTCCTGCTCGCCCGCTCGCAGCGCTGGCTGCCGCCCGTGCTCTTCTACGCGATCGCGCTGGCGATCGACTCGGCGGGCGGCGACAGCGCGGCGGACGCGTTCGCCTACAGCGCCGCCTTCCTGCTGCCGGTGAGCGCCTGGCTCACCCGCGCGATCCTGACCACCGAACCCGCCGAGGCCGCCGCGATCACCGCCACCGTGGCGGGTCCGGTGCGCGCCCGGCTGGCCGCCCTCTGCGCCGCGACCGGCTACGGGCTGCTGTGCGCGCTGGTCGGCGCGGTCGTCGCGGCAGCCACCGGCGCGCTGCCCGGCAGCGGCTCGACCCTGCTCACCGGCTTGAGCACGGAACTGGTCTGCGTGCTGCTCGGCACCGCGGCCGGGGTGCTGTCCGCTCCGCCGCTGGTCCCGGCCGCCGGCTGGGGCGTGCTGCTGGCCGGATTGCTCGCGCTCGGCCTGCTGGTGGCCCGCTTCTCCCCCGCCGCGATGGGGATCCGGGCCCTGACGACAGCGAACGGCGCCGCGCCGCACTACCCGCTCGCCGCGCTACCCATCGCGCTGCTCGTGGTGGCCGCGGCCTGGGCCGCCTCGACCGCTGCGGCCGTGCGCCACATCTGACGCCTGGTCAGCCGCCGTGACGGACGGCGAACGATGAAACATCCGATGTAAATGATCGTGAGCGCGCCCCGTCCGCGCCTTCTGACATCGTGGCTTCGGACTGCGGAAATACGAGCCGGGACCGCGATCGGCGCGCCCAGTCCGCGACCTTCGTCGTGGACAAGAGATCGGATCTCACCTTAAGTGGTCTGCGCACAAAGCCGTGCAGATCACCGAAGGGAGACGTCATGTCCAACCCGGTCAGCCGCCGCCGGCTCGTCGCGTTCGGCGCGGCGGGCGCGACTGGAGCCGCCCTGCCTCTCGCCGGCACGGCCGGCGCCCGCGCCGCCTCCGCCCCGGCCCCCGCGCCAGGTCTGAGCGACGTCTTCGACGTGACCGCCTTCGGCGCCATCGGGGACGGGACCACGATTGACAGCGACGCGATCAACCGCGCGATAACCGCGGCGGCGGCGCACAACAACGGCGCAGGCGGCACCGTCTACTTCCCTGCCGGAACCTACGCCAGCTACTCGATCCGCTTGGCCAGCAACGTCGCGCTCTACCTCGCCAACGGCTCGCGGATCCTGGCGGCCACGCCCACCGCGACCCAGGGCTACGATCCCGCCGAGCCCGGCGCGGGCAACCCGTATCAGGACTATGGGCACAGCCACTGGCACAACAGCCTCATCTGGGGCGAGAACCTGCAGAACGTCACCATCTGCGGCCCCGGCACCATCGACGGCAAGGGCCTGGTCAGCGGCGGCAGCAAGGAATCCGCGCCGCGGCAGGGCAACAAGGCGATCGCCCTCAAGCTGTGCCGCAACGTCGGGATCTACGACGTGACGATGGTCAACGGCGGCCACTTCTGCATCCTGCCGACCGGCGTGGACAACTTCCGCATCGACGGGCTGGTCATCGACACCAACCGGGACGGCATCGACATCGACTGCTGCAAGAACGTGCGGATCTCCAACACCGTGGTCAACTCGCCCAACGACGACGCGATCGTGCTTAAGAGCTCGTACGCGCTGAACGAGGCGCGCTCCACCGAAAACGTGTACATCGACAACTGCATGGTCAGCGGCTACGACCTGGGCACGTACGTGGACGGCACGTTCAAGGTCGGGCCGTACGGCCGCACCGGCCGGCTCAAGTTCGGCACCGAGTCCAACGGCGGCTTCCAGAACATCGCCGTCTCCAACGTCGTCTTCGAGCACTGCCGCGGCCTGGCGCTGGAGACCGTGGACGGCGCGCTGCTGCAGGACGTGACGATCAGCAACCTGACCATGCGCGGCGTGCAGACCCCGATCTTCCTGCGGCTCGGCGCGCGCATGCGCGGACCGGCCGGCCTGGCGATCGGCAGCCTGCGGCGGGTGAGCATCAGCGACGTGACCGTGATCGACGCCGACCCGAGATACCCCTCGACGATCGCCGGCATCCCGGACCACCCGATCGAGGACGTACGTATCAGTGGCCTGCGTCACATCATGGTCGGCGGCCTGACCCCGGCGGCCGCGGTCAACCCGGTGCCGGAACTCGTCAACGCCTATCCCGAGAACTACATGTTCGGCACGCTGCCCGCGTACGGGTTCTATGTGCGGCACGTGTCGAACATCGCCTTCGACGACGTGACGGTGGCGTTCGAGCAGCAGGACACCCGCCCCGCGTTCGCGCTCACCGACGTGACCGGCGCCGACTTCCACCACGTGCGCGCCGAGAAGGTGCGCGGGGTGCCGACCTTCTCCCTCAGCGGGGTCGAAGGGCTGCGCATCAGCGACAGCTGGCCGGTGGAGGACGGTCGATTCGACACGAAGATCCAAAACCGCACGCTCTGAGGTCAATCCGGCGAAACGCCTGTACCTAGCGCCACCGCGGGGTTACTCTCGGATTCAGGCGGCGTTCGGGGCCCGCGCGGGGGTGGGGAGATCCCCCGCGGTGGGGCCGGCGCGGCAGTGCGGCCGGCACACCAGGGCGCGCCGCCTTCCGAATGGGGGGAGCCATTCATGGGACGAACCGTTTCCCGCTACGGCTGGGTGCCGGACCTGCCCGACGCGCGCGACCACGTCTATTCCGCGCCGCGCCTCGGCCTGGTCAACCCGCCGCCGAGCGTCGATCTGCGCCCGCAGCTGCCCGCGGTCTACGACCAGGGCAAGATCGGCAGCTGCACCGCCAACTCCATCGCCGCCGCGGTCGAGTTCGAGCTGCTGCGCCAGCAGTTGCCGGACTTCGTGCCGTCGCGGCTGTTCATCTACTACAACGAGCGGGCGGCCGAGGGCCACGTGGAGTACGACTCCGGCGCCCAGATCCGCGACGGCATCAAGTCGATCGCCTCGCTCGGGGTGTGCCCGGAGACCGAGTGGCCTTACGACGACACGCCTCCGGCCACGGACGGCGGGGCATGGCCGCCGCAGGCGCGCGCCGGGCAGCGGCCGTCGCAGAACTGCTACGAGGACGCGCTCAAGACCAAGGCGCTCTCCTACCGCCGGGTGCTGCGCTCGATCGAACAGCTCAAGGGCTGCCTGGCCGAGGGGTTCCCGTTCGTGTTCGGCTTCACGGTCTACGAGAGCTTCGAGAGCCAGGCGGTGGCGCAGAGCGGGGACGCGCCGATGCCGAGCGCGGGCGAGCAGGCCCTCGGCGGGCACGCGGTGCTGGCGGCCGGGTACGACGACGCCACCGGGCGTTTCCTGGTGCGCAACTCCTGGGGACCGGAGTGGGGCAAGGGCGGCTACTTCACCCTGCCCTATGCGTATCTGACCGAGCCGGGCCTGGCCTCGGACTTCTGGACCGTGCGCCTGGTTTCCTAATCGCCGCACCTTGCCGGCCCTGAACGGCCTCGGCGGACTTAGAACTTTGAGTCCGCCGAGGCCGTTCAGGCGTTCGCGCCCGAACCGCTGGGCGTATCGGGGGCGGCCTTGGCTACGGCCGCGGCGAATGCGCTGAGCGTTTCGCCCAATCCGGGCGCGTCGAGCGCTGCGCGCATTCCCGCGGCGTCGGCCCCGTAACGCTCGAGGCGCGTGTGCGCGACAGTGACCAGCGTGCTCGCACCGTCCTGCGCCGGAGTAAAGCCGACCTCGATCTCGCTCGCCCCGGCGTCATCCGGCAACGGCTGCCAGCGCCCGCTGATCCGCCAGGTCAGCGCGAGCCGACCTGGTGGCTCCCAAACCAGCACCGTGCCCCATTGCGCCTGCGCGCCGTCGCGGTCCTCCTCGTACCAGCGCCCGCCCACGGCGGGTTCGATCACCATGCGCGTCCTCTCGCCGGCGACCAGCCGGTGCCGGTCGGGCCACCACCGCAGCGGCCGGCCGGTGAAGAACTCGAAGGCCTGGTGCGGCGTGAGGCTGACCGTCGTCGACTTCACGACCGGCGGGCACTGCGGCTGCGCCGAGGGCGCTTGATCGGTCTGCATGCTTCGGCCTCCCTAGGCTGCGCCCTCGGTCCGGTCGGGTTTGGCGCAGAGACAGTCAGCGTGTCGGCGCGGCCTCGACGCACCGTCGAGAGCGGCCGGACGGCGGGGCCGCCGCGGCGTGTACCGCGCGGCGCGGCGCGAGTCGGCGACGACCGGACGTCAAGCGGGCTGCTGCATCGTTCGGGCACCCGCTACGCGCCGCGAAACGGAGAATCGATGTCCCGCCACGACACGCCTTGGTCCCGGGCCCAGGCCGACCTGTATGCCGAAGTCCAGCGCTTCTACGCCTATCAGATGCCACTGCTTGAGGACCGGCGCGTCGATGATTTCGCCGACACCTTCACCGGCGACGGCGTCTACGCCCACGCCAAGGACGGCTGGGAGATCACCGGGCGGGAGAAGCTGAAGGCCGAGATCGGCGCCGCGGTGCCGCATTACGGGAACAGCGTCTTCCGGCACTGGTTCGACAAGCTGTTGATCGAGCCCTGCGACGAGAACACGCTGCGCGTCCGGCTGCGCGCCCTGGTGAGCGTCACCGCCGAGGACGGTTCAGTGACCTTCGAGCCGAGCTCCACCATCGAGGACGTGCTCGTGCGCATCGACGGCCTGCTCTACACGAAGTCCCGCGTCGTGCGCCACGACATCCCGGACCCGGCCGGCTACTGGAGCGAGAAGCTCGCGGCTTAGCGCCGACGCGGGCCGCGAGGTCCGCGCGACCCGCCTTCGAGCGGCCGGCGGCAAGGTCGTCGGGGACCGTCTAACAGCGCGGCGGTCCCACGGACGGCTCTCAACCCTAAGGACGACGACAGTGGCGCATCTTCTGCACATCGACTCCTCCCCGCTGGCCACCGGTTCTACCAGTAAGGCGCTCGGCCAGATCTTCCGCCGCGTGTGGGCCGAGGAGCAGCCGCAGGACACGGTGGCCTACCGCGACCTCGGCCTGAACCCGGTGCCCTACCTCGAGGAGGCGGGCATCCACTCGCAGTTCATCCCCGAGCACGCCCGCACCCCGGAGCAGAGCGCGGCCCGCGCCCTGCGCGACGAACTGGCCGCGGAATTGGTCGCCGCGGACACCGTGCTGCTCGGCGCGCCGATCTACAACTGGACCGTGCCGGCGCAGCTGAAGACCTGGATCGACCAGGTCACGGTCGCCGGCAGCGTGCTGGCCTTCGGCGACGCGCCCAAGCCGCTGGCCGACCGGCCGGTGACCATCCTGCTCGCCTACGGCGGCGACTTCCGCCCCGGTTCCGAGGACGAGAAATACGACTACCTCGGCCCTTATCTGCGCACCCTGTTCGAGCACACGCTCGGCATGAAGGCGACCATCATCAGCGCGCACCTCACCATCGCGGGCAAGGCGCCCGGCCTCGACCACCTCGTGGACGTGGCGGCCGAGTCGCTGAAGCAGGCCGAGCAGGAGGTCGAGGAGCAGGCGCGCAAACTCGCCACGCAGTTTTGATACCGCCGCATTGTGACGTCGCCGGGTTATGACGTCACCAGGTTGTGACGTCACTGGGTTCGACGCCACCTACCCGCACAGCTGACGCACCCCGCGGACCGGGTCCGCGGGGTGCTTCCGCAGAACGCGGACAACGTCAAGCCCGCGCCGCGGCAACCTCGGTGCGCCGCGAACCGGCCTGCGGAGCGTAGAAGGCGAGCAGGGCGTCTCCCTCGGCCTCGACGGCTGCCAGGTCGCGTCGGCTCACGGTCTCGAACGGCTCGACGAAAACCGTGAACGCGTCCAGCTTCGCGTCACGCTCGATCCGCCAGGTGCCGCCCAGGTATCCGTCGAGCAGCAGCATGCCGCGCGCCACCCCGCCCCGGGCGCTGAGGAAGAAGCCGTACTTCTTCGCGCTCTGGGCGAAGCTCAGGCCGCCCGGGATGATGCGGGCGCGATCGGCGTGCGACAGGAATACGTTGTCGTATTCAGGCAGGAAACGCGGCGGGGCCGGCGTATCGGGGTCCGCGATCACACCGTCGGGCACGTCGAACAGTTCGCGACCGTGCGCGTCGCGATAGGCCACCAGGCGCGGCCGCAGTCGCTCGACTACCTCGGCCAGCTTCGTCAGGCCGCACCAGGCCTGCACGTCGGCGACGCTCGCGGGCCCGAAGGCCGCGAGATAACGCAACACCAGCGAAGGAACGTCCGCGCGATCAGGCGCCGAGCGTCCCAGCCAGTGCTCGGCCGTGGCGTGCACCGGCTGCCCCGAACCGCCCCACAGACCGCGCGGCGGGATCTGCACCAGGCCGACCAGGTTGCGCACCGCGTACGCGAGCGTCTCCGGCTTGACTTCGGGCCACTGCTCCTGGAGCCGTTTGCCGAGCTCTCCGGGGCTGCGCGGCTGCTCGTCCAAGAGCCGGCGCCCGGCATCGGCGAGCTTCGCGAGGTCCATCGTCTTGGCGGCCCGCCCGTGTGCGCTGTTACTGAGCAGGTCCCTGTCCAGCACCGGCTGGACCGCCGAGCGCAGCCGCATACAGTCATCCGCGGTAACCAGGTGGATCGTCGAACGCATCAAGGCGATGCGTACCATGGCGCGCTGCGCGACCAGCTCGGACAGCACTTCCGGGACGAAGCCGACGAGGCGGGCCCACAGCGCGAAGTAGGGGCCGGGTGGAATCTGCGCGTGCAGGCCCACCAGGTACTCGACCGCGTCGGCCACCGGCCGGTCCACCCGCGCGTCGAGCAGCTGGCGGCGCACCAGGGTCCGATTCAGCGTCCGCTCGTCGAGCACGGCTCCCGAACCGGCTCCACCGGCCTCGGCTCCGCGATCGCTGCCCACCGTCATCCCGCCACCTGTCGCCCGGTACCCGCCATCCCCGTATTCTCCCCGACCCGGCTCGAGCCCGAGTCGAGCGACGCTCCCGCGAGCCGCCTTCGATTCCGCGTGTAGTCGCTCCAGGTAGACGGGGACACGCCTGTGCCGCAGGCGCGGGCCGTCGCGCCCGGGGCGTCACCCGCGACCCCGGGCACGCAGCAGACGATGGAGGAGACCGTGAAGATAGTGATTCTCGCCGGCGGCAGCGCCGCGACGGTGTTCGCGCTGGCGCCGTTCGCCACCGCGGCCCGCAACGCAGGGCACGAAACCCTCATGGTGTCGACGGAGGAGATGGTCCCGTACATCGCCGGCATGGGCATCCCGCCGGTGGCCGTCACGGCGCTCACCCCGCCGCAGTACATGTTCACCGACCGCTCGGGGGCACCGGTGCCGCCGCCGACCGGGCCCGAGGACGAGAAGCTGTTCGCCGGCCGCGGGTTCGCCCGTCTCGCCGCCGCCAGCCTGGAGCCGCTGGACGCCCTCGTGCAGGTCTGGCGGCCGGACGTCGTCGTCGGCGGCGCGCTGTCCTACGCGGCCGGGATCTTCGCCAGGCGGGCCGGCCTGCCGTACGTCCGCCACGCCTGGGACCCCAGCGAGACGACGCACATGGACGCCGGCGCCGTTGAGGAGCTTCGCCCGGAGCTGGCGCAGCTCGGCCTTGACGACCTCCCGCGGCCCGACCTGGACATCGACATCTGCCCGCCGAGCCTGCGGCCCGAAGGCGCGCCCGTCGCGCACCTGATGCGCTGGATCTCGGTGAACAAGCAGGCGCGGCTCGAGCCGTGGATGTACACCCGGCCGGCCCGCCGCCGCGTGGTCGTCACCTCCGGCAGCCGCTCCTCGGACGGCCCGGTGCGCGAGCGGGACCTGGCGTTCCTGCGCGGCCTTATCGACGCGGTCGAGGCGCTCGACGGCGAGATCGTGGTCGCCGCGCCCGAGGGCGTCGCCGCCGACCTGCGCGCCGAGCGCCCCGAACTGCGGGCCGGCTGGATCCCGCTGGACGTGCTCATCCACACCTGCGACGCGGTGGTCAGCCACGGCGGCGGCGTGACCGTGATGACCGCGCTCAGTGCCGGGGTGCCGCAGCTGGTCATCCCGCAGCTCAGCCACTCGCTGCCGCCCGCGGTGCGGATGAGCGACTTCGGGGCGAGCATCACCCTGCCGCCGGCCCAGGCCACGGCGCAGGCCGTGCGCACCGCCGTCGGCGACCTGCTCGACAAGCCCGGTTACCGCGAGCGCGCCGGCGACCTGGCCCGCGAGATCGCCTCCCTCGCCACCCCGGCCGACACGGTGCGCGTGGTCGAGCAGCTCGTCGAGCGCTGACATAAACCCGGCTCCGGTCGTTTTCGAGCGCGCGTCCAGGACCCGCGGTCACAGTGCGCCGTCAGTGCCGAATTCCATCCTCTTGAGGAAAGGACATGCCCGTGACGCTAGATCCGTCTCAGCAGTCGAAGTCAAGACTGCCCTCGCTCACCGGAATGCGGTTCATCGCGGCCGCGCTCGTGTTCTTCTTCCACGGCGCCACCGACTTCCTGTTCAAGAGCCCGCGCATCACCAGCGACTACCTGCGCACGGTGAGCAACGCGGGCTCGCTGGGCGTGTCCTTCTTCTTCGTGCTCAGCGGCTTCGTGCTGACCTGGTCGATGCGCCCCGGCGACACCACGCTGCGGTTCTGGCGGCGCCGGGTCTTCAAGATCGTCCCCAACCACGTGGTGACCTTCAGCGTGGCGCTGATCCTCATCGCGTTCGCCGGCGAGGCGATCGCGCTGTGGCCCACGCTGATGAACCTTTTCCTGGTCGACTCGTGGGTGCCGAAGTACTCGTACATCAACAGCGCGGACGGGGTCAGCTGGTCGCTGTCCTGTGAGGCGCTGTTCTACCTCTGCTTCCCGCTGCTGATCCTCGCGATCCGCCGGATCCGCCCGGCGGCGCTCTGGGGCACGGCCGGGGCGCTGGCCGGCGTGTCGATTCTGCTGCCGTACATCTCATTGCACTTCCTGCCGAGCACCCCGGTCTGGCCGTGGGGCCCCTCGTCCTGGGCGCAGATCTGGTTCGTCTACGTCCTGCCCGCCACCCGGATGGTCGAGTTCGCGCTCGGCATCGTGATGGCGCGCATCGTGCTGACCGGAAAGTGGATCAAGCTGCCGCTGCCGGTGGCGGCGCTGCTGCTGGCCGGCGCGTACGTCGCGACGCTGTACGGGCCCTGGCACTTCCTCTACAACTACGTGGCGGTCACCATCATCCCGGTCGCGCTGCTGATCCCCGCTGCCGCAGCGGCCGACGTAAAGGGCCTGCGCACCGGTCTCAGCGGCCGGACGATGGTCTGGCTCGGCGAGATCTCCTTCGCCTTCTACCTCGTGCATTGGCTCGTGCTCTCCGAGGCGCAGCGCCTTTTCGGGGTGAAGGCGAACCCGTTGGGCCTGCTCGCCGGGCCCTCGCTCAGCACCTGGGGCGCGGTCGCGTTCCTCGCCGTCTGCTTCGTCGTCTCGATCGCGCTGGCATGGCTGCTGTACTCCAGCGTGGAGCGGCCGATGATGCGCCGGTTCGCCAATCCCAAGCGGGTGGATCAGGCCGCGGCGGCCGAGGCGGACCTGGTGCCAGCCGGGCAATTGCACTGAACGGATAAGGAAAGCAACCAAGAAGACGGTGGTTCCCCCGGTCCGGCAGCGACCGGGGGAACCACCGTTTCGCGGCTTTGATGACGAGGCCGATCATCCAGCCGGCGCAGTCCTTCACGATCATCTGACGACGTCGACGCGGTGATGCGCGGCAACCGTCTCCCGCCACAGGTCGCGCAGCGCCTCGACCGGCTCGCGTCGGGCGCGCCAGCCGAACGCCTCGTAGGCGTGGTCCGGGTCGACCTGCATCCATTCCTGCGCCGTGTGGCCGAGTCCTCGTTCGCCGGCGTCCGGCTCCCGCTCGACTATCCGCGCCGGGACCGCGCTGATCCGCACCAGCGCTTCGACCAAGTCGCGAACGGCCACCGCCTGGCCCCGGCCGACCGCCGCCACGGTGCCGCTCTGCGCGCGCGCCGCGGCGGCGACGACCGCGTCGGCGACGTCGCGCACGTCGATGTAGTCCCGCTTGGCGCGAAGCGGATCAAGCAGCACCGTGGCAGTCTCGCCCTGGTCCGCGGCTGCCAGCACGCCGGCCACCCGGCCGAACAGGCTGAGCGCGGGGGCGCCGGGACCCGCGGCGTTCGCGACCCGCAGCGCGACCGCGTCCACGGCGCCGTCCCCCGCCCGGGCCGCGACGGCTTGTGTCGCGGCGAGCTTCGCCCGCCCGTATGCGTCAGCGGGCCGAGGCTCAAGCTGCGGGCCGACCGCCGTGCCCGCGGGGACCGGCCCATATTCAAGCACCGAACCCAGGTGGATCAGCCGCGGCCGCGTGGGCTGGCACGCGACGGCGTCGAGCAGCCGAAGCACGGGATCGAGCATCGCCGGCCGCATCTGCTCCGGCGTCAGTCCCCAGATCCCGCCGGTGCAGTTGACCACGATCCGCGGCGCGAGCCTGCTCAGCAGGCCGGCCAGCTCGTCGGCGTCGACCCGGGCAAGGTCGAGTCGCAGCTGCCGATCCGGTGGCGTCGCGCCGGCCGCGACGCCGCGCGAGGCGACGAGCACGGCCCGGCCGTCCGCCTCGAACGCCGCGCGCACGTGCCGCCCGATGAAGCCCGTGCCGCCCAGGATCAGGACCCCGCCGCGGCGGTGCGCGAACTCTTCCTCCGACACGGCTGACCTCCTGTGCTTTGGCCGGATGCGGATGCTCCAGCGTCGCCGGGTCCGGTCGAGCGGGGCTCGGGCCGCCCGCCCGGCCGCCGCTCCGAGCCTGGCTCCACCGCTTCTCGAGCGCCCGGCGCCAGACTGATGCGTCCACCCTTCCGTCACGGCACACGTGTGCCCGGCATCCGGCGGAGCAAGAAAGATGACCACCACAGACGTTCCCACCACCCGGTCAGGCGCGCTCGATCCGACGCGGCGCAACCAGACCATCGCCTTGGTCACCCTGCTGGTCGCGGTGTTCATGGACATGCTCGACGGCAACCTGGTGAGCGTGGCCCTCCCATCGATCCAGCGCGACCTGAAGGCCAGTTACACCGCGGTCCAGTGGATGTCCGCCGGATACGTGTTCGCCTTCGCGCTGCTGCTGATCACCGGCGGCCGGCTCGGCGACCTGTTCGGCCGCAAGAAGGTGTTCCTCATCGGCGTCGGCGGATTCGCGGCGGCCTCCCTGCTGTGCAGCCTCTCCGTCGATCCGCAGATGCTGATCGTCTCGCGGCTCTTCCAGGGCGCCTTCGCCGGGATCATGGTGCCGCAGGTGCTGTCGATCATCCATGTGACGGTGCCCAAGGAAAAACAACCCGGCGTATTCGCGATCTACGGCACGGTCGGCGGCCTCGCGGCCACCAGCGGCCCGCTGATCGGCGGGGTGCTGGTGCAGCTCAACGTCGTCGGCCTGGACTGGCGGCCGATCTTCCTCATCAACGTGCCGGTCGGCCTGCTCGGCCTCTACTTCGGAGCGCGGCACATCAGCGAGTCGAAGGGCCCGGCGGACACCCGGCTCGACCTGGTCGGCGTGCTGCTGGCGACGGTCGGCCTGCTGCTACTGCTCTACCCGCTCACCGAGGGCCGCGATCTGCACTGGCCGGCCTGGTGCTACGCGTCGATGGCGCTGGCGGTCCCGGTGCTGGCCCTCTTCGCGTGGTTCGAGCGCCGCAAGGCCGCCGCGCAGGGCTCCCCGCTGGTGCCGCCGCAGCTGTTCCGCGCGCGCAGCTTCGTCGCGGGCCAGGGGCTGCAGCTGGCAATCTTCCTGTTCACCGGCGCCTTCTTCCTGGCCTGGTACCTGTTCATGCAGATCGGCCTGAACTGGACGCCGCTGCACGCCGGCCTGACCGCGCTGGCGTTCTGCCTCGGCGCGTTCATCTCCTCGGCGCTGTCCGTGACCGCGCTGGTGCCGAAGTTCGGCCGCGCCGTGCTGCAATTCGGCGCGATCGTCCTGCTGGCCGGGCTCGGCGCGTTCCTGGCCGTGGTCGAGGCGCGGGGAGCCCGGATCGGCACCTGGGACATGGCCGGGCCGTTGCTGGTCATCGGGATCGGCTTCGGCGCGGTGGCCTCCCCGATCCCGATGTTCGCGCTGGCCGATGTGCGGCACGAGGACGCCGGATCCGCCTCCGGGCTGATCAACACGATGCAGCAGCTGGGTCTCACCCTCGGCATCGCCCTGGTGTCAGTGGTCTTCCTCACTCCGCTCGGCGGGTACGCGAACATCACTCCGGGCCCGCGCGGCCAAGCCGAGTCCGCGGCCGCGGCCGCCGCCTTCGCCTCGGCGTTCAAGCCCGCGTTGATCGCCTCGCTCGCGGTGATCGCGCTCACGTTCGCGGTGTCCTACGGGCTGCCGCGCCGGGTGGCCGGCCACGGTCCGGCGGCGCAGCCCGAGCCCGCCGCGGCCGGCTGAGCCGCCCGCCGCACCGCTCGCCTGCCCGTGACGCCGGCCCGGTCCCCGAAATGGGACCGGGCCGGCGTCGGCTTTCGCCGCGAGCCCTGGTGCAGCCCTTCTCGAGCCGGTGTCAGCACACTGGCTCGCGGCACGTCCGGTCCGCCTTCCTCGGCGCCGGGGCCCCCGGCCGGCCGCCGGGACGCGCTCGTCCATGTCAGGGTAGGAGATCATAAATGTCCGTTGTGTCTGAAGTCACCACACCCGGCGCGGGTCCTTCGCCCAGCGCGCTGGATCACACGGCGCTGGACAGCGCAGGGAACAACA
>Ga0209810_1004214_pt1 | contig 14089 bp, 13 predicted proteins | sample Coa_R1_7_FD_187159 | JGI IMG/M metagenome (GOLD analysis project Ga0209810, IMG submission 187159) | Surface soil microbial communities from Centralia Pennsylvania, which are recovering from an underground coalmine fire - Coalmine... | ecosystem: Environmental > Terrestrial > Soil > Unclassified...
GTCGAACTTGACCAGCGGCCGGGCGGTGCGGGTGGTGTACTTCTTGAACAGCTCGTTGTTGCGGCCCACCTCCACGGCCGGGACCACCAGCCCCTCGCGCATCTCCGTCCAGCCCGGCTTGTCGATGGGCCGGTAGGTGTCCTCGGCACCCACCCCGGCCGGCACCGGGTGGATCTGCACCGACTCGTAGCCCTCATGCAGGAAGCCGACCCGCCGGGCCGCGTCGGGGCCCGACTCGGCCTGGGCGACCAGGCTCTGGAGGCCGACCAGCCCGCCCGTCACCCGGGAGACCGCCCCCATGGTGCGGTAGTCGGTGCCGTCGTCGTGGTAGACCCAGAGCCCGCCGAAGGAGGGCTGGCCGGGCAGGATGGCGAGGTTCCAGTCGAACTCGCGGCGGGGGATCCAGCGCAGCAGCTCCTCCGGGGTGCGGCGGGAGACCACCAGCAGGGTGCCGCCCGGGGCCAGGTTGACGTTGATCGGCTGGACGCCGTACCAGGCCCAGGACTCCACCCCCTTGGTCAGGGTGTCGTCCATGACGCACACCGCCACCACGTTGTCGGGCTCGTACTTGGTCATCTCGACCCGCAGCGCGTCCTCGTCCTCGGCGATGACCGCGAACTGCTTGGCCGGGATCCCGTTGCGCTCCGGGGAGTCGCCGTAGCGCTGCACCGTGCCGCCGATCTTGCCCTCGCGCCGGGCCGCCCTCACCAGCTCCTTGGTGATCACGCCGGCGAGGTTCTTCTGGAAGACGCCTCGGTAGGTGATGTCGACGGAACCGGCGGCCATCACATCCTCCCTTCGCTCGTCGTCGTCATCGCACCCTCGCTCGCGACCACCCCGCCCGCGCTCCGCGCGACACCCCTCTCCCCCCGGTCCCGACCGGGGTCGGCGCCCTGCGGGCCATCGGCCTCGCCGCCCCTCCCCCACTCACAGCTCGTCCTCCGGGAGGGCCTGCTCCTCCATCTCGCGCAGGTGCTGGAGCATCTCCGCCCGGGCCCCCGGGGGGTCGCGGCGGCGCAGCGCCTCCAGGATGCGCAGGTGACCGCGCAGGGAGAGCGCCGGCCGGTCGCCCCGCTGGAGCGAGCGCTCGCGCGACTGCCGGAGCAGGTCGACCAGGGTGTCCATGACCCGCAGGATCACGGTGTTGCGGGCGGCCTGGGCGATCAGCTCGTGGAAAGCGGTGTCCTCCTCCAGGGCCAGGAACCCGGCCTCCACCTTGCGCCGCTGGGCCTCGAGGATAGAGGCCATCTCGGCCAGCTCCTCCTCGGTGGCGCGGGCAGCCGCGAACTCGGCCACCGCCGGCTCCAGGAGCCGGCGCACCTCCCACAGCTCGTGCATCTGGTTGCGGCTCTGGAGCAGGAGCAGGGCCAGGGGCTCGGTCAGCTCCTCCGGGCTCACGCTGCGCACGTAGGTACCGTCCCCCTGGCGGCTCTCGATCAGCCCCATCTGCTCCAGCACCCGCAGCGCGTCCCGGACCGAGTTCCGGCTGGCCCGGAAGAGCTCGGCCAGCTCGCGCTCGGGAGGCAGCCGGTCGCCGGGCTTGATCCGCCCCTGGGCGATCAGCTCCTTCAGCTGGGCGACGATCTCGTGGTAGACCTTCGCCTTCCTGACCTGACGGACGCTCAGCGCGTCGGGCATGGCGGTGAGGCGGGATATTGGATCATTGGTAGGACCATTTTCGCGACGACCGGGAGCCCTGTCAAGGTGGTGCCTCGGGTCGTCGAGGGGTGAGTTCCGATCGGGACCGGGCTCGGCGGTCGAGGTCCTCGTTTCCAGATCGGTGCGCCGTGCTTAGGATATGGCCAGTGGTAGGACGTCTAGTCCATCGCGCCAACCGATCGAGGGCGGGGGAGTGTCCACCTGGCTCGATCCCATCGAGGCCGACGCGGAGCGGGCCCGGCTGAGGGCGGGCATCCGCCCCGACGCCGCCGTGCCCGACCTGGAGGCGGCCTGCCAGGCCCTGGGGCTGGTGGTCGTCACCCGCTCTCTGGGCCCGGGGCGGCCGGAGGGCATCTACCTCGGCCACGGGCTGGCCCTGCTCGACCCCGGGGGGCTGCCCGCCCGCACCCGGTTCGCAACCGCCCACCTGCTCGCCCACCACCTCTACGGCGATCGGCCCCACCTGGAGCGGGAGCTGGAGTGGCCCTGGCCCGACGCCCACCAGCGACGGGCCAGCGCCTTCGCCGCCTGCCTGCTGGTCGGTCGCGAGGCACTGCGGGCGCGGGTCCCGGCCAGGGTCACGACCGAGGCCGTGCTGCGCCTGGCGACCGAGTTCCAGGTGAGCCCGAGGGTCGTGCTCCGGCGGCTCCGGGAGGCGGGGCTGGTCGAGCCCGAGGCCTGCCCGGAGCCGGAGGACCCCGGGCCCCCCTGGCCGGTTGCCCCTCGCCCCGGCCACGACCGGGTCGGACGTCCCACCCGGCCCTTCGACCCAGGCCGGTGAGGGTGGGCGTCCTCCGGCCCCGGCCTCAGCCCCGGCCGCAGCCGGTCGGGGTGGCGTCGGGCGTACCAGGAGGTCACGCCGAGGCCGACCAGGAGCCAGGCCAGCGCCACCAGCACCGCCGAGCCGATGGGGGCCGCAGGGGGAAACGCTGGAGAAGACGACCACGCCCCCGAGCACGGTGGCCGCCGACGGGGCCAGGCCGTGCAACCACCGGAACCGGCCCGCCCGCCACATGGAGACGCCAAGGGCAGTGTTGGCGACCATGGGCACGGCGATGATGCAGATGCCGGAGATGGTCAGCAGCCAGAGCGCCCCCTCGGTGGGTCCGAGCAGGGCCCCCGCCACCAGGTCGATGACCACGATCACGATCAGGACGGCGACCTCGGCCAAGCCCGCCCACATGGTGGAGGCCAGGGAAGGCCGGATGCCCAGGTAGGAGAGCACCACCCCGAAGAGCAGGACCGCGACCGAGATCGGGGCCCAGATCCAGCCCAGCCCGGAGAGCGCGGAGCCGAGCAGGTAGACGAACGAGCTCAGCCCGAGCACGGCGAAGGCGGGGCCGGTCGGGTTCTCACCGGCCCAGGACCAGACCGCCAGCACCCCGCCGCCCCCGCGCAGGCCCCGCGCCGAGTAGGCGTGGTCGCTCCCGGCGTTGACGACCTCGGTCGAGAACTCGGTGGGCACGATCATCCAGAGCCCGGAGACGATCCAGGCGATGAGGACGGCCAGGGGCGTGGCGCCCAGCGCGAAGGCGGCGGTGCCCACCAGCAGGATGGCCACGTCCCCGGCCCCACGAAGGAGTCACGAAGGAGTAAGGAGTAAGGAGTAAGGAGTAAGGAGTAAGGAAGGGAAGATCGCCTCCCACAGCCCCACCGCCCCTGCCGCAGCTCCCCGGGCCGTGCGGCGCCGTCGTCTCGAGCCGCCTCTCCTCGTCGCTCACCTTCTCTCTCCCCCGCCGGCCGGACCGGCCCGCGCTGGCGTCGATGACGTCTGAGTCGATCGCATCCTCGCCGGCGGCCGCCGGCTACCCTGCCCGCCCGCCGGTCACCCGCTCGACCACGCCCGTCAGCAGCTCCAGGGCCCGGTGGGGGTCGGGTCCCAGCCGGCCGCTGAAGACCACGGTTGCCGGCCCGGCCGCCAGCAGCCGCTCCAGGCCCCGCTCCAGGTCGGCCGGGGAGCCGGCCGCGAACAGGGTGTCGAGGACGCGGTCGGTGACCGGCGCCGCGGGGTCGATGCCGTAGAAGCGGGTCATGGCCCCCATCTGGGGCAGGAAGCGGGCCAGCTGGACCCGGGCCAGCTCCCGCGCCCGCTCGCGGTCCCGGTCGACCGAGACCCAGACGTCGCAGCCCACCGCCACCCTCCGGCCCAGGGCGGCGGCGGCGCGCTCGATCCGCGCCCGCAGGTCGCAGAAGAAGGCGGTGTCCCAGATCCCGGGGGGCCGCACCTCGTCCGCCCAGGCCGCCGCCGCCTCGGCCATGCCCGGGCCGAAGGCGCCGACGAAGATGGGCACCTCCGGCCGGGGCGGCGCCCAATTGAAGACCGCCTCGGGTCCGGCGGGCCAGCGGCCGGCGTGGGGGGTCCGGTCCCGGGCCAGGAAGCGCCGCACCAGCCCGGCCGTCTCCCGGACCGCCTCCGCCGCCCCGCGCCGGCGCAGGCCCAGCGGCTCCAGGAAGGAGCCCCGGCCCAGGCCCAGCACCGCCCGTCCCCGGCTCAGCTCGTCCAGGGCGGCGACGTGCTGCGCGATCACGACCGGATGGACCAGGTAGGGATGGGTGACGTCGGGACCGACCAGCACCCGCTCGGTGTGCTCGGCGACCAGGGTCAGGATGGGCCACACCGGCCGCCACCAGAGCACGTCGTGGACGGTCAGCTCCTCGAAGACGGGGTGACGCTCCACCGCCCGGGCCAGGGCCGGGTACTCCCACATGGGGAAGCTCCCGTGCAGCTGGACGCCGAACCGGGTCACAGCCGGGCGCGGAGGTGGCCGGGGTCGAGCCCGGCCAGGCCCAGCCGCTCCAGCGAGCGGCCCTGGGTCCGCAGGTCCCGGCCCAGAAGGGCGGAGGCGAGGGCGATGCAGGCGTCGGCGAGCGGGGTGGGCACGCCCAGGGCGCGTCCCAGGGAGGACCAGAGCACCAGCCCCACCCCGACGTCCTCGGTCAGGTAGCGGTGCTCGAAGGGCAGCCGCTCGCGCCAGACCGACCGCCGCTGCACGGCCGAGAAGGCGCCGGGGCCGTAGAGCCAGTCGGCGTCGGCGTAGTAGTCGCGCAGGGGCCAGTCGGGCGAGGTGTAGCCCAGGGCCCGGCGCAGGGCGACGCGCTCGGCGTCCAGGGCCTCGATCAGGCGGCGCACGACCGGGGTCGTGCCCTCGACGTGCAGGTCGTACTCACCCCGGTCGAGGGGACCGGCGTTGAGCAGGACCAGGGGCGCGTGCAGGGCCCCGTTGGCGTTGAGCAAGGCCGCCGAGAGCGAGTCCTCGACCGCCTCCACCTGCGGGTAGGCACGGGCCACCACCGCCAGCGCCCGGGAGGTCTCCCGGGCCGGGTAGACGCCGGTGGGCAGGTGGTGGGCGTGCAGCGCACAGCGGACCGCGGCCGGGCCGCTCTGGCGGGCGCCGTAGGGCAGGGTCGCGGTCTCGGCGAAGACGCCCTGCGGGATGCGCCGCCCCATCACCAGGGCGCCCCAGGTGCCCGGCATCAGGCAGACCACCTGGCCCGGCGCCACCGCCCCGGCGATCCGCTCCGCGATCTCCTCCTGGGCGGTGGCCGGCATCGGCACCAGGACCAGGTCCGCTCCCCGGACGGCGGCGGCGTGGTCGTCGGTGACCTCGTCCAGCCGGGCCACCCCCTCGCCGGCGGCGCCCTCGATCGCGATCCGGCCGGTCCGGAAGACCTCGGCGAAGCGCTCCCGGTTGCGCAGCGCCAGCCGCACCTCGTGCCCGCGCAGGGCGAGGTCGGCGGCCGTGGCCAGGGCGCCGTGCCCGCCGCCCAGGACCGTCACCCTCACCGGCCGCGCCCCCACCCCGGGTCGACGAGCGCCAGGTCCACCGGGGCAGGATAGCCCAGACCAGGCCATGACGAGCCGGGAGGGCGGCAACGACGGCGGGCCGGCTCCGCCGGCCCGGGCCGCCGCCGGAGCGGAGGTCGACCGGCGACGGCCGGGGCGCCGGCATCCCCGCCGGGCCACGCCGCCACCCACCACCTCCGGGACGAGGAGGGGAGGGTCGGAGCCGCCCTCTCCCACGTGGCCTACGCCGGACCGACGTCGAGGACCCCCGCAGGCGGCCGGTGACCTTCGCCTTCAACGGCGGGCCGGCGTCCTGGGTGTGGCTGCACCTCGGCCTGCTCGGCCCCTGCCGTGTCCGCCTGGGTGACGAGCCAATCCCTCCCCGGCCCCCTACGAGGTGATGGAGAACGAGCACACCGTCCTCGACCCGAGCGATCCGGCCCGATCGACCCGGTCACCACCGGGTGGTCACGGCCCATCGAGGGCGAGGAGGCGAGGGAGTTCCACGGCCTCGACGAGGGCACCCGCTGGGGGGCGGAACTCATCCGGCTCCGGCGGTCGCGCCAGCGGCGTTGGGAGTCGCCCCGGTTCCTGGTGGGCGAGTCCTACAGGACCACCCACGCCGCCTCGCTCCGCCCGCACCTGGCCGACCGGCTGGGCATCGCCCGCAACGGCGTGGCCCCATCTCGCCCGCCCTCGCCTTCCAGACCATGCGTCCCCAGCCCGGCAACGGCCCCCCGACCTCCTCTTCCTGCCCGGCTACGCGGCCACCGCCCGGTACCACGGGTGATCGACCGCCGCCGCTGGCGCACGGTCAGGGAGCTGACCGACGAGGTCGAGGGTTTCGCCCCGGGCGAGTACGCTTCGGTGCGGTTGCGGGATCACGGGCGAGCTGGAGGGAGTGGGAGGCAGTGCACCGCGGCCTGCGCCGGTACACGGGGCTGCCGGCCGACCTCCTCCGGGGCTGTGACCTCCGCGGTCCGGCCCGCCTCTTCGAGGAGCTGCTGCGCCACCGGGCACGGTCGGCCGCCTCGACTCCCGCTTCCTCGGCAGCGACGCCGACCCACTGGCGAGCGGCCCGACCACGACCTCGGCCATGCCCCGGTCCAAGGATCTTCACCGCCGCCGGCAACCGGGAGCCGGGCTTCGACGGCGACCTCGTTACGAGTCCTGAGCGAGCGCGTCCAACCCTGGCGCCGGGGGCGAGGCGGGCGACGAGCGCTCCCGGGAGGTCGCCGTTCGGCGGCGCGCCGGCAGGCACCGCAACCAGTGGATGCGGGGCGGCCTGCGGCTCCCGCGACCAGGCCACCTCCGTTCACCTCGGCCTTGACTCACCCGGCCGGTCCACCCCTCAGCTGACGGGCCCGGCTCAGGAGCATGGGGAGGACCTTGTCGATGCAATCGACGGCGAACCGGTACCGGCTCTCGCCCGCCAGCTCGGTCGGCGTCTCGATCGCGACCCCAGGTCGACCGGCCTCCCAGAACTCGACCACCACCCGCCCCAGGAAGACGATCTCCGGATCGTCGTATTTCATCCAGGGAGTGGCGCCCCGTGCCTCCGAGGGCAGAGACGATATGGAAACACACGAGGCTACGAGGACTTGAATCACAATTGGTTGTGCACCCATCTCAGGTCGATTGAGGTCGAAGACCCCGATCACGGTCACGATGGCAAGGAGGAACAGATGGCGAGCAACCAATCGCCAGGATCTCGGTTGGGACCGGCGAAAGCATCCACATGGTTTCGTTATGCCACGCAGCAGCGACATGACAAGAGCGGCAGTGAAGATGGCGAGCAGGATTGCTGGTAGTATCACTCCCGCTGGGTACATCGCGCCGAGCAACCGCGTCCACCAGCAGCACCCGGCAGTCGGTGGCGGCCCGGAGCAGCCCGAGCACCCGCTCGGCCGGCGCGGCGGCGGAGCGGTAGGCGTCGCACCCCCAGCGCAGCCAGCGCTCGCAGCGCTGTCGGTCCGAGCCCTCGCCCAGCATGGCCACCCGCACCCCGGCGTGGGCGACCATCAGCCGCCCCAGCAGCCGCTCCACCACCACCTCCTCCACCCCACCGATCAGCAGCCAGCAGGGCTCCCGCCGTCGCAGCTCGGCCTCCAGGTCGCGCAGCCTCGGCGGGCGGAAGCAGAGGCTCATCGCGCCTCCGTGGTCCCGGCCCGACCTCGGTAGGGCGGCCAGTCGCCGACCACCACCACGTCGGAGAAGCCAGGCATCCCCACCCCCCGGGCGCATGATGAGGAACCCGCCGGCCGACGTCAAGCGACGACCGACTCCGTGGGAGGCGGCAGGTGCCGAAGGCCTCCCCGGCCCTGACCTGGGCGCGGGACGGCCGGCTCCAAGGAGGTGGTGCCAGAGCTCGCCGCAGCGAGCTGATGTCGGTGGATGACGTGGTCGTCACTCGTACCCCGCCTGACGGGACGTGGCCGGATCAGTCCGGAGCCCGATGCAAGTTCAGATCGGCCACTCCGTGTGCTCTATCAGGCACTGATACTGCGGGAGGCTGGTAAGGACCACATCAACAATCGCACCCCTAACGCCTCAAGCCTGGAAAGCCTGGAAACGCGCTCGCAGCTCCCTGGTGATCTGGCTTACTGTGCCCTTCGAGACCTGGCCCAGCCAGCCTCGGCGACGAGGCTCTCAAGGTCGTGCTCCGAGAGGCCCCCCACCCAGCTCCGATCACCAGCGCCTCCAGCGGCCGGGCCCGCAACGCCGTCCGTTCGGGAGCACGCAGATCACGAACGACTCTGTCGTACCCCGAACCGGTGGCATCTGGATCCTCAGCGCCCCCTCCGCCGCCTGCCCCCCGCGCCGATTCCATTCTGGGAGCCATACGCTTCCGCGTCCGCTCGTACCGCGCCTTCCCAGGAACGCGGTCACCTCCTCCTCAACCGTCCTCTGCGACGCCAGCCGGCCCCCAGCCGTTTGATCTTGGCCAGCGGCTCGATTGGCTCAGGACGTACCAGGCCGTCTCGTCCGGCTCGTCCTCGTCGTTGTGGAAGACGGCGACCTCGTTACGGGCGGGATAGCAAGGTCAAGGCGCTCGGCTTCCCTGTCCACTGCTGACCATATGGAGTCAGGAGGTCACCCGAGTGACCGGCTCCCCGGTCCTGGGATCTGGCTCCTCAGGTCCCCATCGGAACCGGTTCCGATGGGGTCCCCTCCTCGCCCGCCGCTCCCCCAACGATCCCGACGACCTCGCTTACGCCCTGGCCCTGGCCCCGACCGAGGTCTCGCCCCAGGACCTGGCGAGGGTGGCCGCGACGCGCTCCGTCGGGGAGCCGTGTCTCGAGGAGGCGAAGAGGGAGACCGGGCTGGACCAGGACGAGGTCCGGCACTGGCCGAGCTGGTGCCGCCACCTCACCCGGTCCCTGCTGGCCCCTGCCTGGCTGGCTTCGATCCCAAGCCAGGCGGAGGCGCAAGCAGGGGCTGTCCCTCAGGCCTGGCCAGCTCGACCGTGCCCGAGGTGTGCCGGCTGCTGGCGGTGGCGCTGCCGCCAGGCCACCTCGGCCTCCCGGGTCATTGCGGCGTTGAACTCGATCTTCCCGTCGATCTCGCCTCGGTGGTTCGTTGCCGCGGCCCACGGCCGCCTCGACCAGAGCCGGTCCGATCCCGGGGTACTCGGCAGCCACTGCGCTGCCGCCCTCTGACGAACGGTCTCGATCACCACCGGACGTCGAGCCGGTCGCCAGCAAGCGCGGCCCGACGTCCCCCAGCCGGTCCCGGAAGACGATCTCCGGGGATCGGCCGTGTGGACGGCCTCTTCCCAGCACCGCTCGACGGCCCTGGCCCCCGCCTCCTCTCTCTCGTCCGGGCCGCCGGAGGGCGAAAGGGCGACCACCTCGTCACCAGCGACGACCGGCCGGCGCCGCCCCCTCAGCCGGAGCCTCAAGCGGGGCGCCGCCGGCCACGGCCGTTCGGATCCCGGTCGGGGAGCGCTGGCTCAAGCCGCGGCGCGTCATCACCTGTGTGTCGTGCTGCTTGGTCGGTGGGCACCGCCAAGGACGGCGTGGCCGCGGCGCGATGGCACTGCCGTGCTGGGGTCCAGACGTGCGCTCCGCCCGGGCGAGGGAGAGGGAACGAACCAGACCACCGAGAGCATCCCGGTCGGTCAGGTTGCGCGGAGTACGCGCCCCGCACCAGGACGGCGCTGGCGGCCCTCAGTTCCTCGTCGGGAAGTGGGGTGGTCGCCATCACTGTCATCGTCGTCCCGCAACGGTGACAGGGAGGAGAGCCTCCCGAGTGCTTCTGACCTTGGTCGAGGGCGTACCTCTCGGAGGCGCGGACACCAGCCTCATGGTTCGAGCACGCGTGCCCACACGACCAGGGCCTGTCTTACATCATTTATCAATATTTGATATCATCGGCAAGTGGTCCGTACCCAGATCTCGTTCGAAGAGGAGCAGATGCGCCGCCTGAGGCAGGCGGCGAGGCGGCGAGGGATGTCCATCGCCGCCGTCGTGCGGGCGGCCGTCGACCGCGAGCTGGACCGGGATGCGACGGCCCGGCAGGATCGGATGCGCAGGGCGCTCGAGGCCATGGATCGAGCCTTTCGATCCGGCCATTCCGACATCAGCCGTCGGCACGACGACCACCTGGCCGAGATCTACGCCGAGTGACCGTCCTGGTCGATACCTCGGCCCTGTACGCGGCGCTGGACGCCGACGACCAGCACCACTCCTCGGTGCGGGCGGCGTTCGGCGAGCTGGCCACTGCAGGTGATGACCTGGTCACCCACAACTACATCTTGCTGGAGACCGTAGCCCTCGCCCAGCGCCGGCTCGGTCTTGGCGCCGTGGCCATGCTCCTGGACGATCTGCTGCCGGTCATGGAGGTGCTGTGGATCGATCGCGCCACCCACGAGGAGGCGTGTGCCCGTCTGCTGGCGGCAAGAGAACGACGGGTGTCGCTGGTGGATTGGATCAGCTTCACGACCATGCGCCGGGGTCGGATCGATGTGGCGCTGGCCTTCGACGATCACTTCCGCGAGCACGGCTTCCGCACCATCCCCGGCTGACGCACGGCCGCCGTTCGCTCGAGACGAGCCGGCCGCTCTCGAGCCCCCGGGCTCCCACCGCACCGGCGCCTTGCCGCCCGGCCTCGGCCCCGGCCTCGCCGCCCATCAACCGTGAGGGGCTCCCTCGGGTGCGGAGGCGCTCCTGACCTCCTCACCGGCTCCAACGCCGTTCCCTCACACCCCCTCGCCGCCCGGCCCCTCTCCATTCCCACCCTCGTGGGAGGGTCTCGCCCAGGACCAGGATCGGGCTGCATCGGCCATGATTCGGAGAAGATGACCGACCCCGAGACCGTCTACGTCGAGCGCAACCCCGTCTCGCGCGCCCTCCACGAGCGCGCCCGCCGCTCGCTGGCCGGTGGCACCACCCGCACCACCACCTACTTCGACCCCTTCCCCGTCTACCTCACCCGGGGTGAGGGGGCACGGATCTGGGATGCTGACGGCAACCAGCGGCTCGACTTCATCTGCAACTACACCGCTCTGATCCTGGGCCACGCCCACCCCCGGGTCACCGCCGCCGTCCGCGAGGCGGCCGGCCGGGGGACCGCCTTCGCCGCCCCCAACCCCCACGAGGTGGAGCTGGCCGAGCTGCTGTGCGAGCGGGTGCCCTCGGTGGAGCGGGTCCGCTTCTGCAACTCCGGCACCGAGGCGACCATGTTCGCCATGCGCCTGGCCCGCGCCTTCACCGGCCGGCCCAAGCTGGCCCGCATCGAGGGCGGCTACCACGGCACCCACGACCTGGCCGAGGTCAGCGCTCACCCCGATCCCGACCTCGCCGGGCCGCCCGACACCCCCCTCCCCGTCCCCGACTCGCCCGGCACCCCGCCCTGGGCGGTGGAGGCGACCGTGGTCCTGCCCTACAACGCCCCCGACGCCGCTGAGCGCATCCTGCGCGCCCACGCCGACGAGCTGGCCGGCGTGATCGTGGAGCCGGTGATCGGGCGGCCGGTGATCCCCGCCGAGCCCGAGTTCCTGGAGCGTCTGCGCCGGGTCACGCGCGAGCTGGGGATGCTGCTGATCTTCGACGAGGTGATCTCGCTCCGGCTGGCGCCGGGCGGGGCGCAGTCGGCCCTGGGCGTGATCCCCGACCTGACCACCATGGGCAAGATCATCGGCGGCGGGCTGCCGGTGGCCGCCTTCGGCGGCCGCCGCGAGGTGATGGAGCTGCTCGACCCCCGGGCCGAGGCCCCGATCGCCCAGGGCGGGACCTACAACGGCAACCCCCTGGGCATGGCCGCCGGCCTGGCCGCCATGCGCGAGCTGACCCCCGAGATCTACGAGGACCTCAACCGGCGCGGCGAGCGGCTGGCCGACCAGGCGCGCGAGGTCTTCGCCACCCATGGCGTGCCCGTCCAGGTCAACAGCGCCGGCTCGCTCTTCGCCTTCCACTTCACCGACCGGCCGGTGCGCGACTACCGCTCGGCCGCGGCCGCCGACCGGCGCCGAGGGCACGAGCTGTTCCTGGGGCTCCTGAACCAGGGCGTGATGCTGGCGCCGCGGGGGATGGGCTGCCTCTGCACCGCCCACGGCGAGGCCGAGACCGAGCGCTTCCTCGACGCCCTGGAGGCGGTGGTGGCCGAGCGGGCCCCGGCCTGGAGGGGCTGAGCCGGCGATCAGAACGCGGTCCTCAGCCCTTCGAACATGGGAACGTGCTTGACGTTGAGCGTCAGCAGCTCGGCTCCGAGCAGGTCGGCGGTGGCGGCAATGACGTAGTCGGCGACATCGATGCCAGGATGAGAGCGGCGGCAGGCGCGGAGGAACTCTCCCGCACGGATGGCGATGAGGTCGGTCACCGGCTGGAGTTCGAGCACCGAGAAGAGCCTGGCCACTACGACCGCTCATTCGTCCGCATGCCGCCCTCGATTTCGACTCGGGACAGCACGCTGCAGACGGCGGCCCCGTCCGCCACCGCCTCATACCACCGCCTCATACAGGAGCTGGGTCGCCTCGCTCACCCCGCGGAGATGCGCGATCAGGACGGTCGAATCGGAGAGCTTCACAGACCGAGGCGCCGAAGACGTTCGGCCGACTCCGGGCCCCGGACGCTCGCCAGCCACTCGGGCCAGTCAGGGTAATCGGCGAGCACGCCGGCCGTGGCCTCGACCACGGCCAGCCGGTCCTCGACGCCAGGCCGGATGCCGAGCGCACGGTCGAGGATGCGATGCACCACCTCCGCCTGTGAGATGCCCTCGTCCGCCGCGCGCCGGGCCAGACGACGTCGCTGCTCGTCCGTCAGGTAGAGCTGCAGGCGCTGTATACAGCGGCAATATACATCAATATCGCCAAGGACCCCGGCGCAGGGGGAGCCTCACCCGCCGGCCCCGCCCTCCCGCCGGGGGTCTTCCAGCGCCCGCGCCGCCAGCTCCCGGAGCCGGACCTTCTGCACCTTGACCCCGTTGGGGCCCTGGGTGGTGGGGAACTCGTCCACCGGGATCACCCGGCGGGGCACCTTGTAGCCGGCCAGCCGGCCGCGCGCGAACTCGAGCAACCGGTCCTCGTCGAAGTCGTCTCCGGCCAGGACGAAGGCCACCGGCACCTCGCCCTCCCCCGGCCGCTCCACCCCCACCACCTGGGCCGCCCGCACCGTCGGGTGGCGGGCCAGCTCCTCCTCGATCTCGGCCGGGTCGACCAGGAAGCCGCGCAACCGCAGCGAGTCCCGGAGCCGGGCCAGGAAGACGAAGCCGCCGTCGGGGCGCGTGTAGCCCAGGTCGCCGGTCCGGAACCAGCCGTCCTCGGTGAAGGCGGCCCGGGTTGCCTCCAGGTTGTGCAGGTAGCCCTCGGTCACGTTGTAGCCCCGGATCTGCAGCTCCCCGGCCTGGCCGTGCGGGCAGGGCCGCCCCGTGGCCGGGTCGCAGGCCCGGACCTCGATCTCGGCGCAGATCGGCCGGCCCCCGGCCAGGACCCGGGTCTCGGGCGGATCGTCGGGGTCCCAGGTCGCCATCAGGGCGAACACCTCCGACATCCCGTAGAGACCGGTCAGCCGCACCCCGGCCCGGGCCTCGGCCTCGCGCACCACCTCGGCGGCCAGGCCGGCGAAGTTGGCGAACTCGCCCCGCCGCCAGCGCAGGGCGGCCCGGTCCAGCTCCGGGCTGTCGAGCACGGCCCGGAGCATGGCGTCGGAGCCGGTGAGGTGCTCGATGCCCTGGGCGCACATCAGGCGGGCGGCCCGGTCGGCGTCGAAGGTCTCCTCGAGCACGCAGGCGGCGCCGCCGGCGAGCGCGCCCAGGGCGGTGTTGAAGCCGAACACGCCACAGAGCGGGAGCGCCAGCAGCGAGCGCTCGCCGGGGCGGAGGTCGAAGGCCCGCGCCACCTCACGGGCGTGGCGCTCGATCGGCCCCTGGCGGTGGACGGCGAGCTTGGGTCCGGAGGTGGTGCCCGAGGTGGCGAAGAGGGCGCAACGGTCGTCGGGGCGGCCGTCGTCGGCGGCCGGCGGGCCGAGGGGGACGGTCTCCAGCGACCAGACCAGCTCCAGGTCGGGCAGGCCCGGCCGCACCCGGTCGAGCAGGCCCCGGAAGTCCACGCCCAGGAAGCCGGGGGCGAGCACGATCCCCCTCGCCCGCGAGGCCCGCAGCACGTGCTCCAGCTCGGCCTCCCGGTAGCGGGTGTTGACCGCGGCTACG
>Ga0209810_1004215_pt1 | contig 14087 bp, 10 predicted proteins | sample Coa_R1_7_FD_187159 | JGI IMG/M metagenome (GOLD analysis project Ga0209810, IMG submission 187159) | Surface soil microbial communities from Centralia Pennsylvania, which are recovering from an underground coalmine fire - Coalmine... | ecosystem: Environmental > Terrestrial > Soil > Unclassified...
TGCCCCAATGAGCCGGCGCCATCGCCCCCCGGCACTGGACCCAGTCCGGTCGCCCAAAGAGTCAGAGTGTCGCCTGCAATGGCAGAGCCGCAGGCCGTGTTTGGCCCGGCGCAATTTGCGGCCTTGACGGCTGAGACCAGGCTGTAATCCGGATAGGTTACGATCGCCGGCCCGGCGCCGCTGCTGTCAACCGTAAACAAGCCTGGACCGCCAAAGCTCACTCCCTGAAACGGGGTTGGGGCGCTGTCCTCGCCGTTGTACGTAACCGTGATGGTTACTTGCGCGTTCGGGTTGCTCGTGCCGACGCCACCTGGAGGCGTATTGGAGGGCAGTAGCGCGGCCACCTGGGTTGCCGAGGTGTAATACATGAGCGCGTTCACTGTTGTGGCATTGACGGTGACCTTCACGGATGTGCCACTCAAGCTCGTAGATTGGAAAGCAGCCGGTGCGACAGCGATCTTCGCGGGTCCCAGCCCACTCCCCGTGACGATGAAAATGCTGCCCGCCGCGATATTAGCACCCGGCAAGCGCGAGTCTTTATAGCTCGCCGCGTTCACCACGCCAGTTATGACCGGTGCGGCCGATAGACGAGGAATCGCACCCGAGGCGAGGGTTAGCAGGAGCGCGAAGTGGAAAGCGCGACGTTTCAGCTGAGAGCCATCGGTCGGAATTCTCATTTGTATCATCCAGGACAGTTGAGTACACATCAGGCGCCACCCTTTCTTGGGGATGTCCGATTCTTTGTTGGTGACGGCGGCTCCCCGGAGCTAGTTTACTTCAAGCGGTGCGGCTGATCACTTTCGATGAAGCGAACTTGGCATCGAGGATATCGATCAACCGAGGGAGTTCCCGATAGCGGTCGATGCGGCGGAATTTCTTCTCTGCGAAGTACAAGCCGGAGCAGATCCAGCGCTCGCGCTGATCGCCCGGTCGCCAGCGTTTGACATTGTGGCATACGGTGCGAACGGTGTCAAAAACGGATTCAATCGGGTTGGTGCTGCGCAGAGTTTTGCGCAATGGCGCCGGCACGTTGAGCTTGTGCAGCGTGAGCGTTTCCTCCAATCCCTCCTCCAAACTGCGCGCGGCGCTGGGATTGACGCCCGTCAGTTCGCGTTGCACCTGCTGGAGCGCCCGTTTGGCTTCCTGGTATCCGAGCAGATCCCAGGCGCCGGTCAGCTTCTGCTCCCAGTAGGCGCGCTGCTCTGGAGCGAAGGGCTCGCACACGTTCCGCTGCTTGTGTTGCTGACAACGGACCACCAGGGCTTTGTCTCCGCAGAATTTTCGGATTGAAGCGCGTAGCGAACCACCGGATCGTAGCTTCGCATGCTGACGCCGCGCATCACCTTATCCCACACCCGGCGCTGCATCTCCTCGTCTCGCCGGAACAACTCATAGCTGCCTAGCTTGGCTTCCTGGGCCTGGTCGCGAAGCCGCGGCCGATCCACCGGCACTTTCTGTCCGTGGAGGATCACCGATCCCGGTGCCGTGCCCCAGCGCGCCATGCCCGGTTGCTGAGTCAACCACCGGATCTCGTCGTTCATGATCAGCATGAGCAGGTCGCGTTCGGCGTCGAACAACATCTGCGAAACGCCCTGGCGTAGCCGTTGGGCCAAGTCCGCCAACGGCAATACCAGTTGAATGCTTCCCGGATTCGTATTCAGCTAAGAGCGGAAGCGATCAATCGCTTTCCGCTCGTCGATTTGATAGGCTCTCTTCATCTGACGGCTCTCCTGGATTGGGAATTGCCCAGAAACCTATCACAGGCTCTGGGTGGAGAGCCGTCGCCCTCAAATTCAGTTTTCAACAAAAAACCGGACATCCCCCGCCGAGCGGCCATCGGCGAGTTCCTGGAGAAGGTTTACAACAACCGGCGGCTGCACTCCGCTCTGGGCTATCTGCCGCCGGCCCAGTTCGAGCGCAACCACAAGGAGGCCGCTGCGCGGCAGCTTCCTGTATGAGTTTTCTCAGGCAGCCGGAAATCTTTCCGCCGAAGCGGGCGCCAACCCGTCGGGCTAACGCCCACGCTCATCGTCTGGATGAGTTTCCGGCTGGTTATTCCTTGACAGGTTGAGCTCCCGCAGAGACTGTCTCCGCTTCGCCAGCCGGACATCAGTATGCGCTATAGTCATCTTGCCGGTCGAGGAATTTTCAGCGAACGGCGAGGTGTGTCTTAACTGTTTGTGTCAGCTCAGGGCGCAGGAGCAGATCGTCACCTTTTTCATCTCTTCTTTAATTGGGATTTGACTGCTGCACAACTGTCATTCGTCACCTTCGCCATCTGCCGCGCTTCGCAGGCGTCCCCGCCGCAGCGCGCGGGATTTCATCGTCACGAAAAAGACGGGCACCAGGATCAACACGTGGACCGTGGAGGTCATCATGCCGCCCACGATCGGCGCCGCGATCGGTTTCATTACGTCCGAACCGACACCGGACTCCGACAAAATAGGAATCAAGCCCGCAAGAACCGCCGCTACGGTCATCAGCTTGGGGCGGAGGCGGTGAACCGCGCCTTCGATGGCCGCCTGTTTGATATCCGCAACTTCCAGCACTTGCCCAGATGCCAGTCTGCGTTCCAGGGCCTCGTGCAGATAGATAACCATCACTACCCCAGTTTCAACTGCGATTCCGAACAACGCGATGTAACCCACCCACACGGCAACGCTGAAGTTGTATCCAAGGTACCACTGCAATAGCAAGCCTCCGGTCACGGCGTAAAGCGTCGGAAAAATCAGGACCAGCGCCTCCGTTAAAGAGTGGAACACCATGTATAAAAGCAGAAAGATCACAAAGAACACGATGGGGAGTATGATTTTCAGCCTGTCGCGCGCCCGCAGCTCGAACTCATACTCGCCGGACCATTTCAAGCTGTAGCCAGGAGGAAGCACGAGTTTTTCACGCAGCAGTGTGTCCGCCCTCTCCACGAACCCGCCGTAGTCGCGGGTGTTCAGGTCGAAGTAGACGTACCCGGTGAGTGCCCCGTCCTCGTCCCGGATCATCGTCGGCCCATGAGAGAAGGAGAGCCTCGCCAATTCATCGAGCGGCACCTGTCCGTTGGAAGGAGTCGAGATCAAAACGCGGCCGAGTTTGTTCAGGTCGGCCCGGAAGTCGGGCGCGTAACGAACGGAAATCGGATAGCGCTCACGCCCTTCCACGTTCTCCGCTATGTCGTCACCGCCGATTCCTGATGTGATTGCGCGCTGCACGTCGCCCACCGTCAGTCCGTATCGCGCCGCCTCGCTCCGGTTCACTTCAATATTTAAATAGAAGCCTTGGGCAACTTTTTCGGCAAAGGCTGATCGCATTTCGGGGAGGCCTGCAAGAATTTGTAGGATCCTTTCGCCCAATTGTTGAATTCGATCCAGGCTGGGTCCCTGGATTTTCATCCCGACCGGCGTTTTGATTCCCGTCAGCTCCATGTCCAACCGGTTCTCGATCGGCATTGTCCACGCGTTCGTCAGACCCGGGAACTGGAGCTTCGCGTCCATTTCGGAGATGAGCTTCTCGTATGTCATTCCGGCGCGCCATTGCTCGCGCGGCTTGAGCATCACGGTTGTGTCGTACATGTCCAGCGGCGCATTGTCCGTGGCGCTTTCCGAGCGTCCGACTGAACCAAAGACGCTCGCAACCTCGGGGAAGGAACGCAAGATGCGGTCCTGCTCCTGCATCAACTGTGTGGCCTGGCCGATTGAGATCCCCGGAAGAGCCGTGGGCATGTACAGCACCGCGCCTTCAAAAAGCGGCGGCATGAACTGGCTTCCTAGCTTGAACGCCAAGGGGAGCGCCGCGCCCAGGAAAATCAGATTGATCAAGACCGTAGTCTTCGGAAACCGGAGGCAAAGCTTCAAGAGGGGCAGATAGATGGACTGCGTAAGCCGTGAAAGTGGATTGCGCGATTCAGGCCGGAGGCGCCCGCGGATGAACATGAGCATCAGCAGCGGCACGAGTGTGATCGCCAGCAGGGATGAGAAACCTACGGCCAGCGTTTTTGTCCACGCCAATGGCCGGAACATGCGGCCTTCCTGCGCTTCGAGCATGAACACAGGGAGGAACGAAATGACAATGATGAGCAGTGAGAAGAAGAGCGCCGGAGCAACCTGCTTCGCGGCGTCTAGTAGGATCTCCCTTTGTTCGCGCCGCGACACTTCCCCTGCCTGCTGCGCTTCCGACAGGTGGCGGTAGCCGTTTTCCACCATCACGATCGCAGCATCCACCAGTACGCCGATTGCCAGCGCCAGCCCACCTAGCGACATAATGTTCGAGCTGACTTGGAGGTAGTACATCGGAATGAAGGATGCGATCACCGCGACGGGCAAAGCCAGAATCGGAATGAACGCCGAGCGGAAGTGAAACAGAAACACGATAATCACAACACTGACGATAATGGCCTCTTCGAGCAGGTCGCGCTTCAGCGTATCGATGGATGCGTTGATCAGGCCGGAACGATCATAGCCCGCTACGATCGCCACGCCGGGCGGCAGCGAGCCAGATATTTGCGCGATCTTCTGCTTCACGCCAGAGATTACGTTCAACGCATTTTCACCGTAGCGCATCACGACGATTCCGCCGACAGTTTCGCCTTCACCATTCCACTCCGCAACACCCCGGCGAATATCGGGGCCGAAAGACACGCTTCCGAGGTCACGCACGAGAACCGGTGTGCCGTTTTTGCTCGCGACGGGGACGGTTTCGAGATCCGAGAGAGAGTGGAGGTAGCCCAGGCCGCGGATCATATACTCAGCGCCGCCCATCTCGATCAGGCGGCCGCCGACTTCGTTCGTGCTGTCGCGAACCTTATCGATCACGGTCGAAAGCGCGATGTTATAGGCGCGCAGCTTATCGGGATCAAGACGGACCTGATACTGGCGGACAAAACCGCCGATGCTCGCGACTTCCGCGACGCCTGGAACCGTCGCGATCTGATAACGCAAGAACCAGTCCTGCAAGCTGCGGAGATCGGCCAGGCTGTAGCGATGGCTGTGATCCACGAGCAGATACTCATAAACCCAACCGGCCCCAGTGGCATCGGGACCAAGTGTCGGATTGACTCCCAACGGCAAGCGCCCCCGGATCTGCTGAAGGTATTCGAGAACACGCGAGCGCGCCCAATAAAGATCCGTGCCATCCTCGAACACCACGAAGACATACGAATCGCCAAACATGGTTTGTGCGCGGACGGCCTTAACTCTCGGCGCTGCCAGCAGTGAGGTAACAATCGGATACGTGACCTGGTCCTCGATGATGTTGGGCGGCTCGTTCCAGGCGGTGTGAATGACGACTTGTACGTCTGAGATGTCCGGCAGCGCGTCGAGAGGGATGCGCCGTATCGCCCAGCCGCCGCCGAGGACGAGAGCGAGCGTCGCCGTGAACACCAGAAAGCGGTTCCGCGCGCACCAGTCGATCCAGCTACTAATCATTGAATCCCTCCTTCGGCTGTGGCGGAGAATTGTTTCTGCGCGAGCGTCTGACCGTTCTTGGCCGCCAGCACCGTCACTTGCCACGTGCCACCCATCTGAATTTGTCCGGGGCCCTCGTAGACGCCTCCTCCCTTGTCGGCGAGCGTCACCACATTGCGCATCGCGGGCATTCCCATCGCCGGCATTGCGGGCATGAAAAAGGTAATGCTGACCTGGGCTCCGGTGACCGGCGCTCCGCCGGCGCCCGTAAGCTTGACGCGCAGCGTGTTGGTTCCGGTATGCAGCGTTGCCGGCACAGACGAGTATTCAAGAATCACTTGTCCTTGGGGCGCATTCGCGGCCGCCGCGGCGACGCCCGGAGCGGGCGGTGCAAACGAGCCCAATGCGGCCTGAAGCTGGCTTTCGGAATCGATCAGGAAGTTGGCCGAGGTGACGACGCGCTCACCAGCCTTTAATCCTTTCAAAACGATGACATCGTCCCTTGCGCGCGGCCCCACTTCGATCTCACGCGCCTCAAAATGGCCTTCTCCCTTGTCGACAAACGCGACTTGGCGCGTTCCCGTGTCGAAGACTCCGGAATAAGGAATCACCAACTGCCGCCCCAGCGGCAGATCGAGCCGGATGTTCACATACATTCCGAGGGAGAGCTTCAGGTCCGGATTCGGGATCTCAATGCGCACCTTGGCCGTGCGCGTGGCCGGGTCCAGTTGCGGCCAGATAAAGCTCACACGCCCGCGAAAGACGCGGCCCGGATAGGAATCCACCGTGATCTCGGCCGAATTTCCGACGCGTACGCGGCCCAGGTCGTTCTGGAACACTTGCGCATAGACCCAGACCGCCGATAAATCCGCGATCGAATAAAGCTTCGCGCCAGGCTGCACGTACTTATTGGGAAGCGCTGCGCGTTCGATAATGTAGCCGGTGACGGGTGCGTCGATTTCCAACTCGCGCTTCACCTTTCCCGTTTCCTCCAGTTCAGCTAACTCGCGCTCTGGAATCTGCCATTGCTTGAGCCTTTCCATCGCCGAGGACAAGAGCATCGCCGCTCCAGACGCAACGCCCGGCACCGTGCTCTGCTCCAGAAGGTCACGGTTCTGTTTAGCGAGCAGATACTCGTTCTGCGTGGTGACCAGCTCCGGGCTGTAGATCGTCAACAACGGCTCGCCTTTGTGGACCTGTTTGAACGTGGCGTCCGCATACACTTGCTGAATCCAGCCGCTGAAGCGAATTTGCACCTCCGCGAGGCGTGTTTCGTCGACCTCGACGTTTCCTGAGGTGCGGATTTCGCCGTGCACGTCCTGGTACGCCACAACTCCGGTCGTGACGCCGATGCTTTGCATTCGCTCGGGCGAGAGCGTAACTGGTACAACGTCTGGTTTCGCTGGGAATCCGGAAACGGGCGGTGGCGGTGCTTTAGTGGCGGCCGGTGTGACCGCCTCGATCACCGGAGTCGCGTGGGCAGCCAGCCAATCCTTCTTGAACCAAACCAGAACGAGCGCCGCGGCGAGCAAAACGGTGGCCGCCAGCGTAAACAAAAAAGCGGTTCGATAGCGTTCCATATATGTATCCCTCAGCGCAAGCTCGCACCTGTCAGCTGTTCCAACTTTGCGACTGCCATCTCGTGATCGGCCAACGTCTTCCAATACTCCTGATCGAACGTGAGTACATCCATGAATGCGGAAAGCAACGTTTCGAAATCCAGGCGCCCGGTCTGATAAGCCGCCAGCCCGGATTGATACGAGGCCAGCGCTTGCGGGATCAATCCCTCGCGGTAGATTTTGAGCATCTGTGACGCGGTCTGAGCGGCGATGTATTGATTGCGCACTTCAAAGAAGGCCGATTGAACCTGACTCTCGTACTCGCGCCGGGACCGGTTCAATTCCTCGACGGCCTGGTTCATCTCGGCGTTGAGCTTTCGGCTGCGATAGATCGGAATGCGGACGCTGAAGCTGGCCATATAGTAATCACGAAATTGCTCCGCTGTGTGCTGCCACATGTACTGTACGCTGAAGTCGGGGTAGCGATCCTTCCGCGCCACCTCCACTTGCAGACTCTGCCGGTTGATCATTTCTTGCTGCCTGGCAACGTCCGGGTTATCCGTTCGAATCCTCGCAAGAAGGTCGTCCACGCTTGATGAAAGCGGCGTTTCTACCATCGCCTCCGGCGTGATTCCTGGAGAGGCCGGCGCGCGATTCAAAAGCTTGCGAAGGAGTGCTTGTTGCGTGTCGATCATGGCGCGCACTTGCGTGGTTTGGCGAAGAAGCTTGGTTTTTTCGATCTGCGCCTTCAGCACGTCCTGCTGGTTGCCCTGACCGACGCGATACCGGGCATTGGCGATCTTCTCGATCTGTTCCAATAGCTGGCCGTCGCGATCCAGTACGTTAACGCTCTGCTGAAGGTTTGCGAGTTGGAAGTAAGCCTCTTTTACCTGCTGAAGAACCGTTCGCGTCACAGATTCGACCTTCTGGCGCGCGATAGCGGTATCCCGCTGCGCTGCCTCGCCCTTGAGCTTGAGTTTTCCGGGATACGGCAGATCCTGCGAAATACCAAGGCCAATGTAGGCGAAGTCGCTGTTTGAATAACCGGCGAAGGGCCGCGGGCTGCCCACGGAAAAATGTTGAAGGGTGACCTGAGGATCGGGCAGCGTGGAGACCTGGGAAGGAACCTGGGTAGCTGCCTGCCAGGCCCGCCGAGCGGCCAGGATATCGGGATTATTCTTTGCAGCCTCGTCGAGCAATGCCGAGAGTGGTATCGAGGGTTCCGCGGGCCAGGCGATCGCCGCCAGCAGCAGAGCGAATGCGGTTGCAGAAAAGACTCTCATCAGAACACCTCCGAAGTGGCCGGGGCGAGATTAAGGCCTGTGGCGTAGAGCCGGTCCCACATTCGCTCGAACAGAGGTCGGGGGAGTGGTTGTTTCAAATCGAACTCGAAGATCTCGCGGAAGGCCGCGACGCGGAGCTCGTATGGATTCGGATTCGCGAGTGTTTCGATGTCCGCCCATCGCCAGCTTCGGCTGTCGCGGCTGTTCTCCGTAACGTAGTCGATGCCGTCGTCTTTGAGGCGCAGAGTCCCATTGCTGCCGCCCGACCAACTACGGTGATGGGCCGGAATCTCCGCGATTGCCAAGACCTCTGGCAACGGATTTCTATTCAGAACTGGCTTCCCGACGCGAACCGCAAACTGCGCAGCAACCTCGGGCGGCATGGGCCCGCTGAGCGTGAAGTGAAAGGGCCGCTCCCCCGGCTCGTGCCACTGGCGGCGCTGATAACTGAGCAGAGTCAGCTCACGCTGGGACAGATCAAAGCTGTGGATCTCCAACCAGGGCCAGCACTGGTTGATCTTCGCGGACCGGAACTCCACGCCGCTGTCGTTGAGTACGAACATCCCAGGAACGGCTTTTTTCAACATGCGGTGATACTTCGCCGGTGTTTGCCATTGAGGAACACTGGCGTTCGTTCGTTGTGCGTCACAAGATTGCCGGGCTTGCGCAGAGATCGCAAGGGACACGGCTAGCATGGCGAACGTGAAAATGTTGATCTTCATAACCCTCCTCGCCTGTCACAAATGGCGGGCACAACAAGCTGCTGAAATTTTTGGGCGTGTCGGTGCGCCGAGGCGCACTACGAGTGGGCTAAATGAGGAGGGGTAGATTCCGGGCGGTAAGCGTCAAAGAAGGGGGCGGAGGATGAGGCGGACCAACGAGGTCTTGAAGCGGTGCTGGCGGGGCGACCATAGAAGCACAGGTAACGGTCATGACCGCAAGCGGCGCCGAATGGGCCGCCGGATTTGATACCGCGAATTGGTCGTCAGGAACCGTATTCTTGCAGCAGGTGTGCGCCTTAGCTGAAGGGCCGCACGTGCCTTTCAGGCAGCATTCCATCGCCTCGTGCTTCGCTGTGCCAGTGGCAAAACAATCGAACGGCCTCACCAGCAGCGCCACTGCCAGTAGATTCACGACGAATTGGACGCTCCGGTTCACTGCCGCTTTCAGTGTAACAACATGATGCACTCCCGGACAACGTGGAGTCTTATCTCATGAACGTAACACTTGAAAGATGCCGCCTATGGATCGATCCGCAACATCCGATCGGAGCATCCTACGGCAATGCGAACTGCTGGGGTTGGCACGCTCGAGGCTCTCCGCAATGGCAACCCTCTAGAGCCGAATCGGCGGCCGGAATGGCTGGGGGCGGCTCCGATCGCCCCTCAAGCCAGAGCCGCCGATTCATAACTTATTGCGGTGAAAAATGGTCTCGACAACCGGGGCCACCTTCAACAATCCGAGGGACGGGTGAGTTATTATGCGCACACGCCGTAGGGATCTGGGCCTTTTCGCGCCCGGCCACCCTCGAAATGCGGAGCCCTTGGGTACGGTCTCCATTTCGTTGGGGGATTGTCCGGCCGGACTGCAACGACTTATGGAACGCCACTTGCGACTGACAGTTGGGGGAAGACTTTCATGAGTTGACTTGGCGAACAACGGGGGGATCCGCATAGCAACCGCCGTGTAAAGGTTTACGAACTTATGATCCAAAGTATCTTGCTTCCAATCGATTTCTCCGAACACAGCATAGCCGCAGTGAAACAAGCCGGTGCACTGGCCCGGCGTTTTCATTCCTATCTGACGCTTCTTCACGTGAGCGAATTCCCGCCTGTTCAGCCTTTGGCGGGCCCTTTGGGATTCGGCATCTCCTCTCCGGAAACCGCACGGGCCGAGCACTTGAAGAGGCAACAGAAGCAACTGAACGAGTTCGGGGCCACCGAACTGGACGGGATCTCTGTTAAAAGGATCGTGTGCTGCGGGGATCCGGCCAAATCGATTGTACAGCGCGCCCAGGATATAAAGGCAGATTTAATTCTCATGTCCACGCACGGGCGCGGCGCATTCCGGCGCTTTTTACTCGGATCGGTAACCGCGAAAGTGCTGCACGATGCGGATTGTCCGGTGTGGACCTCGTGTCATCTGGCCCCGGGTTGCGGGCGCCCGGTCGTGGATTTCCGCAAGGTGATGTGCGCTATGAGTTTCGGACATCAGGGCGTCAAAACGATCCGCTGGGCGGCTGAATTCGCCGGCCAATTTGGCGCCAGGCTCGTCGTAGTACATTCGGTGCTGGATCATCCCCCGAGCCTGCCGGACCGTTTCATGTTCCAATGGCGTGAACAGGCCCGCTGGGGAGCCGAGGACCGGATCCGGACACTCCTGCTGGACCTGGGAATCCAGGCCGACGTTTTGATCGTGAGCGATGGGGACGTCGCCGGATCTGTGGGAACGGCCGCAAGAGACCAGGATGCCGGACTATTGGTGATTGGCCGCACCTCCGCCGGCCCAAACCGACGGCTCGGAAGCCATACCTATTCCCTGATCTGCAACGCGCCTTGCCCGGTGGTAAGCATCTGACGAAAGGGGCCCATATGCCCGACATCAAAAGAATTCTCTTTCCGGTTGATTTCTCGCAACGGGCGATCGGCGCAGCCCGCTATGTCGAGTCGATCGCGGGACGATTTGACGCGGAGATCATGCTGCTGCATGTGGTCGATCTCGCGACCCATGTTTCACTCGCGCCGCGTGTTCAACCGCACATCCAGACACAACTGGAATCGTTTCTGGCCGACGAATTCAAGCTGTTCACAACGCGCAGAGTCTGTACCGTGGGCGATCCGGCTGAGGAAATCGTCAAAGCGGTGCAATCCTGGGATCCTGATCTGGTCATGATGCCGAGCTACGGCCTGGGGTTCTTCCGCCCTTCCCTGCTGGGCTCGGTCACCGCGAAGGTTCTGCACGATGTCGCCTGCCCTGTCTGGACGAGCGTTCATTCAGAAGAAGCGCCGCCGCTGGAGAGCATCCGCTATGCAAAGGTGCTGTGTGCATTGGACCTTGGAAAACGCAGTCACCACGTTTTCGACTGGGCCCGTTCTTTTGCAAGCGAGTACCAGGCTGACTTAGGCATCGTTCATGCCACCCCCTGGGTGGAAGCGCCACAATTCGTCGCCGAAGCGCGAAACTGGATCGCCGCGTTACTGGAGCCGACCGCCACAACGGCTACCGTACTGATCCAGGGTGGCGAGGCTGCCAAAACCGTAGCCTGCGCCGCGAAAGAATTTCAGGCCGACCTGCTGGTCATCGGGCGGGGAGCCGGCGATGACAACGGATATTTGGGCCATAGCGCTTACAACATGCTCCGCGAATCGCCCTGCCCGGTGATCAGCATTTAGCATCCGTCCCGCAGAGTGCCAGGAAGGCTTCTCAATCACCTACAGAGCCAAAAAACTGAGCCGTTTCCCTGTTCGCGCCCACCCCGCACGATGGAAACGGCTCAGCCGGCGCAAGAGATATCGCTTCCTGCAAAAGCGTCAATCCGCGCCTATGTATTCGAGATGTGCCGTGGCAGCCAGCGCAGCAGGCTACCCAGAGCCAACAAGAAACCTCCCGCCAGTCCGATTAACGGAAGCGGGCTCGCGGTCTTGGGCAATTCTTCGGCCGGTGCAGGGACCGGTTCCGGCGCCGGAGGCTCGGCTGCGGGTGCTGCCGCGACCGGTGCTGGCGGCGGAGTCGCTTCTGCGATCTCAATGGGAGCGGGCGCCGGAGACACCTCAGCCACGGGCGCTTGGATCAATTCTTCGGCCTTCTCCGCAGGTTTCACTTCCGCGCTTAAGACCGGCTCCTTCGTTGCTTCCGCGATCGCCGTGGCTTGCGCATTTGGATACACGAATTCCTGCCCCCACGTATCTCCAGGCCAGAACCATCCTTTCAGGGCCTGTGGCGCGCCCTTGGCTCTCTCTTCGAACTTCATGACCGGGTCGCTAGTGGGCGTCACGCGATAGTTGTTGATTGCCAAAATCATGGCATACAGATAGTCCTCGTCGGCGTTGTACACTAGTACAATGTGACGATCGTTGCTTGATCTCAGAAGTTTGAAAACATACGTTCCTGGCTGCAAGACCAGGCCCGGTATTTCGACCGGTTGTCCGAACGTAACCGTGGTCTTCTTGTCCCACTCGTCTGCCATTGCTGGAACCGTGGCGAAGAGCAGGAGACAGAGGCAGCACATAATCGCCAGTGTGTTGCGCATCGGATTTACACCTCCTCTTGTATTCGAGCTACCTACCAGACAGCACTTTTAACCCCATTCCCATCTCGGTCAAAATAATCGCGTTTCCCAAATGGCCTTGGCTCGATTGCGCAATTTAGCGCACTGCGGGAACGGTCCGCCCAAGCTCAGCGGGGGCCGGCCGCATCTGACCGCGTGGGGGTATTGAGGAAGCAACTTATGAAGAGCGGGTCTCGGGGCTTTCATGCCAGGAGCCGGATTCGCCTACGCTATGCCTTTGGCCTTCGCTCACCTTTTCCGGTTCAGGAAGTGCAATGCCAGCGGTCCAAAGAGCGAATCGTGAGGTTCACGTTTCAGCTCCTGTCATCAGTTGCGCTACTGCCTTCCACCTTTCGGGGCGCAGGACCTCAATTGCTCCGCAGTGGCTCGCCGCGGTAAGAACGGCGAGTGGCTGGGCGGCAGGTAAAGGCACGATCTCCCGAACCGGCATCAAGCAAGGCCAGGTGGTTTCGGGAAGGACTTGTGACGTGCGGCGATTGGTGCAACTCTGCTTACCTATGACAAAACCATGTACGAAGTTCAGTAAGCGGCAGATCGCGAATCCGACTGCGTGAATTCGCCCAACTCCCGGCGGGCATGGCCGGCCAAAGCCGTGGGTGTTTGGCAAAAGACATGCAGGCAAGTCGTTAACAATGGCCTCCCCTCCAGAAATCGAGGCTCCATCCTTGAATCCCCCGGCCTCGGGCATACCGGCGCTTTCCGGACTAACCCCCGAAGAAGCGGCGGCGCGTTTACGCGAGTATGGTTATAACGAACTGCCGTCCGCCAAATCACGCTCAGTGCTCCAGATCATCCTGAGCGTCCTCCGCGAGCCCATGCTGCTGCTAATCCTCGGCTCGCTCGCGATTTACTTCCTGCTCGGCGACTCCAAGGACGCTCTGATCCTCGGCATCTTTGTATTCGTGGTCATCGGGATTACCGTGTACCAGGACCGCAAAGCCGAACGTGCGCTCGATGCCCTGCGGGATCTGTCGAGCCCAAGAGCGCTCGTCATTCGAGACGGCGAGCCCAGGCGGATTGCGGGCCGGGACGTCGTTCCGGGCGACCTCCTGATCCTCGCCGAAGGCGACAGAGTTCCCGCCGATGGGCTTCTGCTTTCAGCCACCAGTCTTTCGGTGGATGAGTCGCTGCTGACCGGCGAATCCGTGCCGGTTCGGAAACTCGCGCGCGCGGTGGTCGAAGGCGAAGAAAGAAAGCCCGGCGGCGACGATTTGCCCTACGTGTTCTCCGGCACCATGATCGTGCGCGGCCAAGGCGTGGCGCGCGCCGAGGCGACCGGCATGAGGACCGAACTGGGCAAGATCGGCAAATCCCTCCAGACGGTGCAGCCCGAACCTACGTTCTTACAGAAAGACGCCGCCCGGCTGATTCGCCTGAGCGCTATGCTGGCGCTGCTGCTGTGTTCGGCGATCGCGATCGTTTTCGGGTTGACCCGCGGCGACTGGCTGCGCGGATTCCTGGCCGCGCTGAGCACGGCCATGGCGGTGCTGCCCGAAGAACTGCCCGTCGTACTCACGATTTTTCTGGCGGTCGGCGCGTGGAGAATTTCGCGGGTCAATGTGCT
>Ga0209810_1004216_pt1 | contig 14071 bp, 15 predicted proteins | sample Coa_R1_7_FD_187159 | JGI IMG/M metagenome (GOLD analysis project Ga0209810, IMG submission 187159) | Surface soil microbial communities from Centralia Pennsylvania, which are recovering from an underground coalmine fire - Coalmine... | ecosystem: Environmental > Terrestrial > Soil > Unclassified...
TGACCACCGCTGTGGATAAGTAGCCCCTCGCCGCCTGACTCATGACGGTCCACGGCGCCGGGCTACTTACCCACAGCTCCTACACCACCTCACGGGACACAACCCCGGCCGGCCATCTCTGCGGGGCGTTCGAGATCGCCGCGTCAGGCTAGAGCAGGTTCCTGCCAGCTTTGAATCGTCGTTCCCGCGAAAGCGGGAATCCAGGAGCCAACGCTCCGTCGGCCGCCCCTGGACCCCCGCGTTCGCGGGGGTGACGGGAGAGTTCAATTCGACTGGAAGCTGCTCAAGGTCAAGCCGGCGATGACGAGAAAAGTGATCTTGCGAACAGTGCTCGATTTTGCAGCCCGGTATTCCCGCCGGGAATGACGGTTCGACGGTTGTCCTGCTTCCGTAACGAACGAGATGAAGTACTCAAGTCAAATTGAAACCGAAATGGGTAAGAACTGCTGTCGTTGTCGCGGCGTCGAGGAATGAACCGGCGGAGCTTCGCGTTATCGCTGCAAATGAACTGCGGAGGTAAGCGATGAAGGTTATTCTAGGCGCGGTCCTGGCAGCGATGGTCGTCGGCGCCGGTTTTGCGCAGCCGGCCGAGGCGGCGTGCTGGTCGAACGGCTGGCGGACGGAATGCTGGCATCATCCGCATTGGTGGCGCTGGCACCACCCGTACTGGCATCACTGGCACCACGGCTGGTAACGGTCCCAGGGCGGCGCCGGTCGTTTGACGACGCCGCCTTCCTATTTCGGCGACGCCGCAGAAGGGTGAAAAAGCTGCTGTCCGCCGACGACGACCGCGCCGATCGCCTCTTGCGCTTCGGGCGAGACGAGCCAATCGGCTAGCCGGTGCGCGGGCGCGAGGTTCGCATTCGCGTGCTTTTGCGGGTTGAGTTCGATCACGTCGTAGCGGTTGACGAGCCGATTGTCGCCCTCGACGACAACCGTTAGCGGCGCCTTGTTCTTGAAGCTGAGCCAGGTGCCGCGGTCTGACAGCGTGTAGGCCGGCATTCCGGCGGCGCTGTTCAGCGCCTCGCCCATGCCGCCGCCGATATCGCGATACCAGCTTCCGGCGCCGCTCTTGGGGTCGATGCCGGCCGCCTTCCACAGCCGCAGTTCGAGCGCGTTCGTGCCGCTGCGGTCGCCGCGCGAGACGAAAGCCGCCCTCGCTTCGGCGATCGCCCTGAACGCCGCCACCGCGTCGGCGCCGCCCTTGATCCTGGCGGGGTCGGCGGTAGGGCCGACGACGATAAAGTCATTCCACGCGATCTGCCGGCGGTTGACGCCGTTGCCGTCGTCGATGAATTTCTGCTCCGCCTCGGGGTCGTGCACGAGCACGAGGTCGGCATCGCCGCGCCGGGCGGTGTCGAGCGCCTGTCCCGTGCCTTGCGCCAGCACGCGGACGCCGATGCCGGTTTCCCGCGTGAAGACCGGCAGGATCGCGGCGAGCAGCCCGGAATTGTCCACCGAAGTGGTCGAGGCCAGGACGATCGATTGCGCCTCGGCGGCAATGGCCGGCTGCGGCGCGGGAAGCATCGCGAGCAGGGACAATGCGATCATCAGGCGGCGCGGCATGTTCTCCTCCCTATTTATCGCTGCGTCCGGCCAAACTGAACGCCGCCGCGCTGACCAGGATGCTGAGCCCGATCAGGATCAGCCCGAGACCCAGCGCCAGCGGCAGGTCGCCCTTCGTCGTCTCGAGGGCGATCGCGGTCGTCATGGTGCGGGTGTAGCCGGCGATGTTGCCGCCGACGATCAGGATGGCCCCGACCTCGGAAATCGTCCGGCCGAACCCGGCGAGGACAGCCGTCATCATAGGCAGGCGCCCCATGCCGATCAGCACGGGCAGGGCGCGGCATTTGCTCGCGCCGAGGTCCATCAGCGCGTCGCCGTACTCGCGCCACAGATCGGCGGCGGCGCGGTGCGCAAGCGCCGTCACGATCGGCAGCGCCAGGACCGCCTGCGCGACGATCATCGCGCCCGGCGTGAACAGCAGGCCGAGAAAGCCGATCGGACCGGAATGCGACAGCAGCAGGTAGAGCGCCAGCCCGACGACGACCGGCGGCAGGCCGAGCAGCGCGTTTGCCCCCAGCACCAGCGCGGCTCGGCCCGGAAAGCGCCACACCGCCAGCGCCGCCCCGAGCGGCAGACCGACGATCGCCGCGATCCCCGTCGCCGACAGGCTCACCCGCAGCGACAGACCGATGATCTGCCACAATTCAGGGCTGTCGAAGTCCGGCCACATCCGGCTGATGCCCGCTATGGGCGGCGGAGAGGGTTTCGCCGCCGGCCGGCGGCGCTCAATCCTCGACCGAGGCGGCGAGGATCAGACTGAGGTGACACAGCGGCCGCCCGCTTTCGGCGGCCCAGGCGTTGAACGCGGCCTGCACGGCGGCGCGGTCGGTGCGGTTCTTCGGCGGCGCCGCGGTGCCCGCCCAGAGCTTCAGCCCGGACACGACGGACGGAGTCAGGATGAACGTGTCCTTCCCGACCATCCGCAGAAAGCTCGGCCCGGAATTGCCGCCCATCTGGCTGAAGCGCTTGGCAAGCGCTTCCCACAATTCGACGATGCGCTCGCCGGGCCAGGCGGCGAGCCAGGCACCGAAGCTGCCATGCTCGGCCGCGACCTCCAGCATCGCAGCGGCGTTGTCCCGTACCGATTTGAGCTTGCCCCAATGGCGGATCAGCCGCTTGTCGGCGAGCAAGGCTTCGAGTGCCTCGTCGGACATCGCGGTGACGCGGCGCGGCTCGAAGCCGCCGAAGACCTCCTCGAAGGCCGGCCACTTGGCATCGACGAGGCTGTGTTTGAGGCCGGCGCGAAAAATGCGCCGCGACATCTCGGAGAGATAACGGTCGTCGCCGAGGGCGGTCAGCTCCTTCGGCGTGCGCGGCGGCGGCAGGCGGGCCTCGAGCGCATCGGCGCCGACGCGCGTGCGGCCGGCGGCGAGAATGTCGGAGAAAGGTGCGACGGTCATCGACAGGTCCCGGAAGGGCCTTCTTCTATCATCCCCTGACGGGCGGCGACAGCGCGTCGCGCCGGCGGGACTTGCCTCGCCGGGGCCCCGCGTCGAAGCTGAGCCGATGCCGCCGCGCCGCCGCCCCGACCGCAGCCGCGCCGAAATGCCGGCCGCGGCCACGCCCGAAGAGAACCCGCTGCAGCGCATCGAGCGAGCCAAGGAGCTTCGATTCTCCGGCTATGCCGGGATGGAGCCGTATTTCGGCCGCGACGCTGCGGGGCGTTGGGGCGGTGTCTGCATCGAACTGGCCGAGCAGCTCGCGCGCTTTCTCGCGGTCGAGTTCCGGGTCGTCGAGACGACGCCAGCCGACGCGCCGGCCGAGCTTGCCGCGGGAAGGCTCGACCTGGGTTGCGATTCCAACGCGGCGCCGGAGGCCGACTCCGCGGTGGAACGTAGCCGGCCTCTGTTCGACGATTTCTGCGTGCTTGTCGGCCATGGCAAGTTCGCGGCGCCGACCACCTGGGACGCGCTCGACGTGCCGGAAACGACGATCGCGGTCGGAACAGGCTCGCCGGAGGCGGCGCTGGTGCAGCGGCTCGTGGTGCGGGCGACGATCACCGGCTTCCGCACCCGGCAGGACGCGGTCAGCGCCGTGCTCTCGGGCCGCTCCGACGCGTTTCCGGCGCCCGTCTTCGCCGCGCTGTTGGAGCGCAAGCGCCATCCCGCGCTCGGGCCGCCAGTGTTCCCGTCGCCCTACATGCCGATGCAGCCGGTGCTGGCGATGGCGGCCGAACCGGAGCATCGCCTGCGCGACCTGATCGACAAATGGCATGCGGAGAACCGCGGCAAATTCCGCGACTGGATCCTTTCCGCGCTGGCCAAATACGGCATCGACGCCAAAGACCTGCCGCCGCAAATCTCGCTTTAGGCGGCAGAGCTAGACTGGTCTAATATCCTTATCCTGAGCACCTCACTTCTCGTCGTCGTCCCGGCGCAGGCCGGGACCCATGCTTCAGCCGCTCGATTATCGGAGATGTGGATGCCGGCCGGAATTTATCCTCGGCCAACCTTCGGCCGGACCCGTGGCCCGGCATGACGATAGTAATGGCCGCGCCGAATCTTACGAACTTCAGGATCAGCACTAGAAATCGGCGCCTCCCGCGCCGACCGTCTCCGCCGCCGCCGCAAGCTTGTCGTGCAGCCGGGTCAGGCGGTAGGCGAGGGCTATGTAATCGCCGCAGCCGGCGCGGCTGGCGATGAATTGCGCCGCGTCGATGCCGTAGCGCTCGCGCACGAAGGCGGTGACGACGGTATCGACGGGCAGCCGGCTGAAATCGTGCAGCAGCATGCGGCAGTGCGCAGCGGCATAGGGACCGATGCCCTTGAGGCTCGTCAGGTAGTCGTGGTCGAGCATTTCGGCCGTGCCGTGTCCCTCGGCGTCGATGACGCCTTCATCGAGCATCCGGCGGGTTGCGGCGATGACGGTCGGAGCGCGAAAGCCGAGCTTCGCCCGCTCGCGCAGCCGCGCCTCGCCATAATCAAGCACCGCCTCGGGGGACGGAAAGGCCTCGCCGCCCGGCTCGGCCACGAGCGCGGCGGCCATGCGGCAGGTCGCCGACCAGCTCGTGTTGATGGTCAGCACCGTCTTGATAAAGTCTTCGTAGAACGACGAGCCGCGCAGCAGGCGACCGCCGCCGCGCGCGATCAGCGCCGCCTCGGCGGGAAATTCGGCCTGTAGCGCCGCAACCGCCGGCCCCGGGTCCCACTCCGCCGAGAGCCAACGCTCGACCGTCAGCAGCGCAGCCGTCCCCGCGCCGCCGCCAAGCCCTTCCCAACTCACGACGAGGCGCCGTGGACCTTCCTGACGTACCGAGATCACGCCGATGCTGCGGCCGAGCCGCTCGCGCCGGGACAGCACGCCCTGCCGCGGATCCCAGCGCCAGGGTTCAAGATGCACCCAGCCGTGGCCGGCGACGGTGAGACCCAGGTCGATCGGCCAGGCCAGCGCCAATCCTGCCGCGCCAGCGCTCATCGCCGGGTCGAGCGGCTGCGGCGGACGATGAAGATCAACAGCCAAGTCAGCACGATGAAGGGGAAAATGATCAGTCTGGCGGGGTCTTTGCCCGCCATCAGCATAGAGAGCAGGACCAGCCCGAGCCAGACGCCGAAGATGGTGCGCAAGGCCTTGCGCCTGGGGGCAGCGGGAGCGCGGCACCATGCAATCCGCTGCGGATCGAACCGGTCGGCGAGCCACTGATGATGCCGGTCGAAAGCGGCAAGATCGCGGGCCAGCGCCCTTGCACGGTTCGCAAAGATGTGCCGCTCCCACCAGCTTGGCGGGCCCGACAGCAATTGGCGGGCGGCGAGGTGATCGTCGCTCTCGAACAGCGCCCCGGGGCGCCGCCGCCTTTCCAGCAGCTGCGCGTACCACCGCTCCGCGTCGAGCCGGCTATCGAGAACGGCAAACAGCGCGCGCTTGCGGCGCAGCCGGTGGACCGAATTGCCCCATTGAAACCGCTCGACGATGCGTTGGAGCTGGTCCGGCGCCAGGGTCCGATCGACGGCGACTGCCGCAAGCAGCCGCTCCTCGGTCGCCTCGATATCGGCGAAGGCGAGCACGTCCCGGCGGTCGGCCGCCTCGAACGCGGCGAAAGCCGCCGCCGCATCGCCGCTGTCGAGCGCCGCCGCTATGTCGACGCGCGCCCGGTCGCGTTCCGGATCGGCCTCTTGCTCGACGGGGCGCGTCGGGGCCGGGATCGGTGCGTGCTCGGACCGCTCGCCGGCGTCGCGCAGCGCCGTTTCGTACGCCGACCGCAGGCGCTGGAAGGCGGCCGCATCGCGCTCCGGGCCGATCGCCTTCAGCCGCACGGCATAGGCGCGGCGGATCGCGGCGCGGTCCACCGTCGGCGGGATGCCCAGTTCGTGCCAGTGCGGGCCGGACACGGCTCAGAAGATCGGCTCGACGTCGATCTGGTCGAGCCGCTGCGTCAGCAGCGCCCGCGCCCGCGCCGCCTCCTTCGGATCGTCGGCCTCGAGCGCGCGCAGAAACTCCGCGATCCAGCGGCCGACCGCTTCGCGCTTGGCGCCGAGCAATTCTTCGTAGAGGCGCTCAGCCCGCGCCTGGATGGCGATGTTCTCGGCCTCGTCGCGCGGCTTGATCTTGAGGTGGGCCAACGCGGCGAGTCGCTTTTCGATCTCCGCCTGGGTCAGCACGCCTGGATTGCCCTCGATGACCAGCCGGTGATAGGCGCCGGTGCTGATGACCGTCGCCTCGACTTCAAGAATCCCGTTGATGTCGTAGGTGAAGCGGCATTCCACCGCTTCCTTGCCGGCCGCCGCACGCGGCACGCGCACGGTGAGCTTGCCGAGCTCGATGTTGTCGCTGACCCGCCGAGATTCGCCCTGGAACACGCGGATCAGGAGGTTCTGCTGGTTGTCGTCGATCGTGTGCAGAACCTTTGAGCGGCTCGCCGGGATCACGGTGTTGCGCTCGATGATCGGCAGGAACAGGTCGTTGACGAGGCGCTGTCCGTGCGGCCCCGTCTCGCACACTTCGACCCCCAACGTGAACGGCGCCACGTCGGTCAGCACGACCTCGTTGAGGGCGGCGTCCTGCATCTTCAGCCCAGCCTGCGCAGCGGCGCCGAGCGCGACGACCTCCTCCGGGTTGATCGTCTGCGCCGGCAGGCGGCGAAACAGCCGCGCGATTGTGCGGCGGAACACCGGCATGCGCGTGGCGCCGCCGGCGAGCACGACGTGCGACAACTCCTCCGGATGAATCTGCGCATCGCGCAGGGCGCGCTCGATCGGCTGGCGGATGCGCTTCAGCAGCGGCTCGCTGAGTTCCGCGAACTCGTCGCGGCTGAGGGTCCAGGTCAGGGTGCTGCTCTGGTGGACAAGTTCGATCGTCGCCGTCTCCGCGTCGCTGAGCCGCCGCTTCGCCAACTCCGCCTGCCGGCGCAGCGCGCCGTGGATCGGCGCCCCAGACGCACGCGGCGGTATCCCGGCGGCGCCGCCGACGCGATCGAGAAAGGCATCGACGATGGCGTCGACGAAATCCTCGCCGCCGAGGAAGTTGTCGCCGGCGGTGGCGCGCACCTCCATGACACCCTCGAATAATTCGAGGATCGAAACGTCGAAGGTGCCGCCGCCGAGATCGACGACCATGATGCGGCTTTCCTTCTGCTCCTGCAGCCCGTAGGCGAGCGCCGCCGCGGTCGGCTCGTTGAGCAGGCGCTCGACCCTGAAGCCGGCGAGCTCGCCGGCAGCGCGCGTCGCCTTGCGCTGCGCGTCGCTGAAGTAGGCGGGGACGGTGATGACCGCCTCCTCGATGCGCTCGCCGAGCCAGGCCTCGGCGTCGGCGCGCAGCGATTTCAGCACCAGCGCGGACAGCTCCTCCGGGCGGAAGGCCTTGTCGCCGAGGGTCACGGTGCGGTTGGTGCCCATATAGCGCTTGAAGGCGGCGGCGGTGCGCTGCGGGTGCGTCAGGAGCCGCTCGCGCGCCGCCAGCCCGACGATGATCTCGCCGTTATCGTCGAGGCTTAGCGCCGACGGCGTCAGGTTATGGCCGAGCGCGTTCGGAATCAGCCGCGCCTCGCCGTCGCGCCACAGGCCGATCAGGCTGTTCGTCGTGCCGAGATCAATGCCGGCGATCAAAGGAGGACTTCCGTGAGTGCAGGAGCCAGGGACTTTCGGCGAGCACCGATGCCGCGCGACAGCATCCGAGAAGGTCGTTCAGGCCGGCTTTACCAGCTCTCGTTCGACCCAAATCGTATGCTCATCCCCGTCATTATCGAGAACTCTAGCTCTACCTGGCCATAGTCATACTCTGCAAAAGTTACTGGCTGACCCACGATAGATTGGATCGCTATCTGATCTTCTTCCGGAAGATTCTTTAGCAGCGATGGGGGCGCACTCAAAAAAATTACACGGCAGCCCGGTACCAGATCAGCCATTGCTCTCTCCGTCTACTCGGTGCGTCGGCATTTAACGTGCTTCGGCTTCATTCCGAGCTGGTGTGTTGCAACCCGTTTCCCTTGCCTCGCCGCCGTGGAGCAATCAGGCGCGGTAACCGATGCGAAAGCAAACGGCGGCAGACCCGGCTTCAGGTTCCGAAGCATGGAATCATCGGCATCGGCACGGCAATTACAAGTGCACCCGCTCGCCGGCCATGGCGGCTTTGCTACCGCTTTGCCCGCAGCGCCGGCCGCCTGCATGTCTTCGTTCGCACCGTTTGGACGCAGTCTACGCCTTGTCCAACGCCTGCTTCAGGTCGGCGAGGATGTCTTCCTCGTGTTCGAGGCCGATCGACAGCCGCACGTAGCCGTCCGTCACCCCCGTCGCCAGCTGCTCCTCGGGGGTGAGCTGCGAGTGCGTCGTCGAGGCGGGGTGGATCGCGAGGCTGCGGGCGTCGCCGATATTGGCCACGTGATAGAACATCTTGAGCGCGTCGATGAAGCGCCGGCCGGCGTCGCGTCCGCCCTTCAGCTCGAAGCCGAGGAGGGCGCCGTAGCCGCCATTTAGGTAGGCGTCGGCCCGGCGCTTGGCCTCGCCCGTCATCAGGCTCGGATGGATGACCTTGGCAACCTTCGGGTGCTCCTTGAGCGCGCGCGCGACGGCGTTGGCGTTGGCGCAATGCACCCGCATGCGCAGCGGCAGCGTCTCCAGCCCCTGGATGTGCATGAAAGCGTTGAAGGGGCTCGCCGCCGCGCCGAGGTCGCGCAGCAGGGTCACCCGCATCTTGATGATGTAAGCGATCGGGCCGAGCGGCTTCACCGCCTGCGTCCAGACCGCGCCGTGGTAGGCCGGGTCCGGCTGGTTCAGCAGCGGGAAGCGGTCGGCGTGCTTCTCCCAGTCGAAATTGCCGCCATCGACGACGATGCCGCCGATCGAGGTGCCGTGGCCGCCGATGTATTTCGTCGTCGAGTGCATGACGACGGCGGCGCCGTGGTCGAGCGGCCGGCAGATGACCGGCGCCGAGGTGTTGTCCATGATCAGCGGCACGCCTAGCTCGCGGCCGATCTTGGCGACCTCGGCGATCGGGAACACTTCGAGCTTCGGGTTCGGCAGAGTCTCGGCGTAGTAGCAGCGCGTCTTCGCATCGGTGGCGCGGCGGAAGTTTTCCGGATCCGACGGATCGACGAAGCGCACCTCGATGCCCATCGTGCGCTGCATCGTGTGCAGAAACAAATTCCAGGTGCCGCCGTAGAGGTCGGTCGAACTGACAAAATTGTCGCCCGCCTGGGCGATGTTGTTGACAGTGAACAGCGACGCCGCCTGCCCTGAGCTCAACGCCAGTGCCGCCACCCCGCCTTCCAGCGCCGCGACCCGAGCTTCGAGCACGTCGCAGGTCGGGTTCTGGATGCGGGTATAGATGTTGCCGAGCTCCTTCAGCGCGAACAGGTTCGCGGCATGCTCCGTATCGCGGAACTGGTAGCTCGTCGTCTGATAGATCGGCACCGCGACGGAATTTGTGGCCGGGTCGCTGCGATAGCCGGCGTGCAGCACGATCGTCTCGGGGTGTTTGCTTTCGGTGGGCATAGTCGATCTCCGTCGGGGCGGGGCCGTTGCGGCCTACTTTGCCATGCTCCGGGACGCCGGGTAAGTGAGATGCCGACTCCTCGGCGGGAACGCAGGCACGCGCCAATCGTCAACAGTCGCAAAGGCGCGCCTATATATAGAGGGTCATGCCCCGCCGTCCGCCCGCCGACACTGACGTTTCCCTGCCGCTCGCGGTGCGGCCGCGCACGATCGCCGAACTGCGGGAAGCGGCGGCGGGATGCACGAATTGCGACCTCTACCGCAACGCCACCCAGACCGTCTTCGGCGAAGGCGCCGAGGGTGCGTCGATCCTGCTGGTCGGCGAGCAGCCGGGCGACTACGAGGATCGCGAAGGCCACCCCTTTGTCGGGCCGGCCGGTCAGCTGCTCGACCGCTGCCTCGATGAGGCCGGCATCGACCGCCGGCGCACCTACGTCACCAATGTCGTCAAGCACTTCAAATGGGTGCCGCGCGGCACCCGGCGGATCCACAGCAAGCCCGGCTCGGTCGAGATCGCCGCCTGTTTCCCGTGGCTTGAGGCGGAGATCGCGGCGGTGGCGCCGCGCGTCATCGTCGCGCTTGGCGCGACGGCGGCGCAGGCCTTGTTCGGCAAGAGCTTCCGGGTAACCCGGGAGCGGGGTCGGCCGGTGGCGTCGCGGTTGGCGCCGTTCGCGGTGGCGACGGTGCATCCCTCGGCCTTGCTGCGCGCCCCGGACGAGGAAACGCGCCACCGCGAGACGCGGCTCTTCATCGAGGACCTGAGGGTGGCCGCCGGCCTTGCCGAGGCGCCGCCGCCAGAGGGCCGATGATTTCGCGCGCGGTCTGGATCGGCGTCGCGATCGCCTTCGGCGCCATCGCACTGGTCGTCGCCGTCAGCGCCACCTTCTGGCGCGCCATCGGCGATGTCGGGATCAGCCCGGCCGGCTGGATTGCGATGATCCTCGGTGTGCTCGCGACGCTCGCGCTCGGCGTCGGCTTGATGTCGCTCGTTTTCATCAGCAACCGGCGCGGCTATGACGAGATCGATAGGGACGAACCTTGAGCGGCCGCCGTTCCCAACTTCCGTGCCGCGCGCCGCGCGGCCTGCTATCGTCGGCCCGCATCCTCGGCAAGGTCGCAGGCGTTAGCGGCAGGGGATTCCGATGAACAAAAAGGTGCAGTACCACGCGTGGTATTGGGTCGTTGCGATCTTCGCGATGATGGCGATCCAGGTCTGGTGGGCCAGCCACACCCAGATCTCGAACATCCCCTACAGCGAGTTCCAGGCCGACCTCAAGGCCGGGAAGATCTCGGAGGTGCGGGTCAGCGGCAACTACATCCAGGGCAGCTTCGCCAAGCCGGATGAGAACGGCCGCACCGAGTTTATCACGACCCGGGTCGATCCCGACATCGCGCAGGAACTCGCCAAGTACAACGTCAAGTTTTCCGGCCACATCCAGAGCACGTTCCTGCGCGACCTTCTGTCCTGGATCATCCCGATCGCGCTGTTCTTCGGCGTGTGGATGTTCATGTATCGCCGTTTCGCCAACAACCAGGGCTTCGGCGGCCTCATGTCGGTGGGGCGAAGCAAGGCCAAGGTATATGTCGAGACCGACACCAAGACGACCTTCGCCGACGTTGCCGGTGTCGACGAGGCCAAGGCCGAATTGCAGGAAATCGTCTCGTTCTTGAAGGATCCGAGCCGCTATGGCCGGCTCGGTGGTCGCATCCCGAAAGGGGTATTGCTGGTCGGGCCGCCGGGGACGGGCAAGACGCTGCTGGCGCGCGCGGTCGCCGGCGAGGCCGGCGTGCCGTTCTTCTCGATCAACGGCTCGGAATTTGTCGAGATGTTTGTCGGCGTCGGGGCCGCGCGGGTGCGCGACCTGTTCGAGCAGGCGCGGCAGAAGGCGCCGGCGATCATTTTCATCGACGAGCTCGACGCGCTCGGCCGTGCCCGCGGCGCCTATCCTTGGGGCGGCGGACACGACGAAAAGGAACAGACGCTCAACCAGCTGCTCAGCGAGCTCGACGGCTTCGACTCCAGGGTCGGGCTCGTCCTGCTGGCGGCGACGAACCGACCGGAAATCCTCGACCCGGCGCTATTGCGTGCCGGTCGCTTCGATCGCCAAGTGCTGGTGGACCGGCCGGACCGGGTCGGACGCGTGCAGATTCTGCGGGTGCATATCCGCAAGGTACGCATCGCCGACGATGTCGATCTCGAAACCGTCGCCGCATTGACCCCGGGCTTCACCGGCGCCGATCTCGCGAACCTCGTCAACGAGGCGGCCTTGCTCGCAACCCGCCGCGGCGGCGACTCCGTGACCCTCGCCGACTTCACCGCCGCCATCGAGCGCATCGTCGCTGGCCTCGAAAAGCGCAACCGCCTGCTCAACCCCCACGAGCGTGACGTCGTCGCCCACCACGAGATGGGGCACGCGCTGGTGGCGCTGTCGCTCCCGGGCAGCGACAAGGTGCACAAGGTCTCGATCATTCCGCGCGGCATCGGCTCGCTGGGCTACACGATCCAGCGGCCGACCGAAGACCGCTTCCTGATGACCCGCCGCGAGCTCGAAAACAAGATGGCGGTGCTGCTCGGCGGCCGCGCCGCCGAGCACATCATCTTCGGCGAGCTCTCGACCGGCGCGGCCGACGATCTGCAGAAGGTGACGGACATCGCCCGCAGCATGGTGACGCGCTACGGCATGTCGCCGGAGCTCGGCCAGGTCACCTACGAGCGCAACAGCAACAGCTTCCTCGGCGCGCAGGGCACGCCGCCGCCGCCCTGGACCGAGCGCAGCTACAGCGAGGAGACCGCGCGCGAGATCGATACCGCCGTCAAGACGGTGGTCGACGAGGCCTTTGTCCGAACGGTGGACCTGCTGCGGGCTCAGCGCGAGGTCCTGGAACGAGGCGCCCGTCTGCTCCTGGAGCGCGAGACCCTCGACGAGGACGACCTCGCCGCCCTGCGCCAGCCCCGGCTGCAACCCGAGCCGGTCGCGAGCTGACCGCCGCGGCTTTGCCATCGCGGCGCGGCTGGGCGATATTGCCGAGCCGGGCCGCAACGATGAATGCGAGGAAGTTGTGACGAAATCGAGACGCCGCCGCTCCGGCGCCGCCGCGGCCATATGGACGCGGCACCGGCACACCGAACCCGGTCGATGTCCATGTCGGCGGCCGCATCCGCATGCGGCGCCTGCTGCTCGGCATGAACCAGGAGACTCTGGCCGCGAGGCTCGGCCTGACCTTTCAGCAGGTGCAGAAATACGAGAGCGGCGCCAACCGCGTCAGCGCTTCCCGCCTCTCGGCCATCGGCGAGGTTCTCGACGTGCCGATCGGCTATTTCTACGCCGACATGCACCTCAACCTGGAGGACCTCTCCGGCGAGGAGAGGAAATGGCGCGAACATCTGCAGCGCCCGGAGACGATAGAGCTGGTGAGGGTATATTACGCGATGCCCGATTACGACACGCGCAGCCAATTCTTGCAGCTGATCAAGACCGTCGCCGACGCGCAAGCGCCCGCATCGGAGGGAGTGGCTCACGCCTGAGCGGCCGCGCCGGCTGCTGGTGATCATCAACCCCGCCGCCGGCGGGGCGCGTTCGGGATATTTCTCCAAGGTCGTCGCCGAATTGCGCCGCCTCGACTGCGCGGTCGAGGTGCGCGCGACGACGCCGGCGCCGGGCGATGCCGAGCGTCTGGCGCGCGAGGCGGAAGCCGAGTTCGACGTCATCGTCGCGGCCGGCGGCGACGGCACGGTGAACGCCGTTGCCAACGGCATGCGCGACCAGGCGCGCCCGCTGGCGGTGATCCCGCTCGGAACCGCCAACGTGCTGGCGAAGGAGATTGCAATGCCGCGCGATCCGCAGGCAGTGGCCGCGGTGATCGCCGGCGGCGAGGCGCGAGAGGTCTGGCCCGGCCGGGTCGAGGATCGGCTGTTCATCGCAATGGCCGGGGCCGGATTCGACGCCGATGTCGTCGCGCGAGTCGATTCGCGCCTGAAGCGGTTGGTTGGTCGGCTCGCCTTTGCCTGGGCGATTCTCGTCTGCCTGCGGCGCTATCGCGCGGCCGAACTTGTCGTCGAGGTCGATGGGGTCGTGTACCCGGCCGCCTCGCTCGTCATCGCCAAGGGGCGTCTCTACGGCGGCCGTTTCGTCCTTGCTCCGGCCGCCGATATCCACGTCCCGACACTGCACGCCGTCCTGTTCCAGAGATCGGGGCGGCTCGCCGTGTTGCGATCGCTGGCGGCCATGGTTACCGGGCTGACGCATCGCCTGCCCGAGATCACGATCGTGCGGGGCCGCAGCATCAGGCTGAGCGGCGCCGCCTCCGCGGCGCTGCACGTCGATGGCGAGACGTTTGGACTAACCCCCGCGGCGGTCGCGCTGGCCGACCGGCCGGTCCGGCTCATCGTCCCCGATCCCGCCGCCCGAGGACGGCGACGGTAGCATTTGTGCAACGGCTGGCCGGCTCGACCGTCGATACCGGCGGTTGACGCTTTAGATTTGCCAATCGCCCTTGTAGCTTGCCACAAACGACGTTGGAGGGAAGGGATGCGACCCGGGGGGGCCTGCTGCTTCGGTGCACGCATTGGAGCCGTGATCGGC
>Ga0209810_1004220_pt1 | contig 14059 bp, 15 predicted proteins | sample Coa_R1_7_FD_187159 | JGI IMG/M metagenome (GOLD analysis project Ga0209810, IMG submission 187159) | Surface soil microbial communities from Centralia Pennsylvania, which are recovering from an underground coalmine fire - Coalmine... | ecosystem: Environmental > Terrestrial > Soil > Unclassified...
GCGGGTCTCACCGTATGGTGTGTACCGCCGCATGGCGGGTACCGATGGAGGGCTGACCCAAGGGTCTACCAGCTATCGTGCATCGCTCGTTCTAAAGAAGGGGGTTGACAGGCGCTTTCATGGAGGGCGCTGGCCGTAGAACCGCATCGTCGGTACGCCGCGCCGGAGAAGCAGCGGCTTTTGGACACCGTTCACCAGGCACACGTCCTCGGCGACGCCCCTGTGAGGAGCGTGCTGAAGCAGTTGGACTTCTCGCCCGCAACCTACTACAGATGGACGGCACGTGCAGAGGCGGGTCGCTTGAGAGATGACCACACGCCGGGCGTCCGTAGTCGCATTCTGCCAACGCCCGAGGAGTACGCGGCGGTGTGCGAGTTCGCCCGCGCGCATCCGCTCATGGGCTATAAGCGCCTGACCTGGGCCATGGTCGATCAAGATATCGCGTACCTGCGGCCAGGCCAAGTTTATCAAGTGCTCCAGAAGGCCGACCTGCTCCGGCGCCGCCCACCGCTTGCGCCTGAGCCGCTGCGGCGGCCGGTGCCACCCGATCGGCCCGACCAAGTGTGGCACGTCGATCTGATGTACCTTTACATCCGGCCACGCTGGTACTACCTCGTGGACATCCTGGACGGATACAGCCGGTATCTCGTGCATTGGAAGTTGAACATGACGATGCAGGCCGATCTCGTCATGCTGGCCGTGCAAGAAGCGTTCGACACGCTTCCGAGCCGTCGTCCTGGCGAACCGCAACTCGTCCACGATTGGGGCAGCCAGTTTATCAGCCGCGAATGGCGGACGTTCGTCACGCTCGCCGGCGCCGGCGATGTCCGGACGCGGGTTGCGCATCCAGAGTCGAATGGCCGTCTCGAGCGTCTCCACCGCACCCATCGGGAAGAGGGGTTGATCGGCGAAGAGCTCACCTGCTACTCGCAGGGCACCACGGCCCTGACGCGCTGGCAAGACTACTACAATCATCGCCGACCGCATTCCGCATTGCGCTACCTACGGCCGATCGACTACTATCGCGGCGATCCAGAAACCCGGTTGGCCGAGCGGCGAGAGAAGTTGCAGCACGCCCTGGCGGCGCGCCAGGAGTATTGGAAGGTTCAGGGAGATCAGACGACCGAGGCCGCGGGAGGGTAGGAAACCCTCACCCAATTAAGAGCCCGGTTTGTCTCACTTTGAAACAGGCAGGACAAGGTAGAGGCTCAGAAACTCCGTGGCGTTGCCCGGCCCGCCTCCGGTGAGCAGAAAGACGTGATCGAAGACTCTGAAGCTGTCGCTCAAGCGCAGCACCCCCACGACCATCAATAGCCGCTTAAGATAGATCAACTCCACATATCGGAATAAATGCCATGAGGGTGCACCATCCAGCGATGCAGCCTCGACGATGTCCTTTGGAACGGCCTGCAAACCGGAGAAGAGGATCAGGAAAACCAGGGGCGTCTGCCGCCAGACGTCCGCGACGACGACTGATACCATTGCCCAGCGCGGATTGAAGAGCCACGGGATGGACGCGGAGATGACATGTGCCTTCAGCAGCGCTGCATCGATGAGACCGTAGCGGGGGATGAAGAGTAGCCGGAAGATCACCCCTGCCACTACCGACGGTGTGGCGATCGGGATGATGAACAGCAGGTAGATAACAGCGCGGAGGAATCCGCTTCTGACCGTCCGGTGAACTGCCACCGAAAAAACCGTCCCTAGGAGGACTTCACTCCCGACGGTGAGCGACACATACACTGACGTAGCATTGAGCGATGCCCGAAACTCGTGATCGCTGAGCACCCGGGTGAGGTTATAGAGCCCCGAGAAGCGTTCTGCCGGATAACGGAATGAGCTGAGGTAGATGGCAAACCCCAGGGAGTACAGAGAGAAGAACAGCATGGGGATGCTGGCCACGACCAGCAACACCGCCGGAAGAATCCCGTGGGCTGGCCGCGGAGCGGAGTATACGGACCGTGGGATGCCGCGTGCTCGCACTAACGCCACATTTGGAAGAAGGTCTCGACTCGGGGCGAAATGGGAGGAACGGGCAAGACGCTGGTGCTGCCGAGATAGCTCTTGCTCGTCCCATCCCACCTGCGTCGCTTTCGTCCAGGCCTTCTACACGATCGGCGCATGGAGTGCTTGCTTGTCGAAGGAATACGCATCTGCTATTTGTAGTAACCAACCTCCCTAAGGTGGGATCGGATCTCATCGGCGGAGGTCTGAAGCGCCTGATCAACGGACTCAAGCCCGGAAACCATGGCGCTGATATGCGTTCCAACCATTTGCATGATTGCGAAGAACTCGGGCGTGCGAGGCCACCACGTTGCGCCAGGAGAATCGAGTGATCCTGCCATGGCCTTCAGATAGGGGAACCGCTTGTTCAAGCCTGGGTCGAGCATAGCTATCCGATTGACCGGGACTCCGCCGGCCCTTGTATACGTGGCCTGGATCCTTTCACTGGTCAGCCACTCGACAAAGCGTAGAGCGGTCTCCTTGTGCTGAGAGAATTCAGGTATTCCCAGCATCCAATTCCCCAGGAGCGGCGCACTGGCGCCGGTGCCTCGAGGAGGCGCCTCATAGGCCATCTTGCCGTTGACCTTCGAGATCTGCGGGTTCTCGATGAAACCGGTCACCTCAGCCGGCCATGTCAGGCCCTGCGCAGCACGTCCGGTTGCCAAGTCTCTTGCGCGGTCAGCCGCATCGTACGCTTCTGTCCCTGGTGGGGACAACTTCTTCAACTCCATGAAGAGGTTCGCGGCCTGGCGTGCTGCGGGCGAATCGATAGCAGGCTGCCACTTGTCGTTCACCAACGAGCCTCCGAAGGATGCGAGGACCGACATGAAGTCCGTGAGGGCAAACGGCTTCTTCCCGCGAATGACAAACCCGTACAGATCCTTGGATGGGTTGGTCAGACGGCGCGCGTTGGCAAGCACGTCGTTCCATGTCCGAGGAGGAGTGGGAATCAGGTCCTTCCGGTACGCGAAAAATTGCACGTTGCCGACAAAGCTCACCGCGTAAAGACGGGAAGTCCCTGCAGCACCCGGCGGGACGGGGCCCATGGGTGGCGGCCACATACCCATCTCGTACAGGATCTTCGGGATGCTCTGGCTCCGACGGTAGCCCAATGCGCTGTCCAGTTCGGCGAGCTCGCGTGTACTGGCGAGCTTAGGAAGCCACGGATTGTTGATCATGAGCATATCGAAGCTGGTTTCTCGCGTCTGCAATGCGCTGACTTCCTTTTGGTAGAGAGTGGCGAAGGGGAACTCGATGAGATCAACGTGGATCCCGGTCTCTTTCTCCCACAGCGGAGCTACAGCTTTGAGGCCGTTGATCTCAGGACCGGCAACGACGGCAATTGCGATCGTCGGCCGGGGTGAGGAGATTGCCGAAACGGGACTGCCAGCCGCTGTGAAGAGGACTGCGGCTATAAGCATGCTGGCTAGCACGATGTGCATCGTGCAACCCTCCTTTGTTGGGACTTTAGCGTCGCAACCGTGTAATGAGGGTCTGCCTTTCCTTCCCGAGAGGATGCGCCGCCTCCGCGCGGCGGGACTCCCGAGGGCGCGCCAGAACTTGTCGGATGACGACACAAGCGGCCCCAATGAGAGGGGCATCGTAGCCGAGGGTGGATGGAGCGATCGCTACACACCGCCGAAAGCGCGCGAAGAGTCCCACACCAAGCGTTTCGTTTATGGACGGCAGGAGATACGGGGCCAGGATCGCGAACGCTCGCCCCAGTACGATGAGTGAAGGGTTGAACGCCGAAATGAGGTTTCCGATCCCGACCCCCAGGTAACGGCCCACTTGGTCAAGCGCCTTCTGCGATCGGTCAGGGGCCGCCCGAACGTGGTCGATTACCGCCTCGAGGATAGCTTCCTCAAGGACCTCCGTAGCGTGGACTGGCCGTGCCTGCCGGCTCATGACCCCAAGTGTTCTTGCCATTGCGGGCAGACTGACAAGTGTTTCCCAACAACCCTTCGCGCCGCATGAGCAGACGGGGCCATGTGGATCTACAACCATGTGACCAACGATCCCCGCGAATCCCTGGCTTCCTCTGAAGACATTCCCGTCAAGGACGACCGCCCCGCCGAGACCCCATCCGCCCGACAGATAAAGAAAATTGTTTGCACCGCGCGCGGCGCCGAGCAGCCATTCGCCCATGGCTGCCGCCTTCGCCTCATTCTCGACATAGACCGGTGCGTCCGAGAGCCGGTGTAGTTCACGGGCTACCGAAAAGTCCTGTAGTCCGATGTGCGGTGCAGCTAGGAGGGTGTTGGTCGAAAGATCAACGACACCTGGTACGGACACGCCGATTCCAAGGACACGTTTTCTAGCATTCTTGACGTGCAGGAGCGCTTGACGCATGAGGTTCTGCAGTGGCCGCGACAGCTTTGTGTGGTCCTCGGAATGGCCCAGAGGGAGCCGCCAGCGAGTTTCGATGCGTCCCGAGAAGTCCGTAAGCGCGACGTGAACTTGATGGGAATCGATATGAATACCGATTGCGGTCCCGGCTTGCCCGTTGAGGCTGTAGAGAACTGCGGGGCGCCCCCGGCTAGGGGCCACCATTCCCCTGGGCGCGATCAGGTCGTTGGACTCGAGCTCCTGAACGAGGCTACTCACCGTGGCTTTATTCAGGCCGACTAGCCGGGAAAGCTGGGCGCGGCTTACCGAACCATGATGCTGGATAATCGAGAGAATGGCGACGAGGTTAGCCTCGCGCACTCCGGATGCATCCCCCGAACTTCTGGGGTACGCTTCACTGTGCGCCGGCGCCCTGGGCCCAGTCATGGTCCTCTAAGGATATTTAGTTTGGCCGATAAACTTTATCTTGCATCATTCGGCACGGCTTGTCAATCGGTTGTTGGCCGCTATGTTCACTAGCGTGCTGCGGACTAGCGATCCGCAGCCCAGAGCCGCGGTGTTCTGTCGGACGCCGGAGATCGAGCGCGAGATCCGTCATACCCTTGGGAGGCCACAATGCCATCCAGCCCAGCCCACATCCGGTTCACAGTTGCCCAGGTCGCCCATCCCACCGACCTCGCTTTGGACGCCTGCAACCTGTCCTGCCTGGCGCACGACTTCCCGCCGATCATGGAGGCCGTGTGGGACGACGTTCGCGCCCAGGGCGGCGGGACGCCCAGGCCAACAAGCACCCGCTCGCTATCCTGTGGCTCCAGACAATGGCCGAGCTAGCTCGCGGGCCTCTACAGCGACGGCGCGAACTTCGACGCCATCCACCAAGCGTTCGCTCGGGCAACAACCTAGTTGACTCACCTTTTCATGAGGACGCGGGCGATGAGACCCGGGACCGAACCGGGCTATTCACCTCAGGCATTGTCGCCACTCGGGACAAGCACCGTATCGTGCTGTTCTTCACCGAACGCCGGCCCGCAGCGCATCCTCCAAGCTCTTCCTTCGCCGAACACGTTTTCGCGAAATCGCGAGATCTCCGGACTCGGTTGGTGGTGGCACACGTCCGCCGATAAGCCTCGACAAGGATCGACCCGGACCTTCTCGTGCGTGACGCTCGCATCTACGTCGTGGTGCTCGACCGGCTGCTCAACGCGCCGATCCTGCCGCTGGACGTCCGGCTCGCGGTCGGGGCCGCCACTTCGACCTGAGCCCCGCCCTGGCCCGTGTCGAGAAGCTACGCCAAGAGCTTGAGAGGTTGTACGACCGCGTGCAGCGGTCACCGCAGACCCGTGGCGCCGTGGCTGCCCTGAACGAGGGGCTGATCCGCCTGACCCGGATTCTGACCCCGCTCAACTACACGCGGTCCGGCCGCTTCGACCACGATCCGGCGGTCGGTCTCGGGCCGTTCCCGTTGCTCGCGCCCGCTGCCGAGCTCGCCCGTCTGGAGCCGGGCAGCCCCGCGTATCACCAGACCCTCACCGCGCTGGTCCGGTGCCGGAACGCCGTGGGCATGGCGCTGCGGGAAGCCCTCGAGGTTGTCCGGGCGGCGATCGGCGCCGCCGACACGACCGTGGCGGCCGCACATTGACGGCGGGCCGGCACGAGCCGACGCGGGCCACTAAGCGGGTGCCTTCCGCGGCCGGCGTGCACCGCCCCGCGCTGCGGGAGGCCGGCGGTGTGGGCGCCTCACGGAGTCAGGAGAGGGCACGCAAGGACCCCGGGACGAGCGCGCGGATCTCGTCGCGGTAGCGGTCCGTCGCCGGTCTCGCTCGTCCCCACCCGTGTCGAGCCGCCGCGTGGCGAGGCGTCGGGCTCACTCCTGCTCCGCGACGCGCACGATCGCGGAGATCAGGCCTCCGCCGACCGGCCCCTGGTGGTACCCCCAACCCGCGGACACGTACACGGCCGGATCGCCAACCACGGACGCGATGACCGCGTTCAGCACCGCGCGAGCGGGTCGGGTGTTGAGGTCCGAGTCCGTCAGCAACGTGGTGCGGCGGCCCCGGACCCGCCCGTCCAGCGGAACCGTGCCCTTGGCGAAGATCGCCCGCACGCGCCGGAGCTGCTCGGGATCAGGGCAGCACGCGAATCGCAGTCCGGCATCGCGCAGCGCGGCCCGCACCCCGTCGGCGTCGATGAGGTCCCGGAGCATGCTGTGGCCCGCGTGGTAGGGGCTGGCCCAGCCCTGCGCGTTCCCCAGCACGACGATCTCGCAGTGCATCAGTTCCACGCCGGCCGAGCTCGAGGCGTAGCGCGAGAAGAGGTCTTCGCGAGTGCAGATATCGGCCTCCCGGATCTCGTCCCGCGGGAGTTCCCCGAGCCCGATGGCCACCCCTAGGGCGCTGGCTCCATTGGAGAACCCGAGCGAGGCCAGGGTGTTGGCCGTCTTGACCGGCCGGCCGCGCTCCCGGGCTGCGTTGATCCGCTCCGAGGTGAGAAGCGGGCACTTTACCTGCACGTATTTCACGTCGTCGCGGCCGGCGATGCCGGCGCTGGCCGTCGCCTCCCGGACGGCCGCAGCGACCGCGTCCACCTGCGCCAGCGTCCCAATTTCCTCGGGCAGGAGGTCCCGTGTGAAGCCGATCCCGATCGCAAGACGCTTTTCGCCGGGGTCCCGTCCGCTCGTCACGCGGCGGCGCGCCAGGACCACGGCGTGTGGGGTCATCACCCCTTCGCATCCTCCTGAGCCGACCAGGGCCACGCGGCCACGGATGTCTTCGATTGAGCGGCCCATGGCGTCGGCCAGGCATCGGGCGAAGGACTCCACCGCGTATTGCCGGGTGAAGTCGTTGACCCGGCCATTCCCCTCCGTCTTGGCGATGATGGCAACCACCTCATCCGGGCGAAGGCTGCCGCCCTCGAAGAGCGCGCGCAGCGGTGCGACGTCATCGGGTGCCGCCATGGGGAATGTGTACACGTGTGCGGCCAACATCGGCGATCACCCCCTCGGCGCCGCGGCCTGATCGCGCTGGAAGCCTGCGGCCCGTGAGGCACCGGCCGAGCCCGGGATCTGCTCGGGATCGCTCACCGCAGCTCGCTCCTGGAGGTCTCCTTCACCGCCAGCAGGTAGGTGAGAAAGGAGACGATGCCGGAGGCGATCAGGTAGTACGTGAACGACAGGGTGTTCTTGGTCGTCGACACGAGATACGTCGCGATGAACGGCGCCGTGCCGCCGAACGCCGCGACGGTGAGGTTGTACGGCACCGAGATCGACGTGTAGCGCACACGGGTCGGGAACATCTCGGCGTACGCGGCCACGGCGGCGCCGGAGAACAGCGCCTGGATGAAGACCCCCATGATCTGGGCCACGAGGATCACCCCGGCGTTTCGCGACCCCATCCAGAGGAACAGCGGGTACGGGAGGAGGATCGCCGCTGCCCCGTGCGCCAGCAGGATCGGTCGCCGGCCGATGCGGTCGGACAGGATCCCCAGGAACGGCACCATGATCAGGAAGAGGACCAGCCCGAGGGTGTTGATGCTGGAGGCCAGGCGGAGCGGCAGCTTGAGCACGGTGGAGACGTAGGTGGGGAAGTACGCGAGAAACACATAGTAGGCGACGGTGCCGCTGAGCGTGAACCCGATCACGACCAGCAGGTCCCGCCAGTGCTTCCCGAACGCCTCCGCGACAGGGGCGGCCGCGACCTGCCCCGCCTGCTCGAGCTCGCGGAACTTGGGCGTCTCTTCGACGGCCAGCCGCAGGTAGAACCCGATCGCTGCCATCACGAGACCCGAGAAGAACGGGATCCGCCAGCCCCACGCGGCCAGCGACGCCGGCGACATGACGGATGTGAGCAGGGTGGCGATCGCCGAGCCGAGCAGGAAGCCACCGCCCACGCTCACCTGCTGCCAGCTTCCGATGTAGCCGCGCCGGTCCGACGGCGCGTATTCCACGAGGAACGCGGCCGCTCCGGCCCACTCGCCGCCGGCCGAGAGGCCCTGGAGGAGGCGCAACACCACGAGCAACACCGGGGCGAGGAGGCCGACCTGGGCGTACGTCGGGAGCACCCCGACGAGGAAGGTCGCGACGCCCATGAGGATGACCGTGGCCGCGAGCGCGTTGCGCCGTCCGACCCTGTCGCCGTAGTGGCCGAAGATGAGCCCGCCGACCGGGCGCATGAAGAATCCGACCCCGAACACGGCAAAACTCAGCAACAGCGAGCGATAGGGCACCGTCGACGGGAAGAAGTTCTGGCCGAGGGACGAGGCGAAGTAGGCGTACACCGCGAAGTCGTACCACTCGACCACCGTGCCGACCACGCCGGCGGCGATCGGGACCCGCGCGGCCTGCTCCGCCGCGTAGGCGGCACGTGCATCAGCCGATCCGCTCGCCATCCCCATCCCCTCCCGCCTTATGCCTGGGGCGTTGTCGGAGCACGCGCGTGCCCTCCCCCGCGTCCCGCACGACGCGCCGCGCAGCGCCCCGGCCTGGTTCTCAACGCGCCTCCGTGCTCCCGTACGCGGGTCCAGCTTTCCGGCCTCCGGTGCCGGGAGCGTTCGTCCCTCCCGCGTGCGACCCCTCCTCGCCCGGCCGTGGCGGGGCCGCCCGCGGCGGCCGTCGGGCTGCCTTGTGAGCTGGAGGGGCGCGGAGGCGGCGGCAGGAAGACAGGACCTCGGCGGCACGGACCCTTGGGGCGATCGGCAGGAGGTGGTGCGATGTCGATCGAGCGGGTACACCGGTACATCGACGACCATCGGGGGGACGCGCTAGAGGCGCTCAAGGAGCTGGTTCGCCAGCCGAGCATCAGCGCCCAGGACGTCGGCGTCAAGGAGTGCGCCCGCCACCTGGCCGACCTGCTCCGGCACCACGGCATCGCCGCCGAGGTGCTCCCGACGGCCACGCAGCCCGTGGTCTACGGCGAGCTGCGGCGCGACCCGGCGGCGTACACGCTCCTCTGCTACGGGCACTACGACGTGCAGCCGCCGGAGCCGCTCGAGCTGTGGGAGACGCCGCCGTTCGAGCCGGCCGTCCGCGACGGGAGGCTGTACGGCCGGGGGACCGCAGACAACAAAGGACAACTCCTCGCCCACGTGCTGGCCGCCCACGCGTGGTTGGAAGCCGCCGGGGCGCCGCCGGTCAACCTGAAGTTCGTCTTCGAAGGCGAGGAAGAATCCGGCTCGCCGAGCCTCGCACCCTTTGTCCGGACGCACCGGGCGCGGCTGGCGGCCGACCTCGTGTACGTGTCCGACGGCGGCCTGCACCCGTCCGGCGCCCCCGTCATCGCCCTGGGCAACCGCGGCGTCCTGGGGATCACGCTGGTCGCGCGCGGCGCGGACCGCGACAACCACTCGGGCAACAAAGGGGGCGTGGCCCCCAATCCTGTGTGGATGCTCGTGCACCTGCTGTCGACGATGGTGGATCCCGGCGGCCGCATCTTGATCGAGGGCTTCTACGACCACGTCCGGCCCCTCGGGGCCGCGGAAGAGCGCCTGCTCGCGGCGATGGACTACGATCCCCGTGCCTTTGCCGCGACGATGGGCCTCGAGACGCTCCCCATGGACGGGATCACGTACTGGCGGCGCATCATGCTGGAGCCGTACGTCAACATCAACGGGTTCCTGAGCGGGTACGTGGGGCCGGGGGCGAAGACGATCATCCCCTCCACCGCGGAGTGTAGGATCGACATCCGGCTCGTGGCCGATCAGACCACGGGCGACATTCTCCAGAAGATGCGGCGGCACGTGGCGCAGGTGGAGCCCCGGGTCCAGGTCCTCGAGCGGGGCTTTGGGGCGATGGAGCCGAGCCGGACCTCACCGGATCACCCGGCCGTCGGTGTCGTGGCGCGGGCGATCGAGGCCTGTCGCGGGGTCAGGCCCTCCATCATCCTCTGCATGGGCGGGAGCCTGCCGAACGCCGTCTGGCCGACCGTTCTTGGCGTCGACCACATCGGCGTACCGTACGCCAACGCCGACGAGAATAACCACGCCCCCAACGAGAACCTCAGCCTGGAGCGCTTCTACGACGGCATCCACGTGAGCGCGCAGGTGTTCCAGGCCCTCGGGGACGCGGCCGCCCGCAGGACGCTGCCCCGGCGATGAGTCGACCTGCGGGGAGCACCTCATGCCGCACGGGGTGGGCGCTCCCCTCGGCATCGCGGGCGTTACCTTCGTGCCGCTCGGTGAGGGCGGAGGAGGCGCTGGCGTCGTGGCGAAAGCGCTCGATCGGGATCGGAAGGAGGGGGTGAGCGAGTTGCGACGGCAGACTCTACACCCCGGGCAGCACAGTCATTGAAGTGCGCGGCAGCGACAAGCACCTCGGCAGGCACCACCTCCTCGAGGGCGTGTCCCTGTCGTTGCTTCCGGTGGTCATGGGATCACTCCTCTCTCGCGGAAGACCGCATCCACTGCGCTCCAAAAGTCGGCGAGGAGGGACGCCGCGTCCCGATATTCAGCGCGAGCAGTTTGCCGTCCGCCCGCGCGACGGCGTAGGACTGTTTCTGCTTCCCGTCGGGGAGGGTGTTGATGGACATCAGGCAGCGCGGAAATCTGGACCAGCTGGTGTAAGTTGATTGTCCTTGACGAAGTGAAGGTCAGGGAGTTTTGCCGGCGGCACAACGTACGGCACCATGGGACGTCAGCGCGTGATCGAGCGTGCCGCCCACGAGCAGTTCAGCCAGGCGGGGATGTACGACGGCGGCCCGCTCGTCCCCAGGGGCCGGGCGGCGCTTCACGCCCGCGGCTGCGCCTGCATCGCCGACAGGCGGCGACGGGCCGTTCCGAGGAGGGTCGCGGGATCGCCGCCATCCGCAGGCCACGTCGCGATCCCCCACGCTCCCCGCAGCGACACCTCACGCACGGATCGGGGTAGCACAACGGTGATCGTGCGCAGGCGGGCGAGAATGGCCTCCGCCTCCTCACGCGTCGCGTCGGGGAACAGCAGCACGAGCTCGGCCGCGCCGAAGGCGGCGACGAGATCGTAGCCACGGATGTGACGTGCCACGTGCCGGGCCACGGTGGGGAGCAGATCCGGAACCGTGGCCTGGCTGTGCGCGGTCGCCCGGTCCGTGCCTGCGTCGATCGCGAGCAGAGCCACGCTGAGATGGCGTCGTGTGCGCAGGCTGCGGGCGATCTCCTCCCGCACCCGGCTCTGGAACTCCTCCTGGTCCAGGATCCGGCGGGCGGCGCGATCGTCGGGTCGTCCAGGCATGATCCGCCTATTGTTGTACCCGCGGGATGTGCCCGGCAGGACCTGCACGGAGTGCGGCGGCCACCCCCTGCCGCCCCGGCGGGCCGCGCAACGCTCCGACCCGGTCGGCCCTCACGCACCGGTGGGTACCGGAAGGAGACAGCGGGTCCGATGCCGCCCGGCCGACGAACCCTCTCACAGGATGTCACCGCTGCCGGGTGCGTGCGTCTCCCGCGCCGCCTGTCTGCTGCCGCACGATGGGCATCCCGGCAACGGCATGGGGTCGCAGATCCGGGTGTGCGCCCGGGAGATCGACCGTCGCTGCTTCGTCATCTTCATCAGTTGGTTGCCGGACATTCATAGCCTCTTCAAAACAATTCCCTACGCTGCTGCTTGACAGCTCTTTACCCGCGGAGCGCGAAATAGCCGCGGTCCGGGAGGTCCCGCTCATGTCGTCGAGAGAGGTAGGGTGGTCACGCAGCGTCCTAACGCCCGAGGGAAGAGCAGGCCCTGCCACGCAGCGCCCCGTGCTCGCCGCGACGCTGCATACGGCCGAGGAGCAGCTGCGATCCGTGTGGGAGAGGGTCGAGCAGCTGGAGCGCCTGCGGCGAAGGCTTGAGCGACAGCGAGCTGCCGAGCGTCCGGCAGCCTCATCGTCGAGCCCGGCACGCCGGAGCATGGGCGCAACCCGGTGTGCCTCCCCGAGAGGCGGGCGAATCCGGCATTGCGATCGCCCGCCTGCAGCCGGTCCGCCGGCGTCCCGCTTGCTGACGCGACCAGAGCTCCGCAGCCCGTCGGCGCCTCCCGCGTGCTGAGAAGAAACATCGTGGATGGCCGCCACCCCGCGCACCGGGTGGCCAGGCACCGGAGCCCCTCCTGGAGAAGGCCGAGGGCTACTTCCTGGGGCCGACGAGGCGTGTCACACCTGCTCCTGGGAGTGCCTGCGATCCCGAGGGCGCACGGCGCCGTGCCGACTCCACAGCCCTGCTTCGCGGTCGTCGTGGCTGCAGGGCAGGGTGAGGCCGGGATGGAAGCCAGAGCGGGGGGACAGATCGTGCTCGGGAGGAGGAGCCTATGGTACGCGCAGCGGCCATGGTCGCCGCCGCGATGATCTTGTTCGCGCCGTACCGCCCCGTCGCCGCGCAGCAGAATCCGGCGCCGCCGGCGGCGTCACAGCCGGCCACGGCTCAAGACGTTGCGGCCCTCCGGCAGACGCTCGAGCGGCTCCGGACGGAGATCGCGCAGCTGAACCGCCGGGTTACCGCGATCGAGGAGGAGCTCAACGCGATCAAATCCAGGTAGGAGCCGCGCCCGCTCGTTCGTGAGCCCCGCCCGAGGGCCGTGGGCCGACGCGAGAAGCCTGCTGTGCGTGCTGGCCGGGCGCCCAGGCCGGATCGCGGCTACGGGTAGATCCAGACCGCCTCCCGCGCGAGCATCCGGGGGAACCGCGCCCGACGGTCGAGCGACTCCCGCTCGTCGCGCGCGTACACCAGGACGTCGGCTGGGACCGGCAGCCCGGTGACATCCCACTCGACCGCGCGGCGTTCGAAGGGCACATCCGAGTGCCCGACAACGATGATCAGGTCCAGATCGCTTCCCACGCCCCAATCGCCCCGCGCGTAGGATCCGAAGTAGCCGATCGCACGACGTCGCCCCGCTGCCTGGCGGCCCGGCCGGCCCAGTCCCGCGCCGCGGCATCGACGGTGCGCGCGTCAGGCCCTTTGAACACGGATGAACTCAAGGATCTCACGGGCATAGCGCACTGCCTCCTCGCTGTGGAGCGGTCCGTAGTGCTCGAACGGCGCCCCCTGTGGGTGGCTGTTGGGGTACCTGGGGGGATGTAGAAGTTGTCGAGCACCCGCCCCTTCTCGATCAAGTCGTCGCGGGGGTGCACGGTCTCCGGGAGGTCCTGGAGGAGCACCGCCACCACGTGCCCCCAGGCCTCCTGCCCGAGCCGGAGGTGGAGGGCCCGCACCGCCTTCTCGGCCGCCTGCTGCGCCGCGAAGCACGCCCGCTCGTGGCGCCCGGCCCGTCGGGAGTCCTCGGCCTGCGCCAGATCGCGTTCGGCCCGCCTGAACCAGTCCGCGGCCCGATTGGGCATGCGCGCCACCCCTGGCGATCCTACGCCAGCCGTTCTATGGCGTACAGGACCGAGGGCTGTTGATGCGCACGACGCGGCGAACCCTCATGGCAGCGAGCCGTGTGACGCCGGTATACACGACGTCACGTCGTGGGGGGAGAGAGGGCGTCCGGAGGCGGCGGCCGGGAGCAACCAGACCGCTCCCGGGGAGCGGCCCGTGTCCCCCAGCGGCAGGCCGCGGTACCGTCTCGGCCCCGCTGTGACGGCCGGCGGCCGTCACAGCGGGTTGACATCGCGGTCGAAGGAGCTCCACGCTACTCGTCCTGAAATAAGGTTCATCCGGCATTTTCGGGAATCCCTGAAAACGCGTCCATGATCTTGAGAAAGAAATACCCATCGTCCCGGTAGCCGTAGGCCATGCGCTTGAGGACCTTGATCTTATTGTTCACGCC
>Ga0209810_1004230_pt1 | contig 14042 bp, 12 predicted proteins | sample Coa_R1_7_FD_187159 | JGI IMG/M metagenome (GOLD analysis project Ga0209810, IMG submission 187159) | Surface soil microbial communities from Centralia Pennsylvania, which are recovering from an underground coalmine fire - Coalmine... | ecosystem: Environmental > Terrestrial > Soil > Unclassified...
GGCGCTCGAACGGACGGGCTTCGCCCCGCGCCACGTCGAGGGGATCGCCGAGGACTACGCAGAGACGCTCAAGCACTGGATCGAGCGCTACGAGAGCCGCTACGACGAGGCGGTGCGCCTCGCCGGTGAGGAGCGCGCCCGCGTCTGGAAGCTCTATCTCCACGCGGCCCGCCAGGGGTTCACGACCGGATGGGCTTCGGTCTACCAGGTCCTGGCCGATCGCCCTTAGATTTCTTAAGCTGTGAAGGAGATCCTGGCCGAGCTGGAGGAGTGGGAGCGCCGGGGCGAGAAGATCGCGCTGGCCACGGTCGTCGGCGTACGCCGCTCGGCCCCGCGGCCGCCCGGCGCGAAGATGGCGGTCAACGCGAGCGGTGAGATCGCCGGGTCGGTGTCAGGCGGCTGCGTCGAGGGCGCTGTGGTCGAGATCGCGGACGCGATCCTCGGCGGCGAGCCTCCACGACTCCTGCACTTCGGGATCGCCGACGCGGAGGCCTGGGAAGTGGGGCTTCCCTGCGGCGGCGAGATCGATGTGTGGGTGCAGCGCCACGAATACGCGCCGGACGCGCCGGCGCCGCTCGAGCGCGCGGCACGCGAGGGCGGCCGGCTTGCCGAGGTGACGGCCCTCGAAGGCGCCCGGCCGGGAGCGAAGCTGATCGTCTCCGCCGCCGGCTCCCGCTCGGGAACGCTCGGTGCGCCCGAGCTCGACGACGAGGCCGCCAGGGTCGCGGGGGAGTTGATCTGGAAGGGGACGAGCGAGCGCCGCGGCGCGCTGTTCGTGGACGTCGTCGCGCCCGCGCCGCGGCTGATCCTGTTCGGCGCCGTCGACATAGCGGCGGCGGTGTGCCGGCTGGCCCGCGCGGCGGGGTGGCGCCCATACGTCGTAGACCCGCGCGCCCGCTTCGCCACTCCCGAGCGCTTTCCGGAGGCCGAGCAGGTGATCGCCGCCTGGCCCGAGGAGGCATTCGCGCAGCTCGGTGGCATCGATCCCGCCACCTCGATCGCGGTCCTCACCCACGATCCGAAGCTCGATGACGCCGCGCTGAGCGTCGCGCTGCGCTCACCGGCCGGCTTCGTCGGCGCGATGGGCTCCCGGCGGGCGCAGCACGCGCGCCGGGAGCGCCTGCTGGCCGCCGGGCTGAGCGAGACGGAGCTGAGCCGGCTCGCGGCGCCGCTCGGCCTCGACCTCGGCGCGATCGACCGCGACGAGACGGCGCTCTCGATCCTCGCCGAGGTCGTGGCGGCCCGGCACGGGCGCGACGGCGGCCGCCTCGCCCGGGCAAGCGGCCGCATCCACGAGGTCCCGGCATGAGCGGCCCGGCGGCCGGGCTCGTCCTGGCCGCCGGCGCGGGCACCCGTTTCGAGCCTTCGGAGTTGAAGCTGCTCGCGGAGCTGGGCGGCCGGCCGCTGCTCGAGCGCCCGGTCGCGGCGCTCTGCGCGGTGCCCGAGCTGACCCGCGTGGTGGTCGTGCTCGGGGCCGGCGCCGGACAGGTTCGCGACCGCCTCACGTTCGGGCGTGCCGAGCCGATCGTCTGCGAGGAATGGGCGGAGGGGCTGTCGGCGTCGCTGCGCTGCGGCGTCGCGGCGCTGCCGGAGGCCGAGCGGATCGTGGTGACGCTCGGCGATGTGCCGGGGGTCAGGCCCGAGGTGGTCCACCGCCTGCTCGCAGCTCCCGACGGCTCGCGAGCCACCTACGGCGGCCGCCCCGGACACCCGGTCGTGCTCGGCGCCGCTCAGCTTCGCCGAGTCGGCGAGCTGAGCGGTGACCGTGGCGCGCGGGCGCTCCTCGACGGCGGCGTGCACATCGAGTGTGGCGACCTGGCCTCGGGTCGCGACGTCGACACCGTCGCGGATCTCGACGCGCTCCGGCGGGCACCGGGTCCCGGTCGGCCGCTCTGGAGACGCGATTTCGGTCAGCCGTTGTAGAGACGCTCCATCAGGCCGAGCATCGCCGGCGAGGTCTGCTTGTAGCCGGGGCAGCAGGTCGGGCCGTTGACGGCGCTGATCCCGATCTCCAGGTGCGGGCCGCTCGAGATGCCGACGCGCCCGCAGCCCACCTCGGCGATGGGCTGTCCCGCCTGTACGAACGTCCCCACCGGCACGAGTGCCGGCTTGGCGTGCCCGTAGTAGATGAAGCGGCCGCGCAGAGGCCCGCCCGCCACCTCCAGCACGGGCGCCGCGGGGCCGAATCCGGAGATGCCCTCCTGGACGATCGTCCCCGCGGTGAGGGCGACCTCGACCGCCGCCGCCCCGCACGCGCCGCCGCGAGTGGCGATGTCGACGCCCTGATCGGGCTCCCACGTGCTCGGGGGGAGCACGACCGACTCGGGCTCGATCGGGAACACGTAGCCCTGGCCACTGCCGAGCTGGCCCAGCTCCTGGACGATCTTCAGCTCGCGGCGCACCTCGCCCAGCGAGGTGGCATGGGCGGTCGGATCCCCGACCGGGGCACCACCCGCGGCGGAGCCTGCGCCGCTCGGGGCGGCGACGCCGGCCGCCGGCTCCACCGAGTGCGGGTGGCCGTGCAGCGCCGGAGCGCCGCCGCTCGCCGCCGGCCCGCCACCCTGGGCGCCGCAGGCGGCGAGGAGACCTGCGCACAGCAGCGCGGCGAGAGCCCGCTGCCGAGGCCGCATCGTCAGGCGGCGGCCCGGAGCTGTGCGAGCGGCGGACGCTCGACAGCGCCTCCGGGATCGGTGGCCGTCAGCGGCTCGCGCAGGCGGCCCTCGCGCGTCAGCCGGGCGCTGACCGCGTGCAGGACGGCATCTGCCATCGGCCCGAGCTCGCTGAGCGACTGGTGGTCGTTCTGGCGCACGTCGAGGTCCACCTGCGCGATGCCGTCGAGGCCGACTTCGGCGTGGGCGTCGATCAGCAGCGCGATGTCGACGCCGTAGCCGGTCACGAACGGGAGCCGCTCGAGCAGCTCGCGCCGCGCGGCGATCTCTCCGGCCAGCGGCTGGCGCACGCCAGCCAGCGTTGGGTAGAAGAGGTTCAGCAGCGGGCGCGCGCACAGCTCGGTGACGCGGCCGCCCTCGTCGGGGAGGACCGTCCCGCCGACGCGGAAGGGACGCTTGTAGAACCCCTTCACGAACGCGATCTGCGGCTCGCACAGCAGCGGACCGAGGAGCCCGCAGGCGAAGTGCTCGCCGAACTGCTCGGAGTCGGCGTCGAGGAAGCAGATCACCTCGCCGCTCAGCACCGGCAGCGAGCGGTACATCGCGTCGCCCTTCCCGAGCACCGGGCCGAGCTCGGGCATCAGCCGCCGCTGCTCGTAGACCTCGGCGCCGAGCTGACGAGCGAGCTCGGCGGTGCCGTCGGTGGAGTCGTCGACGACGACCACCTGATCGACGACGCCCTTTGCGCGCAGCGGCATCAGCGCGCTCAGGATCGGGCCGATCGTCCGGGCCTCGTCGCGCGCCGGGAGGCAGACCGAGACGGTCATCTCGCGCTGCGCGGCCAGCCGAGCGGCGGGGAAGCTCGAGTGGTGGTGCGTGTTCGTGCGATTCCAGGAACGCGGGCGCAGCGGCATCACTGCAAGGATGGCAGCCGCACGCGTCAGTCGTGCGCCGAGCGGCCGGCGACCGCCTTCAGCTTCGCCGGATCACGCAGCGGGCGCCCGTGGCCGAAGCACACGAGCTCCGGCTCGAGCTCGGCCAGGCGGCGCATCGACTCTCGGTTGCGCGCGGGATCGGGCGTGAAGAAGTCCTTGGGGGCGCCGAGCCCTGGCAGGCCGGTGATCGTGTCCATGTTCACGAACACGTCACCGCAGATCAGCGTGCGATCCGACTCCCGCCAGAAGGACACGTGGCCGGCGCTGTGGCCGGGCGTGTCGAGGACACGGAAGCCGGCCACCTCGTCCCCCTCGTGCAGGCGCCGGTCGACGGGGTGCGGCGGGCCCGGCAGGATCATCCCGACCAGCGTGTTGATCGGGTGTGACGGCATGCGCTCGCGGATCCGCCCGTCCTCCACGGCCGGTGCGTCGAGCTCTCCGCACCAGAGCGGCAGGCCGAGCTTCTCGCAGACCTCGTGGCTCGAGCCCTGGTGGTCGCCGTGCGCATGGGTGAGCGCATGGGCGTTGACGGTGCGGCCCTCGAGCTGGCGCAGGATCCGCCCGGCGGCGTGCCGCGATCCGGCGTCGATCAGGACGTCTCCCGCCAGGTAGACGTTGATCGCGTAGGGCGGGAAGCCGCTGAGGATGAAGAGTTCGTCGGCGAGCTTTCGCACTGCCGTCGCGAGCCTACTGTACGGTCATGGCGCCGTGCTGAGCTCGACCCGTGAGTGGTTCCGGCGAATGGCCGCCCTGGGGGCCGTTCCGCTGATCCTCGTCGCCGCCGGGCCGGCGGCCGTACGGGCGGGCGGGGCCACCTCGCCGACGGCCGGGCTGAGCGACGCGCAGCTCGCGGGGCAGCGAGTGATCCTGTCCTACTCCGGTCTGACACCGCCACCGGCGGTGCTGTCGGCGATCCGGCACGGCGAGGCGGCAGGCGTGATCTTCTTCGCCCAGAACATCTCGAGCCGCTTGCAGATCCACGCCGTCGCCGCCGAGCTGCAGCGGGCCGCCGCGGTCAGCTCGGTGAAACTCCCGCTGCTGCTGATGACCGACCAGGAGGGCGGACTCGTGCGGCGGCTGCCGGGCGCGCCCAGCGTGTCCGAGAAGCAGGTCGGCCAGGCGGCTGATCCCGCCTCGGCGGCACGCCGTGCCGGGCGCGGAGCCGGGCTCAATCTTCATGGGGCCGGGCTGAACGTGAACCTGGCCCCGGTCCTCGACGTGTACCGGCGCGCGGGCAACTTCATCGACCAGTACGGCCGGTCCTACAGCAGCAATCCGTCGGCGGTGGCCGCGCTCGGGGCCGACTTCATCGCCAAGCAGCAGGCGGTGGGCGTCGCTGCCACGGCCAAGCACTTCCCGGGCCTGGGCGCGGCCGCGACGGCTCAGAACACCGACGCGGAGCCGGTCACGCTGAACCTCTCGCTCAGCTCGCTCCGGGCCGTCGACGAGCTTCCCTATCGATCGGCGATCCGCGCGGGCGTGAAGCTCGTGATGGTGTCCTGGGCCCGGTACCCGGCGCTCGACTCGCGCCTTCCCGCCGGGCTCTCGGCCCGGATCGTCGGCGGAGAGCTCCGGCGCCGCCTCCACTTCAGGGGCGTGGCGATCACCGATGCGCTCGAGGCGGGGGCACTGAAGGGCTTCGGGGGAACGGCGAGCCGCGCGGTGCGGGCGGCCGGCGCGGGGATGGACCTGATCCTCTGCTCGGCTCAGGATCCAGGCCAGGGGGCCACGGCCGTCCAGGCGCTGGCCGCTGCGCTGCATGGCCGCCGCCTCGGGCGGTCGGCGTTCCTCGCCTCCGCCGCGCGCGTGATGGCGCTGCGGCGCAGCCTGGCTGGCTGACCTTGCTCAGAGCCTGCATCGACATCGGCTCGAACACGACGCGGCTGCTGGTCGCCGAGTGCGAACAGGGCCGCATCAGCGAGTTCCACCAGGAGCGCGCCTTCACGCGGATCGGGGCAGCGATCGACGAGGACGGCATGATCGCCGCCGAGAAGGTGGCCGAGATCGCCGCCGTCGTCGCCGCCCAGCTGACCGCGGCGCAGCGCCTCGGCGTGGACGCCGTGCGATGCGTGGCCACGGCCTCGGTGCGCCGAGCCGCCAACGCCGCGGTGCTCGCCGAGCAGATCGCCCAGCGCTGCCAGGGGCTCGTGGTGGAAGTGCTGTCCGGAGAGGAGGAGGCGCGGCTTGCCTTCCTCGGCGCCTCGGCGACGAGCAACGCGCCGGCCGGCGCCAATCTCGGCGTCGTCGACGTGGGGGGAGGGTCCTCCGAGCTCGTGGTCGGCGTGCGGCCGGCGCAGATCAGCTGGTGGGCGTCCTACCACCTCGGCTCGGGCGACCTGACGGCGGCGTGTCTGCCCTCAGACCCGCCGGAGCCCCCCGAGCTCGCGGCCGCCCGCGAGCACATCGCCGCGGTCCTCAGGGACGCCGAGCCGCCGCCGGTCGAAACGGCGCTCGCCGTTGGAGGCAGCGCCACATCGCTCGTCCGGCTGGCGGGGCGGCGGCTCGATGCCGATTCGCTCGGGCGCTCGCTGCGGCTGCTGTGCAGCCTTCCCGCTGCGAGCGTCGCGGCGGAGTTCGGGCTCGACCACCAGCGCGTCCGGCTGCTCCCGGCGGGACTGCTGATCCTCGAGGCGGCGGCCGAGCGGCTGCGGGTGCCGCTGCGGGTCGCTCGCGGGGGGCTCAGGGAAGGAGTGCTTCTGGAGGCGGCCGGCTCAGCGGGACCGGGGGTCGAATAGACCGCGCTCCGGTGGCGGGTCGAATAACCGCGTTCCGGTGGCGGGTCGAATAACCGCGCACAGGTGGCGGTTTTTCGACCCGCTACCAGTGCAAGCCCCCCGCTACCAGCACGCCCGGGCTACCAGCACGCTCCCGCTACCAGCACGCTCCCGCTACCAGCACGCCCGGGCTACCAGCACGCCCGGGCTACCAGCACGCCCCCGCTACCAGTGCACGCCCTTCATCAGGTGCGCGAGGGCGACCTGCTCGGTCGAGGCCTGCTCGTTGGGGTCCTTCTCGCCCCGCGCCGCCGCCGAATCCGGAAAGACCTTGTAGGCGGTCGAGAGGATCTGGTCGACCGCCTTCGGGGCCAGCGCGTATGCGACCTCGCCGAACGTGCCGAGCCGCGTGCCCAGGTGCTTGGGCTTCGCGCGGATCGCCTCGCAGATCAGGTCGGCGGCCTCGTCCGGGGAGATCGTCGGGAACGAGTCGTAGATCTTCGTCGGCGCGATCATCGGCGTGCGGACGAGCGGCATGTGGATCGTCGTGAAGTGGACGTTGTCGGCGATGCACTCGCTTCCGACCACGCGCGTCCACGCGTCGAGCGCCGCCTTCGAGGCGACGTAGGCGCTGAACCGCGGCGGGTTCGTCTGCACCCCGATCGAGCTGACATTGACGATGTGGCCGGACTTGCGCCGGCGCATCCCGGGCAAAAGGCCCATCGTCAGCTTGATCGTCCCCAGATAGTTGAGCTGAATCGTTCGCTCGAAGTCGTGGAAGCGCTCGTATGAGAGCTCGATCGAGCGCCGGATCGACTTGCCCGCGTTGTTGACGAGGACGTCGACCGCCGCGTGGTCGCTCAGCACCCGCTCCACGAGCCGCTCGATCGACTCGGACTCCGAGACATCGGCGCTGTAGACGTAGGCCGTCCCGCCCGCGTCCTCGATCTCCCGCTTGGTCTGCTCGAGCTTGTCCTCGTTGCGCGCGACGAGCAGCGGGATCCCGCCCGCGCGGGCGATCTTCAGCGCCGCCGCCCTGCCGATCCCGCTCGAGGCGCCCGTGATCAGCACGGTCTTGCCGTTGACCGCCCCCTCGAAGGAGCGATCCTTGAACAGGTCCGGGTCGAGGTTGCGCTCCCAGTAGTCCCACAGCTTGGCCGCGTAGGACTCGAGCGGCGGCACGCCGATTCCCGAGCCGGCGAGCGCGCGCTCCGTGTCGCGCGTGTCGAACTGAGCGGTCAGCCCGATGTAGCCGATCACCTCGTCGGGGATCCCGAAGTCGGCGAGGATCGCCTTGCGGACGTTGCGGGCCGCGGGAAGCTGCATGAGCATCGAGAACGTGCCCTTCGGCAGCGCCTTGATCAGCCGCGAGTCGATCCGCAGCGACAGCTGCGGCGCGTGCGCGGCTCGCGCGATCGCGTTCATCACGTCGCCCGAGCGCCGCGACTTCGCGTCGGTGAGGTGGAACGCCTGCCCGTCGAGCCCCGGCTGGTGCGCGATGTGGTCCATCGCCTCGGCCACGAAATCGACCGGGACGATGTTGGTGTAGCCGAGCTCCGGCCCGACGAGCGGGAACCAGCCCGGGAACAGGTGGCGCGCGCGCTTGACCGCGGTGAAGAAGTAGTACGGACCGTCGATCTTGTCCATCTCGCCGGTCCGAGAGTTGCCGACCACGATCGCCGGCCGGTACACCCGCCACGGCACGGTGCTGTGCGTCCGGACGATCTTCTCGGCCTCGAACTTCGTGCGGTGATAGGGATGGTCGAGCTTCTGGCCCTCGTCGAACATGTCCTCGCGGAACAGGCCCTTGTAGAGGCCGGCGGCGGCGATCGAGGAGGTGTGGTGAAGGCATCCCGCGCCGAGCGCGTTCGCGAGCTCCACCGCGTGGCGGGTGCCGTCGACGTTGGCGATCTGGTTGACCTCGTCGGGTGCCGCCATGTCGTAGATCGCCGCGAGGTGGAAGAAGTGATCGATGCCGGCATCGCGGAGCCGCGCGACGGCGTCGTCATCGAGGCCGAGCCGCGGCTCGCTCAGATCGCCCAGCACCGGCTTCACGCGCTCGCCGGCGTCCGGGTGATCGGCGCTCCAGCGCTCGACCAGCGCCTCGAGCCGCTCGACCGAGCTCGGCCGGACGAGCACGTACAGATCCCCTTCGCGCCTCAGCAGGCACTCGGCGAGGTGACGGCCGATGAACCCCGTTGCTCCCGTCACGAAGTAGGCCATTGGCTCGCAGCCTACTGGGACGGGTCAGACCGCGTAGGGCCTACCAGCCCCCGCGCCAGTCGATGCTCGCGGCACGCCGCCGGGCCGCGTCGAGGCGGGCGTGCTTGCGATGGTCGAGCCAGCCCTGGATCAGCGAGAAGACGATGATCACGACCGGGAAGAACGCGATCACGCCGAACATCGCGTTGGTGATGACGACGTCGTTGGTCTCGCCGTAGAGCCCTTCGCCGCCGTGGGTGATCGCCAGGGCGCTGGGAGCCCACGCGAGCAGGACGATTGCCGCGTAGAGCAGGACGAGGGCGATCCGAGCGCGTCGCATGCGCCCGGGACGATACCGCAGCCTAGGCCAGCTGGGCTGCGGCGCGAGGCTGCCCCGGGTCGCGCTCACCGCGGACGTACGCGATCGCGTCGAGCAGCGGCCGGTTGTACTTCGCGCCGGCCGTCGTCACCTGGAGGTGGCGGATCGGGGCGTCGAACACCTCGGCCTCGAGCGCCCCGGCCAGCTCGCGCTGCTTGCGCGGCGGCACGAGATCGTCGCGCGAGGTGAGGACGACCGCGGCCGGAACGTCGAGCTTGTGCAGCCAGGGGCGCGAGTCGAAGCGGCCGAGCTCACGGCCGGCTTCCGCCACGTCACGGGCGCTGTGGCGCATCAGCTCGGACTGAAGCCAGGCCGACTGGGGGCTGTCCGGGATGCCCGAGCGCTTCATCCCGATGCTCCAGAAGCGTGCCGGGAACAGCGCCATCCCGAGCCCCATCGCGCCCATCGCGAGCCAGTAGCGCCTGAGCGCCGGCTCCTGCCAATGCTGGGCGGTGCCGCTGAGAACCGCCCCGGCGACGACGTCCGGGTGGTCGCGGGTGACGAGCTGCGTGATCGCGCCTCCCATCGAGTAGCCGACGATGACGGCCGGCGCCAGGCCGAGCGTGCGCAGCACGCCGGCGGCGTCGGCCGCGCAGTCGACGAGCCGGAAGCTGTCGAGCGGGCGCAGGCCGCGCCCATGGCCACGGTGATCGATCGCCAGCACGCGGTAGCCCGCGGCCGTCAGCGGGCCATACGCGCCCGCCCAGTTGAGGTCGGCGCTGGCCATCCAGCCGTGCAGGAGCATCACCGCCGGGCGGGCCGGGTCCGACTCGCCGCTGTCGCGGAGGAAGAACTCGCCCCGGCCCTTCACGTGCACGGTGCGGGCCGGCGGAAACTCGACCGGGGGCTCCGGCGGGTAGTCGGTGGGCGCCATCCGAGGGGAGGCTATCCATCTCCCGGCGGCTCCTACCATCCGGGGGCGTATGGCTGTCGTGATCGCATCCGATCTGGGCAAGGACATCGCGGGGGAGCCGCTCCTGCGCGGGATCTCGTTCAAGCTCGGGCGCCGCGATCGGATGAGCCTGTCCGGGCGCAACGGCTCCGGCAAGACGACGCTGCTGCGGATGCTGGCCGGCGAGGCCGGCATCGACGGCGGTGAGCTGGTGTTCTCGAAGGGCACGAAGGTGGCGCTCCACGACCAGCGCCCGCCTCGCGACCGCGGCCTGACCCTGCGCGACTACATCCTGTCGGGGGCGCCCGAGCTGGTCGCGCTCGAACGGGACCTGGGGGAGCTCGAGCAGCGGATGGCGGGTGGCGATCACGAGCCGGCGACGCTCAACCGCTACGCCGACGCGCAGGCGAAGCTCGAGGCGGCCGGCGGCTACACATGGCGCGAGCGGGCCCTCTCGACCCTTCACGGGCTCGGCTTCAAGGACGACCGCGATCTCGACCGCAAGCTCGAGACGTTCTCGGGCGGAGAGCTGACCCGCGCCTCGCTCGGCCGGGCGCTTGCCGGGCAGCCGGACCTGCTGCTCCTCGACGAGCCGACCAACCACCTCGACATCGCCTCGCTCGAGTGGCTCGAGAGCCACCTCGTCGCGCTCGACGCGGCGGTCGTGCTCGTCGCCCACGACCGGTGGTTCCTGGAGGCAGTCGCCACATCGGTGCTCGAGCTCGAGGGCGGCCGCGGCAGGTTCTTCCCGGGCACGTGGCACCAATGGCGCCGGGAGAAGGCGGCCCGCGAGCTGGCGCTGGGGCGCGCGATCGAGCGCCAGGAGGCGGAGATCGCCCGGCTCGAGCGGTTCGTGACCCGCTTCCGGGCGGGCACCCGGGCGCGCCAGGCGCAGTCCCGGGTCAAGAGACTGGAGAAGATCGAGCGACTCTCGAGGGACCCGCGGGACGGTGAGTCGCTGGCGTTTGCGTTCAAGCCGCCGGAGCGCAGCGGCCGGGTCGTGTTCGAGCTCGAGGACGGGCGCGTGACGATCGGCGAGCGCGTGCTGCTCGACGACGCCGAGCTGTGGCTCGAGCGGGGCGAGCACGTGTCGCTGGTCGGGCCCAACGGCGCGGGCAAGACGACGCTGATCGAGACGCTGGCCGGGCAGCGCGAGCTTGCGGGCGGCAAGCTGCGGACCGGGCACAACGTGAAGATCGGCTTCCTCTCCCAGCACGCCGACGAGCTGGGCGGCCGCGGCACGGCGCGCACGGTTCTCGAGGCCTGCCAGCACGCCACCGGCCTCACTCCCGGAAAGGCGAGGGCGCTCCTGGGGCGCTTCCTGTTCAGCGGCGAGGAGGCCGAGAAGCCGCTCGACGGGCTCTCGGGCGGCGAGCGCCGCCGCCTGTCGCTCGCGATCCTCGTCCAGTCCGGCGCCAACCTCCTGATCCTCGACGAGCCGACCAACCACCTCGACGTCGAGTCGCGCGAGGCGCTCGAGGACGCGCTCTCCCAGTTCGAGGGCACGGTGCTGCTCGTCTCCCACGACCGGGCGCTGCTCGACGCGGTCGGGAGCCGGACGGTGGCCTTCGAGGACGGAGCGCTCCGGAGCTATGTCGGGGGCTGGGCCGAGTACGTCCGGGTGAGGGCCGAGCGGGAGCCCGCTCGGGCGGCGCGGCTGAACTCAAAGTCAGCCGCGCCGAAGAAGACGACCAAGCCCAACCCCAAGCCCAACCCCAAGCCCAAGGCGAAGGCCGCGCCCAAGCCGAAGGCCCCTATCGACAGCGCCGATGAGCTCGAGCGCCGGATCGACGCGGCCGAGGCGGCGCTGCGCGCGGTCGAGGACGAGCTGGCCGACCCGGCCGCGTGGGCGACGCCGGCCAAGACCGCGGACTCGACCCGGCGCCACGAGCGGGCCAAGCGCGCCGTCGACGAGCTCTACGAGCAGCTCGAGCGCGTCGCCGGCTGAGCTCTCAGTCGGGGAGCATCGGCATCGCCTCGCCCACGAGATCGCGCCCGACCAGCACTCCCCGCTGGATCGCCCGCGACCCGAAACGGTCGAGCACGCGGTCGAGGACCGCGTCGAGTCCGGCGGCGCCGTCGAGCGGCAGCGCGAGCTGGACGGCGTCCTCGTCGTAGAGATTTGTCACCGCCACGCCCACCAGCGTCAGCCCGCGACGGCCGACGAGCGCCCGCTCGGCCTCGAGCAGCTCGATCGCGGTGGCGAGGATCGTCGATGTGCGCGCGGTCGCCTCGGGCAGCGTCCGCGAGCGCGTCGCTCGCGTGTAGTCGCCGAATCGGAGCCGCAGCACGACCGTCCTGCCCACGCGCCGCGCCGCCCGCATCCGGCGGGTGACCCGGTCGACGAGCGCGGTCAGCGATGCCGTGAGCTCCTCCCACGGCCGCAGGCGGCTCCCCAGCGCGCGCTGGGCACCCATCGAACGGCGGCGCGCGGCAGGTCTGACCCGCCGTGCGTCGCGGCCAAGAGCCAGCGCATGGAGCTTGCGCCCGGCGGCGCGGCCGACCAGCTCGACGAGCACCGGTTCCCCGAGCCGCGCCACCTGCCCGACGGTCGTCACCCCGCAGCGGCGGAGCTTCGCGGCCGTGACCGGGCCGACTCCCCACAGCCGCTCGACCGCGAGGGGATGGAGGAACTCCAGCTCGCGCTCGGGGTCGACGACGAGCAGGCCGTCCGGCTTGGCCACGCCGCTGGCCACCTTGGCCAGGAACTTCGTCCGCGCGACGCCGACGGTGATCGGGAGGCCGACCTGCTCGCGCACGATCGTCCGCAGCCGCGCGGCGATCACGACCGGCGTTCCGGAGATGTGCTCGAGGCCCCGGACGTCGAGGAACGCCTCGTCGATCGAGATCCCCTCGACGTCCGGCGCCGTGTCGCGGAAGATCTCGAACACGGCCCGGCTCGCGGCGGTGTAGGCGCGGAAGCGTGGCGGCACGACGACCAGCCCAGGGCAGATCCGGCGTGCCTGGCGCCCGCCCATCGCGGTGCGAACGCCGAGCGCCTTCGCCTCGTAACTCGCGGCCAGCACGACGCCCCCGCCGACGGCGACCGGCCGGCCGCGCAGCGCCGGGTCGTCGCGCTGCTCGACAGACGCGTAGAACGAGTCGAGGTCGGCGTGGAGGATCATCGGTGGAGCACGCTGCACGAACATATGTTCCCATGCGTCCCGGACGAGCCCGATTTGACTGAACGACGACGTTCATCTACGGTGCAGGCGATGCGCAGGGGACTGGGATGGCTGTGCGTGATCGCGTGCGGGCTCCTCGCGCCCGCCTCGGCGCGGGCGGCCTCGTACGCGAACGCTCCGCTGCGCAGAGCACCAACAAGGTGTCCTTCGGGCAGGCGCCGGTGTTCGTCCCGCACACCGACCCGCAGCTCGTCCTGTTCGGCCAGGACTTCAAGAAGGGCGACAAGAACCAGGTGTACCTCGAGCGCTTCGACGGCGTCGGCGGCCCGAAGTGCCTGACCTGCACCGGCGACCCGGTGGCGAGCGACCCCAACAACGTCAACGGCGTCCCGGCCGTCTCGCCCGACGGGCAGTGGGTGATCTTCCACTCCTGGCGCGGGCACTACATGACGATCGGCTCCCCCGGCTACGGCGGGATGGGATCGGCGCTGTGGGCGCTCAAGCTCAGCGATCCCGCCAAGCAGTACCAGCTCACCGAAACCCCCGCCGCGAACTTCAGCGGCGAGGGGTACGACGACTACCACGCGTACTGGTCGCCGGACGGCACGCACATCGAGTGGGCCCACCTGAACTGGAACTTCGTGACCGGCGGCGGGTCCGGTGACTGGGACGTGCGGGTGGCGACGTTCACGGTCAAGAACGGCGTCCCGTCGCTGACCGACGTTCACGTGGTGCGCCCGGACGACGGCCACTGGTACGAGACGCAGTGGTGGAACCCGAATCCGAAGACGCCCGGGTTCCTGTACACCGAGACCTATCCCACCTCGTCGGGCAGCGGCGCCTCGACGACGCCGCAGCTCTTCTACTGCAAGCTCGTCGAGGACTTCAGCAAGTGCGACGTCGAGCGGCTGACCGACGACCCGGCGTGGGACGAGCAGGCGCTGTTCACCCCTGACGGCAAGGACGTGATCTTCATGTCGAGCCGCGACCACCCCGGCTTCTTCAACACCTGGGCGAGCGCGGCGCGCACGCTCGGGCTCCCGAACGACTACGACTACGTGCTGATCCTGCCGCTGTTCGAGGCCGGCTTCCTGCAGCCGGTCGGGCAGGAGTCGACAGACCTGTACATGACGAGCCTCGCCCACCCGAACGTCGTGCGGCGGCTGAGCTGGGACGGCGACAGCGG
>Ga0209810_1004231_pt1 | contig 14042 bp, 3 predicted proteins | sample Coa_R1_7_FD_187159 | JGI IMG/M metagenome (GOLD analysis project Ga0209810, IMG submission 187159) | Surface soil microbial communities from Centralia Pennsylvania, which are recovering from an underground coalmine fire - Coalmine... | ecosystem: Environmental > Terrestrial > Soil > Unclassified ...
AGCCACGAACGTGAGATTCTCGGGCAGATTGTCGCAACGAAGGATACCCGCCAACAGCTCGAAAACTGGACGGCAGCGGACGTCAAGCAGCGCTATTCCAATTTGAACGAGGCCCAGGCGCAAACTGTGGCCGAGATTCTGGGTAGCCGCGACGGATTCACCGGACTCCAAGGCCTGGCTGGAGTCGGTAAGACAACTACGCTCAAAGCTCTCAAGCCGTCCTTTGAACAGCATGGATACGAAGTAATCGGGCTTGCAGCTACGAGCGGGGCGGTGAAGGAAATGCAGGCTGCCGGACTGGACGCGCGTACACTGCAGCTCCATTTGGTACAGGACCAACCCGCCGCGAAGCCGCGCTATTTCATCGTGGACGAAGCCAGCCTGGCTTCGACGCGCATGGTTCATGAATTTGTGCAAGGGCTGAAGCTAGAAGATCGGGTTCTGTTTGTTGGCGACACCCGGCAGCACGAGTCCGTCGAAGCGGGCCGGATCTTTGCCCAAATGAGAGAGGCGGGTATGAGCGGGTCAACCCTGAGCCATATCGTCCGCCAGCGCAACAGCCCGGAGCTGAAAGCGGTCGTGGAGAATCTTTCTGCCGGCAATATTGACACGGCCGTCAAGCTTCTGAGCGAACAGAACCGGATACATGAGTTCGAGAACAAGAATGAGTGTTATGCGGCGATCGCTAAAGAATATGTTGCGAGTACTGGACGAACGCTAATCGTATCGCCGGATAATGAATCGCGGCAAGCGTTGAACAGAGTCGTCCGGGAACAGTTGCAGTTGACCGGCCCGGAATTTAAGCAGCAAATCCTAGTTGCACGGCAAGACCTCACCAAAGAGGACCGGAAGCACGCCGCCGCGTATCACGCCGATGATGTAATCAAGTTCCATAAGAACAACAAAACAGTCGGCGTTGAGAAGGGCGATTATCTGACGGTTGTGGCTGTGGACCCGGCGAAGAATCTGCTCACCGTGAAACACGGAGAACAACTCAAAACATACGACCCTTCGCGCGCCTATGGCGTCCAGGTTTACGAACGCGCCGAACGCGCATTCGCGGAAGGCGAGCGCATCCAGTTCACCGCGCCCTGGCGATCCAAAGGGATTGCCAATCGAGAAACCGGGACACTCGAAAGCGTGGATGAGAAAGGGAACGTGATGCTGAGGCTCGACAAGGACCAACGGCGCGTCCGTTTCAATCTGGCGGAAATGAAGCACCTCGATTACGGCTACGCGGTCACAAGCTTTTCATCGCAGGGTACGACCGTCGAAAGGGTCTTGGTGAACGTCAGTACCCAGGATTCACGTGTCCAGAAGTTAATCGACCAACGGTTCGCGTATGTGTCCATCTCACGTGCGGAAATAGATGCGCAGGTCTTCACCGATCGGGCGGACAAACTAGCCCAGGCGCTATCACGGACTCACGATAAGCACCAAGCGCTGCACCCGGAGGAAGTGAATGAGTACCATAACCACAGCAGGAGATCCAAGACAGGTTTGTATTTGATGCGCAGGGTAATAAGTACTTGCTGAGCGAAATCGGTAAAGAAGCGACCCTATCACGATCCAGCAAGGCGGACGTTTCATCAGCCGATGGCCGATGAGCTTCATACCGATCCTGAAAATTTACGATAAACTTTCAAGAACAAGCGGACCGATCTCGGAGATTATCGAACAGGCCGCAAAGGATATTGCCGATGGAAAACCAGCAGAAACCGTTAAAAGACGTGCATACACTCAGATCCGAGCTGTACTCGAAAAGGATCTACCCGCGCTTATCGGACAACCCCGAAGCAGCGAAGCGACTCGCGGAGGAACTGGAGCTAGCGAGACAGGCGGGAGCGTACCACCCGCTGAGGGACGAGGACTTTCCTCCGGAGGAGGAGTTTCCGCCGAGCAGCAACAGCCCGCCCCCGAGCCCGAGACCGAGACGCCGCCGCCGCCGCAGCCAAGAGAAAGGAGAAGCCGCCGTGAAGGCGAAAGCGAAAGAGAGAGCGAAAGCGAAGAGCCAGCCCGTGGACTGGAGCCAGATCGATCCCGAGAAAGCGGACCTGGACCAGCCCCTCCCCGATCCCGAGCTCGAAGAGCAGGTGCAGCAGGAAGTGCCGCTGCATCCGGAGACCGAGAGGGAGCGCAAGGGAGACTACCCGCCGCTGCCGTGGGAGGACCCGGAGCCGGGGAAACCGGCGGAGCCGACCGAGGAGGATCTGAAGGAGCTGGCGGAGACGTGGGACTGGAACACCCTGGCCGCGCTCGAAGGACTGCAGTACCTCCAAAATCTCGAAGAGTACGAGCAGTGGAAGAGGGAAGTGACCGAGGAGAGGCAGAGACTGCTGCGCCTCCGCCGGAAGGAGGTAATCGAGGAGCAGCGCCGGAAAGCGCTCGCCGCGAAGAAGCAGTACGAGCAACTGAACTAGCAGCCCAGCCGCAGTCCGCAGCCGAAACGCGAGAACGAACGGAAACCGCTGCGCCCGTCGCTCCGCAGCCCGCAACCGCAGCAAGCGGAGAAACCGCAGCCGCGCCAAGAACCAGCAGCGAGCAGCAACGTCCCGCTGCCGCCGCCGGAGAGCGCAACCGCGCCGCCACCCCGTCCCCGGAGCGGATCGAGCAGCGCTTTGTAACGGTTGGCAATCCGCCGCAAGTCAGCACCGAAAAAGTGCCGCAGCCGACTGAAAGCCACTTTATCGTCTTCAGCTCAAGCGAGATAAAGCGAGAACGACACTCACTGAAATAGAATATATGTTCGTTTTCAGCCGATGAGCGTCTTTGATTTACACACTGATTTAGTCCTTGACTACCAAAGCTATGTCCAAAGCTTTCTGTCAATTGCCGATGATCGAATTCGACAATTTGTCGAGACAAAACTGCTCCAGGAGAACGTATTCTGGCTGGCTGCGCTTCTCCAACTGAATCCCTCCTATCAACTCGCCCAATCCATCGACGATCTCGCTGCTGCAGGTACGCTCATGCGAACCACTGCAAACATATTCCGCACATCCTCAGGGTCCCCGATTCAGCTCTACCAGCATCAGTATGAAGCGATCGCCTGTGCTGCCAGAAAGCAATCCTATGTTGTGACGAGCGGTACCGGATCCGGCAAGAGCCTCACGTACTTTATTCCAATCTTCGATACCATCCTCCGTCATGACGCTCAGGCTCGGAAGGTATGGGCCATCGTCATTTACCCGATGAATGCACTCGTGAATTCTCAGTGGGAGTCTCTCGTTGAGCTCGGGCAAATGTACAAGACTCGTACTGGCCAACCCCTACCCGTGCGATTTGAGAAGTATACCGGCCAGGAGGATGAAGCGACTAGAAAACGCATCCAAGAGCAGCCTCCACACATCTTGCTGACCAACTTCATGATGCTAGAGATGATGCTCCTTCGTCCGCAGGAATCGGCTTTCGTGAATGAGCCCACCTCATGCCTGCAATTCCTGGTCCTAGACGAAATGCACATGTATCGCGGCCGGCAAGGTGCAGATGTCGCCATGCTGATGAGACGGCTGAAGGAGCGCTGTGGCAATCCAGATCTGTTGTATATCGGTACCAGCGCCACCATGGTTGCCGATCGGTCTGCAACGGGACTCGAACGGAGGGCTGCGGTTGCTACCTTTGCAAGCAAGCTCTTCGGAACCGTCATTTCTGAAACTAATGTGATCGAAGAGAAGCTGGTCCCCTCGTCTACTTTCCCCGGAACACCAACCCCGGATGAGCTGCGTACTTCCCTCGAATCTCCACTGCCTGAAAGTGCAACCGACCTTCTGAAAACGCCGCTGGCCTACTGGGTCGAAACAACAGTGGGCATAGAAAGGGACTCTGAAGGTATCTTCCGTCGCAAAATGCCGCAGACCCTTACTTACATGGCCTCGAAACTATCGGAAGTGACTGCAGTTCCCGCAGGGGTTTGTGAGAAGCGGCTGCGTGAATTGTTTCTCGTTGGAAGCCGCACGAAACTTGCTGGCGATACCCCTGCTTTCGCATTTAAACTTCATCAGTTCATCTCCCAAGGCCGCGCCGTGTACGCCACAATCGAGGGACGCGCAACGCGCTTCCTCACACTGGATGGGCAATATTACGCGCCTCCTTCTCCAGAGGGTTTTCAGCGTCCACTCTATCCTTTGCTCTTTTGCCGCCTATGCGGGCAGGAGTATTACAGGGTCAATTATGACGAATCGCAGAACGTGATGAGGCCATGGACCGAGACCGCCTTCGAAGAAAGTAACCAGGACGGCCGACGCGGCTACCTGATGTTGCCTTCGTCAGAGCCCTTCGACTGGTCGAATGAGGACTTGCCGACCGAATGGCTCGAAGCCAATGGCAAGGTCCGCCAGAACTACCGCAACCGTGTCCCCCGCCCGCTCCACGTACAGCCTGACGGCACCGTGCTCCAGCAGCCCACTCAGCACTCTGTCAGGGTTTTTTTCCAAGACAGCCCATTTCTCATCTGCCAGTCCTGTGGCGAATACTACACGCTTCGGGACAGGGACTTCCGAAAGTTGACTGGATTATCGAACGAAGGTCGCAGCTCGGCAACTACGATTCTAAGCGTTTCAGCGCTAGAACATGCAGATAAGGCCGGCATTAGCGGAGCCGCTCGCAAGTTGTTGAGCTTTACTGATAACCGGCAAGATGCCTCTTTGCAAGCTGGTCACTTTAATGACTTCGTTCTGGTCTGCCTTCTCCGAGCGGCAATCTACGATGCGCTGAAACGGTGTGGTGAGCTTCGACACCACAATATCGCCGAGGAGACCGGGAAATCGCTTAGACTGAAACTCAGTGACATCGCGCAAAACCCGCAGCTTGATCCAGCTTCCGCACTGGCTGAGACCACTCGGAAGGCATTCCGCGACTTGTTGGAGTACCGGATCTATGAAGACTTACGCCGTGCCTGGCGGGTCGTCCATCCGAATCTGGAGCAATGCGGCCTTCTGCGCATAGAATACGACGGCCTAGAAGCTTGTGCGAAACGGAATGATATATGGGCAGACCTCCCGGAGATCGCCGCGCTCACTCCGCAAGAACGAATTGACCTGCTCACACCACTGCTGGACTTTGCCAGGAAAAAACTGGCCATCCACGCTGCAAGCCTCCGCGAAGTGAACCAGCAGCAGTTACGCCAGCGCGTGAACCAAGTTATCAACGAGCGCTGGTGTTTCGATGATTCCGAGGAGCGATTGCGCAGTGCTGAGCGGCTGATCCTTCCCGATCAGCCCGCAGGGCGTCTTTCGGGGATTAGTCTCAGCGCACGGAGCCTCGTTGGCCGCTATCTGCGCCGCAAACTGGCTATCGAGCACTATGAGGATTTCATTTGCAAGCTCGTTACGGTGCTGGTCAATCAGGGGCTGCTACGATGTGATTCCGAGCGCGGGGTCAAGTTCGTCCAGTTGGAATCAGCGGTCCTGGTTTGGAAAGAAGGCACGGGCGATCCGCCCTCTCCCGACCCAATCTACTCACGCCGCGTCGTGAATGACATCCTTAAGATCCCGCAGACCGCGAACAAGTACTTCCGCGAAATGTACCAGCTCCGCGCCCGCTACTTGTCTGATGTCGAGGGTCTCGAGCACACCGCCCAGATCAAGTATGAAAATCGCAAGGAACGCGAACGGCGTTTCCGAGCCGGCGACCTCAAAGTCCTGTTCTGTTCTCCCACGATGGAGCTGGGCATCGATATCAGCGATCTTCAGCTCGTTCATCTGCGCAATGTGCCACCCTCACCTGCAAATTATGCGCAACGCAGCGGCCGCGCGGGGCGAAAAGGCGACCCGGCTTTGATTGTGACCTACTGCTCCGCATTAAGCGGCCATGATCAGTATTTCTTCCGCCGCCGTGAGGAGATTGTTGCCGGCTTCGTTCGCCCGCCGCGGATCGATCTATCGAACGAAGATCTCATACGCGCTCACATCCATGCTGTCTGGTTCGCCAAGGTAAACCTGAGAATCGAGCGATCCATCGAGGAATTGGTCGATCTACAACGGGAAGAGCTCCCGCTCAAAGACAACGTCAAGGCTCAAATTCAGCTCTCGGAAGTCCGGCTGGCCGAATGTATAGCCGAAGGACGGAGAGTCCTTGAGTTGTGCAGCGCCGATTTGACCGATGCCGCTTGGTTCCGCAGCGATTGGCTAGAAGATACTGTGCGGGACGCAGCGCTTGCCTTCGATCGCTCCTTCGATCGTTGGCGGCAGCTCTTTCAAGCGGCGACCAAGCAACTCCTCGACGGACAACAGCAAGAGGTGACGACGCTCGACCCCAAGGTGCAGGCCGAGGCTCGCCAAAAGGTCGAGGAGGCGAAACGGCAGCGGAACCTGCTAATGAACATCGGAACGGTCCAGCAGGAATCAGACTTCTATCCATATCGCTACCTTGCGAGCGAAGGCTTCCTTCCGGGATACAATTTCCCGCGCCTCCCCATTCGCGCGTACATTCCGCGCGAAGATGGAGAGTTCATCAGTCGGGCCCGCTTTCTCGCTATCACGGAGTTCGGACCAGACAACCTTATCTATCACGAAGGCGCGAAATACCAGGTCCATCGATTCTGGGTTCCCCCTGGCGGCCTCGGTTCTCGCCGATCTCAAGCCAAGCTGTGTCACGTTTGTGGGTACTATAACGCCGGCACGAACGATCGCTGTGATGGATGCAAGAAGATGCTGGATGGTTCGAACAGCTTATTCGTGAATCTACTAGAAATGCCCAATGTCCGCACGATTCGGCGCGAGCGGATTACGTGCGACGAGGAAGAACGTGTCCGGCGCGGATATGAGACTTCGACGCACTTCCATTTCGCCAGCTCCAGAGGTGGGATGCGTACAGTCGAAGCAACGGTCGGCAAGGACCCAGCTCAACCATTGATGCGAGCGGTCTACGGCCCGCAGGCTACGCTTTATCGGGTGAATCACGGATGGAAGCGCCAGCCTGACGGCTTCATGGTTAACCTGGCAAATGGGGAACTCAAAACAGCGCCCTCTGCGAATGGTCAGCAGCCTCCGAATGCACAGGATTGTACCCGGGTGCGCCTGTCAGTAAACGATACCAATAACATTCTGCTCATCTATCCTCCAGTCGAGATCCAACACGACGATCGCGCACTGGCGTCGCTGCAGTTCGCACTCCAACGGGGAATGGAACAACATTTCCAAATCGAGGAAACCGAACTAGCCTCCGAACGCATCGGCTCCGGCGATTACCGAGCTATCCTCTACTGGGAGGCGGCCGAAGGTGGTGTAGGCGTGTTGCGGCGATTGGTGGAAGAGGTGGATCTATTTGCCAAAGTCGCCGCGGAAGCTCTTGAGCGCTTGCATTTTGATCGCGCAAGCGGCAAAGACAAGGGCGCTAACTGCACGCAAGCCTGTTACGAATGCCTCCTTTCTTATGGAAACCAGCAGGACCACCGTCTCCTCGACCGGCATTCGGTGTGCGATCTGCTACTCGATTTGGCCGTTTCTACGACAACCAAACGTCATGGAGGCCGGGATTATGAAGCGCACTATCAATGGCTCAAGAACTTAACGGACAGTCGCTCAGAACTGGAACGCCGCTTTATCGAGCACTTGTATAAGACCCGCCGCGACCTTCCCGACGAAGCACAGAAAGCGCTCATCGAAGTCAATACGATTCCGGATTTCTACTACGATGGCCAGCATGCTTGCATATTTTGTGATGGTTCTGTGCACGACGATCCAGCGCAGATTCAAAAAGACGCCGATGTTCGCCGCCGACTCCGCGACCATGGCTATCGCGTGATCGTCATCCGCCACGACAAAGACCTGGAGGAACAATTGAGAGCGTATCCCGATCTGTTCGGCACCGGCCAGCATGGAGCGGCGGTGTAATATGGCGGCAATCTCCGTTGGTTCGATCGTGAAATGCCGCAACCGGGAGTGGGTGGTGTTGCCTTCCCCGGATGAGAACCTTTACCTTCTGCGGCCGTTGGCCGGTACTGAGCACGAGACGATCGGCATTCATTATGATCTCGAAAACCTGGGTCTCGACTATATCGAACCGGCCCATTTCCCGTTGCCCAATCCCGATCAGGCGGGCGATGCCGCCAGCGTGGAATTGTTGTTCAACGCCGCCCGCCTCATTTTGCGTGATGGTGCGGGCCCCTTCCGCTCGCTTGGGCGTATTAGTGTCCGGCCGCGGCCCTATCAGTTCGTTCCGCTGCTGATGGCTTTGCGCCTCGATCCTGTGCGAATACTCATCGCCGACGATGTCGGAATTGGAAAGACTGTGGAAGCTTTGCTGATTGCACGCGAAATGTTGGATCGCGGCGAGATTACGCGCATCTGCGTGCTGTGCCCGCCCTATCTTTGCTCCCAATGGCAACAAGAACTTTGGGATAAGTTCCGTATTCAGGCAGTTGTCGTTCGCTCCGGAACGATCAGCCAGCTAGAGCGTGATCTGCCGGGCGGCGATCACAGCGTATTCGGCTACTATCCGCATATTGTGGTCAGCATTGATTACGCCAAGTCCGATGCGCACCGCGCCAACTTTCTTCAGCATGCGCCCCCATTCATCATTGTCGACGAGGCGCACGGCGCCATGTCCAGTGGTGACGGAAACAAAGACCAGCAGCAACGGCACGACTTGCTGATGGAACTCGCAAAGGCTCCTTCGCGTCACCTGATCCTGCTTACAGCAACCCCTCACAGTGGAGTTGAAGCCGGGTTCCTTTCGCTTCTGGGTTTATTGAAAAGTGATTTTCGGAATTTTCATCTGGCTGACATGAAAGAATCGCAGCGCATCGAGCTGGCGCGTCATTTCGTGCAGCGCAGACGTGCGGACGTCGTCACCTGGCTCGGTGAAGAAACTCCCTTCCCGAGGCGCGATGCCGAGGAAAAAACGTACAGCCTCTCGTCGCAATACAAAAGACTTTTTGAGGAGATCTATAGCTTCAGCCGCGAACTGGTGCGTAGCGGAGAAACGCTTTCTGGTTGGCGGCAGCGCATTCGCTTCTGGACTGCGCTTGCCCTGCTGCGATGCGTCATGTCCAGTCCCGCCGCCGCCACTGCTGCGATCTCTAAGCGCTTGGGGAAGGGCGAGGCCGAGACCGAGCAGGATGACAGCGAGTACTCTCCCTACATCTTTGAGTCCGCCGACGACGACACCGTAGATGTTCAGCCTGGCCACGTCGTGGAAGAAGGCGAGGCCCAGCTTGAGGATTCCGATCGCCGCCACCTCCGCAATCTGGAGCGGCAAGCCGAAGCAATCAAGGGAACTGATGCAGACAGCAAAATCGTGGAATGCGCACGAATCGTCGCCGCACTGCTGCGTGATGGTTATCAACCTGTCATCTGGTGCCGCTACATCGCCACTAGCGACTACGTTCGCGATGAGCTCGAGCGCCGGCTCTCGACAGTCTACCCGAACATCCGCATCCTGTCAATCACGGGTGCGCTCGCTGAAGACGAGCGCCGCGCGCTGATCGACGACATTGATCCCATGAAACACTCGCGCCGTGTGCTCGTCGCTACCGATTGTCTCAGCGAAGGGATCAACCTCCAGCGCCTGTTTAATGCCGTCATTCATTACGACCTGCCCTGGAACCCGAATCGCCTCGAGCAGCGCGAAGGCCGCGTAGACCGGTTCGGCCAGCCCTCCAAGGCGGTAAAGGCGGTCCTGTTCTATGGCCGGGACAACCCCGTAGACGGCGCCGTTCTCGACGTTCTGTTGCGGAAGGCTCGTGAGATTTACAATACACTCGGCGTACGTGTGCCCGTACCCGTGGATTCGGAGACGGTCGTAGAAGCCGTTCTGAAAAAGTTGTTCGCTCAGCCCGACCAGCAAATGCCTCTCTTCGAAGTAGACGAGGTCAAGGACGCACACCAGAAATGGGTCCGTGCGGCCAAAGAGGAGAAGGCCACCCGCGCACGGTTTGCGCAGCACGCGATCAAACCCGATGAGGTCCAACGCGAGCTGGCAGAAACTGACGCAGTTCTCGCCGACCCCACCACAGCTCGCCGCTTCCTCGAAAATGCCGTCCAGCGAGTCGGCCTGTCATTGCGGCGCGTCAGCGACACGCTCGTGTTGAACGGTTTCGGAAATCTTCCGGAAGTTCTCCGGTGGGAAGCTCCAAAGACGGAGGAATGGCGTGTGTCCTTCAACACCGCTCCTCCAGAAGGCGTCGAGTACATCGACCGGAACCATCCATTTCTGCAAACTCTGGCCCAATGGCTCATGGAACAGGCGCTGTCGGCCGATCCGGAATCGGTTGCCCGGCGCTGCGGCGCGATTCGCACAACGGCTGTCGATGTCCGAACCTGGCTGCTGCTTTGCCGCTTGCGCTATACTCTCGCCACTCCCAACGCTCCGGACCTGCTCGCGGAAGAAGTCCAGTGCTTCGGCTTCTCCGGATCGCCTGGACCCAAGCCCAGATGGCTGCCGCGGGAAGAGGCGCTCGATCTATTAAGAACGGCGCGTCCGGCAACCAACATCTCTCCGGGGGAGCGGCGCGAAACAGTAGAGGAACTCCTGCAGAACTGGGACGCCGTTCGCAATGCACTCGATCCACTGGTCAGGCAACGCGCCAAGGATCTCGAAACGGCTCACCGCAGAGTGCGCGCTTCGGTGCAACTCTCACGGCGCGGCGTGAGCGTGGCCAGGCATTTTCCGCCCGATCTGTTGGGAGTGCTGGCGCTTGTGCCGGTGCCGAAGGGGGTGAGGCAATGAGCGCGAAATACCCCTCCCTGCGAGTCGAAGGCGGGTTTCTGACCGCCGAGATCCTCGACGATATCGCCGCCGGAAAGGCAAGCGGCCAGAAGCCCCGCGATTTCGGTTTACCCGATCGCGCCAGACTCATCGACGAAATTTCAAGCACGTGGTCCGATGCGCGCGGCCTCTGGCAGACTTTCTGGCGCCGCGCCGAAACGCCTGAAAAAGGCGAAACGGGCGTTAGCTTCACTCGTTCCCTGTGGCTGGTTCCGTTTTTTAAGCTTCTCGGCTACGATCTGAAGCTGCAAGAGCGTGCTGCGGAAGTCGACGGCCTCACCTTCGCAATTTCGCATCGTATAGATGCTGCGCCAAATTCACCACCAGTTCACCTCGTCGGAGCCTGGCAATCGCTCGACCGTCGCGCCGAGTCCGGTCGCCCCCGCCTGGCGCCCCATTCTCTGCTCCAGGAGTATCTCAACCGCACCGAGTATCTCTGGGGCATCGTCTCCAATGGGCTCAAGCTGCGCCTTCTCCGCAACTCGCAACTGATCCGCAGGCAGGCCTACCTTGAGTTCAATCTCGAAACGATGTTCAACGGCGAGCGCTTCGCCGATTTCGCCCTGTTCTTCCGCCTGCTGCATCGCTCCCGCTTGCCTCACCCCGATGCAAAACCGGACGCCTGCCTGCTGGAACAGTGGTATCAACAGACAATCGAGCAGGGCGGCCGGGTTCGTGAGCATTTGCGCGAAGGCGTCGAGAGCGCCATCCCGGCCTTGGCGAACGCTATTTTGAAGCACCCGCGCAACAGGGACATTCGCCAGGCGATCGAAAGCGGCGACCTGAAGACCCAAGCCCTGTATGAGGAACTCCTGCGTCTGGTGTACCGGCTCCTGTTTCTGATGGTCACCGAAGAGCGAAACCTCCTCACAGCCAACGAGATTTACCGCCAGCATTACAGTATCAGCCGGATTCGCCTACTGTGCGAAAATCGCTACGGCCGCAACCAGCATGTGGACCTGTGGGCTGGACTTCAATCCACGTTCCGGCTCTTCGCCTCCAAGGAGTTCGGCCACATCCTGCAAGTGCCGCCACTCAATGGCGACCTGTTCAACCTGAACAAGACGCCCCACCTCAATTCCGTTACGATTGCAAACGCGGATTTCCTCAACGCGTTCTGGAATCTCGCGATGTACCGTGAGGACCGCCGTTCGGCGCCGCGCCGCGTCAACTACTCGGCGCTTGATGTAGAAGAGTTGGGAAGCGTCTACGAAAGCCTGCTCGACTTGCAACCGGTATTCACGCAGGAAGAAGGCCTGCCGGCGTTCTCGCTTGTCAAAGGCACGCAGAGGAAGACAACCGGTTCGTACTACACGCGTCCAGAACTGGTGGACGAGTTGGTTCAGAATGCTCTTGTGCCGGTCATCGAGGAGCGCCTCAGCGCCGCACGCACGCCAAAAGATAAGGAGAAAGCGCTTCTCGAAATCACCGTTTGTGATCCGGCTTGCGGCAGCGGCCACTTTCTATTGGCCGCTGGCCGCCGGCTGGCGCGGGAACTGGCGCAGATCCGCAGCGGTGAAGAAGAGCCCAGCCCAAGTGAGTACCGCCTCGCCCTGCGCGATGTGATCGGGCACTGCATCTATGGAGTCGACCACAATCCCCTGGCGGTTGAGTTGTGCAAGGTTGCGCTCTGGATAGAAGGCCATGCAGAAGGCAAGCCGCTGAGTTTCCTGGATCACCGCATCCTGTGCGGCAATTCACTCGTCGGCATGCGCGATCTGGCGATTCTCAAGAAGGGTGTCCCGGATGATGCCTACAAACCGGTCACCGGCGACGACAAGGATGTCGCAAAGGAAATCAAGAAGCAGAACAGGCGCGAGAGCGCTGGCTTTCAAACGCTCGACTTTTCGCCGGAGCAGGATGTCACTGACCTGGCGCTTGCGCGCAAGGAGCTGTTTGAACTGCCGGACGATACGCCCGAACAGATCCGCAAGAAGAAGGACGTCCTCGAGCGGACGCGCGCCAGCCGCAAGTACGCGGCGGACCGGCTCGCGGCACATCTGTGGTGCGCCGCATTCTTTGTCGAACTCTCGAAAAAGAATTTCGAAGACAAGGTCATCCCGACAACGGGCACCGTGCTCAATGCCCTGGAGCAGCGCCAGCCCTGGCCACCGGTGGCCGGTTTGGTTGAGGAGATTGACTGCCGCGTGCGGTTCTTGCACTGGCCGCTCGAATTCCCGGAAGTGTTTGCGAGAGGGGGATTTGACGTCATCCTGTGCAATCCGCCGTGGGAGCGGATCAAGCTTCAACAAGAAGAGTTCTTCGCCAGCCGCGATCTCACCATCAGCCGCGCGCCCAACAAAGCCGCGCGCGATCAGCTCATCCGCCAACTGCGAGCGCAAAACCCTTCGCTCTGGCGGGAATACTGCTTCGCTCTCCACGATGCCGAGTCCCTCAGCCGGTTCCTGCGTGCCTCCGGGCTCTATCCTTTGACCGCCCGCGGCGATATCAACACGTACTCCGTCTTTGCCGAGCGCTTCACGGCGCTGGTCCGGCCCGAGGGCCGCGTAGGCGCCGTATTGCCCACAGGCATCGCCACCGATGACACCAACAAGCGCTTCTTCGCACATATCGCAACGAGTGGCCGGCTGGCGGCTCTCTACGATTTCGAAAACCGCAAGGGCCTGTTCCCGGCCGTGGATAGCCGGGTGAAGTTTAGCTTGGTGACGATCCGCGGCGGCCCACCCCCGGTGCCCGAACCTGCCCAGTTTGCTTTCTTCCTCACGCGCGCCGAACAATTGCGCGACCCGCAGCGCGTCTTCCCGCTTCATCCGGACGACTTTGCGCTCCTCAACCCCAACACCAAAACTTGCCCCATCTTCCGGACCCGCGCCGATGCCGAACTTACCCGCAAGATCTATCAGCGCGTCCCGGTTCTGGTAAACGAGACCACCGGCGAGAACCCGTGGGGTATCCGGTTCATGCGGATGTTCGACATGTCCAACGACTCCCACCTGTTCCGCACCCGCGAGCAGTTGGAGGCCGAGGGGTTTGCGCTGCGGGGCAACCACTTCGTCAAGGCGGATGAGGAGTATGTGCCGCTGTACGAGGCCAAGATGATGCACCAGTACAATCACCGCTTCGGTGACTACGCGATGAAGCCCCCGGGGAGCCAGGGCACGGAACTGCCGCCCATCCCGCCCGAACGCCTCGCCGACCCGAACTATGTGGTGCTGCCTCGCTACTGGGTCCGCCGCGAGGACCTGCCGGACTTGGGCGGCCGCCAGTGGCTGCTGGGGTTCCGGGACATCACGAACGCCACCAACGAGCGCACGGCGATTTTCGCGGTTCTGCCGCCGGTGGGGGTGGGGAATAACCTGCCGATCATGTCATTG
>Ga0209810_1004232_pt1 | contig 14032 bp, 10 predicted proteins | sample Coa_R1_7_FD_187159 | JGI IMG/M metagenome (GOLD analysis project Ga0209810, IMG submission 187159) | Surface soil microbial communities from Centralia Pennsylvania, which are recovering from an underground coalmine fire - Coalmine... | ecosystem: Environmental > Terrestrial > Soil > Unclassified...
ACGTGTCGGCCGCGGTGGTGGAGCGGACGAACACCGGCGTCAGTCACATACTCGAACCCGACCTCGACATTGTCGTGCGGAGCACGACATCGGCCGGCATGCTGCGCGCGCAGCTGACGCCGGAGCCGGCGGACGCGTTCATCATCGCCGTCCCGACGCCGACCTGTTCCGACCATGCCCCCGACCTGCGCGCGCTCGAAAGCGCCCTCGCGTCCGTCGCGCCGGTATTGAAAAAGGGAGACCTGATCGTCATCGAATCGACCGCCCCGGTCGGGACCACCGTCCGCGCCGTTCGGCAACTGGAAACATTGCGGCCGGATCTGACCTTCCCGCTGCAGATGCCCAACTGCTCGGACGTGCAGGTGGCCTATTGCCCGGAGCGCATCCTGCCGGGCCAGACATTGCGCGAATTGACCGACAACGCCCGCATCATCGGCGGCGCCGACCAGCGCAGCGCCGAGCGCGCGCGCGAGCTCTACGGCATCTTCGTGAAGGGCGAGATGGTGTTGACCGATGCCGCCTCGGCGGAGATGTCGAAGCTGGCGGAAAATGCCTTCCGGGACGTCAACATCGCCTATGCAAACGAGCTCTCCGTCATCTGTCACCGGCTCGATGTCGATCCCTGGAAGGTCATCGAGCTGGCAAACCTGCACCCGAGGGTCGGCATTTTGTCACCGGGCCCGGGGGTCGGCGGACACTGCATCCCGGTCGATCCCTGGTTCATCGTCCACTCGGCGCCGGAGTACGCCAAGCTTATCCGTTGCGCCCGCGAGGTGAACGAGACCAAGACCACCTTCGTCCTCGAACGCATCATCGACAAGACCAAACGGATGATCGAGCCGGTCGTCGCCCTGCTCGGACTGACGTACAAACCAAACGTCGACGATCTGCGGGAAAGCCCGGCGATCGCCCTGGCCGAGCAGCTGGTGAAATATCCGAAGATCACGCTGCTGGCGGTGGAACCGCACATCACGGCATTGCCGGCCTCACTGCAGCAGAGCAAACGGCTGACGCTCACCCCGCTCAAGGAAGCGCTGCAGGTCGCCGACATCGTCGTGGTGCTGGTCATGCACAACGCGTTCAAGGCAATCGAAGCGTCGGCGCTCAGCGAGAAGATCGTCATCGACACAGTGGGCTTGGTGCGGCGATGAATCGCGATCGAGAATCCCCCGCGTTTGAGTGTGGAGGCCGCTGAATGTGCGGCATCATCGGCGTGCTCAGCCGGCCGAATGGCGTGCCCGCTCAACCGTTCGCGGCCCTTCTCGACACGCTGTCGCATCGCGGCCCCGACGCGGCCGGCGTCTTTTGCGACCGCGTGGGCAATGAGGTGGTGCAACTCGGGCATCGCCGATTGTCCATCATCGACCTTTCCGCGGAAGCCAATCAGCCGTTCGAGAAGGACGGCCTGGTCATCGTCTTCAACGGCGAAATCTACAACTACCGCGAACTGAGGGCCGTCCTCGGTGGTTTCGGCGTGCAGTTTCGGACGTTATCGGACACCGAGGTCATCCTCGAGGCGTGGCGGCTCTGGGGGCCCGAAGCGCTGCGCCGGCTGCGCGGGATGTTCGCCTTCGCGATCTACTGCCGCGCCAGCGGCCGCCTCGTGCTCGCCCGCGATCCCTTCGGCATCAAGCCGCTCTATATCCTGCGGCACGGCGGCATCTTCGCCTTCGCCTCCGAACTGAAGGCGCTCGTGCCGCTGCTCGGGACGGACGCCGAGATCGACGACCGCGGCGTCGTCGCCTCCCTGATCTATGGCTGGGTCCCGGAGGAGTTCTCGGTGCTGCGCGGCGTCGCGAAGCTGCCGTGCGGACACTGGCTGGTGCGGGAGCCGGGCGGCGCCGTCGTGGAGCGGGCCTATTGGGATCCGGTGAACGACCTGCTGAACCAGGACGCCCGCGGCCTCGAACTCGATGAACTCCGCAGCGTGCTGCACGGTTCGGTGTCGGCTCACATGGTGGCCGACGTGCCGGTTGCGGCTTTTCTGTCCGGCGGCCTCGATTCCAGCCTGATCAGCGTCATCGCGCGACGGCAGGCGGGTGGTCTCGACGCCTTCACCATCGCCTTTCGCGACGAGGACAGCCGTTTCGAAGCGATGCCGGACGACCGGGCGTTCGCGCGACAGGTTGCACGGACCTACGACATCCGATTGCACGAGATCCTGATCGAGCCCGACCTCGCGACCATGCTGCCGAAGATCGTCGGCTTTCTCGACGAGCCGATCGGCGATGCCGCCGCGATCAACGCTTATCTGATCTGTCAGGCGGCGCGAGATCGCGGCATCAAGGTTCTGCTGTCCGGCATGGGCGCCGACGAGATTTTCTCCGGCTATCGCCGCCATTACGCCTGCGCATTGGCCGCGCGGTATCGACGAGTGCCGGAGGTCATCCGCTCGCGCATCATCGAGCCGGCCGTCGAACGGCTGCCCGCGGCGGGGCGCACTCGCGGCTATCGTATCTTCCGGTGGGCCAAGCGTTTCGTGAAGTTTGCCGGCCTCAACGAAGAGCAGGCGTTTCGGCGGAGCTATACGTTTCTCGACCGCGCCGAGTTGGCCGACGCGCTCAACCGCGACCTCTCACCTCACATCGACGAGGTACTCGAACGCCATGCGGAAATCTACGCGCAAGGCGCCGACGCCGACCCGGTAACGCGGATGTGTCACGCCGATATCCGCATGTTCCTGCCGGGCCTCAACCTGACTTACACCGACCGGGCGTCGATGGCCGCCTCGACCGAGGTCCGCGTGCCGTTTGTCGATGTGGAAGTGATGCGCGCGGCGTTCCGCCTCCGCGGTTCAGAAAAATTGCGCGGCCGCGAGACCAAGTATCTGCTGAAGAAGGCCGCCGAGGCATGGCTGCCGAACACGATCATCTACCGGCCGAAAGGGCTGTTCAGCGCCCCGCTGCGCGCCTGGGTGCGCAACGATCTGCGCGGCTTGATTGAGGAGGTCTTGCCCAACGGCGAACTCGTCAACCGCGGCTACCTGAGGGCCGGCCATATCCGCCGCCTGATCGACGCCGACCGCGCCGGGCGGGAGGATAACTCGAAGGAAATCTGGCACCTGTTGACCCTCGATTACTGGCTGCGCGCGCACCGCGCCAGTAGCGACGTCGCGCACGCCGAGGCAATGCGGCGCGTACCCCCGCCCGCCCCGATGGTGGCGGGCGCGGTTGCCTAGTTGAGCCTTCCTCGTCCCGTCCCCTGCTCACGAGTTCGGAACGCCAAATGAAACAGATCGCACAGAATTATCGGACCGGAGAACTCGCGCTGCTCGACGTGCCGGTGCCGGCCTGCCGGCCGGGCGGCATCCTCGTCCGCACGTCCTATTCGGTGATTTCCAGCGGCACCGAGATGATGAAGATCTCGGAGAGCAAGATGTCGCTGCTCGGGAAGGCGCGGGCTCGCCCGGACCAGGTGAAAAAGGTCGTCAAGTCGGTGCAGCAGCAAGGCCTCGCCGCCACCTACCGGAAGGTGAAAAACCGGCTCGACGCCTACACCCCGCTCGGCTATTCGCTGGCCGGAACCGTCGTTGAAATCGGGTCCGGGGTCAGCGGCGTGCAGGTGGGCCAGGCGGTCGCCTGCGCCGGCAACGAATATGCGCTGCATGCCGAGTACAACTGGGTGCCGGCCAATATGTTCGTGCCGGTGCCGGCGGGCGTCGGCCTCGACCAGGCAGCGTTCGCGACGATCGCGGCGATTGCGCTGCAAAGCATGCGCCAGGCCGAACTGCACCTGGGGGAGACGGCGTGCGTCATCGGATTAGGCTTGGTCGGCCAGATCCTCGTGCGCCTTCTGGTCGGCGCCGGGATCTCCGTCACCGGCATCGACATCGTTGCCGAACGCTGCCGCCTGGCCGAAGCAGGCGGTGCGACCGCCAGCGCAACCTTGAACGGCGAAGGCCTCGACAGGCTGACCCAAAGAATTGCCCAGATGACCCAGGGCCACGGCGTCGATTGCGTGTTTCTGACCGCCGGCGGCAAGGACACCCGGCCCGTCGAACTGGCGGCCGAACTGGCGCGCGATCGGGCGCGCATCGTCGATGTCGGCAAATGCCGTCTGGATTTGCCGTGGAACGACTATTACTCCAAGGAGCTCGATGTCCGCTTTTCGCGGTCGTACGGCGCCGGTCGATACGACCGGATGTACGAGGAAGGCGGCGTCGAATACCCGATCGGCTACGTTCGCTGGACCGAGCGGCGCAACCTCGAATGCATCGTCTCGCTGCTTGCCAACGGCCGGCTGGACCTGTCGCCGCTGATCAGTCACGTGGCGCCCTTCACCGACGCCGTCGAGACCTACCGGCGCATGGCGGACGGTGCACTCGGACTGGGCGTCCTTTTCCGCTACCGCGAGGACCAGCCCATTGTCCGCAAAATTCCGGGCGCGACGAGGCGGCGTGCATCGGCCGGGGCGGTCCGGCTCGGCGTCATCGGCGCCGGCAATTACGCATCGAGCATGCTGCTCCCGCACCTCGTCGGCGATGCCGACGTGTCGCTCGTGGAAGTCGCGACGAACTCCGCACTGTCGGCGGCCAACGCCGCACGCAAATTCGGCTTCGAACGCTGTTCGACCGACGCCGTCAACCTGCTGAGCGCGCGCGACATCGACGCGGTGCTGGTGGCGACGCGTCACGCCTCGCACGCCGATCTGGTCTGTGCCGCACTCGCCGCCGGGAAGGCGGTGTTCGTCGAAAAGCCGCTGGCGATCGACCGGACGCAGCTGCGCCGCATCGTGCGCGCGATCGAGGAAAGCGGAAACGACCGGCTCATGGTCGGATTCAATCGCCGATTTTGCGGGCTGCTGAAGCAGTTGAAGCAGAATTGGGGCGAGCGGGCGGAACCGCACATCGTGCACTACCGGATCAACGCCGGCCCGCTGGAGAAGGGCTCCTGGTACTTGCAGACCGACACCGAGGGGTCGCGTTTTATCGGCGAGGGCGGTCATTTCATCGACGCGGTGAACTGGTGGCTCGACGCCGAACCGGTCCGGGTGTCGGCCGCGGCGTTGCCCGACGACAACGACAACCTCGCCGCCACCGTGCACTACTCCGACGGATCGGTCGCCACGATAGATTACCTGACCCATGCCGATCCGGGGCTGGCCAAAGAGCAGATCGAATTTTTCGGGGAAGGCAAAGCCGGACGGCTCGATAACTTCACCCAGTTCGAGCTGTGGCGCACCGGGCGGGCAACCAGGCAAAAGGCGCGACTCGACAAGGGGCAGGCGCCCATGCTCAAGGCGTTCATATCGGCGGTGAAGTCCGGGGCGCCGATGCCGATCCCGCTCGCCTCGCTGATCGCCACCACTGCCGCCACTCTGGCAGTCCAGTGCAGCGTCCGCCGCGGCACCCCGGTTCCGCTGGACGATTTCCTCAGAGCCGACGAGCCGACCGAGGCCGCCACGCCGATCGAATTGGCGCCGGCGCAAGTGTTCCCGATGGAAATCACCGCGTGAACACGTTCGTTTCATGCTTCGAAACCGGCAGGCTGGCCGAGCACACTATGGACGAAACGACGATCAGCCGGTTCTGGCAGGCGCATCCCTGCGGCGATCAGCAGGTCGGCGGTCTGCACGACAGGTATGGAAGAGACCACGAAGCGTTCTTTCGCGCCTATGACGCGCACCGCTATCGCACCGAACCGCACATTCCAAAGTGCCTCGACGAGATCGATTTCGCCGGCAAATCCGTACTGGAGATCGGGCTTGGACAAGGCGCGGAGTCGGAGCAGATCGTTCGCCGCGGCGCCTGCTGGTCCGGTCTCGACCTCACCGCCGAGTCGGTGGCGCGGGTGCGGACCCGGCTGCGGCTCCGCGGCCTTCCGTTTGAGGACATCAAGCAAGGCAGCGCTCTCGCGATCCCCTATCCGGCGTCGTCCTTCGACATTGTCTTCAGTCACGGCGTTCTGCATCACGTCCCCGAAATACATCGCGCCCAGGCCGAAATCGCGCGGGTTCTGCGTCCGGGCGGCGAGCTTGTCGTCATGGTGTATGCGAAGCGCTCGTTGAATTACGTGCTGGCGATCGGCTTGCTGCGCCGCATGGGCTTGGCGGCCCTTTATGCCCTCAACGTCGAACCGCCCGGCATTTTCGGTATGCATGTGCGAAACGCGCGAGAGCTGGGGCTGGCGAATTATTTAAAGATGGACAACTTCATTCATCGCAATACGGACGGTCCCGAGAACCCTTACTCCAAGGTGTACGATCGAGCCGCGGTTCGAGCGGATTTCCCATTGTTTCGGATCGAACGCAGCCACAAGCATTTGATGCATGCGCCGCCGCTGCCGGTGTCGCGCCTGCCGTTCGGCGGGGCGCTGGGCTGGCATCTCTGGGTGCATATGCGTCTGCGCGAGAGGGCGGAGGCGGCGCCGCACCACCCGGTTCGACGGCAAAGCGCCCCGCCTGGAGCGGGCGCCGCCGGCGATATGCCGCGCGTCGCCGTACCCGTTCACCCAGACAGTCGCGTATTGAGGGCATCCCAATAGTGGTGCGGACGCTCCTCGGAGCCGGATTGGTTCGCCAGCTGACCACTTATGTCGGCTCGGCGGGCAGCATGATCGGCGGGTTGACGGCGCAACTCTTCGCCTTTGTCGTGCTCGCCCGGCACCTCGGCCCGAGCCAGTTCGGCGTCTTGATGACCATCACGGCGGTGACGGGCTTCACCTTGACCCTGTGCGGCCTCGGCGGGGGCGACACGATGGTGCGCCGCCTGGCGCGGCAGCGCAGCCTCTACCCGGCCTTGCTCGGCCACAACCTGATGCTGATCGGCCTCAGCGGCACGGTGCTGACCGTGGCCGTCACCGCCATTCTGGCGTGGGCGGAGAAGGTTTCCCCGGCTGCCTCCGCCAACGTCTTCGATTTCGCGCTGTTCACGTTCAGCAGCGTCGTCTTGTACCGCTGGATCGTGTTAGCCGAGCAGGTCTTTTTGGGCCTGGGGCAATTCACGCGGGCCAATCTCGTCAATGGCGGATTCGCCGCGGCGCGCGCGGCGACGGCGGTCGTCGCCTGCTTCGGTTTCGGGGTCAGTGACCTCGCCACCTGGATCTATTGGCATTCCGCAGTTCATGCCGTCGGGAGTCTCGCCTGCGTCGTCGCGTTGGCGAAGCAGCCGAGGCCGGAGTGGCGCTTCGTGCCGGGCGAGATCGGCCTCGGCATCCACGCGTGCACGCCGACCGTGTTCGACACGCTGCGTCAGAACATCGACCGGCTGGTGCTCTCGGCGATTGCCCCGGCCGAAGTCGTCGGCATCTATGGCGCGGCCACCCGATTTGTGCAGACGAGCGTCGTGACGATCATCGCGATGGGACGCGTCCTCTACCCGCTTCTCTCCGCCCGCGGCGGCGACGGCCTCGCCGCCGTGGTTCGACTGATCGCCCGCTTCCTGCCGATGCTCCTCGGCATTGCCGCCGCCACGACGGTGGCAATGTATCTTTGCGCCGGCCTCTTGGGCCTCTTGTTCGGCGAGGCCTATCGCGACATCGTCCCCTATGTCCGGATCATGGTCTGGCTGCTGCCGCTCGTCGCCATCGCCAACGCCGCCTATGACGCGCTCGGAGCGGCCGACCGCCATGCGGTCCGCGCCCATATCTTCAATGCCAACGCCATTCTGGCGACGGGCCTCGTCGCGCTGTTGACGTGGCGCGGCGGCGTCTATGGCGCCTTTGCCGCCATGTTCGTGTCCCAGACCCTGATCGCGATCTCGCTTTGGCTGGCGGTCGGCGTGATGGTGCGAAAGGGCCGGGACGGACCTCCGATGCCGGCATGTGACCTGAGCGGCGGATCGCTGGTGCGATGATTGCGGCTATGGTTTCGTGGCCTCCTGGCCGCAGAGCTGCTTCAACCGCCTGGGAAACCGGCCTTGGCTGCAAATCGGAGTCATGCCGCCCGGGCACAACCGCAGGGGCAGAAGAATGCGCACATTTCAGCTCGGCTTCGCTGTCGCGGCGGCGCTGCTGTTTACAGCCTCGCCACTCTCCCGAACGGATGCCGCGGCTTGGCAGGGCGTGGCGCATGCCGCGCCAGCGGGGCCGTATTCGCCGATCCAGCCGGCGGCGTGCGGCGGGCGGCAAGGGCCGCATTGTCCGCCCGGCAGCCACTGGGTTGTGCGGCCCCTACGGGCAGCGCTGCTGGTGCACGCCCTGCTGATCCGAGCCCGGACAGGCGCGGCCGCATATCAGCCCTCGGCATTGCGGCCGGCCCCCTCCGTTGACAGTCGCCGGCCCCCAGTCTAAGTGACGCCTATCGGCCGCCACGCCGCAGGGCACCGCTGTCGATAAGAACGATGCCGGGCCTGACCTGATGAGCTACGACAACCGGCCGCTTTCGCCGCACCTTCAGATCTACCGCTGGCAGCTCACCTCGGTGCTGTCGATCCTGCACCGAGCCTCCGGGGTCGCATTGTCGATCGGTGCGGTGCTGTTCGTCTGGTGGCTGGTCGCGGCGGCGTCCGGGCCGGCGGCGTATGCCCAGGTGCAGCGTTTCTTCGGCTCGCCGATCGGCCTGATCCTGCTGTTCGGGTGGACCGTCGCGCTGTTCTACCATCTGTGCAACGGCATCCGCCATCTCGTGTGGGACACCGTCCATGCCCTCGATTTGCCGAACACCTATCGGGGCGGCTGGATCGTGCTCGCCGGAACCGTGGCGTTGACGGCGCTCGCCTGGATTTTCGGCGTCTCCGGCTGGCATTGAACGATGGCGACATCCCGGATTCCACCGCAACTGCTGCGCTCGCCGCTTGGGCGCGCTGTCGGACTTGGCTCTGCGAAGGAGGGGGTCGACCATTGGTGGCGGCTGCGCATCACGTCGATCGCGCTGGTGCCGCTGTGCCTGTGGTTCGTCGTTGTCGTGATCCGGCTGGCCGGCGCCGATCTCGACGCGTTCTACGGCTGGCTCGGCCACCCGATCCCGGCCATTGTCATGATGCTGCTGGTGCTCGCGACGTTCTATCATTCGGCGCTGGGGCTGCAGGTCGTCATCGAGGACTACGTGCACGCCGAGCCGGTCAAGTTCGGCCTGCTCATCTTCATGCGCCTCGCCTGTTTCGCGCTCGCCGTGGCCGGCGTCTTCGCGACGCTGAGAATAGCCCTCGGCACTTGATCGGAGTCTCCCGATGCCTCCCGCGTACCCGATCACCGACCATACCTACGACGTCGTCGTTGTCGGCGCCGGCGGCGCCGGCCTCCGCGCCACCCTCGGCTCGACGATCGAGGGCCTCAAGACCGCCTGCATCAGCAAGGTGTTTCCGACCCGCAGCCACACCGTCGCCGCGCAGGGCGGCATTGCCGCCGCACTCGGCAACATGGCCGACGACGACTGGCGCTGGCACATGTACGACACCGTCAAGGGGTCGGACTGGCTCGGCGACCAGGACGCGATCGAATACATGTGCCGGCAGGCGATCCCGGCGGTCATCGAGCTCGAACATTACGGGGTGCCGTTCTCGCGCACCGAGAGCGGCAGCATCTACCAGCGCCCGTTCGGCGGACACATGAAGGAGTTCGGCGACGGCGATCCGGCCAACCGCGCCTGCGCCGCAGCTGACCGCACCGGGCACGCGATCATCCACACGCTCTACCAGCAGTGCCTGCGCAACAACGCCGAGTTCTTCGTCGAGTATTTCGCGCTCGACCTGATCATGGACGACGAGGGCGCCTGCCGCGGCGTCATGGCGTGGAACCTCGAGGACGGCACGATCCACCGCTTCCGCGCGCACATGGTGATCCTGGCGACCGGGGGCTACGGCCGCACCTATTTCACCTGCACTTCAGCGCACACCTGCACCGGCGACGGCAACGCGATGGTTCTGCGGGCCGGATTGCCGCTGCAGGATATGGAATTCATCCAGTTCCACCCGACCGGCATCTATCGCGCCGGCTGCCTGATCACCGAGGGCGCGCGCGGCGAAGGCGGCTATCTGACCAACAGCGAGGGCGAGCGCTTCATGGAGCGCTATGCGCCGCACGCCAAGGACCTCGCCTCGCGCGATGTGGTCAGCCGCGCGATGACGATCGAGGTGCTGGAAGGGCGCGGCTGCGGCCCCGACAAGGACCACATCCTGCTGCACCTCGAGCACCTCGACCCCAAGGTGTTGCACGACCGGCTTCCCGGCATTTCGGAGACCGCAAAGATTTTCGCCGGCGTCGATGTGACCCGCGAGCCGATCCCGGTCTCGCCGACGGTGCATTACAACATGGGCGGCATCCCGACCAACTACCGGGGAGAGGTGTTGCGTCCGACCGACAGCGACCCCGATGCGACCGTGCCGGGCCTGATGGCGGTCGGGGAAGCGGCCTGCGTCTCGGTGCACGGCGCCAACCGGCTCGGCTGCAATTCCCTGCTCGACATCGTCGTGTTCGGCCGCGCCGCGGCGCAGCGCGCGGGCGAGCTGGTGCGGCCGAACTCGGCGCATGCGCCGCTCAACGGCGCCAACGGCGAGGAGGCGGTCGCGCGCCTCGACGCGGTGCGCCACGCCAGCGGCGAGGCCAAGGCCGGCGCGATCCGCACCAACATGCAGCGCGTCATGCAGAACAATTGCGCGGTTTTCCGCAGCGCCGAGGTATTGCGCGACGGCGTCGAGAAGATCGACGCGGTCGCCCGCAGCTTCGCCGATGTCGGTTTGGCCGACCGCTCGATGATCTGGAACACCGACCTCGCAGAGGCGCTCGAACTCGAAAACCTGCTGGAGCAGGCGGTGGTGACCCTGCACTCGGCCGAGAACCGCCAGGAGAGCCGCGGCGCCCACGCGCGCGAGGATTTCACTGAGCGCGACGACGTGCACTGGCTGAAGCACACGGTTGCCTGGCTTAGCGGCGACGGCGGCGTCGAGATCGGCTACCGTCCGGTGCACCTCTACACGTTGTCGAACGAGGTGCAGGTCTTCCCGCCGAAGGCGCGGACCTACTGATGGCCGAGTTCCGCCTTCCTGCCAACTCGAAAGTCGGCGCCGGGCGCACTTGGCCGGCGCCGGAAGGGGCGCGGCGTGTGCGCCGCTTCAAGGTCTACCGCTGGAACCCGGAAGACGACCGCAATCCGGTCCTCGACACCTACGACGTCGACCTCGACAGCTGCGGGCCGATGGTTCTCGACGCGCTGATCAAGATCAAGAACGAGATCGATACGACCTTGACCTTCCGCCGCTCGTGCCGCGAGGGGATCTGCGGCTCGTGCGCGATGAACATAGACGGCGTCAACACGCTCGCCTGCCTCAAGGCGATCGAGGACATCAGGGGCGATGTGCGCATCTACCCGCTGCCGCACATGCCGGTCATCAAGGACCTCGTCCCCGACCTCAACTACATCTACGCGCAGTACCGGTCGGTGCAGCCGTGGCTGCAGACCGACACGCCGCCGCCGCCCGATCGCGAGCGGCGGCAGTCGATCGAGGAGCGCGAAAAGCTCGACGGGCTGTGGGAGTGCATCCTCTGCTTCTGCTGCTCGACCGCGTGCCCGTCCTACTGGTGGAATGGCGAGCGTTATCTCGGCCCGGCGGTGCTGCTCCAGGCCTACCGCTGGATCGCCGACAGCCGCGACGAGAGGACAGGCGACCGCCTCGACGCGCTCGAAGACCCGTTCCGGCTGTACCGCTGCCACACGATCATGAACTGCACCCGGACCTGTCCAAAAAACCTGAACCCGGCCAAGGCGATCGCCGAAATCAAGAAGCTGCTGGTAATGCGCCGCTGACCGCGACGGCCGCCGCAGCACGCGTCCTTTCGTCGTCCCGGCGCCGGCTGGTACCCACCCTTCAGCCGCTCGATTATCGGACACGTGGAGGCCGGCGCCCACCGGCATGAGGATAGCAATAACAATAGCCGAGCGACGAACTTCCGGGCCAGTTCGCAGGCGGTCTACACTACCTGTCGCTTTCGCGGGCCTTGGCGCGGGCGGCGCGCAGGATGTTGCGGTAGGTGGCGTCGAACACGGTGTTCGTGGACGAGGTCCAGGCCGTGTCTTTGCCGAGAGTGTCGCGGCTGGCGTGGATGCGGCGGCTCCGCAGCTCCCGTTCGGCCTCCTCCTCCTCGGTCATCGGCACCAGCTCGAATTGCGGTTCGGCGGGCACGAACACGATCTGCATGAACGGTTCGCCCGGCCGGAAGATATGCCAGCGGCCCTCCGGCGGCGCCTTGAACACGACGAACGAGATCATCGGCCACCAGCTCGTTCGCAGCAGCGCCGGCACCGCCAGCGGCACGTCGTCGCTCGTCGAGGTGTAGAAGCGCGGGTGCGGCTCGGTGCGCACCGCCATGTCGTCGGAGACCTGCAGGTCGAGCAGCAGCTGGTAGGTGTAATACTCCTCGCCGAAGGTCCGGAAGGGCGGCCAGTTGACGCCGGTGCCGGGGTCGGGGCCGAAATCGCCCTGCAGCACGACCTGCCCATCACGCTTGGTGACGTGCAGCTCGTTGTCGTAAGGGAAAAACAGTTCAATGCCGTACTGCGCGCCCTCGTTGAAGGGCATGCAATGCCAGGCATATTCGTGCGAGCCGTCGCGGCGCGGCTCGTTCTCTCCGGCCCAGCCCGGCACCTCCAGCTTGGTCCGCCGCGGCGCGAGGCGCGGGTTGTACAGCCGGTATTTCACGATGTGCATGCGGTTCTCCTCGAGCGTCCGGGCGAGGCGCGAGGGCGGCGGGGCTGCCGTGCAACACCATCTTCCCGCGATTGGTTCCGGTGCGGTTCTCTCTCATGCCGGGCTGCATCAGGGGCGTGGCTGCCGCGCGCGGCGTAAAACTTGTCGGGCGCGCCGCATTTGCGCCATTCTGCGCCTCTCTTTCGGTATCCGCGCCGCGGTGGGAGCAACGACGAGATGAGACTGAACGACGCGATCAACATTGAAGACCTGCACCGCATGGCGAAGCGGCGGCTGCCGAAGGTCGCCTTCGACTTTATCGAGGGCGGCCTCGAAGACGAGCGCGGCCTCGACCGCAACACCGAAGCCTTCCACAAGCACCATCTGCTGCCGCGCTATCTCGTCGACGTGTCGGTCCGCGACCAGTCGCAGACGATCTTCGGCCACACCTTCAACAGCCCGTTCGGCATCTCGCCGACCGGCAGCGCCGGGCTGTTCCGCCGCGGCGCCGACATGATGCTGGCCGAGGCGGCGCGCGAGGCGAACATTCCGTACATCATGTCGGGCGCCAGCAACCAAACGATCGAGGACGCCGCCAAGGTGGCGCCGAAAAACGCGTGGTATCAGCTCTATGCCGCGCGCGACGGCCAGGTCTCCGATGACCTGATCAAGCGCACCGCTGATTCCGGGTTGGAGGCGCTGGTGCTGACCGTCGATGTGCCGGTGCATTCCAAGCGCGAGCGCAACCAGCGCAACGGCTACGCCAGCATTCGCGGCAACTGGCTGCAGGCGGCGCTGAGCCTCAAGCCCTCGCTGCTGGCCGAAGCGATGACGCATCCCGGCTGGGTCATCGAGTACATCAAGCATGGCGGCACGCCGCCGCTCGGCAACTGGATGCCGTACCTGCCGAACGGCGCGACCCCGGAAGACACGATCAAGTTCAACCGCACGCAGGTGCCGGCGCACGCCCAGACCTGGCGCGAACTCGAGCACTACCGCAAGCTGTTCCCGCGCCGGCTCATCGTGAAGGGCATCATGAGCCCGGCCGATGCGATCCGCTGTGCCGAGATCGGCTGCGACGGCATCATCGTGTCGAACCACGGCGCGCGCCAGCTCGACCAGGCCCCGGCCTCGCTCGACGTGCTGCCGGCGGTAGTCGCGGCGGTCGGCGACCGGCTGACCGTCATGCTCGACAGCGGCGTGCGGCGCGGCGCCGACATCCTGATCGCGATGTGCCTCGGCGCGAAATTCTGCTTCTTCGGCCGGCCGACGCTGTACGGCGCGGTCGCGGGCGGTCTCGACGGCGTCAAGAAGGCGATCGACATCTTCCGCGGCGAGATCGACCTCGTCATGGGCCAGATCGGCTGCCCCAGCCTCGACCAGCTCGGTCCCGATTTCCTGTGGCAGGAAGACTGGCAGCGCAACCGCTGACAAGACCAGAGCGGAATCCCAACCAGGTCCGAACATCCCTTC
>Ga0209810_1004233_pt1 | contig 14030 bp, 11 predicted proteins | sample Coa_R1_7_FD_187159 | JGI IMG/M metagenome (GOLD analysis project Ga0209810, IMG submission 187159) | Surface soil microbial communities from Centralia Pennsylvania, which are recovering from an underground coalmine fire - Coalmine... | ecosystem: Environmental > Terrestrial > Soil > Unclassified...
TAGCCGACACTCCAGCTATCGCGGTAGTCGTCGGTCGAGCCGGTCTTCACCGCCGCCGGCCGCGACAGGCGGAGGGGATTGTTTAGGCCGAACGTCTCCAGGCGGGCGTCGTTGTCCGCCAGCATGTCGGTGATCTCGAACGTCAGGCGCGGGTCGACGACCTGCTCGCCGGGCGACGGCGGCGCCTCGTCGATCACCTGGCCGTTGCTGTCCTCGACGCGCAGGATGGCGTGCGGGGTGACGACGTGCCCGCTGTTGGCCAGCGCGGCGTAGGCGCCGGCCAGCTCGAGGAGCTTGACCTCCGTGCCGCCGAGCGTGAAGCTCAGGCCGTAGGGCTTGTCCTCGGAGAGGCTCTGCAGCCCCAGCGTCCGCGCCAGGTGCACGGCCTCCTTGACCCCGACGAACTGGAGCACCTTCACGGCGGGGATGTTGAGGGAGTTGCCCAGCGCGCGGCGGAGCGTGACCGGGCCGCGGAAGCGCTTGTCGAAGTTGTCCGGCGTGTAGAAGCGCCCCGGCCCGTCGGGAAAGCGCGTACGCTGGTCGAGCACGACCGTGGCCGGCCCGAAGCCGCGCTCGAAGGCCGCGAGGTAGACGATCGGCTTGATCGACGAGCCGGGCTGGCGGTCGGCCAGCACGGCGTTCACCTGCCCATCGATCGCGGCGTTGTAGTAGTCGGGGCTGCCGACCATCGCCAGGATCTCGCCCGTGCGCGGGTCGAGCGCCACGAGGCCCGCGTTGCGCGCGTCCTGGCGGGCCAGCGTCGCCACGTGCTTGGCCACGACGTCCTCGGCGAGCTGCTGCGTGTCGAGGTCGAGCGTGGTGTAGACGCGCAGACCGCCCTGGAACAGGGCGCGCTGGCCGAAGCGCTGCGCCAGGAGATCGCGCACGTACATCACGAAGTGCGGCGCGCGCAGGTTCACGTCGGGCGAGGCGTACTGCAGCGGCTCGGCGCGGGCGGCGTCGGCCTGCGCCTGCTCCAGGAAGCCGTGCCGCACCATCAGGTCCAGCACCTGCCCCTGGCGGCTCTTCGCCGCCTGCGGGTCCTTGAACGGGTCGTACGCCGCCGGGGCCTGAGGCAGGCCGGCGAGCATCGTGGCCTCGGCCAGACTGAGGTCCTGCACCGACTTGCCAAAGTAGGCGTGCGCGGCCGCCTCGACGCCATAGGCCAGGTTCCCGTAGTAGATCTCGTTCAGGTACATCTCGAGGATCTGCTGCTTGGTGTAGGTGCGGGACAGCTCGAAGGCGAGCACCGCCTCGCGGATCTTACGGTGCAGGCTGGCCTCGTACCGCTCGTCGGGGGGGATGAGCACGTTCTTGACGAGCTGCTGGGTGATCGTGCTGCCGCCCTCGACGGCGCGCCCGGCAGTCAGGTTCGACAGCGCGGCGCGCAAGATGCCGCGCGGGTCCACGCCCGGGTTGTTGAAGAAGTTGGCGTCCTCGGTCGCGATCGTGGCGTCGATCAGGTAGGACGGCACGTCCTGCAGCGTGACCATTGTCCGCTTGCCCTCGTCCTGGTCGAACACCTCGTACAGCAGGTTGCCGTGGCGGTCGAGGATCTGGGTGGTCTTGAAGATGGGGCGCTCGGGGAGGGCGTCGACGGACGGCAGGTCGCGGAGCACCGACTGGTAGGTCAGCATCGCGGCCATCGTCGCGCCGACCGGGAGGAGCAAGCCGAGCACGAACGCTACCGCTAGCAGCGCGACGACGAGGCCGCGCACGATCCCACGGCCGCCCCGTCGCCGCGCGGGCGAAGCGCCGGGAAAGCGCACGCCGCGCCGCGCCAGGCGCCCGGGCGCTGGTTTCACGCTCTAACTCTCCTGCCGGCTTCGACGCGGCCCCGGTGGCGGGCCGCGCGCCGCCGCGTTTAATGGTACGCGGCGCCGCTGCCCGCCCGCCACCTAACCCGCCGCCGAATCGCCCGGACCGCCCTGGCGCTTCCGGGCGACCGGCGCCGATAATGAGGCCTGTTGGAGGAGGAAGCGATGATCCGTTCGCTGCTCGTCGTCGGTACCGCCTTGGGCCTGGTCGCCCTGTTCGCCACGCCGGCGGTCCGCGCCGCCACACCGCCGGCCCAGGTCAACGAGGACGAGATACGGGAGGTCGTCCGCCGCGCGAACTCCGACGCGGTGTACAGCGAGGCCTACCGCCAGAACAACCCGGCGCTCCTGGAGTCGGCCTGGGCCGGCGAGGCGCTGCTCGATATGCAGGACGACATCGAGGGCCTGCGCGCGATGAACCAGTACCTGGACTTGCAGCTCGAGAACCTCGACGTGGAGAGCATCGACGAGCTGGGGCCCGGGCGGGTCCGCGTCGTCACCCTGGAGCGTTGGCTCGCCCGCCTGTACCAGATCGGCGGGACGTACGTCGGCGCGCAGCGGCAGACCGTCGAGAACCGCTACCTGCTCGAGCAGCGGGACGGCACCTGGTACATCACCGAGGTGGACCAGGAGGTTCAGCCGACGCCGCCGCTGCCGGGCGCTAGCCTTTCGTCATAGATGCCTTGCCGTGCGTTGGCACAGCCAACAGACGGCAAATCAGCCTAGCGTCTCTTGAGGCCGCGCAGGGCCGGCAGGTCGCTCGCCGTCAGGCCCGGCGGCAGGCCGACGAGCGGCGTGCCGTCGCGCTCGTGCGCCATCAGTTCCTGGACGTACAGTGAGAGGTAGCCGGCGTGGCGCCGCTGGAAGGCGGGGTCGCGCCAGTCATCGCCGGTCATCCGGCCGCGACAGCTCGCGGCGCCGCAGCCGCACTCCAGCGTCCAGCGGTCCGTGTCGGTCGTCCCGTAGTCGAAGGTCAGCTCCTCGCCCGCGGCGACGTCGCGTCGCGCCACCACTACTACCGAGCCTCGCACGCCGCAGTTGGGCTCGCAGCTATGGTTCATGTAGTCGACGGGCTCGACCTCGTCCTCGGCCATGGGGCCCACGAACATGTCGTACCAGACCTGGACCGGGAAATCTCGCAGGGCCGGCGGCAGCGCCCACATCTCGGCGGTGGTCATGACGCAGTTGCCCCAGATCGCCACTAGCTCGTGCCGCGGGATCGGGGCGATGGCGAGGAGGCCCTGCCCGCCCAGCGCGCTGGGGCCAAGCCGCGCTTTCGGCGTCAGGTAGGAGCGGCCATCCGGGCGACTGAAGCGGGCCAAGGCGCGGCTCCGCCTACACTGCCCGCAGGCTGACGGCCTCCTGCAGCGCCACCGGCAGGACCTCGTCCATGTGCTCGACGGGCACGAAATTTACCTCGCGCTTGACGTCGCCGGGCACCTCCGTCAGGTCCTTGAGGTTCTTGCGGGGCAGGACGAAGGTCTTGATGCCGGCGCGGTGGGCGGCGAGCACCTTCTCGCGCAGGCCGCCGACCGGCAGCACGCGGCCGCGCAGGGTGATCTCGCCGGTCATCGCCACGTCGCGCCGGGTGGGCCGCCCGGTGAGCGCCGAGATGAGGGCCGTGGCCATCGTGATGCCCGCGGAGGGGCCATCCTTCGGGATCGCGCCGGCGGGGACGTGCAGGTGCACGTCGCTCTTCTCCCAGAACTTATCGCGCAGGCCCAGCTCCTTCGCCCGAGAGCGGGCGTAGGAGAGCGCGGCCTGGGCCGACTCGCGCATGACGTCGCCGAGCTGGCCGGTGAGGGTGAGGTTGCCCTTGCCTTCCAGCACCGCCACCTCGATCCCCATCACGTCGCCGCCGGCGGGCGTCCAGGAGACACCCGTCGCCACGCCCACCTGGTCCTTCTCCTCGGCTACGCCGGCGAAGTAGCGTGGCGGCCCGAGGTACTTCTCCAGGCTGTTGGCAGCGATGGTGCGCGGGACCGGCTCCCCGCTGGCCACGCCGCGAGCCACCTTGCGGCAGATCGAGCCGATCTCGCGCTCGAGGTTGCGCACGCCCGCCTCGTGGGTGAAGCTGCGGATCAGCTCGCGCAGGGCGCCTTCCGAGAAGTGAAGCTGCGCCGGCGCCAGCCCGTGCTCCTCAAGCTGCTTGGGGACCAGGAAGCGCCGGGCGATGGCCAGCTTCTCGTCCTCGATGTAGCCGGGCAGCTCGATCACCTCTAGGCGGTCGCGCAGGGCCGGCGGCACCGGGTCGAGCAAGTTCGCGGTGGTGATGAACAGCACGCGCGATAGGTCGTAGGGCACGTCGAGGTAGTGGTCGCTGAAGGCGCCGTTCTGCTCGGGGTCGAGCACCTCGAGCAGCGCCGCCGACGGATCGCCGCGAAAGTCGACGCCGACCTTGTCGATCTCGTCGAGCATGAACACCGGATTGACGGTGCCGGCCGTCTTCATCGTCTGGACGATGCGCCCGGGCAGCGCGCCGACGTAGGTGCGGCGGTGGCCACGGATCTCGGCCTCGTCGCGGATGCCCCCCAGCGAGACGCGCACGAACCGCCGGCGCATCGCCGCCGCGATCGAGCGCCCCAGCGACGTCTTGCCCACACCGGGCGGGCCGACGAAGCAGAGGATCGGGCTGCGCATGCGCGCCCCCGCCAGCTTACGCACGGCCATGTACTCGAGGATTCGCTCCTTGACCTTCCCCAGGCCGTAGTGGGCGCGGTCGAGCACGGCGGCCGCCTCGGCGATGTCCAGGCAGTCGTCGGTCGCCTGGCTCCAGGGCAGCATCACCAGCCAGTCGATGTAGGAGCGCACGACGCCCATCTCGGGCGAGCCGGGCGGGATCGCCGCCAGCCGCTCCAGCTCCTCCTCGGCCTTCGCCCGCACGGCCTCGGGCATCCCGGACGCCTCGATCTTCTCCCGTAGCTGGGCGACGTCGCGGGTGTGGGTGTCCGTCTCGCCCAGCTCCTTCTGGATCGCCTTGAGCTGCTCGCGCAGGAAGTACTCGCGCTGGCTCTTGTCCACCTCCTCCTGCACGGCCGAGTGGATCTTGCTCTGCAGCTCGAGGACGTCCAGCTCCTTCGCCAGGAACAAGCTGACCTTGTGCAGGCGCTCGCCGGCGTCGAAGGTCTCCAGGAGGTCCTGACGCTGGGCGACGGTCAGGTCGAGATCGGAGGCGACGAAGTCGGCCAGCCAGCCGGCCTCGTCGATGTTCATCGCCGCCACGTAGTGGTCGTCCGGGATCGACGGGCTGAGCTTCGTGCACTTCTCGTACAGGGCGAGCACGGCCCGCATCAGCGCCTCGGTCGAGTTCTCGGTCGACGGCGTCTCGGCCGCGGCCACCACCCGCACCTGCATATAGGGCTCTTCCCGCAGCACCTCAGTCACACGCACACGCCGCTGGCCCTGGACGAGGATCGAGGTAGTCCCGTCGGGCATCTTCAGCACCCGCCCGATCACGGCCTCCGTGCCGACGTGGTAGACGTCGTCGGCGCCGGGGCGCTCGATGTCGGCCTCGCGTTGAGCCACGATCAGGATCGTCCGCGCCGTCTGGAGCATGGCCTGCTCGACCGCGCGCAGCGAGCGGTCGCGGTCGATGAACAGCGGCGTGACGAGGTGGGGAAAGACCACGGTGTTGCGCACCGGCAGGACAGCGAGCTCCCAGCTCTCAGGCTGCTTGGGACGACGGGGGCGCGGTGCGGAACGGCGCGGCGTGGTCAACGTATCACTCCTGGACCTCGGGGCCTCGCCGCTGGCTGGCGAACGAGACACGCCCGGGAAGGTTCGCGACGCGGGGAGGTAGCGGCCGACGGAAACGTGCGGCCAAAAGGAAGGGGAACTACCGTCGGCTTGCGGTAGTTCCCCCGGAGCGGTCGACGGGATTCGAACCCGCGGCCTCAATCTTGGGAGGATTGCGTGCAGCCACTACACCACGACCGCGCCCGTCGCGTCCCGCCTGTGCGTGACACGACACACTGACTATATCGGGGGCGTGCCCGCACTGTCAAGATGGACCGGGCCAGCGGCCGGCGTCGCGCGGTCTCCCGTCGCCGGCGGTGGGGCGTCGCGCCGTCGACGACGGTACCGCGCCGGCTCTATTGTCGCTGGTACGAGACTGAGAGTCCCCTGACGGGTCAGGGCGAGCAGCCCGGCCGGGCTGTGCAGGAGCAGTCGGCCGGCGACAGGGTCACAGTGCACGGCCTGGATCGCCGTCAGCTCGAGGTGGTCCAGGCAGCGGTGCGGGCCGGCCCAGAGCGTGCTGCGGAAGCAGCCTGTGCCGAGGTCGAGGTGGCCCTGCCGGAACAGGGCCGCGCCAGCGGCCACCGCCTGGCGGAAGCGCAGCGCCGGCGCGCCGCGCTCGCCGGCCGCTACTTGCACCGGCACGCTGAGCGCCGCGCTCAGCGCGGCCGGGTCGAGGGTGAGCGGCATCGCGTCGGCTTCCACGGCGCCCCCTCTATCATTCCGCCTTCGGCCAGGGCCGTCAGTCCGCCAGCTCGAAGAACACCGCGTATAGGTGCCCGTAGAGCTGGTACACCTCGGGCAGGAGCCCTACCAGCGCACTCGGGTCGCGCGGATAGACGTGCTCGAACATGTGGAACTCGCCGTAGCGCCGCAGCACGCCGGGCGGCAGCGTAGCGACCAGCTTCCGCGACTCGGTGTAGGGCACCAGGCGATCCCCGACATCGTGCATCACGAACATCTCCGCGTGCAGGTCCCGCACGCTCGTCGCCGGCGACAGGCGCGCGAAGGCCGCGCGCGTCTCGGGCGGAAGGGCGGCGAGCAGTGCGTCGCCGTCGACCCGCTCGCCGTCGAGCAGGTCGCGCACCATCGTACCCAGCGGCGACAGCTCGCCCGCCGGAGGCGTCGCGGTATCGTCGCGGGCGAGCAGGGCGGCGAGGTAGTCGCGCTCGTCGCCCTCCGGCAGCGCGGCGATGATCTGCTCGGCGAAGACGTGGACGCTCCAGGGGTGAGGCTCCCAGGCGACCGCTGTCGGGCCGCTACCCAGTTGCCGCTCGGTGATCGCGCGCAGCACGGCAATGGCGTCGTAGTAGGCGCCGAAGCTGTTCACCAGGCGCACCTCGTCGCGGATGCGCGGGTCGGCGGCGGCGACGGTGGCCAGCGCGCCGCCCACCGAGAACCCGCCGAACCCAACTCGCCCGCGGTCGACCTCGGGGCGGGTCTGCAGGGCCTGGAAGGCGGCCACCAGGCCGTCGATCTCGCGCGGCGCGATGCGCCCGTTGCTCAGGTCGGGCGAGTCGGTGCGCAGCACGGCCAGGTTCATTCGGGCTAGGCCGTCCGTCAGCCGCACCAGGAACGGATCGTCGCGCGGGAGGGGGTGCGCGCCGAGGGTGAGGACCAGGCCACCGTACGGTCCGGGGCCCGGAGGATAGCACAGGTCGGCCGGCGCGGTCAGGTTGGCGTAGGTCAGCGTCAGCTCCTCGCAGTGCGGCGCGGGCGTGATCAGCGCCAGGGGACGGACGGGCGAGCCGGGAAAGATCTCCGGCAGGAAGAACAGCGTGCGCACGGCGGTCCGCCCCGGGTGGGTCGTCACTAGCGCCCCGACCAGCGCCAGGCCGACCGCGAGCGCGGCCAGGTGCCTCCACGGCCAGTGCCGAGGCCGCGCCCCGAGGGGGCGGGACAGTGCCATCGTGCGCACGTCTCGCGCCTCCGGTCTCGTATGGGTCTCAGGGCTCCGCGCCTAGCTCGTCCGGGTAGACCGGCGTGTTAGGCGGCACGTCGTCGCGGCGGCGGCGGGCCAGCTCCTCGCCGGTCTGCCAGTAGCCGCCCTCGGCGGCGCGGCGTGCCTGCTCGTCGAACAGCGGGTGCCAGTCGCCCAGCGAGTAGCCGTGCCACGGGACTTCGGGCCGCAGCGGCGGCAGGCCCAGCTCGTCCCAGATCGCGCGCGCTCGCTCCATGTACTCGCGCTTGGGCAGGGAGACGGGCGGGTAGGGCTGCTTGAGCATGGCGTTCATCAGGAGGGCCGAGTCCAGCTCGTGCTGCTCGCCGGCGCGGGGCTTCGGCCCGTGGCCGGGGTCGCGGCCGCGCAGGATCTGCAGGTCGCGGTGTGGGCTCATGCGGTAGCAGATCGCCCAGAGCACCGCGTCGGGATTGTGCGGGTCGATGTCCTCGTCGACGGCGACGACGAGCTTGCCCACCGAGCGCTGGAAGCTGGCCGCCGCCGTCAGCGCGTGCCAGACCTCGGCCTCCTCGCAGGGGCGCATCTGGATCACCAGCACCTTGCGGATGTTCGTCAGCGGCTCGTGCATCCCCACCCGCACGACGCTCTTGATGCCAACCTGGTTGCGCAGGAACTCGAGGATCAGCGGCTCGTAGCCGACGATCTTGATCAGGCTGCTCTCGCTCGGCGTCACCTGGCTGATCAGCGACGTCAACACGGCGTCGCGGCGGTGGCAGACCGCGGTCACCTCCATGAAGGGGTTGTACTCCTGGAGGTTGACGTGGCCGTGCGACTCGCCAAACGGCGCCTCGGGCTCCAGCCAGCGCGTGTCGATCAGGCCCTCGACGACGATCTCGCTCTCGGCCGGCACCAGCAGGTCCACGGTCTGGCAGCGCACCATGTTGATCGGCGTGCCGACCAGCCCGCCCGCCACGGCTAGCTCGTCCAGGTCGTAGGGCAGCTTCTGGACGGCGGCGAAGGCGATCACCGGCGGACCGCCGATCACCAGCGCGGCCGGCAGCGGCTCGCCGCGCGCCTTGGCCTTCAGCCAGTGCTGGTAGATCCCGGGCGACAGCTCCAGCGAGGCGTTGAGGCCCACGCGGCGGCGGCCCTTGACGTGGGCGCGGTAGTTGCCGATGTTCTGGACGCCGCTCTCCGGGTCGCGGGAGACCCAGTTGCCGCAGGTGACGTACGGGGCGATGTCGAAGCCGGGCGTCGAGATCGGGATCGGTAAGCCGTCGACCCCGCCATAGGGCGTCTCGAGGGCCGCGCCGCGCCGCACGACCTCGTGGATCGGGCCGCCGTCGACCTCGCGCGGCGCGATCGGCCGCGTGCGGGCGGCGCGCCAGCGGGCCGCGATCTCCGCCGGCGGGCAGCCCATGCCGATCCCGTAGATCTCGCGGTTGGCGGCGAGCACGCCCACCGCCACCGGCATCTCGTAGCGGTGGCCGCTGCCGTCTACGACGTTCTCGAACAGGAACGCCTTGCGCTGCGGCTCGGGGATGCCGCCGCGGAACTGCCAGCGTACGAGCGGGTGCAGCTCAGTGTCCTTGTTGATCGGGCGCGTGACCCGGACGAGCAGCCCCGCGGCCTCCAGCGCCGCCAGGTGCTCGTGCAGGTCCGGGTAGCCGCGCGTCGGGGTGCCCTCAGGCGGCAGCGCGCGCGGGCTGGTGAGCGTCATGGTGCCTCCTGCCACGGCGTGACGACTGGATTGTAGCCCAGTTTGGCCGTGCGAGCGGCGAGACAGCGCAGGCGCAAGTGTGCTAGGCTCACACTATCAGGCTCACACCATCAATGTAGCGCCCTGCCCCGGCGCGCGCCCACCGTCGCACCACGCGCCCCGCGGCCCGGAGGTGGCATGTCCGCTGATGTCAAGCTCTCCGTCGAGCACATCTCGAAGCATTTCCTCGTCAACCGGCAAACCGGCGAGCGCGTTCACGCGCTCGACGATTGCAGCTTCCGCGTCAACACCGGCGAGGTGATCGCCCTGATCGGCAGCAGCGGCTGCGGCAAGACGACCTTGCTCAAGATCATCCACGGCCTGATCTCGGCCGACGAAGGGGTGATCCGCGTCGGCGGCCGGGAGGTGCGAGGGCCGGGCTACGACCGCGGCATGGTCTTCCAGGACTCGCGCCTGCTGCCGTGGCGCACGGCCATCGACAACGTGGAGTTCGGGCTCGAGATCAAGAAGGTGCCCCGCAGCGAGCGCCGCGCGATCGCCGAGCGCTTCATCAACATCGTCGGGCTGGCCGGCTTCGAGGATCGGCACCCGCACCAGCTCTCGGGTGGCATGCGCCAGCGGATCGGTCTGGCGCGGGCGCTGGCGATCGACCCCGAGGTGCTGCTGATGGACGAGCCGTTCGGGGCCCTGGACGCCCAGACCAAGGAGCTGCTGCAAGCCGAGCTGCTGCGGATCCAGGCCGCGACGGGCAAGACGATCCTGTTCGTGACGCACGACCTCGACGAGGCGGTCTACCTGGCCGATCGCGTGATCGTGATGTCGCCGCGGCCCGGCCGGATCCGCGAGGAGGTCGTGGTCAACATCCCGCGGCCGCGACCCGACGTGGCGGTGGTCAAGCAGTTGCCGGAGTTCCTGGCCCGCCGCACGCATATCTGGGAGAGTTTGAGCGCCGTCCGCTTGCCGGACGAGGACGCCGCGTGAGCGGTGGTGGGTGAGGTGCGATGAGCTCCACGATACAGGAAGAGAACGCGGCCCTGGAGGCGGTGCGCGCTAGCCGCACCGCGCCGCCGTCGGCGAGCGGCCTCAATCGCTGGCAGAACGTCAACCCCTGGGTGGTCCGCCTGACCGTCGTGGCCATCTTTCTCGTGATCTGGGAGCTGGGCGCGCGCCAGATGAACCCGATCTTCATGGCCGCGCCCACGGCCATCGTCGCCGCGTTCGTCGACATGGTGCGCAGCGGCGAGCTGCTCAAGGCGCTGGCGAGCAGCGCCCAGGCGCTGGTGGCGGGCTACTTGCTGGCCGCGGTCGTCGGCATCCCGGTCGGGCTCTTGATGGGCCGCTACCGCATCGTCGAGTACGCTCTCGACGTGTTCGTGAACGCGTTCTATGCTATCCCGCTCGTCGCCTTCATCCCGCTGATCATGCTCTGGGTCGGGCTCGGGCTGGCGGCCAAGATCACGGTCGTGTTCCTGCTCGCGGTATTCCCAATCCTGATCAACACCTACATCGGCGTCCGCAACGTCAGCCGCGAGCTGATCGAGCTGGGCGAGGCATTCTGCGCCAGCGAGCGCGAGATTTTCACCAAGATCGTCATCCCCGACACGGTGCCGTTCATCATGGCCGGCCTGCGGCTCGCCGTCGGCCGCGCGCTGATCGGCATGGTCGTGGCCGAGTTCTTCACGGCGCTCAGCGGGCTCGGCGCGATCATCGTCACCTCGGCCAACTTCTTCCGCACCGACAAGCTGTTCGTGCCGATCCTCGTGCTAGCCGTTCTCGGCATCGGCCTCACTGAGTTCGTCGGCTGGCTGGAGCGCAAGGTTGCGCCCTGGAAGGAGTCGCAGCGCGCATGAGCTTCCGCATCCGTAAGCTGCTGACCGTGGTCGAGGAGGTCTGCGTCGAGGAGGGCCGCGAGGCGGCCCTCCCGCTCAAGCGCGTGGCCGCGCTCGCGGTCGTGAGCAACCCCTACGCCGACGGCAGCTACCACGCCGACCTGTCGGACGCGGTGCGCTGGAGCGCCGAGCTGGGGACGCTCCTCGGCACGCGGGCGGTGGCGGCGCTGGCGGGCGCTGCCGTCGAGGGCTACGGCAAGGGCGCCATAGCAGGTGCGGACGGCGCGCAGGAGCACGCCAACGCCTTCCTGACCAGTAGCTTCGGCGACGCCTTCCGCGCCACCGTTCGCGGCGGCAGGGCCTGGATCCCCTCGGCGACGAAGGTCGGCGGCGTCGGGGCCGCGCTCGACGTCCCGACTGCATTTAAGGATGCCCTGTGGGTCCGTTCTCACTACGATGCGATGGAGGTGCGCGTGCCGGACGCGCCCCGCCGCGACGAGGTCGTCGTGGCCGTTGTGGTGACGAGTGGCGGGCGCCTCAACGCGCGCCTGGGTGGCCTGGCGAAAGAGGACGTGCGCGGCGAAGACGGCCTGCGCTGAGAGTTTCTGACCGAGCTGAGGGCGCGGTATGGCAACGCTAGGCGTGGTCAACATTGGCACGCTCGTCTCCGGCGACCTCGAGCGCGGCGTCATCCCGGGCGAGAGCCTGCTCGCGGTGGACGGCCGCATCACCGCCATCGGCGACGCCCGGGCGACGGGCGCGCGCGACGCCGACGTGGTCCTCGACGCGCACGGCACCACCGTGATGCCCGGCCTGATCGACAGCCATTGCCACGTCGTGCTCGGCGACTACACGCCCCGCCAGAAGACGGTCGACTTCCTCGACAGCTACGTGCACGGCGGCATCACTAGCGTGATCTCGCCGGGCGAGATCCACGCCCAGGGCCGCCCCAAGGACGCGATCGGCCTCAAGGCGCTGGCGCTGGCTGCGCGCGCCTGCTTCCTGAACTTCCGTCCGACGGGGATGAAGGTGCACGCCGGCTCGATCGTCATCGAGCCGACGCTCCAGGAGGAGGACTTCCGCGAGGTGGCGGAGCGCGGCGTCTGGCTGGCGAAGTACGGGTTCGGCGCCTTCGCCGATCCGGCCGACGGCGAGCCGCAGATCCGTTGGGCGCAGCAGTACGGCATCAAGGTGATGTGCCACTCCGGCGGGGCCTCGATCCCCGGCTCGAAGCCGATCACGCCCGAGCACCTGCTGCAGCTTCGGCCGGACGTCTGCGGGCACGCCAACGGCGGCACGACGGCGCTGCACGACGCCGGCGTGCGGCGCCTGGTGACGGAGACCGACCTGGTGCTGCAGCTCGTGCAGGCCGGCAACATCCGCTCGTCGCTGCTAATCGTGGAGCTCGCCCGCGAGCACGGCGCCCTGCCCCGGCTGATCCTCGCCAGCGATACGCCGACTGGCACGGGCGTGATGCCGCTGGGGGTGCTGAAGACGGTCTGCGAGCTGAGCACGCTCAGCGGCCTGCCGCCAGACCAGACGCTCGCCCTGGCCACCGGGAACAATGCCGACGTCTGGGGCCTGGACACCGGCCGCCTCGCGGTCGGCCGCGCCGCCGATCTGGTCATCCTCGACGCCCCATGGGGCTCGGTCGCGAGCGACGCGCTGGGCGCGATCGCGATCGGCGACATGCCCGGCATCTCGGCCGTGGTGATCGACGGCCAGGTCCGCACGCTCCGCAGCCGCAACACGCCGGCCGCGACCCGCATGGCCACGGTCACGCCGCCGATGGACTACCTCGGCGGCGGGCACTGACCAGAGGTGAGCCTTCAGCCAGACGAGCCGTCAGCCATCGGCTTTCAGCTCTCGGGCGTCAGCCAGAGCTGACGGCTGCTAGCTGACGGCCGGTAGCCCGAAATATCGGCGCCTGGGAGTGAACCGATGCCGCCCTTGCGCGTAGCGGTGCCCGACCTGATCTCGAACTCCTACTTCCCGATCATCGCCGCCGTGGACCTGGGCTTCTTCAAGGCCGAAGGGCTGGACGCCACGATCGAGCTGCTCTACCCGGTGCCGAAGACGATGGAGGCGCTGCGCGACGGCGTGCTGGCCTTCGCCGCCGGCGCGGCGCACGCCCCACTGATGGCCTTCCCGGATTGGCAGGGCGTGAAGCTCCTGGCGGCGCTGGCACAGAACACCTACTGGTTCCTCGTCGTGCGCTCCGACCTCGGCGTCCGGCGCGGTGACCTGGCGGCGATGAAGGGACTGCGGATCGGCGCCGCGCCGGGCGTGAACCTCGCCCTGCAGCAGTTGCTCGTCGACGCCGGCGTCGAGGGCGTGCAGATCGGTCCCGTGCCGGGCACGAGCGAGCCCAGCGTCTCGTTCGGCGTCACCGCGGCCAAGGCGCTCGAGGAGGGGAAGCTGGACGGCTTCTGGGCCAACGGCATGGGCGCCGAGGTGGCCGTGCGGCGCGGTGTGGGGACGATCGTGCTCGATGCCCGCCGCGGCGAGGGGCCGCCCGCCGCGGTCGGCTACACCTTCTCGATGCTGGCGGCGACCGACCGTCTGATCGCCGAGGAGCCGCAGACCGTCGCTGCCGCGGTCCGCGCCCTGGTGAAGACCCAGCAGGCGCTGAAGGAGGACCCGACGCGGGCAACCGAGACCGGCCGTCGCCTGTTCCCGCCAGACGAGGCCGAGCTGATCGCCGAGCTCATCCGCCGCGACCTGCCCTACTACAACCCGGCGATCTCCGAGGCCAGTGTCGCCAGCCTGAACCGCTTTGCCCAGGAGGTGGGCCTGCTCTCCCACCCTGTCCCCTACGAGCAGGTCGTCGCCACTCAGTTCCGGGACATCTGGAGGCAGTGAGGCTGGTGGGAGAGGTGTTCGCCCCGGCAAACACCTCTCCCATTCCCGGAGTGCTAGCGCGAGGCTGTGCCGGCCGCCGTGCGGGTCAGGCCGATGCGATCAAGCTCGGCCTCGACCGCCGCGCGGTCGGCCGCGCTGAGGCCCTCGTAGGGGGGCAGCGGCTCGCC
>Ga0209810_1004234_pt1 | contig 14029 bp, 14 predicted proteins | sample Coa_R1_7_FD_187159 | JGI IMG/M metagenome (GOLD analysis project Ga0209810, IMG submission 187159) | Surface soil microbial communities from Centralia Pennsylvania, which are recovering from an underground coalmine fire - Coalmine... | ecosystem: Environmental > Terrestrial > Soil > Unclassified...
ACAGTCACCGTGTTCCTCCTCAAGGGTTGGTGTGAGAACTGCTTCTTGAGGTTGACGCGGTGACCGTCGCGTCTGGTGGACCCTCAGGCCCCCCGCCGGCTCTTACACCACTTGCTGGTACTCAACTCTCGGGCCGCCACGCCGCAGTCCTGCGCCAGTAGTCACGGACCAGTTACGGGCCAGGGCTACGTCATGGCCGCCGCCGACGGAGGAGTGTTCGCCTTCGGTCATGGCCAGGGCTATGAGGGCGGCCTGGCCGGCCAACCCAGGCCCGCCCCAGTGGTGGCGGTGGTGGCCGACGAGACTGGCTATGACTACTACCTGGTGGACTCGGCCGGGACCGTGCACGGCTTTGGTGGAGCGCCGACCAGCGGTGATCTATCCGGGCATCGGCTGACCGCCCCCGTCGTGGGCATGGCTCTCGGCAACGCCTACGGCTCCTACTGGCTGGTGGCGGCCGACGGCGGGGTCTTCTCCTTCGGTGGCACCCCCTTCTACGGGAGCCTCGGCGGCCAGCATCTGGACTCGCCGGTGGTCGGGATCGCACCTCTGGGCTGTCGGGACGGCTACTGGCTGGTCACCTCAGCGGGGAAGGTCTATGCCTTTGGCGACGCTCCCTGGGAAGGCGATCTGGCCGGCGTTCGGCTCTCGGCGCCCATCGTTGCGATCGTGGCGGACTACAACCCTGCCAATGGCACCCAGGGCTACCTGCTAATCGGCGCCGACGGGGGCGTGTTCAGCTTCGGTGGGGTCCCCTTCTACGGGTCCATGGGCGGGCGCCGCCTGGCCGCCGCGGTGGTGGGGGCGGCGCTGTCGATTGGCGGGGGCTACTGGCTGGTCGGGGCGGACGGGGGCGTCTTTGGCTTCGGTCCCGGCGCCTCCTACTACGGCGGCATGGCCGGAAAGCCTCTGGCCAGGCCGATGGTGGGGATCTCGCTCCAGTACGCGTACAAGAGCAGCCCATAACTGCAGCAGGAAGCCGTGGGGCCGGTCGGATCCGAATACGAGAGCTGTTCAATCGGCGCGAGGGCCGGCCGGCCAATGGCGGGGTACTGATCGATGCCCTGCCACACTCTGAGAGTGTCCATCCCGGACGGAGCGCCACTCAGGTCATCTCCACGGTGGGCACCCCGGCGTCTCTTCCAGCCGTTCTTGATGATGCGATTGAACTTGGTTGGCTGGTCCGCCCTCGGGGCCGCCGGTGTGGTGCTGGCCATACCAGAGCTGATCCTGGGCTGGAACCCGGGACTTGCCTTGGCCGCTGGCCTGGCGGCCAGCTTCGCGGCCGTGTGGGCCCGGGACTATCAGAAGTGGCGGCGCAGCGTGGTCTCGGTGAGCGTCCCACTGCCTGATGAAGACGCTGACGTCCTGGCGGCCAGCTTGCGAGGCCGCGGTATCGATGTCGTGTACGAGCCTCGAGTTCTGGATCCACTCACCGGAGAGCTGTCCCAATCGGGTCGGTTCGTCTGTCGCGCCCCATACGTCTCGAAGTTGGAGGCTGCCCTTGGGATACCCGAGGGACTCCGCTTTCGGCGGCGCCGGATGCCCTGATCACCGGTCTGGGACCGAGCCCTATCGCTCGGGATAACGCTCAGCACCGGTAACCGCCTCGGTCGCTGGGTCTCAGGGCCCGACCGCTCTATAACGACGGATATTTCGTGGCGTGCCGGCGAAACCGGCGACCGCGCTCGGTGAACCGCGTCCGACTCCGCTATCTGTCCTTCAGATCGGTGGCTGGATCTCTTTGAACCTGCCACCGCGATGGACCCCGTCGCCCGAGGGGATCACCGAGCTGCGCCATTCCCACGACAACGAGCCTTGAGTGCCACCGGGTATGCGATCCACGAAATTCGCCACCTCCGTCCCGTAGGACTAGAGGCCTCGGGCACCCGAGGCGGAGGAGGTGTCGAAAGTGCCGAGGCCAGCCGGCAGGGCGGCCGCCAACGCCATGGCGGCCAGGGTGGCAGCAACACAGGAGCTGCTCGAAGCTGAAGTCGCCCGGCTGATCAAGGGCGAGGACTGGGTGCGGTTCCTGGGCTTCCAGGCCCGGCTGCATAGGTACTCAAGTGGCAACACGTTGCTCATCGTGGCCCAGCACAGCGCAGCCTTCCACGAGGGCAGAGTGCCCGACCCGGAGCCGTCGTACGTGGCCGGCTACCAGACATGGAAGGCCCTGGGGCGCCACGTCGACAAGGGCCAGCACGGCTACGCCATCCTGGCGCCGGTTCGATCCGTCTTCCGGGAGGCCGTTGACGTCCACGGTGAACGCCGTCGTCTCGGGCCAGGGGAGCAACTGGCCGGGGGCGAGATCGCCGAGTCCCGTCAGGTGCTCAGAGGCTGGACCATCCGGACGGTGTGGGACGCGTCGCAGACCTCGGGGAGGCCTCTGCCCGAACGGCCCCAACCGAAGCTCCTCGAAGGACAGGCTCCCCAGGGGTTGCGGGAAGCGGTGGTCGGCCTGATCGAGGCGAGGGGCTTTTCGTTCTCGACCGTGCCCGATGCGGGCTCGATCGGCGGGGCGAACGCCCGCACCGACTTCTCGGCCCGCACCGTGGTGGTGCGCGCCGACATGGATCAGGCAGCTCAGGTGCGCTCGATCTTGCACGAAGCGGGCCATCTGCTCCTCCGCCACGGCGAGCCGCCAGGTTGTCTGCTTCCCCGTGCCCTCCAGGAGGTCGAGGCCGAGTCCGTGGCCTTCGTCGTCGCCACCGCGAATTCCATGCCGGCGGGTCCGTATTCGTTCGCATATATCGGTTCCTGGGCTGGGGAGGCCGGCCCCCGGGCCGTGGCCGCCACCCAGGCCCGAGTGGCGGAGGCGGCCAAGACGATCATCGCCATCTCCCCAGCACGCCACATGGGGGGCGGGCGGCCTCCCGGAGCCGAGGCGGCCTTGGGAGCACCGGGCGTCGGCGGAGAGCCGGCAGCGGATCCGGAGCCGGAGGTGGTGGCGCTGTGACGGCGGGCGCGCTCACTGTGTCGCTGGCCCCCTCGCAGGTCGAGGCCCTCCTGTGGGCGTCAGCCGCGGCCAGCGGTGGGCCCCGTTTCCCGGCTCGGCTGGAGACGGTGCTGGGAGGGGCAGAGGCCAGGCTCCTGCTCGCGCTGGTCCATGCCGCCGATGAGGAGACCATCGAGGACGACGGCCCCGATCCGTGCTGCTTGCGTTGTGGTCGGCGCCGGTCCGCGTGCCGCTGTTGCCCGGCCTGCGCCCCACCGGCCCACGGTGGCTCTGGACCGCGAGTGGGCGACGCGGCTGACGGGCCGAGCAACGGGGGGCCGACCCGGTGAGCCGACCGGCGACGCCGAAGGGCCATGAGGACCTGGCGCTCTGGGCCATTGCGGTCAGCGTCGCGGCGGCGGCGCTGTGCTGGTTGGGCGGAGCAGCCGCCATTGCGGTCTCGGGCCATTCGGTCCCCTCCGGACGTGAGCTTGCCGGGCTGGAGGCACTGGCGCATCCGGCTCACCCGGGGCGCGCCTGGGGGGTGGCGGTGGGACCGACGGTGCTGTACTGGTCGTTGACCGTCCTCGTGTGGGCCACCGCTGGGGCGCTGGCGTGGGGCGCGTGGCGGGCATGGCGAGCGCTGGGCACGATCGGTCAGGGTGCTCGGGCCGACGACCCCCGCCGCCGTGCCGGCCTGGCCTCGCGCCGCCAGGTCACCCTTGCGGCGGGCCCCAAGGCGCTCCTCGCCAAGGCCAAGGTGCTGCGACCATCGTTGTCGCGTCCCCGCGCGGCCGACGTAGGGATCGCCCTGGGGCGGAGCCAGGGCGTGCAGTGCTGGTCCGGGGCGCGGGACTCCATCGTGATCCTCGGCCCACCCGGCGCCGGCAAGGGCCTGCACCTGGTGATCCCCACGATCCTGGACGCCCCCGGCCCGGTCATCACAACATCGACCCGCCCGGACAACCTGGCCGTCACCCTGGCGGCGCGGACCCGGCGGGGCCCGGTGGCCGTATTCGACCCCCAGGGCCTGGCCCCCGGTGTTCCTTCGGCCACCCGTTGGTCCCCGGTCCGGGGCTGCGAGGCTCCCCGGGTGGCCATGGCCCGGGCCGTGGCCCTGGTGGGCGAGGCCGGCGCCGGCACCGAGAACGACACGTTCTGGACCGCCCAGACCACCCGGGCCACCCAGTGCCTCCTGCACGCCGCCGCCCTGGCCGGGCGTCCGCCCCTCGACCTTTACCGCTGGTCGCTGTCGCCGGCGAGTGCCAAGGAGGCGGTGGAGATCCTCCGGGAGGACCGCCGGGCCGGCCTGGCCTGGAGCCGGGCCCTGGACGCCATCGTCACGGCCGAGGCGCGCACCCGGGATCCGACCTGGGCCATGGTGTCGAACACGTTCGCCGCCCTGGCCGACCCAGCCGTGCTGGACGCGGTGTCCCCTGGGCCCGACGAGGTCTTCGAGCCGGCCAAGTTCCTCGCCTCGGACGGGGCGGTGTTCCTCCTCGGCACGGCGGCGGGGGCCTCGGCCACCGCTCGGCTGGTGTCGGCTTTCGTGGAGGACGTGGTGGAGACGGCCCGGCGCCTGGCCGCGGCCTCGGTGGGGGCCCGCCTGGACCCGCCGCTGTCCTTGGTCCTCGACGAGGCGGCCAACTACCCCCTGCCCAGCCTTCCCGCCCTCATGTCCGAGGGCGGGGGGACCGGGATCACCACCGTGGTGGTGCTGCAGTCCCTGGCTCAGGCGCGTAGCCGCTGGGGATCCGAGTCCGCGCAGGCAATCTGGGACTCGGCCACGGTGAAGGTGGTCCTCGGGGGCCAGGGCAGCGCCGACGACCTGGCCGACATGAGCCGCCTTCTCGGCGAGGTGGAGGTGGCTGAGACCACGCAGTCCCACTCCCGGCGCGGGGAGGGATCGGTCACGGTCTCCACCCGGTCCCGTCCGATCCTCACCCCCGCCCAGCTGCGGGAGCTGCCCTTCGGGCTGGGGGTGCTGATACTGCGCTCGGCGCCGCCGATCATGCTGGCGCTGTCCCCCTGGACGACCCGGCGCGACGCCGCGGTGCTCGAGGCCGACAAGGCCCGCCTCGAAGCCACGGTGGCGGCCGCCGTGGCGGGGGGCCTCGATGCGTGATCCCCGCCCGGGATCGGCCTGGTCGTGGGGGCGGGTCTGCGCCCGGGGGCGCTACGCGGCGTGGATGGCCTCGGCCGGATGGGCGGCCGGCCGTGCCGCCTGGGTGACCGAGTGGTCACGCCGGTACCGGGCCGCCCCGCGCTGTATGGCCTGCGGGGCGTTCTGGGGCCCGGGCGACGGCGATCTGCACCACCGCTCCTACGCCCGGCTTGGCACGGAGCGCTTCGGCGATCTCTGGCCGATGTGCCGGGGATGCCACGAGGCTTGGCACCGCATCTGGGACGCCAGCCCGGCCTGGCGGTCACTCGGCCGGGAGCACGCCACGGTCGGGATCGTGGCCCTGCTGCGCAACCGAGTGGAGCGGGTCGATGGCTGAGGACGGCGGGCAGGTCAGAGTCCCGCTGGCCACCTTGTTCGGCACTGAGGCAGACCTCGACGAGTTCGCCGATGCCTTCCACGGCCCCCTGTACTGGCCGGGGCTTTCCACCGAGCGGGCCCGGTCCGAGTGGGAGGCCCTGGTCGTCTGGGTGGCCGGGCTGGTCTCCCGCTTCGGCTACGACTCCCATGTCGTGCCCTCGTGCTGGTGGCGGCACAACTGCTTCGTGGAGGCGCTTTCTGCCCTGCGGGACCACGAGCGGGGCTCCTACGCTCCCACCGCCCCGCCCAGCGCGGCGGTGGAGTTCCACCGGGCTCTTCGTGACATCGAGGCCCGCCTGCGAGCCTGGTCGGCCGAGCTGCGCTGCGACGCCGAGCACGACCAGAGCCACGACCGCCCCCGCCGTCTACCCACCGAGGGCTTCTCGGAGTGGGTGGCGGCCGACTCTGCCCGCCGACGCCGGGCCGCCCTCGACGCCGCCCTGGCCGAGTGCTGAACCAACAAGCGCCTGTCAGGCCGGCACGGAAATCGCCACCTCCGTCCCGTAGGGCGAAAACGGCTTCGAAGACTGGCCGAGACCGAAGGAGGTGATCGTGTCGATCGGCGTCGATTCTTCTCGAATCTGGCCGGACCCCGCACCTGGGTCTGCTGACCGCGGGACGGTGGGCCCCCACGAGGCGGTGGAAAGATGAGGTGGGCCTGGATGGACCGGGCCGCCTGTCGGGGCATGGCCGACACGGTGTTCTTCCCGGAGGGCCCGCACCGCAACTACTCCCGAGCCAGACGGATCTGCGCCGGCTGCCCGGTGCGCAAGGAGTGCCTCCGCTACGCCTTAGAAGGCTGCATCGGCTTCGGAATGTTCGGCGGTCTCACCCCTCGCCAGCGCGCAGCGCTGCGTCGCCGGCGCCGGCGAGAGGAGGTGGCCTGATGGCAGTCGACGTCGCCGGGGTTCTGGCCTGTCACTCGCTGGCATCGGTGCTCCGACGCTGCTGGGTGGGGATCCCCGACCCGGGCCTCGGCGTGCGCGACGAGTGGCGCTGCCACTGCCCGTTGCCGTCCCATCCCGCTCCGGTGGATCCTCACCGCCACAAGCCGAGCTTCGCCGTGCACCTTTCGGGGCGCATGGCCGGGCGCTGGCACTGCTTCGCCTGCGACGCCGGGGGAGATGTCATCTCCTTCGTCGAGGCCTACGCCCAGGTCGGGTTCCTCGACGCCGTGGGCCTGATCGAGTCGGGCGGAGGGATCCCCCGGGGGTCCGACCCACACCTGCATCTCCGCCCCGCCACTCGTACGCCGACCGGGGCGCTGGCGTGGGAGGCGCGGCCCGGCTCGGACCGGGAGCTGCCCGATCCGAGCCGGACCCCCAGGCCCCGACTGTGGGCGGCCATGGCCGAGGCGTGGCGCTACTACGCCTTGGACGGCCTGGCCGGCCTGGCCCGCCGCCGCCTGGCCGAGCGAGGGATCGATCTCGGTCCCTTGGAGGCTCGGGAGCATCGGGTGCTGGCCGGCCACACCCCCCGCTCCCGCACGGGTGTGGTCGACCAGCTCCGCCGCCGGGGCTTCTGCGACGACGAGCTGGTCGACGCCGGTCTCGCCAGCCGCCACCCCGACGGATCGGTGGAGGACTTCCTCACCCACCGCCTGGTCCTGGCGGTCCGGGACGGCCATGACCGGGTGGCCGGACTGATCGGGAGGGACGTCTCGGGCGGGGAGCGCGCCAAGTACCTCAACACCGCCACCACCGCGATCTACGACAAGGCGGCCTTGCTGTACTGGGCCAGCCGGCCGACTTGTCGCGGGGCGGACAACCTGGTCGTGGTCGAAGGAGCCATCGACGCCCTCGCCATTGACGCCGCCGGCGCCCAGGCGGACCTGAACGTGGCGGCCGTGAGCCCCTCCGGCGTGGCCCTGACCGCCGCCCACCGGGCGGCGATAATCCTCCAGGCGGCCAAGCCGCCCGTCCTCTGCGCCGACGGCGACGTCGCCGGCCGGGCGGCCACCACCGCCTGGGTCATGGCCATGACCCAGGAGGGCCACGAGGTGGTGGCTGGAACGCTGCCCGACCCCGCCGATCCGGCGGACTGGCTGGCAGTGCACGGATGCGAGGGACTGAGCGCCTTCCTCCGTGACGGCTGCCTCGATGCACGACCCCAAGAGGTGCGCCCGGTGCATGCTGGCCGGTTCCTGGCACGGGCGGCAATCCGTGACGGCCATGACCTCGGAACGACGAGGGCTGCCCTGGCTGCAGTAGGAGCGCGACTCAACAACGAGGATGCGCGCCACCGCTTCGCCGAACAAGCGGGGCGGGGATTGGCGGAAGCAGGGGCGGGGCCGGACGGATGGCTCATTCGGTCCGTTCTCGCCGACATCGAAGCGGCACGCCGGCCCTCCGCCGATCAACGTGACCCCGGCCTTGACGCAGTCATGGCGGTTTGATGCGACCTGACATGTCCATCCGCATGGGGGTCGGGTGGTCGTCGACCGCCAGTCAGCACCTGGAGGAGGACTGAGATGCCGGCACAGTTGGGAAGGCAGAGCTCAACACCAGGCATGAGCGGCCGGGGGCTGGACCGGGGTCGATACTTCACACTCCAACAGGCCGCCGATGAGTTCCCGGCCTTCACTGTCAGGCTTCTCAGGAGGCTGGTTCAGCAGCGCCGGATCGCCTTCAGCCGGGCCGGACGCTGCATCGTCGTTGCGGAACGCGACATCGAGGCGTACATCGAATCCAACAGAGTGGAGCCGCCAACATCCACGCGTCGCTGGGGAGCAGCGTCATGAGCGTGGTCGCGTCGACTACGTGCCTCTGGTCGGCGAAGATCCATAGTCTCGATGGCCTGAGGGCATAGGAGTGGCCAATGGGATCAGTTCGAAGGGCACCCCGGAACTCCGCTCGCTGGGAAGCGAGATATCGAGACCTCAGCGGACGCCAGCGAACAAAGACCTTCGACTCGCGGGCATCAGCGAAGGCATGGCTCACGGCCGCGGAAGCCGATATGTCACGCGGCAGTTGGACCGATCCCAGCCTCGCTACAACCAAGCTGGGTGTGGTTGCCGAGCAGTGGCTCGCTGCAGACCAACGAAAGAGGTCTGGGTCTATCGCCCGGGACCGAAGCATCCTTTCCAACCATGTCCTGCCGGCACTGGGGCATCGAGCCATCGGCGGGATCACGCGTGCTGAGGTCCAGCAACTGGTCAACGATTGGGCGTCGCAGTACTCGCCGTCGACAACCCTCCGACACTATGCTTGCCTGAGAGGCATATTTTCGTACGCCGAGAGTTGTGAGCTGATCGTGCGCTCGCCATGCCGCAATGTTCGGCTGCCCGAGCTGTCCGCGCGAGAGGCGGCGATCCTCGACGCCGTGGAACTGGAGCGCCTTGCCGCTGCGATGGGCGCCTACGGTCCGATGCTCTACCTGGCGGCATTGGGGCTGCGGTGGGGTGAAATTGCGGGACTCCGCGTCGGTAATGTGGACTTCCAGCGTGGAGTCGTGACCGTTCTCCTGCAACGTACTCGTGGTGAGAAGGGCCGAATGGTTGAACAGGATCCCAAGAGCCAGGCGGGCCGCCGGTCACTAAGCGTGCCGGAGTGGGTGACGACGATGCTCGCGGAGCACCTGACGAGTCGAGGACTGACGGGGGGTGATCCTGACACTCTGATCTTCGTGTCCCCTGATGGCCAACCCCTGCACTACTCGAATTGGCGTCGTCGTGTATGGCTGCCAGCGCGCGCCGCGCTTGGGCTGGATCGGCTGACGTTTCACGATCTGAAGCACACTGCGGCGACCGCACTGGTTGAAGAGGGTGTGGATGTCAAGACCGCTCAGGTTCGGCTTGGCCACGCCAGTCCGCAAACAACGCTCAGGATCTATGCGCAAGTAACGCGCCAAGCTGATCGAGCGGCTGCGGATCGAGTAGGCGAGCGGCTCCGGCCTAGTTTGGAAGCTTCGGACCCATCCTACGCCCGAGGTGAGGGTCCTTCCGGCCGGCGCGGTGCATAGTCACAGCTCCCTGTGTGTCGGTACGCGCCCGGACAGGTGACACCGCACCGGAACGTGCTGCCCGCCGTACAGTCCAGGAGCAGATGCTGACGGCGGGGGACGGGTAGGCGGCTCAGCTCGGGCGGTCATGACGGCTCCAGGGTACGCCCAAGGCCTGGCAGGATGGCCCGATGGGAACCTTCATCACCCGGCTGGACGAAGGCGGAGGCAGCGAGCGCCTCGCGGTCAAGGATCTCATGGACATGGTAGGAGTACCCACGACGGCCGGCTGCAAGGCATTGGCCGACATCGCCCGTCCGGCCCCGACCGACGCCTCCTGCCTCTTGGGAGCGCGCCAGGCCGGGGTCCGCATCGTCGGACGCACCAACCTGCACGAGCTCGCTCTTGGAGTCACTGGGGTAAACCCGTGGTTCGGCACGCCCATAAACCCCTTGGATCCGCGCCTGGTGCCGGGAGGTTCTTCGAGCGGCTCGGCCGTCGCTGTGGCCACCGGCGAAGCCGATATCGCCTATGGCAGCGACACTGGGGGATCGGTCCGCATTCCTTCGGCGTGCTGCGGCACCGCCGGCCTCAAGACGACTTGGGGCCGCATCCCCCTGGGTGGCGTCTGGCCTTTGTCGACCAGCCTCGACACGGTGGGCCCCATGGCGACGTCGATGTCGGGGCTGCTGCGGGGCATGCAGCTGCTGGAGCCCGGCTTCGCCGCCGCAGCGGGCAGGGAGTGGCGTGTGGGACGATGGTCGGTGGAGGCTGATCCTCTGATCGAGGCTGCCATCGACCGGGCGTTGAGCGCGGTGGAGTGGGAGGTCGAGCCGGTGCAGCTCGCCGGCTGGGACGCCGCGACCACCGCTGCCGGCACGATCCTCGTGAGCGAGGCCTGGAACGCCGACCGACATCTGGTCGAGTCGGCGCCGTCCGGCATAGGCGAGGATGTCAAGGCTCGGCTGGGTCTGGGCCGTCGGATCGATGACAGCGCGCTAGACATGGGCCGCCAGACCCAGGCCGGTTGGAAGGCCGAGTTGGCGTTAGCGCTGCGACGAGTCGATCTCATCGCCACCCCGACCCTCACGATCTTCCCTCCGGAGCTGGACCGGGGGGAGGACCTGCTGATGGCCCGCTGCACCCTTCCAGTGAACCTCTCCGGCCTGCCCGCGTTGGTGCTTCCGGTGCCGACCAGCGGTCCGCTCCCGGCGAGCATTCAGCTGATCGGCCGCAACGAGGAGGAGCTCCTGGCTGCGGGGGTCGAGCTGGAGCAGGCGATCGCCAGCCTGTGAGCTCGAGCGCCATCCCAGACACGACGTCGGATCCACCGCTTCGACCTGTCCCCATGTCCCGACTACACACGGGCCAGCTCCACGAGGGCCCGGCGTCGACCGGCCCGCCGCCGAGCGCGTCGAACTCCTCCGCTCGACGGAGGTGGTCGACTCGACCCTTGTGGCACGCCAGCGGCACGCCGAGATGCACCGGCGTTCGGGCAACCCCGTCGGAGATGCCTTGACCTGGGAGGACGGGTCTCATCGGCATCTCAGCAAGGGCGCCAGGCAGCACCCCTGACGCGGCAGATTGGGGGCCCTGACTGACCCTGGGCGAGAGGAGCTGACGCCAGCGCACCATGCACCACAACTGCACCACAAGCATGGGTTGGGAGGGGTCAGGAACGGCCAGCAAAGGTCAGGCTGAAAGGGCCCGTGACCTGGTACTTCTTGCCTTGGGGCAGGTCGCTGCCGCTACCTGACCAGAACTGATAATGCTGAGGTCGGTGGTTCGATTCCACCTAGCCCCACTGGAAAAGTCCTGATCAGAGGGGTGCCGGCTCCGACGCGCCGAGGGATGGCTGCGTATCGTCCCGCGTTGGTCCCGCGAGCGACTAGGTGTTGCTCTCCTGCGTGAGCTCGCCAGCATCGTCAGAACCGCCAGCATCGTCAGAACCGAGTGCAGGCTCTTGCAGCACCCCTGCGACCTCATTCAGCGCCAGCTCCAAGTCTTGGAAGGTGGCGTGCTGTGTCCGAGCCGCCACCGGGTGTGTCTCGAGCTGTGCAATCTCTGCTCTGCCCAGCCCGCGCGTTGCGCCAACCCGCTCCGCTGCAAGACGAGCAGTGGTGATTACCGGGGGGCGCCTTGAGAATTCAGGAAGGGCAAGCCCATCTCATCGCGCAGCCGAGCCAGCACGATCTCCCGGGCGTCTTCATCGAGCCGGACTTCGTCATTTGCGTAAACACGGACGGCCCACAGTTCTTGATGCCGCCTTGCGATGATCGCAGCATCTTCATAGCGGTCGACGAGCTTCGATATCATGCCGCGGTCTTCGATTAGAACGTCAGCGAGCTTCAGCCGCATATTGGGCCCGGGGACCCATAGCACTACGCTCCATGATGGCTTAATGTCGGCCCATTTAGTAGCCGAGCGTTCGAGTTCCCGACGCTTACCGGCCGAGCCGAAGTGGGCATGTTTGTCGCCGGCTGATGGAAGAACCTCTCGCCCACCTGCGTGGGCAATCATTCTAAAGTGATCTCGGTTTCGAATCCGAGATGCTAGATCAGCGATTCCCTCTTGGCGCTCGGTCGCTGGAGGCTGAATTCGAAAGGTCCAAATGAGGTGTTCGAGAACTCCTTCGTCGCCGAACGACAGGAACATGCTCTCCATGCGGGACGCAACCTCAGCGTCTAATGCTTTGAGTGTTTCACCTCCGGCTAGGGACGCTACATGCGCCCTGAGCTTCTCGTCGTGCCAGCGATCCCCGAAATCGGCCACGGCAGGCACTGCGTGCAGGGCAGCTTCGAGCCACCACTCATCACGGAGCATTTCAAGAAGCTTGCCCAGCATGGCGTCGTAGGCCAACTTCGTCTTGTGGTACAAAGCACGCTCGGTCGCCTCGTACCGGTAGCGCAGGTATTTGATGAGTTCGGTGACGATGTCGATCCGAAACTCACCTCGTCTGTTGACCGAGAGAACCAGTCTTTCGGCATATTCACTTTGGATATCTCTCGGTGCGACAAAAAAGCTGTCCATGAAACGGTCACCGAGTGCGATCGGCAATCCGGTGAAGTAGTGATCACGGGAGAGATAGTCGAGAAGGTCGGCGCATATCGTGTTGTTGACGACGTCGCCAATGAAGGGGTACAGGCTCGTCACCTGACAGTCCTTCACCTTGTCCAACACGATGGCGCGGAGCTCGGCGAACAGCGATGCGTTGCGGCCCTCGATCGGCAGTTCAGACTTGGCTGTCTCGACCGCGGCGCGTACCTCTTCCGGCAGGGTCAACCATAGAGCCTGGAACCGGTCCACGTTCTTGTGATGGGAGACGAGCACTTCGAGATCATCCTCGATTGTGTGTCCGAACGGGACATGAGTGAGATCGTGTATCAGGGCAGTGAGCCGAGCCAAGACCGTCGCCTCGCGCAACCTCAGCTCAAAGTCTCCGTCGTTGCGCCAGTCATCGAGGAGGCTCGGCTGCGGGTCTGGCCCGTCGAGTGCTCGTACGACTCGATCGAGAATCTTCTGTGCTGCCTGCAGAGTGCCAAGCGAGTGGGTAAACCGGGAGTGCTCTGCGCCCGGAAAGACCTTCAAAGTCATGCCGAGCTGCTTCACGTGGCGCAGACGCTGGAAGGCCGGCGAGTCGACGATCAGGCGTTCGAGTTCGTTGATTCGGATCTCGCCATGGATGGGATCCGTGATCGTCTTCGACATGCGAAGGAGGTGATCAGGTAGGCCCCATGGCGTTGATTCGCTGTTCATCGGCTCCCCGCTCGCTCCGAGGCCTGACCTAGGAGGTCGAGGATACCAGGAGCGCCCGAAGTGTGGCCCAGGCCATGAGCGGATACGCCAGTCTGACTATGCCGCCGATCCTGCTGCGTTCCGAACGATGTACGGAGGCACGTCAAGCCGGTGTGCGAGCGCCCGAACGACGGAATCGCCGTCATTGACCGCACCTCGAGCTTCGGCTTGGCCGACGAGGAAGAGGGCAGCGAACTCGTCGCAGCGTGCTTCGATCACCGACGTCGAGCGAGCAGCGAAGCTTGTGGCATCCACCAGACCAAGGACCGTATGCGCAAGTTCATGCGCCAAACGGAACGACACTCGGAACTGCCGAGGGACGCGTAAGCGCTCTATCTCTTCCGGCTCGCCTGGTGATGCTTCGTCATCGCATACGAAGCGGTGCCGACCGGCGCCCAGGGGCAGAACACAGGCCTCGAGCCCACCCGCGGCAGCTCGCAGCCTCTTGATCTGAACCTCATGGCCAGCGGCACGAAGTAGTTCGTCGGTTCGGACTTCACCTGTCGCCCCGTAGCGCTCACGTTCTCTGTCAGCGAGAGCCCAGAGTGGAAGGCTCGACTGACGTATACGCATACATACGTACTATGTATCGACCGATGCGCATAGTGGGGGATGGGTGCATAAGCTGGGTCTACGCGTCTGAGTAGGGACTGCGCCTGGTTCGGATGCGCGGCGGGCAGGGTCTTGAGGGCCAGGTGACTCCGCCGGCGTGGAGTAGGACTCGGAGCCGGTAGTGGTCGAAGCTGCGGAAGCCTTGTCCGCAGCGTTTGACTCGTTTGACGCACAGGTTGAGCGCTTCGGTGGGGCCGTTGGAGGCG
>Ga0209810_1004235_pt1 | contig 14026 bp, 14 predicted proteins | sample Coa_R1_7_FD_187159 | JGI IMG/M metagenome (GOLD analysis project Ga0209810, IMG submission 187159) | Surface soil microbial communities from Centralia Pennsylvania, which are recovering from an underground coalmine fire - Coalmine... | ecosystem: Environmental > Terrestrial > Soil > Unclassified...
ACGGTCCTGCGCACCGTCCTCGACTTTCGAGTCTTCGCCCGCATGTTGCAGGCGCTCGCCTCGGACGTCGTCATCGTCTCGAGCGACGGCGAGCGCCGGCGGCTGGCGCGCACGGCGGGGTTTCGCACCCGCCGCGGCCTGCGCGGGCTGCTGCACCTGCTTCCCCCCGATCAGGCCGAGCGCTTCCGCTTCAAGTGGTACCGCTTCTGGCGGTGTATCCCCCTCTGGAGCCTGGTCAGCCTGTTCCTGCCGCTCGTCGTCGTGCTGCTCGTGACGGGGGCGGTCCTCGTGTTCGTGCCGGAGCTGCGCGTCACGCTGTCGCCGGCCACCGACGTCGACTCGGCATTGCTCGAGCTGCGCGTCGACCCGGGCGCCAACCAGCCCGATCCGGTGAACCGCCGCCTGCCGGCCAAGACGTTCGACGAGGCGTTCGAGGTCGAGGCCAGCGTGCCGGCCAGCGGCACCGGCCGACGACCGAGCCAGCCTGCGCACGGCAGCGTTACCTTCGTCAACAGCCGCGACCAGTTGCTAATCGTGCCCCAGGGGCACGTGCTGGTTAGCACGAGCGGCGCCCGCTTCACCACGGACGCCGAGGTCCGGCTGCCGCCGAACACGCTGGTCGGGGTGAAGGTCGGCGTGACGGCCGTCGAGGCGGGGCCCGCGGGAAACGTGCCGGCGATGGCGATCACACGGCCGCTCGAGCCGGGCCCGCCCGGCCTCGGCCTGTTCAACGAGCGGCCCACCGAGGGCGGCGCCGAAGAGGTCTTCCCGGAGGTCGCCGAGCAGGACCTGATCGCGCTTCGCCAGACGCTCGTCCAGGCCGCCGACGATGAGGGCTGGAACCACATCGCGGCGCTGGCCGGCGACCAGTGGGGCGTTGTGCCGGACAGCTACCGAGTGCAGGTCGAGCGCGAGAGTTTCTCGCACGGCCTGCGGGCGCCGACGGCGGAGGTCACTGGACGCCTGGCGGCGCGGGCGACGGCGCTGGCCTACGACAACGCCGCCTTCAACCGTCTCGTGGCGGCGGCCTGGGCGGCGAGCCTGCCGGCGGGCTTCCGGCCGCTCGGGAGCCCCCCCGAGCAGACTGTGCCCGAGTATCTGGGCCAGGACGGCGGCGTCGCGCTCTACCGCGTCGGCGTCCGCGGCCGGATCGTGCGCGAGCTGGACCCATCGGCCCTGGCGGCGCGGCTGCGCGGGGCCACGCTGGCGGAAGCGGAAGCGGCGCTCTCGTCGCGGGACGGTTCGAGCGTCCCAGCCCACGTCGAGATCTGGCCGAGCTGGGCGCCGCGGGCGTTCCGCCTCCAGGTGATGCAGGTGCGCGCGGAGTAAGCTCGTGCCTTCCGGGCGCAGTCTCTGTCTCGACGTCGGCGAGCGCCGCGTGGGTGTGGCCGTCAGCGATCCCGAAGGGCGGCTGGCGAGCCCTCTCACCGTGATCATGCGTCAGTCGGCCGAGCGGGACTTCCAGCAGGTCGCGGCGCTGGCGCGGCGAGAAGGCGCGAGCCGCGTCGTGGTCGGGCTGCCGCGGACCCTGGCCGGCGAAATCGGGCCGCAGGCGCGCCGGATCCAGCGCTGGGCCGAGCGCCTGGCACCCTACCTCGACGTTCCGATCGTCTACGCCGACGAGCGCTACTCCACGGCGGAGGCCAGGCGCCGCCTGGCCGGCTTGGGCGTGGCCGATGCGGGCGGCCGGGGGGCGGCGCGGCCTCCCCGGACCGACCGCCGCCGCGCCGCGTCGGCGCTGGATGCCGCGGCGGCCGCGGTGATCCTGCAAGATTACCTCGACGGTGAGTCATGAAGCGGCTGGTCGCGATCCTGCTCGGCCTCGGCGTCTGCGGGCTGGCCGCGGTCGCGGTCTACCTGGCGCTGGGGCACGCCCTGGACCTGGCTCGCGCCAACCTGACGGGGCTGGATGGGCCGGTCAGCAGCGACGCGACGCCGGTCGTGTTCGAGGTGCGGTCCGGCGAGAGCGCGGCGGAGATCGGCTCGGCGCTCGAGCACGACGGCCTCATCCGCTCGGCGCGCGTGTTTCGTCTCTTGGTCGAGCGCGACGGGCTGGGCGGCCGCCTCGCCGCGGGTGAGTACGAGCTGAGCCCGGCCATGTCGACGCCCGAGGTCATCGCTGTGCTGGCCAGTGGCCGCGTGCGCCACGGCCCGCGGCTGACCGTGCCCGAGGGCTGGCGGGCGGAAGAGATCGCCTGGAAGCTGGATACGCTGCTGCCGGGGCGAGGCCAGGAGTTCCTCGCGGCGGTGTACGACGAGTCGCTGGCGCAGCAGCTCGGCCATGGGCCGGCGGCGAGCCTGGAGGGCTACCTGTTCCCGGACACCTACGAGCTGTCTCGCGACCAGGACGTCCGCGCGCTGGTGCGGAAGATGGTCAAGGAGTTCGATCATCATTTCGACGCCGCGCAGCGCGATGCGGCGGCGGCGCTGGGCCTGACGGTGCCCGAGGCGGTCACACTGGCGTCGATCGTCGAGCGCGAGGCAGTGCGGCCGGAGGAGCGGCCAATGATCGCCGCCGTGTACCTGAATCGCCTCGACGCCGGCATGCGCTTGCAGGCCGACCCAACGGTCCAGTACGCGATCGCCAAGGCCGGCGTGCCGGCGCCGGGTGCGGCGCTGTGGTCGTCGGAGCTCAGCGCGCAGGACCTCGACGTGCCCTCGCCGTACAACACCTACCGCCAGGCGGGCCTGCCACCGGGGCCGATCTGCAATCCGGGCCAGGCCTCGCTCCAGGCGGTCGTCCACCCGGCGGCCAGCGACGCGCTGTACTTCGTCGCCCGCGGCGACGGCAGCCACGTCTTCGCCCGCACCCTCGACGAACACCTGAACAACATCCGGCAGTACCAGTCCGGCGGCCCGAACTGACTGCGCTGACCTGCTATAATCCGGACCTGGTGCCCCCCTCACTACACACGCGACCGGACCGGGTGGGCGTGCCTGCCCGCGGGTCGGCTCCCGCCCCGGGACGAAGGTCGCGGAGGGCCAAAACGATGCAAGGAGGATTTTCCCTATGGCTGCTCCTGTCTCGATGAAGCTGCTGCTCGAGGCCGGCGTCCACTTCGGCCACCAGACGCGCCGCTGGGACCCGCGCATGCGCACCTTCATCTTCACCGAGCGCAACGGCATCCACATCATCGACCTGCAGCAGACGGTGCGGAAGCTCGACGAGGCGATGAGCTTCGTCCGCGACGTTGCTGCGAACGGCGGCACGGTGCTCTTCGTTGGCACCAAGAAGCAGGCCCAGGAGACGATCCAGGAAGAGGCGACGCGGGCCGGGATGCCGTACGTGAACCAGCGCTGGCTGGGCGGCATGCTGACGAACTACCAGACGATCCAGCAGCGGATTCGTCGCCTGGAAGAGCTCGAGCGACGGAAGGAGCAGGGCGACTTCGACGTGCTGCCGAAGAAGGAGGCGACGCGCCTCAACGACGAGCTAGGACGTCTGCAACGGCTGCTGGGCGGGATGCGGTCGCTGCACCGCCTGCCCGATGCCGTGTTCGTCGTCGATCCGCACCGCGAAAACATCGCGGTTGCCGAGGCCCACCGGCTGGAGATCCCGTTGGTGGCGATGGTCGACACGAATTGCAATCCAGACCTGATCGACTATCCTATTCCGGCGAACGACGATGCGATCCGGGCGATCCGCCTCATCGCCGGCAAGCTGGCCGATGCGATCGTCGAGGGCCGCCAGCAGCGCGAAGCCGCGATGGCCGAGGAGAGCGAGCAGGCCGCGGAGGACGAGGAGTTCGTCGGCACGGACGCGCAGATCGGCGAGATGACCTCGGGCTATGTCGCGGAGCCGGACGACGACGAGCCGGCGACGCTCGCCGCCCGGTAGCGGCGGCGGCCGCGTGCGCGGACGGTAGGGTGAGGAGGGATCGTTGGAAGTCACGGCGGAACAAGTCAAGGCGCTGCGGGAGCGGACCGGCGCGGGCATCATGGACTGCCGGCGCGCGCTGGTCGACGCCGAGGGCGATCTCGGGCGCGCCGAGAAGCTGCTCGCCGAGCGGGGGATCGAGCGCGCTGAGAAAAAGACGAGCCGCGAGGCGCGGCAAGGGCTGATCGAGGCCTACATCCACGCCGGCGGGCGGGTGGCGGCGCTGGTCGAGCTGAACTGCGAGACGGACTTCGTCGCGCGCAACCCGCAGTTCCGCGAGCTGGCGCACGAGATCGCAATGCAGGTCGCGGCGATGAATCCCAGTCGGGTGGCGGCAGAGCCGAGCGACGGCAACGAGGGCGCCGACGGCGAGGGCACGCCGCTGCTCGACCAGGCCTATATCCGCGACAGTAGCAAGACGATCCGCGACCTGATCAAGCAGAACATCGCCGCCTTTGGCGAGAACATCGTCATCCGTCGGTTCGCTCGCTTCGAGCTGGGGGGCGAGTAGATCATCCAGGATGACTGGATGGGTGTTGGCCGTGGCCAACACCCATCGGTCCAGCTCTGGCGGAGGACGAGCAGGCGGCGCGGTCGCCGAGCAGGGCGGAACCGGCGCGCGCCAGGCGACCCGGGAGGCGACGGTGGGCCAGTGTCGATACCGACGCGTCATGCTGAAGCTTAGCGGTGAAGCGATGCAAGGCGACACGTCGCTGGGAATCGACGCTCCGACCGTCGACTACATGGCCGAGCAGCTCGCGGGCCTGGTCCGCCTCGGCGTGCAGATCGGCATCGTCATTGGCGGCGGCAACTTCTGGCGCGGGGAGCTGGCCAGCCGCAGCGGGATGGACCGCGCCACCGCAGACTATATGGGCATGCTGGCGACCGTGCTCAACGCCCTCGCCCTGCAGGCCGCCCTGGAGCGCATCGGCATCCAGACCCGCGTCCAGACGGCGATCTCGATGGCGGAGGTGGCCGAGCCGTACATCCGGCGCCGGGCGATGCGCCACCTGGAAAAGGGACGGGTTGTCATCTTCGCCGCAGGCACGGGGAACCCCTACTTTACCACCGATACGGCGGCCGCGCTGCGCTCGCTGGAGATCGGCGCCGAAGTGCTGCTCATGGCGAAGAACCGGGTCGACGGCGTCTACGACCGCGACCCGCGGCGCTTCCCAGACGCCCGGCGCTTCGAGCGCCTCGATTACCGCGAGGCATTGCAACGCGGCCTCGAGGTGATGGACAGTACGGCGTTGGCCCTGTGCATGGACAACAACCTACCGATCGTCGTGTTCGATCTGCGCAATCCGGCCAATCTCGGCCGCATCGTGTGCGGGGCGGACGTCGGCACTTTGATCCATTGACGGTCCGCCAGCAGGAGGCGAGGTATGATCGACCAGGTGTACCAGACCGCCGAGCGCAAGATGCACCGTGCCGTCGAGGTGCTGCAGCACGACCTGGGCACGCTACGCACGGGGCGCGCCTCGCCGGCGCTTCTGGAGAAGGTGCAGGTGGAGGCCTACGGCACCCCGATGCCGCTCAACGGCCTGGCCACCATCAGCGTGCCCGAGCCGCGGCTCCTGGTGATCCAGCCCTGGGACAAGAAGATGCTGCCGGCGATCGAGAAGGCGATTCAGAAGTCGGACCTGGGCCTGACGCCGAGCAGCGACGGAACGGTCGTCCGGCTGAGCATCCCGCCCCTGAACGAGGAGCGCCGCCGCGACCTGGTCAAGATGGTCCACAAGCGGGTCGAGGAGGCGCGCGTCGCCGTGCGTAACTGCCGCCGCGACGCGGTGGAGGAGCTACGGAAGGCGGAGCGCGACCAGCACATTCCCGAGGATCAGGTCAAGCGCGCGCAGGACCGCCTGCAGAAGCTGACCGACGACACGATCAAGCAAGTCGACGAGGTGGGGCGCCGCAAAGAAGGCGAGGTCATGGAGATCTGATGCTGGCGGGCTCGGAATCCCAGCTTAGCAGCTTCCCCCGGCTGGAGGTCGTTCCTCACCACGTGGCCATCATCATGGACGGCAACGGCCGCTGGGCGCGGGAGCGCGGCCTGCCGCGGCTGGCCGGCCATCGCGCCGGGACGGAGAACATCCGCCGCATCATCGAGAGCTGCGCCGAGGTCGGGGTGCGCGTGCTGACGCTCTATGCCTTCTCGACGGAGAACTGGCAGCGCCCGCGCGAGGAGGTCAACGGGCTGTTCGAGATCCTCGGCGACGTGATCGATCGGGAGACGGCGGCTCTCCACGAGCAGGGCGTGCAGCTACGCCACCTCGGCCGCCTGGAAGGGCTGCCGGCCGCCCTGCGCGAGCGCGTGCTCTACGCCGTGGACCTGACCCGGCACAACCAGCGACTGACCGTGAACGTGGCCTTCAATTACGGCGGCCGTGCCGAGATCTTGCAGGCCGTCCAGCGGCTCCTGGCCGATGGTGTCGCGCCAGAAGCGCTGACCGAGGATCTCTTCGCCTCCTACCTGGACACGGCCGGCAGCCCGGATCCCGACCTGATCATTCGGACAGCCGGCGAGATGCGGCTGAGCAACTTCCTGCTCTGGCAGGCCGCCTACGCGGAGTACTACTCCACGCCGACGCAGTGGCCGGACTTCGGCAAAGCGGAGTTCTACCGCGCGCTGTGCGAGTACGGGCAGCGCCAGCGCCGCTTCGGACGGGTATAGGGCGCAAGGCGCAGGCCGTGCCGACAGGGCGCGGGCCGCGCCAGACCAGGTGAGAGGCGATGACCTGGAGGCGGCTCCTGCCCGCGCTCGTCCTTGGGCCTCTGCTGTTCTGGGTTGCCTCCCTCGATGCTTTCCCCTGGTACTTGCTGGCCGTGGTGCCGTGCGCGGCCTGGGGCAGCATCGAGCTGTACCACCTGCTGGTGGGCGCCGGCTACCGGCCGCTATGGGGGATCGGCATCCTGCTGGCGGTAGGCGTGGCCGCCGACGCCGTGCTCACACAGTGGCATCTGCTCCCGCACCTGCTGGGGGGGGCCTCGCTGCTTGGCCTGCTCTGGGTGACCTTCGACCGCGAGCACGGCTACACGCTCACCGACTGGGCGCTGACGCTGCCGCCCGCGCTGTACGTCGGACTGCTCCTGGGCTACTATCCGCTGCTGCGCCAGCGGCCGGATGGCGGGTTCTGGGTCCAGCTTGTCCTGGTCACTACCTGGGCCGCAGACACCGGTGCCTACCTGGTGGGGCGGCGCTGGGGCCGCACGCGGCTGGCACCCGCGCTCAGCCCGGGCAAGTCGCTGGAGGGTGCCGCGGCCGGGCTGGTGTGCGCGGTGCTGGCTGCGCTGGTGGCCGCGGCGCTGGCCGCGGCGCCCGGCCGGCCGGCCGCGCTGATGCTCGGCACCGGCGTGCTGTCGGCCAGCGCCGGCCTGGCGGGCGACCTGGCGGAGAGCTGGCTCAAGCGCCAGCTCGGGGTGAAGGACTCCAGCGGCTTGCTGCTCGGGCACGGCGGCCTGCTGGATCGGATGGATAGTCTTTTAGTGACGGGGATGGTAGCATACTATTACTACCTGGCTACACTGGGCGGGTGACGGATTGAGCAAGCGGATTGCCCTGCTGGGCAGCACCGGCTCCATTGGACGCCAGACGCTCGACACCATCGCCGCCCAGGCCGGTCGGTTCGAGGTCGTCGGGCTGGCCGCCGGCCAATGGTCCGCGGCCTTCGCCGAGCAGCTCGAGCGCTGGCGCCCCCCCTTCGCCGCCCTGGCCGGCGCGCCGCCGCCGGCCGCCGAGCTGGGTGCCACACGGCTGTTCAGCGGCGAACGCGCCTTGCTCGACTTGGTGCGCGAGGCCGCCGCCGAGCTGGTCGTCGTCGGGGTCCCCGGGCGGCTCGGCTTGTGTCCCACGCTGGAAGCGCTCGCGAGCGGGGCCACGGTCGCCCTCGCCAACAAGGAATCGCTGGTGATGGCCGGCCACCTCGTCATGGAGGCGGCGCGTGCCCACGGCGGCACCCTACTGCCGGTGGACAGCGAGCACAACGCGATCTGGCAGTGCCTGCGTGGCGAGGGGACTGCCGACGCACCGGCGGCCGAGGTCGCCTCGCTGCTGCTCACCGCCTCCGGCGGCGCCTTCCGGGACTACCCGCTGAGTGCCCTGGCCGCGGTGACGCCGGCCGAGGCGCTGCGCCACCCGACCTGGTCGATGGGCCCGAAGATCACGATTGACTCGGCGACGCTGATGAACAAGGGCCTAGAGGTCATGGAGGCCTCCTGGCTGTTCGGCATCCCGCTCGAGCGGGTGCGCGTCGTGATGCACCGCGAGAGCGTGGTCCACTCCCTGGTCGAGTTCGTCGACGGCTCGATGAAGGCGCTGCTAGCCGTGCCGGACATGCGGCTCCCGATCCAGTACGCCCTGAGCTATCCCGAGCGCTGGCCCTGTCCGGTCGAGCGCCTCGACCTGGCGCGGCTGGGCCAGCTCACGTTCGGTCCGGTCGACCACCAGCGCTTTCGCGCCATGTACGTCGCGTTGGAAGCCGCGCGGCGGGGTGGAAGCTACCCGAGCGCGCTGAGCGGCGCCGACGAGGAGGCCGTCCGCCTCTTCCTGGCCGGCGCCCTATCCTTCGATCGCATCCCGGACGTCGTGAGCGAGGTGCTCGAGCGCCATGCGGGCATCGCAGCGCCGTCGCTGGAGGCGGTGCTCGAGACCGATCGGTGGGCGCGCGCGACCTGTCGCGAGCTCGTGGCGCGCGTGGCCGCCTGAGGCGTCCGTCCGCGAGCACACCTGCCCGGCCACGCGGCCGCCAACGCGGGCGACCCAGTTTCAGGGCCACAAGGAACAGGAGATGGATCCCCTCACGCTTCTCTGGGACAATCGGCAGTACCTCGTCATCGTGCCGGTGCTGAGCCTGCTGATGCTCGTCCACGAGCTGGGCCACTACGTTACCGCTCGACTGTCCGGGATGACCGTCGAGGAGTTCGGGTTCGGGTTTCCGCCCCGCATCGTCGGCAAGGAGATCGCCGGCGTCATCTATTCGCTGAACTGGATACCGCTCGGCGCCTTCGTGCGAATCCTCGGCGAGGACGACCCGAGCCAGCCGGGCAGCTTTGCCAGCAAAGGACTACTGCCGCGCTTCATCGTCCTGGCCGCCGGCTCGGCGATGAACTTCCTGCTGGCCGTCCTGATGTTCGCCCTGGCCTTCATCATCGGTTGGCCGACGCCAACGTCGATGCGCGTGGAGATCGCGGCCGTCAGCGCCGGATCGCCGGCCGAGGCCGCCGGGCTGCAGCCGGGCGACCAGATCGTGGGTGTGGCCGACACCCCGACTCCGACGATGGAGGACGTTCAGCAGGCCACCCGCGGGCATGCCGGCCAGACGGTTGACTTCCAGATCCGGCGCGGGGGCGAGGACCTGAGCTTGCCGGTCACGCTGCGCAGTAGCTGGCCGAGCAACGCCGGGCCGCTCGGGGTCTCGCTGCGGGGGCAGGTGCTCGAAAGCCGACCGGTGTCCTATCCGCTGCCTCAGGCCGTCGTGAAGGGCTGGGAGCGGGCCTGGCAGCTCGTCACGCTGACGCTGTCGATTCCGATCCTGTTGATTCAGGGGGCTGTGTCGCCGGACGCGGTGCGACCGATCGGCATCGTTGGGATGACGCAGGCCGCGGGCCAGGCCGCGTCAGCCGTGGCCGAGACGGGCTGGTTCTTCCCGCTGCTGGCCCTGACTGCTGCCTTCAGCGCCGGCCTCGCCGTGGCGAACATGCTGCCGTTGCCGGGTCTGGACGGCGGACGCCTGCTGTTCCTGATCATTGAGGCCGTCCGCGGGCGGCGCATCGCGCCGGAGCGCGCGGAGCTCGTGCACGCGATCGGCATCGCGGTCCTGCTCGCGCTGATGGGCGTCCTCATTATCTCCGACATCGTCTCGCCAGCCCCGCCGATCGACTGGGGGATCCGGCGCTAGTACAGGCGCGTCCAAGCGGCCCGCGGCGGACGCGGCCGCGGGCCGCTCGTTGCCCGGCCAGAGCGACGAATGGTATAATCCGTTCAGTTAGGAAGGCGCGCCGGAAGTGGGTAACCCCCACTTTTTTGTTGCTGGCCTCGATCCGTTCCCGTCCTGGGGCGGAGCGCTTGGCCGCCTGGCCGCGGGTCCGTTCGGGAGGCGTCCAGCGATGAAGACGGAATTCATGACGGCCATCAACATGCTCTGCACCGAGAAGAGCGTGCCCAAAGAGGTGGTCATGGAGGCCCTCGAGCAGGCTCTCGTCTCGGCGTACCGGCGGAACGTGCCGACCTCGCCCCAGGTGGTCACGGCGGCGATCGATCCCGAGACGGGCGTGGTGAAGATCCTCGTCGAGCGCACGGTGGTCGAGGGACCGACCGACGACCCGAGCGAGATCAGCCTCGCCGAGGCGCGGCAGCTCGACCCGCGGGCGGAGGTCGGCAGCCCGCTGACCATCGACGTGACGCCGCCGGCGGACCAGCTCGGCCGCATCGCCGCCCAGACCGCGAAGCAGGTGATGCTGCAGAAGGTGCGCGAGGCCGAACGGCGGCGCGTGTTCGACCAGTTCAGCGAGCGCCAGGGCGAGATCGTGCACGGGCTGGTCCAGCGCATCGAGCAGGGCACGGCGATCGTCGAGATGGACAAGACCGAGGCGATCATGCCGCGCAGCGAGCAGATCCCTACCGAGCGCTACTATCCGGGGCAGCGGGTGCGGGTCGTCATCGTCGAGGTGCACGACTCGCACAAGGGCCCGCAGGTCCTGGTCTCACGCGCGCACCGGCTGATGCTCCGGCGGCTGTTCGAGCAAGAGGTACCGGAGATCTTCAACGGCACGGTAGAGATCAAGGCCATCGCCCGCGAGGCGGGCGCGCGGGCCAAAGTCGCGGTCACGGCGCGACAGGAGGGGATCGATCCGGTCGGCTCCTGCGTTGGCATGCGCGGCGTCCGGATCCAGAACATCGTGAACGAGCTCAGCGGCGAGAAGATCGACGTCGTCCAGTGGGACCCGGATCCGGCCGTGTTCGTGGCGAACGCGCTGAGCCCCGCCCAGGTCCTGAGCGTGAGCATCCTGGAAGACGAGAATACGGCGCGCGTGGTCGTCCCCGAGCGGCAGCTCTCGCTGGCGATCGGCAAGGAGGGGCAGAACGCTCGCCTGGCCGCCAAACTCACGGGATGGCGGATCGACATCCGCAGCGACGCGGTGCCGGTGCAGCCTGCGGCCGAGGACCAGGCGCGAGAGGAGCGGGTGGCGGCGAGCGCAGCGCCCAGCACGGGAGACTCGCCGGCGGGGCGGCCGGAGACGGACGTGCCGCACGCCCTGGCCGAGCAGGCGGGGCCGGGGCCGGAGGCTGGGTCCGAGCCGATCGCGCCGGGCGCGTCCGAGGCGGCGGCCGAGCCGGCGGGCAGCGTGCGCGCGGACGCTACTGGCTGAGCGCATGCGCCCTCGCCACGTGCCGCAGCGCACCTGTGTGGGCTGCCGCGCGGAGCAGGCCAAGCGTACGCTGATCCGCATCGTCCGCTCCCCGGATGGGCGGGTGGCGGTCGATCCGACGGGCCGAGCCGCCGGCCGCGGCGCGTACCTGTGCGACCGCGCGGAATGCTGGACCAATGCCCTGCGCCGCGGGGCGCTTGGTCACGCCTTACGAGCCACGCTGAGCGGCGAGGATCGGGCAGCCCTGGAGCGCTATCGTGACGAATCCCTGGCGGGAGCCGGCAGCAGCGCCGAGTAGTTAGCGACCTTGAGTCGCCTTTCGACCGGTCGACATCGCAGCCGCTCGGCGGCCGTCGTGGGTATAGCGGCGGCCGCCTGCCGTTTGTCGGCGAGGGCCGGGACCGTGCGCGCGCTCGACATTGGGCCAGGGGTTAGCGGCCCGCAATTGGAAATCGGACAGAGTTGAACACGGGGGTGCCAGATGGCTCGACCACCAAATCGCAATGCACAGCGCCGGCCGGGCCAGCGACCGGGGGGGCGCCGGCCGCCTCAGCGCGGTCGTGCTCCCTTCCGTTCAGGGTTCGGCGCGGGGGCTTCCGCGGCCGTTCTCGAGCGGCAGCCAGTCGAGCTGCCGTCGCGGATGACCGTGCAGGAGCTGGCCGAGCGCCTGGGCGTGAGCCCGCAGCAGGTCATCAGCGAGCTCGTCCGCCAGAATATCTTGCTCACGATCAATCAGAGCGTGGACTACGAGACCGCCGCGAGCGTAGCCAGCGAGCTGGGCTACGAGGTATTCGAGGCCGCGGCCCCCGAGTCGCGCGCGGCAGCGGCGGAGGCCGCACCGCCCGAGGACGAGGCCCACTTGCAGGCACGGCCGCCCGTGGTGACCGTAATGGGCCACGTCGATCACGGCAAGACCAGCCTCCTCGACGCGATCCGCAACACCAACGTCACCAGCGGTGAGGCGGGTGGGATCACCCAGCACATTGGCGCCTACCAGGTGGAGATCCACGATCGGCGGATCACCTTCCTCGACACGCCCGGCCACGAGGCGTTCACCGCGATGCGGGCACGCGGGGCTCAGGCCACGGACATCGTGATCCTCGTCGTGGCCGCGGACGACGGCGTGATGCCGCAGACGCGCGAGGCGATTGCTCACTGCAAGGCGGCCAACGTGCCGGTCGTGGTGGCGATCAACAAGATCGACCGGCCCAACGCCCAGCCCGATCGGGTTATCCAGCAACTTGCGGAGGCGGACCTGGTCGTAGAGAGCTACGGCGGAGACGTGCCGTCGGTGAACGTCTCAGCTCGGACCCGTGAGGGGATCGAGGAACTCCTCGACGTCGTGCTCTTGGTGGCCGACATCCTGGACCTGAAGGCCAACCCGGACCGGCCCGCCAGCGGACTGGTGGTCGAAGCCAAGCTCGACCGCGCGCGCGGGCCAGTGGCGACCGTGCTCGTTCAAAATGGCACGCTGTCCGTCGGCGACGTCCTCGTAGCGGGCAGCGTGACCGGCAAGGTCAAGGCGCTGTTCAACGATCGCGGGAAGCGGATCCGCACGGCGGGGCCGTCGGTGCCCGCCGAGGTCCTGGGTCTCGGCGGCGTCCCGGAGGCCGGCGACCGGGTCCAGGTTGTGGCCGACGAGAAGACGGCGCGGCAGCTCGCCGGCGACGGCGCGCGGGCTGGCGAGCGCGACCTCAGCGAGCCGCGACGCGACCTCTCGCTCCAGGCGCTCTCCAGCCAGATCCAGGCCGGCGAGGTCAAGGAGGTCACGCTAGTCGTCAAGACGGACGTGCAGGGCTCGCTCGAGCCGATCCTGAGCTCGCTGGCCCGTCTGGAAGACGAGACGGGGATCAAGATCAAGGTGCTCCACTCCGGCACCGGCGCTGTGACCGACTCAGACGTCATGCTGGCCGCCGCCTCCAAGGGGATCATCATCGGCTTCAACACGCGGGCGGAGCCCAGCGCGCGGCGGGCCGCCGATACTCAGGGCGTCGACCTGCGGCTGTACAACATCATTTACCAGCTCGTGGACGACGTGCGCCGGGCCCTCGCCGGTATGCTCGAGCCCGAGTACCGTGAGACGGTGCGCGGGCGGGCCGAGGTCCGGATGACGTTCAAGGCGGGCAAGTCGGGCCTGGCCGCTGGCTGTCTCGTCCTCGAGGGCTCTATCCAGCGTGGGTCGCTGGCGCGTATCCTGCGCGGCAAGGAGACGGTCTACGACGGGCGCATCGTCTCCCTGCGCCGCGTGAAGGAGGACGTCCGGGAGGTCAACGCCGGCCAGGAGTGCGGCATGGCCTTCGACGGTTACAACGACTTCGAGCCCGGCGACGTCGTCGAGGCCTACGACCGGGAGCTGGTCCGCTAGGCTGCGCCGCGCCCCCTGGTAGGTGAGTAATGATGACGCACCGCATCCAGCGCCTCAACGGAGCGATCCGCGAGGAGCTGGCCGACCTGCTCCGTCGCGAGATGCGCGACCCGCGCCTCAGTGCGCTAATCAGCATCACCGACGTCGAGACCGCAACCGACCTGGCGACGGCCAAGGTCTATTTCAGCGTGCTCGGCAGCGAGGAGGAAGCCGCCGCGGCGCTCCAGGCGCTGCGCCACGCCGCCGGCTACCTCCGCCGCGAGCTAGGCACTCGCCTCCGCCTGCGCCACGTGCCGACGCTCGATTTCCGGCTGGACCCGTCGCTGGCGCGCGGCGCACGCGTTCTCCAGCTTCTCAACGAGCTGCACCCGAAATAGCGACGGGCACGGACGCGGGTGGTGCCGCCGGGGCCGAGC
>Ga0209810_1004237_pt1 | contig 14025 bp, 6 predicted proteins | sample Coa_R1_7_FD_187159 | JGI IMG/M metagenome (GOLD analysis project Ga0209810, IMG submission 187159) | Surface soil microbial communities from Centralia Pennsylvania, which are recovering from an underground coalmine fire - Coalmine... | ecosystem: Environmental > Terrestrial > Soil > Unclassified ...
CGGGAATCAGCTGGTTCACAGTCTGGTTGCCCACATAGCTGACCTGGAAGACGGAACGCCACGGAAGCTGCTGCGTGACCGTGAAGTTGTAGTCATACGTGGTGGCGCGCTCATGGTCATGCAGGTTGGTTCCTGTCACCGTCGTGTTCGGCTGGAAGCCGCTCGGCGCGGTGAAGTTTGTCACGTCCTTCATATTGAAGGCCTGGCTCACGCTGACGGAAGTGATCTGCTGCGCCGTGCCCAGCGCTCCAGCGGCCGAGTTCGCCGAGTCCTGGAAGCGATACGCGCCCCATCCACCGCGAACTACGGTGCGTCCATCGCCATACACGTCATAGGCAATGCCGAAGCGTGGATTGACATAAAATACCGGAATTCCAGTCACGCCTGAGAGCGGGAGGCTCTTGTCAATGGCGTGCCAGTGCAGACCGGGAGTCTGTCGTGTTCCCACCTCAGCGGCGTAGGTCGTCGGGTCCCACACCGCCATGCCAATTCCATGCGTGTCTGTCCACGGCCCGAGGTGCTCGAACCGCACGCCTACCGTCAATGTGAAGCGCTTGGTCGCCTTCCATTCATCCTGTCCGTAGACCGCGATGGTCTTATAGTCCATCCTGTTTCCGGCTATCTTGTTCTGCTCGTAATAACCGTCCGGCGCGCCCATCAGGATATCGGAATCAGGATTAAAGCAAACGGGGTTTGGCTTGCTCGCATTGCACCCGCTCCAGCCGTTCTTCGCCCCAAGCGAACCGTACATATAGGCCCAGGGATAAAACTGATATTGCCCCTGCGTCAGTGCCGAGTTGATCTGGTTGTTCGTCTGCAGCTCATAGAAGAAGCCGAACTTTGTGCTGTGCTGTCCGATCAGCTTGCTCACATTGTCCTGGAAAAGGTAATCGGGTTTACGCGCAAAGACAGGCCCCTGATCAAAACCACCGGGCATCAGCAACTGTGGATAGCCGCCGTTCACCCAGTCCACCACAGACGGCATCACCTTCGCGCCCGTGTTGAAGACCGTTCCATACGGGAAGCCCAGTCCGGAGCGGCTGACCGCTGCCGGTTTTGTCAGTGCAAAAGGAGTGTTGTAGTACGTGAACGATCCGATGGCTTCGTTCGTCAGCGACGGGCTGAAGATGCGTGTATAGTTCACCGAAACAGCATGCGCAGAAGAGTTGGCCACAACATCGCCCGGGTACGGAACAGAGTTCGTCGGAATCCAGTACAGGTTCACCGGCATCTGATTGTCTTCCGCCTGCCGGTTGTAGCTGATGTAGAACTTGTTGTTGTCGTTCCAGTTGTAGTCAATGCGTCCATTGAATTGCCAGCCATTCTGGTTCTGGACAATCTGATTGACATAATTCGCCCCGCTGTTTGCTACTGTGGGCGTCGCATTGGAGTGAGGGAACAATTTGTAGATGGACAGGCCGCCTGGGTCCATCATGGAGGGCGTGATCTGTCCATTCAAAATGGGAGTGCCGTCCGGCATGTACGTTGGCACCGCACAATAGAGAGGCCCTGTGCCGTTCGTGCTGGGCGAGTAACCCGAGTTCCAGCTGCATATCTTGCTCAGCGATGCAGCCGAGAAGTCGCCGCCGCGCATGTCATCGGATGGCACAATGGTTGAGAGCAGCGGCCCCGGATAGACCTGATAAAGATATTCAAAACCCGCAAAGAATGTGAGCTTGTTGCCGCGGTTGAAGTCCGTTCCCGGAATCTTAATGGGTCCGCCGATGTTTCCACCCGGATAGTAATACTTGTCCTGTGGCTTGGCGGCGGCAGCGGCGGCGCTACTATTGCTCACGCTCTTGATCTGGCGGTCAATTGAGTTGAAGGTGTAATAGCGCGAATAGAGATAGGCCTCGCCATGGTAGCTGGAGCTGCCAGACTTGGTGACAGCATTGATGACCACCGGGCCCCGCGCGCTGTCCGCCCCGAAGTCTGCCGTCTGGACGTTGATTTCCTGCACCATGTCCATGTTCATGGTGGCCTCGGAGCCGCCCATTTCGCCCGGATCAATGATGTTGCCGCCATTCAGCGTTTCCTGGATGGCGCCGACCGGATTTCCATTGGAAGAGAAGTTATTCACAGCAGAGTTGGCGATACCGGAAAGGCTGGGGTCATATCCCGTATTGGCCAGATTGCCCGTCATCGCCATTCCGGGCAGCATCTTGATAAGCTCTGTCGCGCTCCGGCCTTCGGTGGAGAGCCGCTTCAGATCGTCTGCGCTGATGACAGAACCCAATTGACCCGAGTCCTGTATCAGTTCGCCTGTGGTCGCATCTACCTGCACCGTCACTTCCGGCGCGCCGATCTGCAACGCGATACTGGCCAGACTTTTGTTGTCGCCCGGGTGCAGTTCAAGGTTGGACATTTTCCAGCTTTGGAAGTTGCTGGCCTCCACCGTAAGCGTGTACGTGGCCGCGTTCAGCGCCTGGAAAGTAAAAGAGCCGGAGCCGTTGCTCACCGTCCTGCGCACGTCACGGTTCGCAATGTTTGTCAGTGTGATTTTTGCTCCGGGAATGACTGCGCCCGAGGCGTCCGTTACCGTTCCGGACAAACTGGCTGTTGCCTGTGCTGAAACTCTCAGAGAACCCGCCCAGAAGACCGCAAACAGCGCGATCAGCAAACATATCAGGTCCCGCTTATGCTCATGTTTTTTAACATGGCTTGTTTGAAATGTAGTGCTCATGCTTAGCCTCCATACCCCAAATCCAAGTACCGCTTCAGTGCTGCTGGTCAGTCCAGTAAACGTATTCCACGTTTTACTGCTGCTTAAGGTCACCGATGACTGCTTCGTTTTACTAAAGCGTTTTATGGGTCGTGAGCGAGATTCTGTCGGCGCGAGAATACGATTGTCAAGAAAAAAAATGAATCCTCCGCGCCAGCATTGGAAGCGTTAGACTTCCGACCCACATTCCGGGCCGGGGGCACAGAGGGCAAGGAGTTGCAACCGAAATGCACCCTTTTCCGCGCAGCCATCCGCAAAAGGCCCGATCAGGACCTTTCCATGCAAGTTACCTTTAGAATGAGGTGTTTAAGCATAAATGTATGCATCTGGGGGCCCTGACATACGTTTTCTCTCTGCGTTTTGGCTTGTGGCAATTCTCTTTCTGTCCGGTGTGAGCAGAGCAGAAGACCAGGGCGCCAGAGACCGCGCGTATTCCGTCGAAGTCATGCAGCGGATTGCCGCTCCAGTGCTCACCGCGATCAGCCAGAACAAGCTGAAGCAGACCATGCCCGTCGAAGGCCCTCCTGACCGCGCGTCTTATACCCATCTTGAGGCCCTTGGGCGGCTGCTCGCCGGGATGGCCCCCTGGCTGGAACTTGGCCCTGATAATACTTCCGAAGGAAAGCTGCGGGCGCGCGACATCCAGCTTGCAGTCCAGGCAATTTCGCACGCTGTGGACCCAAAATCGCCCGACTCTATGAATTTCGACAAAGGCCAGCAGCCGTTAGTAGACACGGCCTTTCTCGCCCTCGCCCTGCTGCGCGCTCCAAAACAGCTATGGGGAAATCTGGGCGCCGTGGACAAAGCCAATGTGGTCGCTGCTTTGAAGAAGACCCGCGCGATTCATCCCTTTGAAAGCAACTGGCTGCTCTTCAGCGCGACCATCGAAGCCACGCTGTGGAAGTTCACAGGCGAGTGCAACCAGACCGCCATCGAGTACGCCATCAACCGCCATATGGAGTGGTACAAAGGCGACGGAGTGTACGGCGACGGCGCGCATTTCCACTGGGACTACTACAACAGCTACGTCATCCACCCCATGCTTCTGGAAGTGCTGCGCATCTGCGCGGAAAAACAGCATCCGCTGGGTAAGCTCTATCCCCTGGAGCTGGAGCGGGCGCAGCGTTACGCAGTGATTCAGGAGCGCCTCATCGCTCCCGACGCGAGCTTTCCTGTGATGGGGCGTTCGAGCGCCTATCGCTTCGGAGCATTTCAGACGCTTTCTGACATCGCGCTGATGCGTCAGCTTCCTCCCTCGCTTGACCCCGGCGCAGTGCGCTCCGCCCTGACCGCCGTCATCCGCAGGATGATCGAGACCCCAGGCACATTTGACGCGCACGGCTGGCTCCGGATTGGGGCCGTAGGCCACCAGCCACACATCGGCGAGGGATATATCTCAACCGGAAGCCTGTATCTGTGCACAGCCGGATTGCTGCACCTGGGTCTGCCTCCAGATGACCCGTTCTGGACCGCCCCGGCGCGTCCGTGGACGCAAAAGCAAATATGGGCAGGCGAAGACGTGCCCGCCGACCATGCCATCGCGAATTAGGGCCTGCTACGGAGCAAATCATAGTCGAGGGACAAAGAGCCTGGCGACCGTCGAGTTTTACAGCTCCTGAAAGTGGCCGCGGCAGCCAGCATTCACCCCGAATCCACGCACACCAGTAAAATAGAAGACGATGAGCACGAACCTGGTAACAGCCTTAACAGTGATGCTGGAGAAGGCCGCGCGTGAGGCCGGCCTGACCGTTCTCTCTGCCGACGCCGGCACGGACTTCAATGGCCACCCTACCGCCATCTTCAAGCTGGCGCTCTCGCCCGACGCTGCCCCGGAGCGCACCCTTCAGCTTGAGCTGAGCGATGCCTTCGATTTCCAGAGGCCCGACCTTCTGCCCGAGATGACCTCGCACCTGCGCGAAGAGGCAAAGCGTCTGCGGAATCCGCGGCCCAACACTTACGTTACGCTGGCCGGACTGCCTATCCGCTTCAGCGGTTTCGGATGGCCCTTCCACCGCTCGACCTCCGGCGCAGACACCTACATCGTCCACGGCGTGGTGCACCTGGAAGACGGCACCAACTCGCCGCTCCACGCAAAGGTCTCGGCCAGTATGACGGTCACCTTTGCTGAAATCGTGCCCGCGCCCGAGCAGCCCTATGCCGAGACGTTTATTTACAACGCTATCCGCAAGACCTTCGACCAGGGCCAGCTTGAACTGCTCAAGAGCGGCAACCGTCAGCCGGTTCCGGTCACTACGCGCTACTACAGCCGCTGGCAGAAGAAGTTCTTCTTCACGGATACGGACGACAACTCGCGCATGGAATTTCTGAAGCTCAAGACCTACTGGCTCTCCGGCGTGCTCGGCAACGGACAGCCCGTCTGGATCGCCGACCCGCGCGACGCGCAGTATCTGAACACCTCCGCAGAAGAATTGCAGCGCATGGCCACAGACCTGGCAAAGCAGGGCTGGCTCGCGCTCAAAGACGACTATGCTGCGGCGACTCCCGCGCTGACTGCGCTTACCGGGGAGTACCACGCAAAGCTCCAGACTGCGCTCGACATCACCAAACCAACATTTAACGAAGAGATGCGCCACGGCCACACCAACATGTAGGGGCCCAGTTGCCGTCCTGGGCGAAACGACCGAAGCGCCGTCATCCTGAGTGAAGCGCAGCGGAGTCGAAAGCCGGGCGCCCCGCATCCTGAAGGGATGTGGGCTGTTTACAAATACTTGTTTAAAGGAACAAAACCTTGCCTCTGAATTGTGGGATCGTTGGCCTGCCCAACGTAGGAAAAAGCACCATCTTTAACGCGCTGACCTCGGCCAAAGCGCAGGCGGCCAACTATCCTTTCTGCACCATTGATCCCAACGTCGGTGTCGTGACCGTTCCCGACCCGCGCCTGGACAAAATCGCCGCCATCTTTCAACCCAAACGCGTTGTGCCCACCACCATGGAGTTTGTGGACATCGCCGGACTCGTCGCCGGGGCCAGCAAGGGCGAGGGACTGGGCAACCAGTTCCTCGGCCACATCCGCTCGACCGATGCGGTGGCCCACGTCGTCCGCTGCTTCGATGATCCCAATGTGATTCACGTCGCCGGGAAAGTCAGCCCGCTCGATGACATGGACGTCATCAACACCGAACTGTTGCTCGCCGATCTTGAAACCATCGAGAAGCGTTACACAAAAGTAGAAAAGGCAGCCAAGTCATCCACCGATGCCAAAGTGAAGGCCGAGGCCTCCGCGCTGGCCAAACTGCGAGAGGCCGTGCAGGCCGGTAAACCGGCGCGCGTGGTCGAGCTGACCGAGGAAGAAAAACTCGCAGCGCGTGAACTCCAGCTCATCACGGCAAAACCTGTTCTCTACGTCGCCAATGTGGACGAGGCCGGCCTGCACTCCGGCAACGAATGGGTCGCGGCGGTCGAGAAGCGCGCAGCAGAAGAGGGCAGCCAGGTCGTCCGCATCTGCGGCGCTATGGAGGCCGAAATCGCACAGCTCGATCCGCCTGAGCGCGCTGAATTTTTGCAGGAAATGGGCCTCGAAGAGCCGGGACTCAACCGCCTCATCCGCTCGGCCTACAAGCTGCTGGATCTGATTACGTACTTCACCGCCGGACCGCAGGAAGCCCGCGCATGGACCATCCGCCGCGGTACCAAAGCGCCACAGGCTGCCGGAGTCATCCACTCTGATTTTGAGCGGGGATTCATCCGCGCCGAGGCCTACCACTGCGACGACCTCTTCGCGCTGGGCAGCGAGCAGGCCGTAAAGGAAAAGGGCCTCTACCGCTCCGAAGGCAAAGAATATGTTGTAAAGGACGGCGACATTCTCTTCTTCAAGTTCAATGTGTAACTCTGCAGGGGCTTTTGTATTGGTTTTGAAAGGGCATCGCTTTTCAGGTTGTCATCTTCTCCCGACCCCCAGCAACGCGGTTAGAAGGCCCTCATTTCAATGCTCTTTCCCGGTATGTTTTTTTGTATACAAATGTCTTTATTTTCGTATGCCAGGTATCTCTTTGATATACAAATATTTATGTTTTCGATAATAGCTTCTGTCCTGTAACTCCATTCTTTCTTATCCATTAAGAAATCGCCTCTTCCAAATAGCTTCATGGCATAAAGATTGCCTTCTTCGTTGCCACTGGAGATCTGCGTATGAAAAACAGATATGCAAAGGGTTCGCTGCTCTTTGCTGTTTTAAGCCTTGCTTTCCTGGTTCTGGGGTTTTCAGCAAAATCTTATGCTCAAACGGCCGTATCCGGAGCCATTTCCGGTGTCATTACTGATCCAACCGGCGCTGTTGTTCCCGGAGCAACCGTTACCGTTGTGGACACGAAAACCCAGGCGACACTCATTGTCACAAGCAATGAGTCTGGCCGCTACACCGTGCCTTTGCTCAAGCCTTCCACCTATAAGGTAAGCGCCAAACTCAACGGCCTTCAGTCTGAATCTTCCGTTGTACAGGTACTTCTGGGGGCCTCAACGAACGTAGACCTGAAGGTAACGCCCACCGGATCCAACCAGACCGTTGAGGTCTCGGCAACCACTTTGCCTCTGGTAGACACAGAAACACCCGCCCTGACCACCACCTTCAATGAACAGCAGATCCAGGAACTTCCTGCCCCGGGCGGAGACATCACGACCCTCGCGTTCACCGCTCCAGGCGTAGTAGTCAATGCCGGCGGCGCGTATGGAAACTTCAGTTCCAATGGACTGCCCGGTGTCTCCAACCTTTTTGTGCTGAATGGCTTTGATGATGAAGACCCATTCCTGAATCTGAACAACTCCGGTTCCAGCAATCTCACCCTCGGACAGGCGGAAATCGCCGAAGCCACCGTCGTGCAGAACGGATACACCGTCCAATACGGGCGCGCCGCCGGAGCAGTCATCAATTACACAACGCGCTCCGGCTCCAACCGCTTCCACGGCCTGGCAAACTACTATTACAACGGCGATGTGCTCAACGCCAACAACTGGTTCCTGAACAACGCCGGCGTACCGCGGACAAAGGCCGTCTCCAATGAATGGGCGGCCAACGTTGGCGGCCCCATCATCAAGGACAAAGTGTTCTTCTTTGTGGACTATGAAGGCCTGCACTATGTATTGCCGTTCTCAGGCGGCGCTGTGTTTCCTTCTCCGCAATTTCAGCAGTACGTTCTGGGCAACGTTCCGTCGCAGTCGCAAGGGCTTTATCAGCAGGCATTCAGCATTTATCAGGCCGCGCCATCCTATAAGAACGCGCAGCCTGTAACCACGGGCAGTGGCCCCCTTCAGGACAGCTCTGGATACCTGGGTTGCGGTCCGCACGTGGCAGGCGCAAACATCGCTGCGCCCGGCGGAGGCGTCTTTGGCCAGTCTGTTCCCTGCGAAATTGCTACGGCTACGGGCACAAACAACCTGAACAAGGAGTGGTTGCTGACGGGGCGTGTGGACTGGAACATTACTGACAAGCACAAGCTGTTTGGCCGTTATAAGATGGACCACGGTTCGCAGCCAACCTCTACAAACTTCGCCGCGCCTGTGTTCAACGTAGTCAGTAAACAGCCTGAATATGAAGGCCAGCTGAACGATACTTACGTATTTAGTCCTCACCTGACCAATCAGTTTGTGTTTGCCGCCAACTGGTATACAGCTTACTTCGGCCCTGACAGCCTCTCGGCAACCCTGGCCGCTTTCCCGACTAACTTCCAGATCGGCGATGGTGGCACCAATGCGTATGGCTCGATCAGCTCAATTGGCCTGCCACTCGGTTTCCCACAAGGACGAAATGTCACCCAGTACCAGTTTGCCGACGACCTTACCTGGATCAAGGCAAACCACACATTCGGCTTCGGCTATAACTTCAGGCGTGACGATGTTTCCGATTATGACGCCCAGGTCTATACAGATGGAGGCTTTTACGCTTTCGGCAGCCTGCTGGACTTCGCGAATGGTGTCCTGCCCGGCAATGGTATTTCCAGCTTCAATCAAGCCTTCACGATAACCCCCACCGCCCACCTTGCGCTATATAACGTAGGCATGTATGCACAGGATGCCTGGCAGGTCACTCCGAATCTGAAACTGAATCTCGGCGTTCGCGTGGACCGTACCGGCAACCCACTCTGCAATGAAAGCTGCTTTGTCCGCTATGTTCCCAGCTTCCCGCAGTCCGGAGTAAGTCCATCCTCTCCATACAACCTTGCCAACGGCGGGGCCATTGGCAACCACTATGATCACTTTTTCCAGAGTGTAGAAAAAGCTGTCATTCAGCCTCGGGCTGGATTCACCTGGGACGTATTTGGCAGTGGAAAGACTGTTCTGCGTGGCGGCATCGGCCTCTTTGCCGATCTGTATCCGTCCTACCTTACCGATGGCGGCATACAGAATTTCCCGAATTACTACTTCTCCTCAGTGCTCTCAGGAAATGTTGCTGGCAGCGGGACAAACAGCGGCACCGCCAATGCAGCAGCTGCATATCAGGCAGTGGCAACTGGCTTCGCGCAGGGACAAAGCCTCGCCCAGATCAGCAATACATTACAAAATGCAGGAGTGCCGTTCAGTTCGCCGAACTTCAACGTCATCACACCTTCGCGCTTTGTAAGTCCACGGTTCCTGGAATGGAACCTGCAACTCCAGAAACAGGTCTCGGAAACAAACGCCATCATCATTGGCTATTCCGGCAACTACGGACACGACCTGCTCTATTCCAACCCAAAAATTAATGAATCCCTGGCGATTTGGGACCAGGGCTCTGCATCGTATGTTCCAACTGCAAACTGTGCGGACGCCAACGGAAATGCTGTGCCTTGCTATCCCAATGGATTTGCAGATGTGCCATCGCTCTCGCCTGACCAGCGCTTTGCCCAGATGGGTTCATTGACGAACAGCGGTCTTTCCAACTACAACGGCGTTTCAGTGACCCTGAAGCATATTGACCACCATGGATTGTCAGGACAGATCACCTATACCTACAGCCATGCTCTGGACGATATTTCCAATGGTGGGACCGGGCTGCCTTTCAATGGGACTTCCATTGGCGCTGCGTTGGCTCCCGGACTTCCTTCGCAACTGAATTACGGAAACTCAGACTACGACGTGCGAAACAATCTTGTTCTGGATGGAATCTGGGACATGCCCTTTAAGTTCAATCATTTTTTAGTGAATGAAGTACTTGGCGGCTGGTCACTGGGGGCCAAGTCCTACTACCGTTCTGGCGAACCATTTTCAGTCACAAGCGGTTTTGGCGCGGACTTTGGTCCATCCACGGGCGGCGCATTTCTTGCTCAGTCCGTCGTGGCCCCGTCACAGTTAAAGCGCAGTTGCTCAACAAATCCGCAGAAACTCGTCACGAATGGTTGCCTGGATTATACCCAGTACGCCAGCGATCAATACACTGCTGAACTATATGGCTTGCCGGCCAACTATCCCATCCAGAACACCTTTGGAAATATCAAGCGAAATGCGTTTTATGGACCGCATTATGCCGATACGGACATTTCGGTCTATAAAAAAGTCGTGCACAAAGAGGCATTCACAGTACAGCTCGGCGCGAATAGCTTCAATGTCTTCAATCATCCGAACTTTGGCCAGCCTTCTGGCGGTTTCAGCCCGACAGGCTCCATGGGAAGAATCACAGGAACGATCAGCCCGCCAACCAGCCCCTATGGCTCCTTCCAGGGGTCGGCAGTCAGCGGCCGTGTCCTTCAGGTGCTGGGCAAAATCACTTTCTGATCTTGCCAGGAAGGCAAAACAAAGGCGGAGAGAACATCTCTCCGCCTTTCATTTTTTTGACCTCGAAAGAACTGTCGTTTCAGAGTGCTGGGCAGCGAACAGGCCGTAAAGGAAAAGGGCCTCTACCGCTCCGAAGGCAAAGAATATGTTGTAAAGGACGGCGACATTCTCTTCTTCAAGTTCAATGTGTAACTGTCTGGATAGCTTGCCGCTCGGCCTGTGCTTTCACGTGCTCCAGGACCCGCATGTGAATGCGGTGCACGATCGCGTCTGACCACTCCCGCCAATACATCTGCGGCCAGAAATAGTTCTGATACCACGTTGTCCCTTCCAGCAGCGTGTGGTCTTTGTCCAATGCAACCAACCGGAATTGCCCATGTAGAGAGCGCATATATCTGCGTTCCAGATGGGGAGGAGAAATCGGCCACGGACTGAGTTCACGCAGGGCAGGCGGCTCCGCAGCAACATCAAATGCCAGCAGACGGTCTTCGTCCCATACCGTGACAGGCTCAACAAAATCTCCGGTAGAGAAACGGCAGTAGCGCACCGCCCCCGCACCTGATCCAACAATCTGCCCTGAGGTCGGATATGCAATTCCCGCCACAAAAATCCAGTCCTTGACAGAAGCAACAGAAGGAGGCGCAAGCGGCGGAAAGGAGATGACGTTGTTCCACACCACGGATGCGGGCGCATGAATCGTAATGCTGGTGGTCACCGGCAGTACAGGCGGATCGAGCTTCGCCCTGTATTCGGAAAGCATCAGGAGCGGTAACGCGGCGATGCAGAGAGCAACAGGATGCGATTGCGCGTCATGGTGTCTTCGCAGAATGTCGCGGGCCGCCAGCCCTCCGGTTATGGAACAGGGAATAGCGAGCGGCAGCGCCATGATGAGACAAATCAGCCCTTCAAACCTGAACAGAATCAGGGCCAGCCCCAGGACCGCAATCGGAGCCATGCTGGCCCAGACCGTCTCTGAGGTGGAACACTTTGCTCTCAGATTTACCAGCCAGGAAGCAATAAACCCGGTAACAAACGGCACGCCCAGAAAAAGCCCGAAGCCATAATCCACAAAGCTCTGCGTCTCAAGGACCGCAAAGGTCAGTCCTACTCCCGCTGCCAGCAGAACGGCGGGCACGCCCACCTTGCATATCAGTCCCGGCGGACGTCCGGCGGTGTCACTCTCCACAGGCTTTCCCGGCGCAAGCGCAAGCCAGAGAAAAAGCGCGACATTCATAAACGGCAGAAACAGCAGAAATATCCACTCCGGCCTTTTGCCCGCGTCCCGGAGCCGCCTCAGTGTCAGTGCAATCCCAATCCAGAAGAAGGGGACAGCAATCGCCCATAAAGCGAGATACATCCGTATATGTGAGCTGTCGTGGTACAGAAGTGTCAGGACTGGCGAAGCAGAGATGTAGGCCCACATCTGCCATGTCTCCCCGAACGCCGCTGCAACCGATCTGTCCGTAAGATATTTGATGGCCGCGAGCGTTACGCCTGCCAGGAAATACTCAGTCCGCCCGGTCCGCCCCTGCCATGTGAACAGCCATTTCCACCAGCTCTGCTGCATCTTTACCTCCCTACAATTCCGGGACCAGCCCTGCTTCCCGTAGTAGCTTCATCACTCCGGCACGCGCCGGACGCATTACCGGCAGACGCGCTAATTTCAACATTCTGACCGCCAGGCCGACAGAACCATCCGCAAGCCTGCGCGTGCGCTGCTGTCCGGGCGATGAGTCATAAAGGAAATAGAGCAAAACACCCATATGCAAAGCCCAGAAAGCCGCCGGCAGAAGCAGACGGAGGTCTTTGGGCAGTGGTTCGGTCCCCAGCGCTTCATCAAACAACGCCATGCCGTCGGACCGTATGGCTGCGGTCCCTCTGCCGAGAAACGATAAAGGATGTTCCGGGTCCCCTGTATACCGAAAGAGCGCCCCCAGAAGCCTTCTGTCGTCTTTCAGAATGTCGAGCTTGCTCTGCATAAGCATGGAGAGCCTGTCGCGCAGTGTCTTTCTCTCGGCCAGAAACTTGCTGGCCAGAATGCGGTGCTCCCTCTGTACCCGCTCGTAGTACGCCATCACCAGCGCTTCTTTGCCGGGAAAATAGTGGTACGCAAGCCCGAGCGCCACACCAGCCTCCTGCGCCACCTCGCGCATGGTCGTCTGGTCAAAACCGTTCTTTCGGAACAGCCGCAAGGCAGTCTCAAGGATATGACCGGATGTCTCCTCGCCTTTGCTGGATTTTCCTTTGACCAGGCCCGGGAATGGAATATCAGGCCCGCTACGGTTTGGCTTCTTCTTGAACACGTTCAATAACGTGCCATAGTGTGCCCGGTACTGTCAAGAAAAATTTGAACAAGTTCAAAACTGTCAAGTTGATGTCCGGCGTATCCAGCAGAACTACATTGCTCAATGGCTTCCCTGCATTGGGACAGATCGGCAACGATTGCCCGGCGGGCAATGGTCACAGGACTAAGATTCGCCATTTGCGCAGATCAATCCCCATACCGTGAAGAAGCACAGGTTTGCCTGGAAGTGTGACAGCGGAGAAGACGGTGTTTCAGGCCATGGAGCATCTGAACGGAGCACGCAGGGCACGGCCAACGGGACCGAAAGGAAGGCAACACGAGCTGGTCAGAGAGAAATGGCACAAAGCGCATATGCCTGGACGTCCACGGCACTTTCACAGATTCTGTAGACTCCATTTGCATTGTGCAGTGTCGCCGACTCCGTGTTCGTCGCAGCGACTGTAGTTGCGTGGCATTGTCCAGAGTATCTGTGAAAATGCCACGGTCCCTGATACACTCATCAGTTTCCTGGAGGTTTTTCAAAGATTGACTGCTTCGCAGGATTTTCAACCTTATGTTCCGGCGACGGAGTCGCGGCCTGAGTTTACGGTCCGCGCGGTCTTACTGGGATGTATTTTTGCTCTGCTTTTTGGTGCGGTGACTGTGTATGTCGGGCTGCGGGCCGGACTTACGGTTGCGGCCTCGATTCCCATTGCCGTTCTATCCATCAGCGTGTTGCGCGCTCTGGGCAAGGCATCCATTTTAGAGAACAACATCGTTCAGACGACGGGAAATGCCGGCCAGTCCATTGCCGCCGGCGTGATCTTTACGCTGCCCGCGCTCATCTTTCTGGGGTTTGATCTCGAGTACATCCGCATCTTTATGCTGGCGCTGCTGGGCGGATGGCTCGGCGTGCTCTTCATGATTCCGCTGCGGCGGCAGTTGATTGTGGAGGAGCATGGGAATCTCACGTATCCGGAAGGCACGGCCTGCGCTGATGTGCTGATTGCGGGCGAACGCGGCGGATCGTTTGCCAGCCGCGTCTTCTTTGGACTGGGGCTGGGCGCGCTCTACACGCTTTTCCAGAATGAAAATCTGCTGGGTGCGTGGCCGGGAACTCCAAATTATGAACCGAAGTGGCTGCCGGGAGCGGCAGTGCGCGCCGAAGCGACACCGGAGTATCTGGGCGTGGGCTACATTATCGGGCCGCGCATTGCGGGCACGCTCTTTGCCGGAGGCATCATCAGCTGGCTGGTGATTATGCCGGCGATCCACTTTTTTGGTGCGCATTATCCGCAGGCGATTTATCCGGGAA
>Ga0209810_1004238_pt1 | contig 14024 bp, 11 predicted proteins | sample Coa_R1_7_FD_187159 | JGI IMG/M metagenome (GOLD analysis project Ga0209810, IMG submission 187159) | Surface soil microbial communities from Centralia Pennsylvania, which are recovering from an underground coalmine fire - Coalmine... | ecosystem: Environmental > Terrestrial > Soil > Unclassified...
GGCATTTGAGTAGCAATGGAACAGGAAATGTAAATAAGATTTCTTGTAGTACATATATAGAGAGCTTGCTATCGGCGAGCAGGAAAGCCCCCTGCCCATGTGATGTACCTCCTCATCTGAGGGGCAGGGGAGGTATCGGCCTACCCACGTTTCCCAAGGACACTCCTCAGTGGTCGCTACTCCGCGTCTAGCTCATCTGCTTCTAGTTCTCGTAGTGGATGGAAGGCTCCGGCCCGGATCGCCTCGTCCAGCGCAAAAGAGTATTTCCCCAGGTAGCTGATATGGTCGTGGACAAGCGGGGACAGGCGCTCGATATCCTCCGGGTTGCATTCCACACCACGCCCCCGCAGGGTTTCCAAGATACGATCGAGGTACAGCGTGTTCCAAACCACGATGAGGTTGACGACAAACCCCAGCGCGCCCAGTTGCTCCTCTTGGCCTTCACGATACCGCTGCCGGACTTCGCCTTTCTGTCCAAAGAAGGTGGCGCGGGCCAGGCTGTGGCGGGCTTCTCCCCGGTTGAGCTGGAGCAACATGCCCCGGCGATAGACCGGGTCATCAATGACCGAGAGCAGGTGGAAGGATTTGGCAATCCGGCCGACTTCTCCCACCGCCTGGCCCAACGGTGTCGGGCGTCCACCGCCCTGAAGCAAACGCACCACGTCGCTGGCGGGCACCGTGCCCATCTGAAGCGAGCCGGCCAGCCGCAGCAGATCTTCCCAGTGGTGGCGGATGCGCTCCCCATTGACCCGGTGCCGCGCGATCCCATTCAAGGGACCATAGTCCGCCGATGTGTCCGTGCGCCAGAAGCGTGCCTCACCCAGATCAGTCAGTCTCGGGCTGAAGCGGTAGCCCAAAAGAGCAAACAGGCCGAATACAATGTCGCTGTACCCGGCGCTATCCGCCATGATCTGCGTTGGGTGGAGGTGGGGATCCTGGTGCAAGAGTCCTTCCAGGATGAAGAGCGAATCGCGTAAGGTGCCTGGTACGACCGTGCCATTAAAGCCAAAGAAATGGTTGAGCATGTAGTTGATCAGGGTGATGCCACGCCCGCGTCCAAAATATTTGGGGTTGGGTCCGGCATTCAAGGTGCGAACCGGCACCACAAATCGCAGGCCGTCTACTGAAGCCACTTCGCCACCACCCCAGACCTGACTGAGCGGAATCTGCTGATGGAACTCCACCAGCCGGGCATTGGCCGCGCTGATCGTCTCCGGGCGCACGTAGTTCTGCTGCACCCACAAGAGCCGCTCGCGCTGCAAGGCCGGCACGCCTTCCTGGACTACGACGCCCAGCGGCAGATTGCAGGCTTGGGCGAGCAGCACCGCGCAGAGGCTGATGGGCAGATCGGCAATCCGCGAGCGGCTTTCGCTGACATGGGTGAATTCGCTGGCAAAGCCAGTGCGCGCCTCGATCTCCAGCAGCAGTTCAGGCAGCCCGATCTCGGGCAGTCGCTGCGTGACCTGGCGCTGCAAGCGCTTGAGCGAAGCTGGCTCCTCCAGCCGTTCCAGCGGGGTCAGCACGATCTGTTCCTCCAGCCGCCCGGTCTTCGCATCGGGCACCTGCTCGATGCGGACATCGGTGTTGGCGGGCAGATGCGCGGCGGTCCGCCGGTAGGCGGCATCCAGTTCCTGTGCCCAGGCGGCCAGATCAGGTTCCGGGGTGGGTGAGCGGCCCAGCGTCTGACAGACGGCGGGTTTGACCGCCTCCCAGGCGCTGCCCGACAGGAGCCGGGCGCGGGGATCGGCCCAGCGGCCACTGCCCGGGACAAAGAGGGTGCGTCGATGGAGCGCGTCCCGCAGTTGTTCGACGACACAGAGGGTGTAGGCTTTGCGGTCAATGCCCTGGCCTTTGGGGGCGACATAGCGCCGCCAGCGCGTGGGGACGCAGGCCAGCGGGGCCTCCTGCATGGAGGGGCGCTTTTGCCCTTCCAGCCCGCTGAGGAAGGCGAGCGCCTCCAGCACGGGACGAGCGGCTGGGGTGCCGGCAAAGGGCATGCTGCGGAGGACACTCGGCAGAAAGCGACGCACCGCTGTGTAGCGCGCCAGCAGTTCCTCTTCATAGTGGGTATCCGCCGGGCGCGCGAGCTCACGGACGCGGGTAATTGCCGCCTCCAGCGTAGGGCGCTTTTCGTTCAGGTGGGCGGCGATGCGTGCTTTGCTCCACTTGCGGCTGAGGAGGCGCGCGGTAACCTCTGCCAGTGTGAGGGCAGCCTCGTCTAAATCGCCCAGTGTGCGCAGCCGCTCTTGTTTACCCACCCGCTCGCTGCGCGCGAACAGGTCGGCCAGCAGCAGATCAAGGACATCGAGGGCGTCATCGTGCGCGCTCATCTCCAGGGAGCGCACCAGGGCCAGGAGCGTGGCAGCGCGCCGGAGCGGCGGCATGCGGCGGATGGCCTGCGCTTTCGCGGTGAGTGCGAAGTTGGCCAGCACCTTGAGCCGACTGGGAGGGATGCTCGACAAATCCAGGGTTCCCACGCCCAGCGCGCGGATCTCCTCCAGGCGCTCCAATGCCTGGAGGAGCGCCGGGGCCGAATAGCGCGTCGGCGCCCGGCGCAGCCGGTCCAGGTGCGTCTGGCGACTCTCCTCGGTGGCGAGCAGCAAGGTTTCGAGCGCAGCCTGATGGGTTGGCGAGAGGACGCGGGCGAGCTGCTGCCAGACGCGCTCGGCAACCCGGTCGCGGACCCGCGCGACGAGCCGTTCCAGCACGGTGATGCCAGGCAGGAGGACTCGGTGCGACTTCAACCAGACGACGGCGGCGTCAAAGAGGGCACCAGGACGCTCCGCGCTCAGCCAGGCGCGCGCAGAGAGGAAGCGCACCAACGGGAAGGTCGCGGTGGCCTCCGAGAAGTCGTGGTAGCCGTAGGTCGCCTGAATCTCGGCCACATGGAGCTGCCGCATCCTGGCCTGCTCGTAGCGCTCCACCCAGTCGCCTGGCTCAATCTGCAACTGACGCGCCAGATAGGTGACGGCAGTGGCCGGGACGGCGGCGAGATCCTCTGGAAACGTACCGAGGTAGCGGACACTGGTGAGTTGCACGGCCAGACCCAGGCGATTGTGGTCGCCCCGGCGCCCACCGAGCAGATCCCAATCGCGCGCGTCCAGATAAAACGACTGGGCCAGCTCGGCCTCGGTGAGCTCGCCCGTAAAGCGACCATAGCGCGCTTCTTGCTCGGCAGTCAGAAACTCCACAGGCATAGCGTGCGGCTCCTCAACGCGGGTATGACCTCATAGCAGGTGTCACTGGCAAACCTGATGCGGCACATCCATCGCACCCTCAGAACTCCACCTGCAAGCGTTCCATCGCCGCTTCCCGGTCCCGCGCCGTCGGCAGGCTGTAGCGCCGCGTGGTTTCTAGGCGCCGATGCCCAGCGATTTCGGCGACCAACACCAGATCGGTGCCCTGGCGTACTAATGCCGTCAGACAGGTATGACGCAACATATGGGACGAGAGCGTTACGTGGGCGGCTTCTCCGAGTTGGCGAATCACGAGATCAATGGCGCGCGTAGAGAGGCGGCGCCCCTGGCGACTCAGCCAGAAGGCGGGTTCAGTACTCTCAGAGAAGGTCCGCCTGCGCACCCGCAGCCAGGCCGAGAGCGCGTCCCGGGTCTGGGCATTGAGGGGCACCTCACGGTAGGTTTCACCCTTGCCTGAGCGCACAATCACCACGCCTTTGCGGGCCGAGAGGCGCACATCGTCCATCTCCAGATCGGCACATTCCTGTAACCGAAGGCCGGTGTAGAACAACAAGATCGCCAGGGCACGGTCCCTAGACGAAGGACAGCGTTCTACCGCACGCAGGAACTGCTTTTGCTCCTCTGGTTCCAGGGCTTTAGGCGCCTGCCGTGGCAGATCCTCGCGTGTGACGTTGGGACGCTCCAGCCCCAAAAACAGGTAGAAATGGTCCAGGGCGGAAAGGGTCAGATTGACCGAGGTGGGTTTGGCGTGGTGGGCCGTCTTCAACAGCGCCTTGTAGTCTCGCACGGCATAATCCCGCGCGTGCGGCTGGCAGAGCGGATCCCCATATTCAGCAGGGGTCGCTGCCAGATACGTGCAATACTGGCGCACCTGCCCCAGATAGGTGCGGCGGGTATGTTCAGACAGGGGCTGACGCGCTAACCAGTTTTGATAGGTAAAGAGCGCCTGGGCGGGTGTCACCTGAGTTGGTATGGTCACGAGTGGTACTCCCTATTATCAGCAGGAAAAATGGTCCGTTTTGGGGTGGGTACTTTCGAATTATCGGTAGTATAGCATCGACAATCCTGCGAATAAGTGCTATTATCCGCAGGAGCAATGGATCTCACTTCCGGCCCCATCCTGCGCAAACTGACACAAAACAAAATAAACTCGACTATATACCTTTCAGTAAAAAATTCTCGCATAAGCAAGCATAAGAGAGGCACTCGCACTCCAGAGGCGGCGGTTTCACTTTTCGAGATGCCCTCTTCCTTACACACTTTGACCATGTGGTCTTGTGAAAGACATTATGTCCGTCGCTCGTGTAGAGCCTGTTTTATCTTCGGTAGCACCTACCATGTAATGAATGGGGCTAGGACGGATTCTATGAGGACCAAAAAGCGGGACACTTTCCCCTTGCCTGGCGGCTACTGGTCAAAAGGCTGGCAGAGCAGAAAGAAGCGCCTCTCCCGGCTACGCCATGTACCGAAGAGAACGCAGGAAATGGCGGCCTTCCGGGAATGGGAACATATCCAGCGCTGTATCTTCGCCTTTGCCCTCACTCCCTCATTTTGGGAGGCACGCTCTTGGCGGTGTGCCGTCGAAGAGTGCATCGCTCAAGCGACACAGGAGCATGCACACATTCGATGGGAGCCACTTGCACCCAATCAGGAGCAGTCTGACCGGCTCATCGAAATCCGCTCTTTGCAGACCTGCTACGGGACGTTAGAACTTGCCCAGGGCTATTTGGTATCCCGCCTCTTGCCTGGCATCCCTCAAGACTTCGCGGACCTGTGCGCTTTCCTCATTGCCCTGCTAGAGTACCGTGCGCTTGTCTATCCTCAACTGTGCCAACTCCCACTTCCCTCCTTCCCCGTAAAGTCCCTGACACAGCGCGAGCAAGAGGTGCTGCGAGGCTTGGCTCGCGGGGCAAGCGAGGCCGAAATTGCCAGGGAACTCGGCATTGCTCTCACGACCGTTCGTACCCATCGCCACCGACTTTTCCAACAACTTGAAGTACATAGCCCAACTGAAGCAGTATTGCGGGCCTTTGCCTTGAGGCTACTCAACTGGCTGGATTTTCCTTGTTCTCCATAGTTGCTCTCTTGCTGTAATGACCAACCGCTTGGGCCTCTAACAGCTCTTCTCTATAGAGCTGAGAAGAACATTTGACCTACTCTCTGGAGATGAAGGGCTGCTCTCAAAATTCATCTCTGGAAACGAAGACAAGTTGCTCTCTCTCTGGTACCCTTGTTGAAAGGTGGATGAGAGTTTGCTCCCTAGATCAGCTTGCCTCCAACCCGACCTTCCCGTACTTGTGAGGAGTAAAGCATTGGATAGCTAGGCCACTGCAAGAAGAGATGCCAACATATTGTCTGGTAACGCGGATTAAAGCCAACAGGTTTTCCACGTTCCTCAAAGTGATCGTTGCTTTTCTTCGCATGCGACGACGAGCCATGAGCGTTCCTGGACTCTTGGAAACGACACTCCTGGTGAGGCCACAGCGAACCATACTGCTCATCTCTCTCTGGGAAGATGAGAAAGCAATGGCCGATTTTGGTACTGCCTGTCCTGACCATGCGCTGGGCGTTCGGATGCTGTACCACGATAAGGCCGAGGTGTGGTCAGGACTTTTTGAGTTTGTTGGTGCCAGCACCGGCAGCAAACCTTGGACAAAGGAGCTTGCAAAGTCAGCTTCCTCCGCTGGAAGGAGTCCACAATGATCTACCTCACCTTTATCTCTCGCGCTCTTCTGGCCCTCGTATTCATTGCTTCCGCCGCCGGGAAAAGCCGCCATCCTGGTGTACTGCAAGAGACCATCCGAAAGATCGGCTTCCCCTCCAGGCTGGCTCGGATAGCCGGGCCTTTGGTGATCAGTTATGAGGCCATCGAAGCCGCCCTCTTTGCTTTGGGTATTTTCCCTCAGCTCGCTTCGGTGGGGGTTGTGGCGCTCCTGCTTGTCTTTATCGCTATCTCCTTTCGCGCGTTCAGATCGCAACAAGTCATTCCCTGCAACTGCTTTGGGGCCTCGGAAACACCGCTTGGTATGCAAACACTGGCACGCGCTGTTCTGCTCCTGCTTCCGGCCAGCATCTATGCTGTGAGTACCTGGCGCTCCACATCAGCGTGGTGGCCGACGACCTTTGAAGTTGCTCTGCCTCTGCTTGGTCTTGTAATTGGGGCTATGCTGCTCGCAAGATGGCTCCTGGCGGTTGAGGCTGTCGCCACGTATGTGGTTGAACGCCGTCAAGCAGAAGATCAGTCAAAGTAGGAGGAAGAGAACCAGTGAGTGCGCTTTTCTGGGTGAGCTTTGGTGCCCTCTGGTTGATTGTCGCCGTTCAAGGATTTGCCTTTCTCGAAGTGCTGCGCCAGGTGGGTGAGATGCGCAGACAGCTTGGGTCACGACAAGGGGTGATGATCGTCCCCGACGCCGTGAAAACTGGCGCGCCACTCCCGGAACTCTCAGGGCAAGCAGCGAGCGATCTCTGCCCCGCGAAATGGGATGAATACCTGGGGCCGGGGTTAAACTTGCTCGTTCTCCTAACCGCACATTGCATCACCTGCCGTCATGTTGCTGAGGAACTGAAGGGTCTGGCTGCTGATGTGAAGGGTGAGACCACGCTGATGGTCATCCTTGATACCCGCGACGGTCAACTTGATGAAGCCCAAACGTTCATCCGTGAGACCGGGCTTGATCCCCGGATGGTCGTTATTGATGAGGGCGGACGGACGGCCAAACAGTTAGGTGTTGGATGGAACCCTGCCGTTGTCACCGTCCATAGACGAGAGCTGGGCGAGGCGGCGATTATCAACGATGCGACGCAACTCCATGCGCTCATTCACGGAAAGGAGCTAGCCCATGCGATGGCTCGATAGGCTTGAAGACCACCTTGCGAAACCAGGCTCGTTACCCAGGCGATCCTTCTTCGGCTGGATAGCCAAAAGCGCTGTGGCGATTGCTGCCACTGGCGCTGGGATAGCCGGCTTTGCGAAGACAGCCTTCGCTTCAAATTACTACTGCTGTACTTTGATATATCCAAACAATTTCTGTACCACCTACGATGCTACATCTTGCAGTAACAGTACTGGTTGCAGTATTAATGATGCTTACACCTGGTTGTGCAGTTACGGAGATTGCACCTGGCTCTGTGGAGAGTGCTATGATAGTCAAACAAGCTGTCATTGTTCTTACGCATACCAGTTGTGTTCCCCAGGCTGCCCCTGCGAGCCAGGGAGGGCGTCTGTCGATGCCTTGAGTAAATTCGTGCCGTTGCGCGCTCCCGGCGAGCGCTGTCACTAATTGCTAAGTGATCAGGCGTGAGAAAGAAAGAAAACGATGAACCAGATGATAGTATTCCTCTGGAACACCTTCTACTCGTGGTGTGCTACATGGGAGGTGAGCATATCATGGCAAGAGAACAGAACTGGGGACTACTGCTGGTGAGCATCAAGATGGTAGTTGCTGCGCTGCTGGTTGCACTGTTGGTGAGCGGTTGCGCCAGCCGCTCTAGCAGCCAGGCGCATGCGCCTGGCTCCCTAACGACGACGCCCAGGCTGACCTCGGCCAGCGCTACCCCATCGTCTGCGGAGACGCCCTCCCCAACTATGCCCATTGGCCCGTTGGGCGCGACAGGCTGCATGCCACCCTCGCCCATACAGCCCGCTGTGGTAGCCGGACCAGAGATTGAGGGCACGTCAGCCAACGCCTCACTCTGGGTCTTGCTTTTTCAACCCCTCACCACTGGGCAAGACATCAAGATGGCCTGGCGCATGACCGGCAGTGGCAGCCTACATCTGGTCGCCATCGGCTCCCAAGGGCAACAGGTCCGGCCAGATTGGGGGCCAGAGGCGCATCTTAGCTCCAACTGGAATCGCCCCGGCGATGAATGGGGTGCCGGGTTCACCTTTTCAGTGGCAGGCTGTTGGGACATGCACGCCACCCGTGATGATACCTCCGGTGATGTGTGGTTGGAGATTCCTGGCTGATGGAATCTGCGAGGTGGCGATTATCAACGATGCGACGCAACTCAAAGCGCTTATTTACGGAAAGGAGCTAGCACATACGATGGCTTGGTAAGCTCGAAGATCACCTTGCAAAACCAGGCGTACTGCCAAGACGCTCCTTTATCGGCTGGATAGCGAAAAGTGCTGTAGCGATTGCTGCTGCTGGCGCCGGGATAGCAGGCTTTGCGAACACGGCTTTTGCTGGAAACTATTACTGCTGCAATTTGGTTTATCCAAACAATTTCTGTACAACCTACGACGGTCAATCTTGTAGTAATAGCAGTATCGGTTGCAGTATGACTGATGCTTATACCTGGTTGTGCAGTTACGGGAATTGCACTTGGCTCTGCGGTGAGTGCTATGATAGCAGCTACAACTGCCACTGTTCCTACGCATATCAGTTGTGCTCTCCGGGCTGCCCTTGCGCCCCAGGAAGAGTATCTGTTGATGCCTTGAGTAAATTCGTGCCGTAGCGCGCTCCCGGCGAACACTGTCACTAACCTGATAAGCGAGCAGGTTACAGGGAGGGAGAGAAAAGATGAACAGTGCCATTGTGCTTTCAACCGCTGCTATGGCATGGCTCGCCGGATTGGCTCAGATTGGCAGTCTCTGAGGGGCATCAGTGATCGGAATGATCACGCCCCTCGTGAAGGCGGCAAACAAACCTGGCAGATGGCTCGACCTTATTGGCTTGTATGCCGCAGGAGCAGTAGCCAGTTCAGCAGCGCTGGGAACGTTTCTAGGCTTGCTTGGGACGTGGCTCGTGCCAGGCCAATGGAACTCTCTTGCTCTCGCCATTGTAGGAGGGATTGGTATGCTCCTGGCGCTTTGCGATCTCGGCGTAGGGGGCACAAAGACTCCTACCCTGCGACGACAAACCTGCCCGGTCTGGTGGCGAACCCTGGGACAGGCTCGCGCAATGTTCTTGTGGGGGATGGATTTAGGGTTGGGCTTCTCAACGATCCGTATCGCTTCTCTGTATTGGATGGTCGTTCTGGTCGTTTTCGCGCTGGCTTCGCCACTCACCGGGGCGGTCATCCTGAGCGGATATGGGCTAGCACTGGCCCTCAATCTCTGCATCGGTGTCCTGAGCTTCAGGGCTGCAAGTGGCAAGACCTCTGCTTCTATCCGCGCCTTGCAGCTTTTCCCACTCATCAAGGCAACCCTTGCCGTAATACTCTTGCTCTGGAGTGCCCTGCTGCTCGTTGTTTTGCTCCATGGGAGGTGAGCTTATCATGTGTAAAAGTAGGCTCACGTTCATTCTTCCACTCTCCCTGCTGTTTCTGGTTGGTTGTGGGCAGAACACATCGCCTGCCCCAGCACCACCCCGTGTGACCATCACCGAGTTTGCCTTGCCCATGCCCAACAGCGGCCCCTACGGGATGGTGCTGGGGCCAGATGGCGCCCTCTGGTTCACCGAGCAAGGAACGTTTCAAGGCAATCCACCGCAACCCATGCCCGCCGGCAGGATCGGACGCATCACCCCCACTGGATCGATTACCGAGTTTACCCTGCCAAAGCCTAGCAGCCAGCCACACAGCATTGTCGCTGGCCCCGATGACAACCTGTGGTTTACGGAGAATGGTGAGAATCAGATTGGGCGTATCACTCCAACTGGCACGATCACCGAGTTCCCGACCCGCATCCCTAACAGTTATCCCGATGGCATCACGGGTGGTCCCGATGGCAACCTCTGGTTTACCGGGTTAGCGTATAGCGTCGGACGCATTACCCCGACGGGCATCGTGACCAGCTTTCCGATCCCATCAAGCGACCCCGGCAATATTACCGCTGGGCCGGATGGCAACCTCTGGTTTACCGAAGGGGCGGCGAACAAGATCGGGCGTATGGCTCCCAGTGGGCCAGTGACAGGCCAGTTCACCATCCCCACCCCAGAAGGCAATCCTTTTACTATCACCACTGGGCCAGATGGTGCCCTCTGGTTCACTGAAACGTCGGGCAACAAGATCGGACGCATCACCCCCAATGGCACCATCACCGAGTTTGCCATCCCGACGCCAGCATGCCAACCTGGTGGCATCACGGCTGGGCCGGATGGTGCCCTCTGGTTCACTGAAACGTCGGGCAACAAGATCGGACGCATCACCCCCGATGGGATCATCACTGAATATCCTCTTCCCACTCCCAACAGCGCCCCTGGGCAGATTACCGTCGGGCCGAATGGCATGCTCTGGTTTACCGAAACACTGGGCAACAAGATTGGGCGCATCACCCTTGACAAGTAAGGGGATGGCTTCTGGCCTAGCTGTCAGACAGGGGGCACAAGTTTGGGCTCCATCTTCGCCTTGTTGCAATCTCTCTGCCGCTGCTCCAATACCGCTTCCTTCTCTTAAGAGACAGATGTACTACAGGAAATCTTATTTACCTTTCCTGTTCCATTACTACTCAAATGCCGAGAATGTTGGTAAGTATCATATAACCTTGGGAAAAGACGCGGACGAGCAAGCTGCCATTGCACGCGATATTACTCTTGGGAGTGAGAGTGTACGCCCGCTCCTCCTCGATTACCGCTTAGTCTCTGAGCAGGAGTGGAATGCGGCGCGTGCAGGGTTGGAGGAAGAGTTACTGGCGCACGGGGTGACGTTGGATTTTTACGCTGCTTGGGGCCAGCGCTCAATTGCTGGATAACCTATTTGTCTTTTTGGTTTGACAGCAGGGCTGTGAGGAAAGGGGGTGAACATATGGATGCTAGAAGCCACTTCATGGGGAATGAGCCACCCCGCTCATGTGCCTCAGACAGTGCAAGCCGCGATAGCCTCAGGCTCTCACGGCCTGCTTATTCGCAGCCTCCTCTGCACTAAAGTTGAGTTGGCTGTAAAACGCACTGTAGCATACCGTGCCTCAAAATGCCAGCTTTTTGGCCTTGTACGGCCAGCCATCTGTGTGCAGGAGTGCATGCAGAGGTCGGTCGCTTTGTTTTTGGGAGAAGTTAGCTGGGGGTTCACTCACGGAGGATATGTATGCCGCTGCTCTCGTCGTCCACATTCGCCTCGGTCATCTGTGATGACCTGCGCCATCAGCTCGTCATCCAAGGGCGCCGACTCTCCCTGCGCCCACAGATTTATTTCCTCGCCCGCGCGCTGATTCTTCAGGCAAAGGCGTGGGAATCGGGCCAGGCCGATGGTCGCCTCGTCAGCCACAAAGCGTTGTGCCGGGAGACTGGTGCCACATCTATGCACGCGCTCCACGCACTCGCCAGCGAGGCGGGCGCAGAACTGCGCCATTGCCTACTCATCATCAATAAGTATGGGCAGGGATACTACGCACTCCTGCTACCATAGCCAGTCTCAGAAATATCTGAGAGTATCGGGCGCTTCTGATAAACTCACAATCGTGCGGCGAGTCGCATGTTAGACTGCCAGTAGCAGGTTTGCTGCTGCACACGTCGGCGAAAGGAGGAAGGAGGTTGGCATGATCGACTAGCCGTCCCTCCGCCGCAGGGGCCGGGGTCTCCTCGGCCCCTTTGCATGCCCGCGCCAGAAAGGAGAGTCCTTGGTGAAACCAAAAGCGATCATCCTATGCGGTGGCCCGGCTTCGGCACCCGCGCGCAAACACCATGTCGACTTCTGGAAGTTCCTGATCGGCGAAACGATCTCCAACTTCGGCAGTTCGTTCACTCTGTTTGCCCTGCCGCTCCTGATCTATCAACTGACCGGCTCGGCCATCAATCTGGCGCTCTCGACGGCGGCCAACTTTCTCCCGTATCTGGCGTTTGGCCTGCTCATCGGCGCGCTGGGCGACCGGGTGAATCGCAAGCGCATGATGATCCTGGCCGACTTCGGCAACGCAGCGGTGATCGGCTCTATCCCGCTGCTGGCGGCGCTGGGGTTCATGGCTGATCGCGTCTTCTTTGTCGCCTGGATGTATATCGTCGGCTTTCTGAGTTCCACCTTGGGCATCTTTTTTCGCTCCGGCCAGTTTGCTGCCATTCCCAGCCTGGTCAAGCAAGATGCTCTGGTCACGGCCAATGGGCGCATTCAGGCCAGCTTCCAGGCGGCACAGGTCGCCGGGCCGCTGCTGGCAGGCGTGCTGTTGTTGGTGATGCCCCTGCCCATGCTGATGCTGGTTGACGCGCTCTCGTTCCTGGTCTCAGCCCTGACGCTCTCGCTGATGACGACCAGCTTCAACCAGGGTGAAAAGCGCATCAAGACCAGCATCCGCCAGGATGTCCTGGAGGGGTTGCGCTATGTCTGGCACCATCCGGTGCTGCGCGCCATTTCCCTGCTGACGCCGCTGGTGAACTTGGTCGGTAGCACGCTGCTGACGCAAATCGCGCTCTTCGCTACCGTGCGGTATCACGCAACACCAAGCCAAGTGGGACTCTTCTACTCAGCGGCGAGTTTGGGCATGGTGCTGCTCGCGCTCGTGGCAGGACCGCTGCGCAAACGCTGGCCCTTCAGCACGGTCGCGCTCGTGGCGCTGTTCGCGTATGGGGGACTGATCGTAGGGTTGGCGCTCACACCTTGGTATCTGCTGGCGGTCTTGCTCTGGGCACTCGGCCAGGGGGCGACCATGCTCTTTAATGTGAATACGCAGAGCTTGCGCCAGGCGCTGGTTCCCAACGAACTGCTGGGCCGCGTGCTGAGTGTCTCACAGGTGCTGGCCTATGCTTCCATTCCGCTGGGCGCATTGGGAGGGGGGATCATGTTGGAGCAGGTTGGCGTTGCGCAGGTGGGAGTGGTCTATGCCGTGATCGGGATACTCATCTGCTTCGTGGCATTCGTCTTTTCCCGTACCGCACTCGGCAACGCCGAGCGGTATCTGTCCACATCAGCAGCACAGGGCGCACCGCGTCAGCATGCGCCAGACTGGCAACCGGCATTCCGAGCGTTGGTCGCTGGAATGCGAACGACCGTGCCGTTTGCGCTTGGGATGATCGCGCCGCTGGTGATCTACGGGACGACGGCCCTCCAAGCAGGGCTATCTCCGCTCGCTGCACAGGCCATGATGCTGCTCGTCTTTTCTGGTGCCGTGTTGCCTGCGGTGCAGGCGATCCAGGCGGGGACACCGCTGCTGTTGGTCGGGCTGCTGATCGTCGTATTGAATCTGCGTCATCTGCTCTACAGCGCCAGACTCGCTCCCAAACTGCGCCGCCTCCCATTGACCCGGCGCTTGGTGGCGAGCTACCTCCTGACGGATGAGTCCTTTGGCGCCGAAGAGCGGCGTGCCCTTATGGGGATATATGACTGGCAGTGGTGGTGGTTTTTGGTGGGGGCAGGACTGACCATGTGGCTGACGGCGCAGGGGGCCACCGCACTGGGCGTTGTGCTGGGCACGCAGATACCCATCTGGGACGGGATGAGCTTTTTGCCGACACTGGCATTCATCGGTTTGGCAGTTCTCAGCCTCAAGGGGCGGGCCTCGGTGGTCGTGGCGCTCTCCGCTGGCGGAGCGGCCCTGTACCTTTCACCCATGCCGTTGGGCCTGGGGCTGCTTGTCACAGTGGGCATTGGGGTCGCCACTGGCGTGATCGCCGAACATCTGCATAGGCAGCCAAAGCTGGCCTGGGTGAAGGAGGGCAAACAATGATCTGGCTCATGATCGTCGGGGCAGGGCTTGCCACCTTTGGCACGCGGGCGTTCTTCATCCTGCTGCCAGCATCGTGGCAGCTTCCGCCCAAGGTGCAGAATCTGTTGGGCTATGTGCCGGTTGCCGTGTTCGCAGCATTGGCCGCGCCTGGACTGCGCACCGAGGGCACCGCTCCGACGCTCGCCAGCAGCAAAATCCTGGCGGGGGTGGTCAGCGCCTATGTGGCCTGGCACACCAAACGGCTAGAGGTGGCACTGCTGGTAGGTATGGCGGTGTATGGGTTGGATGTCTGG
>Ga0209810_1004239_pt1 | contig 14023 bp, 9 predicted proteins | sample Coa_R1_7_FD_187159 | JGI IMG/M metagenome (GOLD analysis project Ga0209810, IMG submission 187159) | Surface soil microbial communities from Centralia Pennsylvania, which are recovering from an underground coalmine fire - Coalmine... | ecosystem: Environmental > Terrestrial > Soil > Unclassified ...
CCAGGCTGGTACGGATCTCCCGCAACTCGCGCTCTGCTTCTTCCGGCGAGACGACGCGTGTGAGCACCGCGAGCGCGTCCGCCTCGTCGCGCTTCGCGGCCAGCCAGCGCGGGCTTTCGGGGATGAACAGGAGCCCAAGCCAGAAGGCGACGGATGGAACGGCGGCAACGGCGAACATCCACCGCCAGTTGCCGCGACCCGCGAACGAAAGCTGCCAGTTCACATAATAGGCGGCGAGAATGCCGGTCACGATGGCGAGCTGATTTACGGAGACGAGGCGGCCGCGGCGGTGCGGCGGCGCGATCTCGGCGATGTACATGGGCGCCAGCACGGAGCCGAGTCCGATAGCGATGCCGGCGGCGAAACGGGCCATGGCCAGCCCGATCAGCTCCCGTGGCAGCGCAGAGGCGACGGAGGCGGCGGCGAAGAGGACAGCGGCGGAGATGAGCGCGCGCCGGCGTCCGAGGCGATCGGTGACGATTCCAGCCAGACCGGCGCCGAAGATGCATCCCACCAGCAGCGCGCCGGCGACGAGTTCGACCTGAAAATCGGTGAGCCGGAACTCGTCGCGCAGGAATGGCAAAGCGCCGTTGATAACCGCGGTATCGAAGCCGAACAGCAGGCCCGCCAGCGCCGCGACAGCCGAGATGAGGTACACGTAAGCGCGGCGCGCGCGGACGACCGTCGGCGTCATGTATTGGACAGTATCAGAAAGGCGGGTCGAGAGCCCGACGCAGGCCGAGTGGGGTGCCCCCCATAAGCGCGGCGCGGTCAGGGAGAAACGCGGTAGACGAGCAGTTCGGGCGGCTGCTTCTTCCCCGGGTTCGCAACAGCGATAGACAGCCGAGCCACCACGTGCAAGCTAAAGGCTCGCACCACAATCGGCATTTCAGGAGAATGTACAAAGTCCAGAGGCGGGCTGAGGAGCCCGCCAGGCCGAGGGCCTGCCCCCAAAAACCTGTCGCCGCACGCGGCGCAGGTCCACACTGATCGTGTTATTCTGGCCGACGCGCGAATCAGCGGCTCACACCACCGCGCGTGGAAGGAGACGTTATCATGCCGGAACTGCAAAGCGAGCAGGATGCGCTGCAGCAGGCGCAGCTGCTGTTCAAGATCCAGAAAGGCAAGCTGCCGGCGAACGCCCTCGAGGATTACGCGAGAATTGCCTGGTTTTTCACGAGGGCCGATGCGAATATGTTCGAGGCCGCGCTGGAGGACATCTCTCAGGACCTGTGGGCGGCGTACTGCCGGTTTTTCAACCGCTACAACGGCGTCATGCGCAATATGTTTACTCACTCTATCCGCGAGGTGGCGGAGGGTTACGGATGGCAGTATGACACCCGGGAGAATGTCGTCCTCACCGGCGGTATCAGCGGAGCGCAGTATGAAAAGTGGACGCGCGCGGGCGTGCTGTTCAAGGATCAGATGGACCTCAAGCACGGCGAGCACAGCCACACCTTCCAGTGGCTGGCGGTATGCGCGCGGCGGTTGCAGATCAACCTGAACCTGCATCCCACCGTGTTGTACAAGCAGATCTTCGACGTCATGAATCAGAACAAGAAGACGGTGATCGTCCCCGACTTCAAAACGGATACCAAGAAGCAGGGCGCAAGCGCAAACTACACGTGCTGGTCCTGGGTGGCGGACTGCTTTCCGAAGTCCCTCGCCACCGGCCAGGAGATACCCGCCGAGCCATCGCTGTTTTCAGAGCGCTATCGCACGCCGCAGATCGTGATGAAGTACCTGCTCAATCCGGCCAATGCGGATGGCAACTTTATCAAGACGTATCTTCAATATCGATACAAGCGGCGGAGATGGGTGTCCGACGAGGGCGGTTACGATAACGTCTCCGGCGGCGGGACAGCCAAATCAGCCGGGGAATTGAAGCACCTGAAAGTGCGCGACTGGAAGCAGGTGGAGGCGTCGGCGTTCAGCCGCGACTTCGACACGAAGAGCTTTTACGATCGTAAAGAGTTCAGGAACCAGGGTCATGACACGTGGCCGGTCAAGAAGTACGTGCAGGTGACGCTGCACGGCCAGCAGGGGTATTTGACCGATCCGCAGTTCCTGTATCAATAGCGCAGTCGCCGCCTGGCAGGCGCTGCCCGATAATAAGAGTTCCCGATGTCGGAAGCGCCGTCCACGCCGCTGATGCGGCAATATCACGCCATCAAACAGCAGGTTCCGCAGGCGCTGCTGATGTTCCGCCTGGGCGACTTCTACGAGCTGTTCTACGACGACGCCGTGACGGCCGCGCGCGAGCTGGAGATCACGCTGACGTCCCGCAACAAGGAAAAGGGCCAGGCGATCCCCATGTGCGGCGTGCCCTATCATTCCGCCGAGGGCTACATCGCGCGCCTTATCCAGCGCGGATATCGCGTAGCCATCTGCGACCAGATGGAGCAGCCCGGTCCGGGAAAGAAACTGGTGCGGCGCGAGCTGACGCGGGTAGTCACGCCGGGCACCACCACGCAGTCGGCGCTGCTGCGCTCGCACGAGAACAGTTATCTGGCGGCCGTTTTCCGCAACGGAGCGCGCGCCGGCGTGGCGCACGTCGATGTCTCGACCGGCGAGTTCCGCGCCACGGAGATCGACGACGGCGAGGTAAACGCGCTGCTGGAGAATCTCAGTGTGCGCGAGGTGCTCGCGCCCGAGGCGCTGAACGGCCTCCCTGGTTTTCGCACCACGCTCGATGACTGGGTGTTCAGTTTCGACTACGCCGAACGCACTTTGCGCGACCACTTCCGGCTGCTGACGCTCGATGGCTGCGGGTTGGATAAGAGGCCGCTGGCCATCAGCGCCGCGGGCGCGATCGTGCACTATCTGCGCGATACCCAGAAATCCGCGCTCGATCATCTGGATCTTCCCGCCTGGTACGACCGCGGGGACGCCATGGTGCTGGACGCCTCCACCGTGCGTAACCTCGAACTGCTGGAGCCGCTGTTCGCCGGCGAGAGCTACGAGGCCACGCTGATCCACGTTCTGGACGAGACCTGCACCGGCATGGGCGGCCGCCTGCTGCGGCAGCGGGTGCTGCGGCCTTCGGTGCGGCGCGATGAAATCGAGCAGCGGCTCGATGCGGTTGAGGAGATCCTGGCCGCTACCATCGCGCGAGCGGAGATCCGCAAAGTGCTGGGCGCCATTCTCGACCTGGAGCGCCTCACGGCGAAGCTTACTCTGGGCACCGCCGGACCTCGGGAGATGCTGGCGCTGGGCCGGTCTCTGGCGGTGTTTCCTTCGCTGAAACGATTCACAGCCGAGCTGAAATCGCAGCGTCTGCGAAGTATTCATAACGAGCTCGATGACATTCCCGAGCTGCGCGATCGAATTCTCAGCGCGATCGCCGAGGAGCCGCCGGCGAATCTCAACGACGGCGGTACGATTCGCGGCGGTTTCAACACGGAATTGGACGAACTGCGCGATCTGAGCCGCAACAGCAAGCAGTACATCGCTCAGATCGAGGCGCGCGAGCGTGAGCGCACCGGTATCCAATCCCTGAAGGTTCGATTCAACAACATCTTCGGGTATTACATCGAGATTTCGAAGGCGAATCTTCATCTGGCGCCGCCGGATTACGAACGCAAACAGACGCTGGTCGGCGCCGAGCGATTCACCACGCCCGAGCTGAAGGTGCTGGAACAGAAGATCCTCGAAGCCGAAGAAAAGATGCTGGCCCTCGAGCGCGAGATCTTCGGCGAGCTGCGCGCTTTCGCCGCATCGCTGGCCCCGCGCATTCGCCGTACCGCGGCCGCTGTCGCCGAGATCGACGTCACCTGCGCGCTGGCTCATGTTGCCGCGCAGAACCGGTACGCGAGGCCGCGCTTTTCCGATTCGGGCGAGATGCGCATTGTCGCGGGACGCCACCCCGCGATCGAGAAGCTGAGCGTCCGCGAAGGCCTGCGGTTCATTCCCAACGACCTTTACCTGAAGTCGGAGAGCGAGTTCATCGCCGTCATCACCGGCCCGAATATGGGCGGGAAATCGACCTATCTGCGGCAGACCGCGCTTATAGCGATCCTGGCTCAGCTCGGGTCGTTCGTGCCCGCCGAGAGCGCGATGCTGCCCATCATCGATCGGGTCTTCACGCGTATCGGGGCGGCGGACAATCTCGCGCGCGGCCGATCCACATTCATGGTAGAGATGACCGAAACGGCGGTCATCCTCAACACCGCCACGGCGAACAGCCTGGTGGTGCTGGACGAGATCGGGCGGGGCACGGCCACCTACGATGGTCTGGCGCTGGCGTGGGCGGTGATCGAGCACATCCATGGCCGCATTCGCGCCAAGACTCTTTTCGCCACGCATTACCACGAGCTGACGGAACTGGCCGATCAGCTGGCGGGCATTCGCAACCTGCACGTTTCGGTAAAAGAAGCGGGCGCTCAGGTGATCTTCCTGCGGAAGGTAGAGCCGGGGCGCGCCGATCGCAGCTACGGTATCGAGGTGGCGCGGCTCGCCGGACTGCCCGCCGGCGTCATCGACCGTGCCCGCGAGATTCTTTCGCTCCACGAGCGATCGGAGCACGCGGTGACCGAAGAACTGAGCCCACGGCCGAGCGCGCCGATGCAGATCCAGATGTTCGAACCGGTCGGCTATCACATCGCCGAGCGCATTCGCAAAGTGAATGTGGACGAGCTGCGGCCCATCGAAGCGCTCCAACTGCTGCACGAGCTGCAACAGGAGCTGAAGCGCTCGTGAGGGTGGCCGGGCTGATCAGCGGCACTTCCGTGGATGGGATCGACGTGGCCGTGGTGGATATCACCGACACGGACCTGCATCTGGTGAAAGCGGCGACGGCGACATGGCCGCCGGAAATGCGCGCGCGCATTCTCGGCATCTCCAATGCTCCGACGCATACCGCCGATATCGCGGAGATGAATTTCCTGGTCGGTCGGCACTTTGCGAGTGCGCTCGTCGAGGCGTTTCCAGTCGAGTCGATCGAGCTGATCGGCTCGCACGGCCAGACCATCTATCACCACGGGTCGGATCCGCTGTGTACGCTGCAGATCGGGGAAGGGGCGGTGATTGCCGAGATGACCGGCCGGCCTGTGGTCTCCGATTTTCGCGTGGCCGATATGGCGGCGGGCGGGCGCGGCGCGCCGCTGGTTCCATTTCTCGATTACCGCCTGTTCCGGCATGACAGCATTCATCGCATTGCGCTGAACATCGGCGGCATCGCGAATATCACCGTCATTCCGGCGGGGGCGCGGCCGGAGGATGTGGTCGCATTCGACACCGGACCGGGGAACATGATTATCGATGCCCTGACGCCGCCGTTCGACCGCGATGGCGCACAGGCGCGCGCGGGCCGGGTGAACGAATGGCTGCTCGAAGAGATACTGCGCGATTCTTACTACCAGCAGCCACCGCCGAAGACGGCCGGACGTGAACAGTACGGCGCTGCGTTTATAGAACGCACTGGCATCGATGTGGCCACCGCGACCGAGCTGACCGTGCGCACGATTGCCGCGGCGGTGGCGGCGTTTCCAGCCACGCAGGAGGTAATCGTTTCCGGCGGGGGCGCCCACAACACGTATATGATGGAGCGTCTTCAGGCAAGCATCCGCCCGCGACTTCGCCGTTCGGCCGAGCTGGGCGTCGATATCGATGCGAAAGAAGCGATTCTGTTCGCGCTGCTCGCATACGAGACATGGCATCGCCGGCCGGGCAACATCCCGTCCGCAACCGGCGCGGCGCATCCGGCGATTCTGGGCAAGATGAGCCGGCCCTCACCACCATGACCGGCGCCGCCTCAACTTCGCCGGAGTTTCTCGAGCTTGGCGTCGTGATCGTCGGGCTCGCGGTACTCGCGCGCGTGGCGACGAAGCTCGGATTCTCAGCCATCCCGCTCTATCTGCTGGCCGGTCTGGCGTTCGGCAGGGGCGGGCTGGCGCCCGTGAGTTTCAGTCAGGATTTTGTACGCATCGGCGCGCAGATCGGTCTGCTGCTGCTGCTGTTCATGCTGGGTATCGAATACACCGGCGATGAGCTGAGCCGGCATCTCGGACGCGCGCTGCCGGCGGGCGCCGTGGACCTCGTGCTCAATTTTCCGCCGGGGTTCGTCGCCGGGCTGCTTCTCGGCTGGAAGCCGCTGGCCGCCGTTTTGCTCGGCGGCGTTACCTGGGTTTCTTCTTCGGGGATCATCGCAAAGGTTCTCGCGGAGCTGGGGCGCGCCGGAAATCCGGAAACAGCCACGGTGCTGTCCGTCCTCGTTCTCGAGGACGTCGCCATGGCGATTTATCTGCCCATCGTCGATGTTCTGCTCAGCGGCGGCACGCCGGCGAACATTGCGATCTCGGCCGCCGTGGCGATCGTGGCTATCGCAGCCGCGCTGTTCATCGCCGTTCGCTACGGACACCGGATCAGCGATGCAGCCGGCAGCGAGTCGGACGAAGTAATTCTGTTGACCACGCTGGGCGCGGTGCTGCTCGCCGCCGGCGTGGCCGAGCGCATAGGCGTCTCCGCCGCCATTGCCGCCTTCCTGGTGGGCATCGCTGTCTCCGGTCCGCTGGCGCGACAATCGCATCGCCTGCTGGCGCCGCTGCGCGATCTGTTCGCCGCCACGTTTTTCTTCTTTTTTGGCTTGGAAATCGACCCCGCCAGCCTGGTTTCCGTCCTGCCCGTTGCCCTGGTGCTGGCGCTGGTCACGGCAGCATCCAAGATCGGGACGGGCTGGTGGGCCGCGAAGCGCGCGGGCATCGACGGGCGGGGCGGGGTTCGCGCGGGTGTGGAGCTGATTCCGCGCGGCGAGTTTTCGATCGTGATCTCGGGTCTTGGCGCGGCGCTCGAGCCGGGGCTCGCCCCGGTTTCGGCGGCCTATGTCCTGCTGCTTGCCGTGAGTGGTCCGCTCGCGGCGCGCTTCACGAAATAACCATCGCTGATTTGCGTTTCCAGGCCACCACCAGGCCCGCGGCGATGAGGATCAGCGCCAGGCAAAGGCCGTCCCACAGGCCGACGATGCCCCAGTGCAGGCGGTAGCACAGCCAGCAGCCCAGCGGCAGCCCGATGGCCCAATAGCAAACCAGGTTGAACAGCATCGCCGTGTGGGTGTCGCCGAGGCCGCGCAGCGCGCCGGTGGCCACAGTCTGCAATCCGTCGAAAACCTGGAAGACGGCGGCGATGGCGAACAGCACCACCGCGAACTCGACAATGCGTGCGTCGGCGGTATACAGGTGCGCGAGCGGGCGCGGGAAGAGGATGAAGCACAGCGCGGCGCAGACTTCCCAGGCAACTCCGATGCCCATGGCGATCCAGCCCGCGCGCGCGGCGAGTCGTGGCTCGCCGGCGCCTCGTGCTCTGCCGACCGACACGGCCGCCGCGGAACTAATGCCCAAAGGAATCATAAAGCTGACCGCGGCCATGTTCAGGGCGATGGTATGAGCAGCCAGGCTGACCGCGTTCAGAGTCCCGGCCAGAGCGGTCACGGTGTGGAAGACTCCAACCTCGAGCACCGTCGTAGTTGCGGCCGGGACACCGAGCTTCAGCAGCCGCCTGAGGTGTTGGACGCTGGCGCGGACGCTGCGGAACGCATGTGGATCGCGCCGCAGCACGGCGTACAGCAGCACGCCGGCAAGATAGACGCGCGCGAAGAACGTAGAGAGCGCCGAGCCACGAATTCCCATGGCCGGCGCGCCCCAGTGGCCATAAATCAGAAGCCAGTTGCCGAGTGCGTTCACGAGGTTCGAACTGACGAGCGCGAAGGTGACCGGCCGCACATAATGCAGGCCCTGGAGGTAGCGGCGGAATACGGTGTAGATGAGCAGCAGCGGCAGGCTCCAGAGCAGGACGCGAACGAACGCGATGGCCTGCACGCGTACGTCGCCGGCGACACCGAGCATACCGAGCAGGGGCATGCACGCGAAAATCAGCGCAATCAGCAGAGGCGACGCGAGCAGCGCGAGAGCGAGCGCGGATACGAGCGAACGCCGGCCATCCTCCATGTCGCAGCGTCCGAAAGCGTGCGAGACAAGCGTATCCATGCCGGCCATCATTGCCAGGCCGAAAATGGCGAAGGGATAGAAGAGGGCGCTGCCGACGCTGGTGGCCCCGATCGCGACCGCGCTGTCCGGGAGACGGCCGACCATCATAATGTCCACCACGCCCATGGACATCCAGCCCAGCTCGGCGAGAGCAAGCGGAGCGGCGATGCGCAGCATGGCGTGGATCTCGTCGCGCCGGGAGCCGGTTGAAGCCGCTTGCATACGAGCTTCCATTGTGAACAATTCGCCTCCGGGTTTCGTACCTGAGATTTGGAGGCTGGTATGTTTTGCACTCGCTGTGGGACCCAACTCGAAGAGACCGTCCGCTTTTGCCACAACTGCGGCGCGGCGACCGTGAATGCGCCGGGCGCGGGGGCTCCGGGCGGATCGCGGCGGCTGGTGCGCTCGGCCGCCGACCAGAAAATCGCGGGTGTCTGCGCGGGGTTCTCGCACTACTTCGGGGTGGACATTACGCTGGTGCGGATTCTGTGGATCGTGCTGGTGATCTGGCCCGTGCCGCTGGTGGGCATCATCGCGTACATCATTGCCTGGATCGTGATGCCGCTGGACACTGCGCCGACAGCAGTAACGGCGCCGCGGACAGTCTGACCTTTCCAACTACAGCAGTTGCTGGGCCGGTGTCGTCGCTGACGCAGGCCGGCGGCGCTGGAAACGCTCAGCATCCTGCCTGGAGTAGATGTTGTTGAACATGATGTAATTGGGGCCGGGCACGGACGCTCGGGCCAGCTTCGCCTGCAACTCAATCAGATCTTCGTCGGTGTACTGGTAGCGGTATCCTGTTCTGCCGTTAAGGCGCCAGTACAAACGATCTCCGAACACAGGGTCGGATTTGAATGGGTCCACACAGTGGATCAGGCTGTTTTCGGCGCAGAGATGGCGAATCAGATCGGGCCGCCAATCGTCACCTCGGGGCTCCCAGGCAAAAACGCGATTGTCACGCTCAATCTGGCGAAAGAAGGCAGTGAGATTGCGAGTGTTCTCAGTGGTTGGAAGGAACGACCTCGGGCATTGAAACACGATGACGTCGGCCTCAACGATCCGGGCTATGTCGCGAGTGCGCTCCCATGCCAGCATGACCTGGTCGGTTGGCTGGAAGCTGCCGTAAAGGTTTCGTTCTGTCGCACTGATTCCTGACTTCAAGCGCCGGTAGGTGGGGCTCGAGGGCGTATGCGTTATGAGTTGCCAGGCCTTCATGCAGAAGCGGAAGCCCGGCGGCGCCTGGGATCTCCACCGTTTCGCAACCGCGTCAGCGGGAGGTTGATAGAAGGTTGTCTGTAGCTCGATGGTCGGGAAATCAACGACGTAACGGGCCTGTGCTTCGGTCCAGCCACAACAGCCCACGAAGCACCGGGTCTCTGTCACTCCGACCAGCGTACCCTGCCGGGCGGCCCCCACCCCGACATACTGCTTACTCGGTGCGCAGGGCCACCATGGGCTCGATTGCTGAGGCGCGCCAGGCGGGGATCAGCGATGCGATCAGGGCCGCCAGGGCGAGTAACAACACCGCGAGCAGGAGCATCGCCGGGTCCCATGGGCTGACCCCGAACAGCTGCGTGGTCATCAGCGTGCCGGCGGCGATGGCAGCGGGGATACCGAGAGCCAGTCCGACGCCGACCTGTCCAAAGGCGCCGCCGAGCACCATCTTTATAACCCTGGCGCGATTGGCGCCGAGCGCCATCCGCACGCCGATTTCCCCCGTCCGGCGTTCCACGATGTAGGCGAGCACGCCGTACAGGCCGACGGCAGCCAGTACGAGCCCAAGCACGCCGAACAACGTTGTCAGGGTAGCGATCATGTTCTCCTGCTGGAAGTCGGCACTTACAACGTTCGTGTACGGGTCAACACCGTAGAGCACTAAGTTGGGATCCACGCCCGCGAGCGTCCTGCGGACATTCGCCTCGATATCCGGCTGTTTGCCGGGAGCCCAAAGCACGATGTTATAGAGATAATGAGACCAGGTTTCGCCGCTCTGGTAAGCCGGGTCGTCGTAGTGTGCAGTTTGTGCTTCCGGCATCCAAAACATGGGGCGCACGGGTTTTCGGTAGCCGTAAGTCATATACCGCATGTCGTTCGTAACGCCGACAATTTCGTACGTTGCCGAGTATTTGGTCCTGCCTGGGCCGAAGTGCTGACCGATCGGGTTCTCGCCTTTGAAAAACCTTTTGACGAAAGCCTGGTTGACGATCGCCACGTTGCGGGCGGCCGCCGTATCCTGGTCCGTAAATGGCCGGCCGACGACGATTCTGGCGCCGATACTTTCAAAGAAGCCCGGCGTGACGCGCGCCCAGCCCGCGCCATTGTCTTCTTTTACCGAGGGCTCGGGCCGTCCTTCGATACGCACTGAGGTGTTCCAGCTGTCGCCGGTCATCGGCGCATAGAGCGCGGCCGACACCATTCGCACGCCAGGAATCCGGAGTAATGCGTCGTTAATCTGCCGGAACAAAGGCTCCAGCTGTTCCGGCTTGTAAGTGCCGAGCATAGGATTGATCCACGCGATGTAGCGGTCCCTGGTTTCGAAACCGAAGTTCTGATGTTCGAGGTTGCGCAGACTCCGGCCGAGCAGGGCCGCGGCGGATAACAGGACGACGGACACCGCGATCTGCGCCACCACCAGCGACTTCTGCGTCCACGAGCGTCCGGCGCCCACGGACCGGCCCGCCCCGCGCAACGCATCCGCGGGATCGGCGCGTGAGGTCATCCACGCCGGAGCGATGCCAAAGAGCACGCCCGTGAGCACCGATAGCGCGAGAGTGAACAGCAGGACTGGCCAGGATGGTGTGGCGTCGATGGGGACATAGTTGTTTGGCCCGCCGATTTGGAACGCGAGATGAACAATTAACTTTGTGCCGGCATAAGCGACTGCGATGCCCAACACTCCTCCGGCTACCGCAAGCAGCGTGGATTCGACGAGCACTCTGCGAATAAGCCGAGTGCGCGAGGCGCCGAGCGCAACGCGGATGGAGGTCTGCGCCCGATCCTTCAACCCACGCGCGAGCATGAGATTGGCAAGGTTGGCGCAGGCCACCAGCAGGACACAGCCGGCGGCAATGAGCAGCAGCTTCAGCCCAGCCTCGTACTGATCGCGCATGGCGGCGACGCCCGCGCCGCCGCGAACGAGGTGCAGGGTCTGCCGCCGCCAGGTCTCCTTTTCCCCGGGCTCCATGTCGGGCACGTGGCTGGCCAGCCAGTCGTGCAGTTCCACCTTCAGCTTCGCTTCGAGAGATTTCGGATTCACTCCCGGACGGACTCGGCCGAGCAGGTCCAGGAAGTTGCTGTTGGCCCTTTTCAGCCGAGCCGTGTCGCCGTCGATCAGCGGTTCGGTGGTAACTGGGATCCAAAGATCGGGCATGCCCCAGCCGGCCAGCTTGGCGCCATAGAATCCCGGGGGCGCAACGCCAATCACGGTGAACGGGTGGCCGTTGATCTGGTACGCCGCTCCAACCACCGACGGGTCCGCGCCGTATTTGTCGCGCCAGATGCGGTAGCTCATAACGGCCACCGGGGGCGCGCCCTCGCGGTCGTCTGCGTCGGTCATCAGCCGGCCGATCCAGGCGTGCACGCCAAGGGTGCGGAAGAAGTTCCCGGAGACAAACTGGCCGTTGCGGGTATCGGCCTGAGCCGGAGATCCTGCTCTGCGGACGCCGAGCGGCGCATTGCCGGCCTGAAGTGCGGCGAGGTCGGCGAACTCGGGCGTGTGGGCGCGAAAGTTCTGATACGCCTCCCAGGAGAATAGTGAAAAATCGCCGTCGTCACCCTGGGTATAGCCACCCCAGTTGCAGCACAGGATCTTGTCTCCAATCTTCCACAGTTCGTCCGGCCGGGTTACGGGCAGGGATCTCAGCATTACCTGCTGCACGAGCGTGAAGATGGCCGTCGTGGCTCCGATGCCGAGCATCAGGGTGACGATCGCCGTGAGAGCGACCCCCGGGGTTTTACGCAGCTGCCGCAGCGCCTCTCGCAATTCACGCAACACCTTGCCCTCCACGGACGGTCATAGAAAAGACACTCCTTCGAGAAGTACGGGCGACCGGCGCGCCGGTTCCCGAACTATCCGTGATACTCGTGCCGGGCGGAAAAGTTGTGCGATTTTTGAGGGCCGCGGGCGGGCTCAGGACCGCCCAGCAACCCGGAATGCTTCGGCGCGGGGCAGGCTCGCTTCCGCTCCGCGTGTTTGCTCCATGCGGACGTGGTAGGGATAGAACCGCTGCGGGCGCTGGCAGACATGCGCGTAGATGGCGGCGCGCTTCTCATATTCGGTCAGCGACACGTCAACGTAAAGATTTGGCTGGAAATCCTGGGTTTGGATGCCAGTCATCACCTCGTAATAGACGAGCGCGAATCGGTGTCCCAGATCCTCCCACGCCGTCTCGGTCAGTTGCGCGGTATTGCGGTGGTCCGGATGGGTGTCATGCGGCCAGTGCGTCAGGACGACATCCGGTCTGAGGGAGCGGAGCAGCGTGGTGAAGCGCTGCTGGTCCAGTGGTCCGGCGCTGGTTTTGCCGTCGATTTGGTTGGCGAAGACCGCGCGGGCGCCGAGCAGTCTGGCGCCGGTGATGGCTTCGGTGGTGCGTACGCGCGCGGTCGTGGCGTGATCGCCGCCGCGCACGCCGGCTTCGCCTCGGGTCAGGTAGACGATGGTGACGGCATGGCCATCTCCGGTCAGCTTGGCTATGGTTCCACCGCAGCCCGTTTCCGGATCATCAGGATGGGCGCCGATCACGACAACGTGCAGGCGGTCGCTCTCGATGGGGCGGCCGAGCATGGCTTGAAGGTCCTGGTCCGAACCATATGAATAATGAGCCGGAATTGCCGCTGCGCTCGCCATGTGTATATTCTCTATCGAGAATAGGGCCATTGTCAAGAGGTAAACTGAAACGATGGAAGCACCGGAACAGAGCGCGGTTGCCGTGCGCGAGCGGGCCCGCTTTCACAGCGTGCGGACGGAGCGGTTTTCCGAGTCGGTGATTCGCGAGATGACCCGGCTCGCCGCCCGGCTGGAGGCGGTCAACCTGGCGCAGGGATTCCCGGATTTCCCCGCGCCGGAGGCACTGAAGCAGGCGGCGAGCGAGGCGCTGTTCGCGGACATCAATCAGTACGCGGTGACGTGGGGGGCGAAGCCGCTGCGGGATGCGATCGCGCACAAGTACGCGCGCTGGTACGGGCTGGAATACGACCCCGAGCGTGAGGTCACCGTGTGCTGCGGTTCGACGGAGGGCATGATTGCTTCACTCCTGGCGGTGACGACGCCGGGCGACGAGATCGTGGTTTTCGAACCGTTCTACGAGAATTATCGGCCGGATGCCCTCCTGTGCGGGGCGGAAGCGCGGCTGGTGACGCTGCACGCTCCGGAGTGGCGGTTCGATCCCGATGAGCTGCGGCGCGCGTTTTCGGCGCGGACGAAGGCAATTATCCTGAACACGCCGAACAATCCAACCGGCAAGGTGTTTACCCGGGACGAGCTGTCGTTCATCGCCGGGCTCTGCCAGGAGTTCGATGCGCTGGCCATTACCGATGAAATCTACGAGCACATCGTTTACGACGGCGCGCGGCATGTGACCATGGCCTCGCTGCCGGGCATGCGCGACCGGACAATCGTCGTGAACAGCATGAGCAAAACGTACTCGGTCACCGGCTGGCGTGTGGGCTGGGTGATGGCGCCAGCGGACATTGCCACCTCGGTGCGGAAGGTCCACGACTTTCTGACTGTGGGCGCGGCGGCTCCGCTGCAACAGGCGGGCGCGGTGGCGCTCGCGTCGCCGGACGAATATTACGAGAAGCTGGCGCGGGATTACGCCGCGCGGCGGGACGTGCTGCTGGCGGAACTGCGCGCGGCGGGATTTGCGCCGCAGGTCCCACGCGGCGCCTACTACATCATGTGCGATATCGCGCCATTCGGGTTTCGGGACGATGTGGCCTTCGTGCGCCACATGATCGAGCAGGCGGGAGTGGCGGCGGTGCCGGGGTCCAGCTTCTTTGACGATCCGGCGCGAGGGGCGGGGCTGGTGAGGTTCTGCTTTTGCAAA
>Ga0209810_1004240_pt1 | contig 14019 bp, 6 predicted proteins | sample Coa_R1_7_FD_187159 | JGI IMG/M metagenome (GOLD analysis project Ga0209810, IMG submission 187159) | Surface soil microbial communities from Centralia Pennsylvania, which are recovering from an underground coalmine fire - Coalmine... | ecosystem: Environmental > Terrestrial > Soil > Unclassified ...
TACAGCGAGGCCAGCTTGAGGAGATGACCACGCTGCAAGAGCACAACAACTCTTGTTGCCGCCGGGAACCGTGGCATGTGACCCTGCGAACGCCGTCGGGCGCAATGGTGATAGGGAAGTAGACACTGATCGTGTAGTCGATCCGGAGAAGAGGGTTGCCAAATCCCGTTGGAAAGGAGGTGCTGTGTGTAGTTCTAGAGCGGTTTCTTCGGTGCATGAAAACCCCCGTCTTCGCGGCGGGGAAGGATGCGATAAGGACAGCGATCAGGGCCGAAGGCGTCGGTAGACGACGTAGACGCGGTTGCTTCCTGGCCCAGCGGTGAAGTCTATTGGCCGTACATCGGCACTGGTTTGGGCCGAACAGATCCGCAGGGTGTCGCCTTTCAATTCGTAGATGCAGCGGAGGGTTCCATACTGATCTGGGGCACCAGCCGGGGTGCCCGCCTTCCGTCGCCTCGCCGCCTCTCCCTTCGGCGGTTGGGTCGGGGTCAGGTCGAGGGCCATCGGTTCCTTGCCGAGCACAAACGTCCCGCTGTCCGGAAAGATGTGGCCCGCATCCAGATACTGTCCGCCTACGAAAGCGATCTCCCTGCCAAGCCCTTCTCGCTGCTGCCCGTCTACCGTGACAGATTCTGCGACCCAGATGCCGTCCAGCTCTGGCTTGGCCTTGTTCGCCCCTTGCTGTTTGGATGGGGGAGAGACGACGAGGACGCCGACCGCCAGTAACAATCCCCAGAGAGCTTTCATAGTGTCCCTCCCTATGACAAAGAACCTCTCGACAACGCAGCCGCAATCCAAGACTCCGTTCCATTCTAGCCGTCCGCACCCATCATGTCCGCCCTGCTTCCCCTCGCAATGGTTCACGACTCAAGGAGCAGTGAGGGCATGGTCTGCCGGGTTAGTTTGGCGACGGCAACTCAGCGGGATGCGACGGAGAAGGAGGTTTGTCGTCCTCAACCACGAGCGTCGGCGGTTGGCCCAAGGCGACAAACAGCTGGAATTGCGCGCGGTCAAAGCCGATGACGGCATCGAGCAAGGCTTCCCGACCCGCGCGGAGCCGTTTGGCATTGTCGAGGGTTTCGATGGGCAGGACACCGCCGCCGCTGAAGGCCGTTATCAAGTCGCGCTGGAAACCGTCGGTTGCTTCCTGGACCCAGCGACGCTTGATGGCGATGTCTCGAAAATGCTCCGCGGAGGAATTGTAGGCCACGGAGACTTGTTCCCGCACTTCGTTCAGGATACGCAGGCGTTCGGCCTGGGCCTGATTGCGTTGGGCGCGACGTTCCCGAATGAGACCGAGGTTCCCCATGCCCATGTTGAGAAATGTCCAATAAGCCATGACATCGACATCAACACGCCCGGAAATTTTGCCGAATGTCGGGACGGTCTGGCCTGTCGCGCTGTTGATGGTGACCAAATTGGAGTTGCCCGTATTCGGGTTGTAAACTCCGTTGCCGGTGGTGGTGGCGACAGCTCCGCCGCCGAAATCGCCGGCGCTAAAACCCATCCATAAGTTCGGCAACAATGGACGTACCGTTTCCTCGCGGACGCGGACCTGACTGGCGCGGATGTTCGCAGAGGCGGCCAGGATCGCGGGATGATTCTGCTCGGCGATCTCCAACAATTTCGGTAGCGGAATTTGGGGATCGATAAATTGCACCACTTGCAGAGGAATGTCTCCGGTTACCAGCCGTATCGAGGGATCGAGGTTGAGCAGCTGCGCCAGATCCGCGGAGGCGACGGCGACATCTTGCTGCGCTTGCTGCTCTTCGTAGCGCAGCGCTTGCAGGTCGGCTGCGGCACGTTCGGCGTCGCCGTAACGAGCAGCCCCTCGTTTGGCAAAGTCCGCCGTCAGCCGCACTACCTCCTCGAAATCGCGTTCAGACTGGCGGATGATGGCCAAGCGCGTCTCGGCATTCATGAGGGCGAGGTAGGTGGCAGATACTTCGAGAAAGATGTCGTTGCGCGTGGCCGTCGCCAGGAAGTTGCGGTTGGAGACGACATAGCTCGCGACGCGCGGCTCAAAGATGGCGTCGGTCAGGGGCGTGTTGATGAGCAGTCCAGGAATTGAAACCGTTCCCGCGACTATGGCCTCGGCACCGAGTCCGTAGTAAATGGACTGTCGATCGACCTTGCGAATGGCGCCGAAGGACGCCTGGCTTGTCCCGGTGTGGTCGTCGTAGTTGGTGCCGACGTTGACGCTGGGCAGCAGCAGGACGCGGGCTTGCAGCTGGAGTCCCAGGGCGCTCTCCACGGCTTGGCGGGCGATGTTGATGACCGGGTTCTCTACTCCGGCCTGGGCCAGGGCGGCAGCCAGGCTTATGGGACGGGTTTTGTCCGAGGAGGGGATGGTCGGTATGGCCATCCCTGCCTCCGGGCTGGGCAGCGTGCGATCCACGCGATAGACCTGCGGCGCGTTGGCCGGTGTGCGTTTCTCGTCTACTTTATTCCCTTCCGCCTGTGGCGCAGCGGTCCATTTCTTCTCCGCCTTCTCTTCCTCTTTGCCCACGGGCATGGACGCATTTTTCATGAGGGTAGCAATGGAGGAGGGCGCTTCTCCCTTCTCTGTCGGAGGATTAATCTGCGTCGCCCCAACTTGAAGGACGCCGTTGTCACTCTCAGCTGGCTCGACGTACACGACTCCCGCAACGCCGCCTTCCGTTGTCGTGCCCTCGGGCTGCTTGGCTGGGGAAATCATCTGCGGAGGTTGCCCTTGCGGGGGAACGGCCGCCGGCACGTCGTTGGAGGCATGGTTGCGGAGATGGTCGCCGGCCCCTTGGCAGCCCAGCGCGCCGCTCATCAGGGCGAGCAGGAGCGCTCCTGCCGTCTGCCAAGCACGACAGCGAAAAACACTCCTCATCTCCTCTTCCCATCCTTGCATGGCCTTCCCACAAACCCCCATCGAGCAAAGTTGTGGCGGCATGTTTGTAACCTGCCGATCTGGCGTTTTTTCTTCACCGGCACGTTACAAACATGCCGTCACAATCATTCGGCGATGTTTCACGGATGCGTTTGGTCGGCTACGCAGGCCGCGGGATCTCCGCCGGAGGGAGCGCAGCCGGGCAGGGGCTTCGCCGGCGGCGGCTTCGTCGGTATGAGATTGCTGTCAGGAATCTCGTGGGCAAATCTCGCCGGCGGCGGTTGACCCAGCGCCACGTACAGCGCGAACTGGCTAGTGTCGTAGTTGACCACGGAATCCAGGTATTGCATGCGCGCGTCGGCGAGCAGATGGAAGCTATTGAGCAGCTCGATAGGTAAGGCTCCCTTTATGGTAGTGCGGATGCGCCTATAGTCTTCAGTGTAGCTCCGCCAGCCCGCCTCCATGCCTTGGCGGGCGATGTCGATCTGGGCATAGCTGGCGTGGATGCGCGCATAGGCGACGGCCACCTCGTCGCGGACACGGTTGAGTTCGCGGAGGAATTCCAACTGGGCGATGTTCCTCTCGGCGCGAGCGACGCGGATCTTACCGAGGTTACCCAAGCCCATGTTCTGAGCGGTCCAGAACGCAATCACGTCCACATCTTGGCGGGGGGCGAAGCTGTCGAAATACGGCTGCTGGAACCCCTGGAAGCCGCCGGGATAGGCCACCAGGTTGCTGCCGCCGCCGAACGTGCCGGCACTGTAGCCGGCGAGAATCATCGGCGACAGCGGCAAGAAGATCTGTCGCCGCAGCTGTTGGATGGCGACAAGGATGTCATTTCGCCGTGCCGCCAATTCCGGCCGCTGCTGGGTGGCAATGAAGATCAGATCATGTAACGGCAGCTCGTTGGGTACAATCTCGGTAGGAACGATCCAGCCATCGACGGCATGCAGCTGTACCGACGGCGGGATGTTGAGCAACGCCGCTAGATTGGCCGAGGCCACCAGCATCTCTTGTTCGGCTTGCAGAATGACCTCGTTGCGATACGCCAACTCGCTGGCTGCTCGGTTGGCATCGGCTTCCCTACTGACCCCGCGTCTGGCTTGCGCCAGCGTCAAGCGGGCGATCTCCTGGGCTTCTTCTTGGTTTTTGATGGCGATGCTGCGCCACGCCTCGGCGCGGGCCAGCTTCATGTAGGCCGTGGCCACGCGGAGCAGCATTTGGTTTTGCACAGCTATGTTTTCCGCGGCTTTGGCGCGCAAGTTATAACGTGCGGCGAGAAGGCCAAAGATGCCGTCGGCAAAGTTAAGGTTATACCAGACGCCGGGAATGCCGACGGTGCCGGCGGCGATGGCCCCGGCACCCATGCCGAGGTAAAGGGCTTGGCGATTGACGTTCAAGATGTTGCCGCTGGACTGTTGCAACGGTCCGTTGTGATCGTCGTAGTTCAGGCCGGCATTAAGGGTCGGCAACACAAAAGTCATAGCCAAAAATCGCAGCGCTGCGGCTTGGGCCACGCGCTGGCGGGCCAGAAGCATGTCCGGGTTGTTGATGCCGGCCAGACGCAGTACACAGGCCAGGTCGATGGCGTTGAATGCCTCTGGCGCCGGCAGAATCGAGGGCGCGCGTTGCGGCAGGCTGGCGAGAATGTCTTCATTCTTCTTGTCGTCTTCCTGGCGGCGCGGCGCGGGAAGCTGTTCTGCCTGTTTGGCCTCCGCCTTGTCGGCCGGCCTTTCCGGGGTTTGCGCCAGGGTCGGCAGGACGATCGCCAATCCTCCGCACAACCAGATAAACCCCATTCCGATTTGCCACCAGCGCACGCAGTGAGAAGTATTCATTTTTTCCCTCGTCTCCGGCTGCATAGGGCGTGGCTCGGATTCTCATTGCTGAATCTCACTGGTTTGTAAGGAAGATTTCCTACAGTCCGTAAACCCTACTAGCCTTATCGGTAAAAAAGGGCCCGCGAATCGGCAAAATCAACATCTTCGCCTCTCTCGCCCAAGTCCTTTAAGCCGATCTTTCCGGAGACGGGCTTCTGGCAAAGATCGGCGGATAATCCTGGTGGTAACCACGACAAGGAGTCAGCCACGCTGTGATTGACAAGACTAGTCGATGCTTTGCACAGTTTTGGTGCCACTCTCAACAATGGACAAGCACATCCTTAAGCCGCCAACCGGACCCGGATGGCAGGGGACTGGTCCAGGTCGACCGCGATGTCTTGTGTCTCACTCCGATCTCGTGCAGCTGATGGCATCCGCCAACTCCGCCCGTCTCGGGCGAGAAGGGCGGTGGCACTCTCTGGGCCCCAACTGCCACTGGTGTAGTTAGGAAAGTCCGCAGGCGGCTCGGCCTCCCAGGTCTCCAGAATGGGCGTGACCACGGACCAGGCAGCCTCTACCTGATCAGCACGCATGAACAGAGTGGCGTCGCCCTGGATAGCGTCCAGGAGAAGAGTTTCATAAGCCTCGGGCTGGGGAACCTTGAAGGAATCATCATAGTTGAATGTCATGTCCACCGAGTTGAGCCGCAGATTCAGACCAGGTCGCTTTGCCTGGAAGCGCAGCAGTATACCTTCCTCCGGCTGGATGCGGATGACCAGGGAATTCGGCTCCAATTCACGAAGCGCGCTCGGTGGAAAGGAATGGTGCGGGACCGGCCGGAACTGGATCGCCACTTCGGAAACACGGGCCGGGAGTCGCTTCCCCGTGCGCAGGTAGAAGGGGACGTCCTGCCACCGCCAGTTGTCCACGAAAAGTTTGAGAGCGGCGAACGTTTCGGTCGTCGAGTCGGGGCGAACACTGGCCTCATCCTGATAGGAGGACATATGCCGGCCCTCAATCCAGCCAGGCCCGTACTGCCCACGCACCGCGAATTGATGCACCTGCTCCGGAGGAATCGGACGGATAGCACGCAGCACCTCGACACGTTTGTTGCGAGATTCGTTTGCCTGGAAGGAGACGAGCGGCTCCATGGCGATAAGACACAAGACCTGGAGAAGGTGGTTTTGCACCATGTCCCGCAATGCACCGGCGTGGTCGTAGTAACCACCACGGTGCTCCACTCCGACCTGCTCGGCGACGGTGATCTGGACATGATCGGCGTAACGACGGTTCCAGATCGGCTCGAACAGCGAGTTGGCGAAGCGAAAAGCTAGGATGTTCTGCACCGTCTCTTTGCCCAAATAGTGGTCGATGCGGTAGATCTGCGACTCGTCGAAGTATTCGGCGAGCTTGCGGTTTAACCTGCGCGCCGATTCTAGATCTCGGCCGAATGGCTTTTCCACCACGATACGTGCCTGCCCGGAATCGCTGGATAGACCAGCCTGGCTTAACTGGCAAGCGATCGTATCGATCATGGTCGGGGAAGTAGCCAGGTAGAAGACGCGATTTGCTGGGCAGCCCCACTCCCTTTCTTGTGCCGCGAGTCGCTCACTTAGAGTCCGGAAAGCGTCCGCAGTGGTGAGGTCGCCCGAAAGGTAGCTGAGACGGGCGGCGAATTCGTCCCAACTCTGCTCGTCTACCTTCCCTCGCCGGGAAAACTCATCGACGCCTTCGCGCAAGTTCTGGCGAAAGGCATCGTCGCTAAGGGGTTTGATATCGATACCCAGAGCAGCGAACTGGCGGGAAAGCCAGCGGTCGCAAAAGAGATTATAGAGTGCGGGGACGAGCTTTCGTCGCGCAAGGTCACCACCGGCACCGAACATCACAATTATAGTGGGCTGAGTAGAACCAGTGTTTCTCATGGGAATGTCCCCTCTCTGTCTAATCACTCGATTTGGATTTGGCAGAGCTGAAAAGTTCAGTTCTTCGGAATTCCCACTACTCCTGGGTGTCACGAATGTCGTTTCCGCTGAGGAATTGATGCTATTCGTTCTGCCTTGGCCACAAGAACCTAGTTGCGACATACCCGACAGTACATGCTCCATGCAACTGATTCCCATAGCCGGATTGTTCAAATTCCATCGCGAGCCAGATTCCACGGGAGGGCATGTGGGCCCCTGGAATCGTTGGACGGCGCTGGTAGAGAGGTGTGGTCCTCCGTGGAAACCCCGACGTGCGCTAGATCGCTCTTGATATCTTTCAGGTAACGAACGGGCCAAGTGGTGTTCCCTTGCGCCGAGGCGAAACGACAATTGTGACCGCTTGGTTGAGCAGTGTGAGAGGCGAGAAGATAACGACTGATACCACACGAGACAAGACCATTAACCTGTCGCGCGTGACCTCGGCCGTGCAACAATGGTCTACTATCGGTCTCTGCCGCGGCGGCGTAATCGACTTCGACAACCCTAGCCTGCGTGATATGGTCGCTGTCAACAAACTGTCAGAAGCGGAGCGTGAGGACTGGTCCCCGAGAACGCGAACTCTTTCTAAGAAGTAATCAAACAACCGTTGCTTTTCGCCGATGATAGCAGTACAAATCAACGAGGGACTGGCCCGTGCCGTTCTCGGAGCTGGTCTACAAGGACTGTTGAGGGATATCTCCTTCCTCAGGCTATGATGGGATCGCCAGACATCGCTCGTTTGGCGAATAACTTATGAAAACCATCTTAACCATCCTGCTGCATACGGCTGTGTTGTGCGTGCTGCTGCCCGGAACCCTCAACGCACGTTATCTCTCCTGTACGAGTGGCGGCCAGAAAAGCGGACGCGGACAACATCCGGCTACTGTTCTACCAAGGCGCTCCCGCCACCCTCAGCCCGTCCGGCGTGCCCCCCGTTGCTGTAACACCATCGGTATGATGCCACCCGACGATGAAGCGGAAGCACGCCGAATCCGTCGTGTGAAGTGCTTTATTTCCACCATCTCCTTGGCCGATCAAGCGAAAGCTTCTCGTGCTGAAACTTGGTCGGCACCGCCTCGTGCTCCCGATACACCCCTCTATCAAAGCCTGTGTTCGCTGCTGATTTGAGCTACTCATGTCCTCGTAATTCTGCCGTCGTCAAACAGCTACTATCCGTCCGAACTGAGCATTTGACTTGTGAGTTGTAAAGCGAAGTAACACCACCCTTAACGGGGAGCCTTCGTTTGGCCACCACTTGCACGTCCCATGCAACCGGTTCGGCTTCTTGTGCCGTTTGAAACGGCGTTTTGATGCAGTCCAGTTTCCTCACGAGTAGAGGCGATTGCTGTCCGGGGAGAATTCCCTAGGCCTTTGGCTGCCGCCAGAGATAACCACGGCCTGAACCTCGCGAGGAGCGTTGCGACGGATCTCCCGGCGAGATATGTCCCAGTGAGGAGCATTAAGCGATGAAAGCGACGCCGTGGCCTTCCAGTAAAGATCAACCCATGATGCGGATGAAAATCCTTGTTGTGGAAGACGATTTCCTCCTCGGCAAGTCCCTGCGAACGGGGCTGACCCAGGCAGGCCACAATTGCCTTTGGGTCAAAGGTGGCAAGAAGGGACTGGAGCATGGTCTCAGTCAACTCTTCGATGCCATCGTCCTTGATCTGCTGTTGCCGGACGTACCGGGAATGGATGTACTGAGACAAATCCGTGGGGCCGGGGTACGGACGCCGATTCTGCTTTTGACCGGATTGGACAGCGTCGAGGATCGCGTCAGAGGACTCCAGGCTGGCGCCGATGCTTATCTGGTCAAACCATTCTCATTTGTTGAACTGATGGCACGACTGGAAAGGTTGTGCTGTCGATCAGTCGATCGACCACCATTCATCATGACCAACGGCGATCTTCGCCTCGATTTGACCACGCGGCGTGTACACCAAGGCGATACGGAGATCAATCTGACTGCGACGGAGGTCAAGATTCTTGAACTTCTCATGCGTCACGCCGGACAGTTTGTTACGCGCAAGATGTTGTCTGAATACCTTTGGGATACGGACTGGGACGGAACCAAAAACTTCCTCGAAATCCATATCAGCCGCATCCGCAAGAAGCTCGATCACAAAGGACCTACTTCGATCATTCAGACCAAGCGAGGTATCGGCTATGCATTACGGATGCCTTAAAAAACTTCTGCGTGAGGTACGTGTTCGACAAACCTTGAACTACGGCCGAAGGACTTAATCAAGCTGGAGAAAAAGTGATCAGAATCGCCGTGGCGTGGTTCGCGAATGCAACGTGAAATTACAGATTAGCTACGTCAGCATTTTAGAGAAGTCACGAGTAACTCTCTCTCCCAAAGCGCCCTCTCAGTGTTCGAGTAAGGAGTTTACGGAATGTGGTTAATCAAGGCGGCGCTTCGTAACCCCTACATGGTGGCTACGATTGTCTTCATGATCCTCTTTCTGGGGATAATCTCCCTATCGCAAATCCCGATTGATATTTTGCCGGTGTTCAAGTCGCCTGCCGTGCAGGTCATCACCTATTATCAGGGCATGCCGGCTTCTTCCATTGAGAAGACCATCACCAACCGCATCGAACGCTGGGTCAACCAATCTCCCGGCGCCATGTTGGTGACCTCGAAGTCGGTGCCGGGTGTCAGCATTGTCCGTGTCTACTTCCGCGATGACATCGATCCCAACGGCGCACTCACCATGACAGGCCAGCTGGCCCTGGGAACGTTGCCGACCTTGCCGCCCAATACGCTGCCTCCTGTCGTGCTGCCCTTCGATCCAACGGCCACGATACCGCTGGGCGTACTCACCGTCAGCAACCCGTACATGGATGAGGCCAACGTCAAGGACGTAGCCCGAATCCAGGTGCGCAACGCCCTAGGCGCCGTCAAGGGCTGCGTTGCTCCCGTGGTCGTGGGCGGCAAGGATCGCACCATCCTCGTCTACTTGCGTCCCAGTGACATGGAAGCGCGGCACGTTTCCGCCACCGACGTGGTGGAAGCCCTCAAAAAGGGCAACATGATGACGACGCCGGGAATCGCCTATTTCGGCGATAATCAGCTCCTACTCGATTCCAACTTGATGGCCGACAAAATCAACGAGTTGATGAATCTGCCTATCCGCATGGAGCCGGGTAACCAGGTGTATCTGCGCGACATTGGCGAGATTCGAGATTCGGCGACGATTCAGACGTCGCGTGTGCGCATTGCTACCAAGGAGACGGGGTGGGAGGGCAAACGTCAGGTGTATGTGCCGATCTACCGGCAGATGGGGGCCAGCTCGCTGGCCGTCGTTAATGACCTGCGATCGAAATTGAGAGACATCGAAGAGTTGCAGTGCCCGGAGGGCACCAAGCTGGACTTCGTCATCGATCAGACCATCTTCGTGCGCCAGGCGATTCACAGCCTCATTCAGGAAGGCATCATCGGCGCCATCCTGGTGTCGATCATGATTCTGATCTTTTTAGGCAACTGGCGCATGACATTGATTGCCAGTATGTCCATTCCCTTGGCCATCCTGGGGGCCATCATCTGTCTGTATATCACCGGCAACACCATCAACTGTATGACGCTGGGCGGTTTGGCCTTGGCCATCGGGCCGCTCGTCGATGACGCCATCGTCGAGCTGGAGAACAACCACCGCAACTACAGCATGGGTAAATCACGCATACGGGCCGCCCTGGACGGTTGCGCAGAGGTCATGGTCCCGGTGTTGGTGGCGACGTGTACGACCAACATCGTGCTGGCGCCGGTGGCGTTGCAGCCGGGTATGGGCGGCTTCCTGTTCCGCCCGCTGGCGTTGGCGGTCACCTTCGCCATGTTCAGCTCGTTCTTGCTGTCGCGCACCTTCGTTCCCATGATGTGCGCCAAGTTCCTGCCCGACGATCATAGCCACGGCCACGGCGCCCTTACTCACAGCAAATGGAACTGGTTCGCTCGCTTCCATCACTGGTTTGAAGGCTATCTCGATCGGGCCAACCATGCCTATGAACGGCAGCTGCACCTGCTGATTCGTCATCGCTACAAGTTCCTCGGCTTCGTCGGCTGCCTCATTGTGCTGGCTGTGTTTTTGGCCCCGCAGTTGCGCCGCGAGTTCTTTCCGCCCGTGGACGCTGGCCAAATCACCGTCTATTTCCGCGCTCCCTCGAACCTGCGCCTGGACGCCACCGAAAAACGCCTCGCCGATTTCGAGCATTTCATCAAAGAGGTCATTCCCTCCGAGGAAATGGAAATGGTCGTCAGCGAGCTGGGCATCGACCCCGACTGGTCGGCGGCGTACACGGCCAACTCCGGCCAACAAGACGTGATTGTTCGCATCCAGCTCAAAGAGGAGCGTCATAAAAGCGCGCAGGAGTACGCCATCGCCCTGCGGCACAAGCTGGCCGAGGATTCCCGCTTCTCCGACATCCGCGTCAGTTTCGACACCGGCGGCATGGTCTCCAACGCGCTGAACAACGGCGCATCCTCGCCCATCGACATTCAGGTCGCCGGCGGCTCACGGCGCGGCTGTTTGGAACTGGCCAAGCAGATTCGCAACCGCGTTTCCACGATCAACGGCGTCGTCGATGCCCGCGTCTTACAGCGTTTGGACGCGCCGTATCTGTTCATCAACGTCAATCGCCCCAAGGCAGCCGAGCTGGGCCTGTCGCCCGCCGATGTCATCGATCAGGCCGTATCGGCCATGAACTCCAGCATTTCCATCAATCGCAATTTCTGGGTCGATACCAAGACCGGCAATCAATACTTCGTCGCCGTGCAGTATCCGGAATTCCCCAGCATGAACATCAATGATCTCCTCAATATCCAGGCGCGGGGCACGAATCAGAAAACGCCGATCAAACTATCGGAAGTCGCGAATTTCGTGCGCCGGGATGGTGCCGTGGAAATCAGCCACGATAGCCTTACTCCCGTCTTCAACGTGCAGATGAACCTGGAGGAGCGGGACATCGGTCACGTCGCCGCCGACATTGTGCAGGCGCTCAAGAGCTTGAAAACGCCCGCGGGGTTGAGCTGGGAAACGAAGGTCGATCAGACCAACGGCGCCGAGATCACCAAGCTCGCCAAGACAACGCATAACGGCGAAGCGCCGAAAGCGGGTTATCACTGGGAAACCGGCCGCGACGGTACGACCAACCAAGTCAAGGATGTCAAGAACGACTACGCCATCACCGAAGGCATGCGTTGGCAGATGCGCGGCGAATACGAACGCATGAACGAATCGTTCGCCAACTTGGCTAAGGGTCTGGCAGGGGCCGTGGTGCTCGTCTACTTGCTGCAAGTGGCACTGTTCCGCTCCTGGGTGGGGCCATTCATCATCATGTTCACGGTTCCGCTGGGTTTGATCGGTGTCGTCTTCATGCTGTGGCTGACGGGCACGTCGCTCAACGTGCAGTCGGAAATGGGCGCGATCTTCCTGGTGGGCATCGAGGTCAACACTGGCGTGCTCATGGTGTCCTTCGCCGACGAGCAGCGGCGTATGCACAATCTGACGGCCAAGGACGCCATCGTCCGGGCGGCCACGATTCGCTTCCGACCGATTTTGATGACGTTTTTCGCCTGTTTCATCGATTTAATCCCGATGGCGGTTGGTCTGGAGCGCGGTAGCGAAGCGAATGTGCCGTTGGCGCGGGCGGTCATCGGCGGCTTGCTCTGTTCCACTTTGTTATCGCGGTTCGTTCTGCCGGTACTGTATACGATGTGGGTTCGCGACGGCGCCCCGCCGGAAATCGACTTCGAGGCAGAACTGACCGCAGATTGGCAAGCCCCCGCTGGAGATGGTGACGCCGGCCACGCCGCGGAGCCGACCCAGTTGCCAGAGCAAACCGGAACGCCCGAGATAGGCTTCCGCAACGAACTTAAACCACTGTAGGATCGTCTGCTAGCCCGCAGGGGTTCAGCCGACCAGTCAATGAGAGGAAGGTAGACCAAATGAAATCCATCCTGACGTCGCAGAGGGTGTTGCGCCTGGGCGTCGCCCTTGTGGTACTCCTGGGATTATTGGGAGGCGGCTTCGCCTTTATTCACCACGGCGTAGACAAGGCCACGGCCGGGGCCAGCGAGCCGCCCGAAGGCGACGAACCGGCGCAGGCCGAGATCCCCGTCAAGATTGTTCATCCGCGCTACGACAAAGAGTTCACCATGACCGAGAGGCGGCCGGCCGACGTGCTGCCGTACTTCGAGACCGATTTGGTAACGCGCGTGCCGGGCTATATCGAGTGGATGCCTTACGATGTCGGCAGCAAAGTCAAGGCAGGAGAAGTATTGGTCAAGGTGGCTGTGCCGGACCTGGAAGCGCGGTGGGAGCAACGCAAGGCCGACGTCAAACATGCCGAGGCGGTCGTCGGGCAGAAGATAGCCAGCGTCAAGGTTGCCCAGACCAATTGGGAGGCGGCCAAGGCCCGCATCGAGGCCGCCCAGACGCGCCAAAAGGCCGACGAAGCCTACCTGGCTTATCGCGAGAAGCAGGCCCGGCGCTACGAAGGGCTTCTGCGCGATCGAGCCATCGATGCCCGGCTGGTCGATGAACAGGAGGACGAGCGGCTTGCGGCCTTTGAAAAGGTCAACGCCGATAAAGTGGCGGTGATCTCGGCCACGGAGGACGCCAATGCGGCCAAGGCGCGCATCGAGCAGGCAATAGAGGAGCAACACGAAGCCGAGGCCAATGTCAAGGTCGCAATGGCCGAGCGCGATTTCGCCAAGGCCATGCTCGATTACGCCACCATCGAGGCGCCCTATGACGGCGTCATTGTCTACCGCAACGTCAAAGTCAATCCGGGCTTCTTTGTGCAGAATGCGGGCGACGGCCATGCCACGCCGCTGTTGACCATCCATCGCAACGACATTGTCACCGTGGTCATGCGTTTGCCGGACAATTTCGCGGCTTACGTCACCCCCCAGACCGAGGCCATCTTCGAGACGCCTTCGCTGCCGGGCGTCAAGATTCGCGGCCAGGTCACGCGCTATCCGCCCTCGCTGGTCAATCCCGAAAAGGACCGCACCATGCTGGTGGAAGTCGATCTGTGGAATCGCTCGCCTGAACGAATCAAGGAGGAGATGAAAGATCCCAAGTTCATCGCCGGACTCAAGAAAGGCATGCCGGGCGATCCCCGCGGCGGTTTGCCGGTGGTGCCCAAGATCGAGGGCAATCTAGCCGGCCGAGAAATCCTGCCGGGCATGTTCGGCGAAATGACGCTGATACTGCACAAGTTCGAGAACGTCTACATGCTGCCCAGCCAGTCGGTCATCAACAAAGGCGGCTACCAGTACATCTACGTGGTCAAGGACGGCAAAGCCCGCTTGCAGCCGGTCAAGGAACAGGTCAACGACGGCAAACTCGTATACGTCGAGCTGCTCGACAATGAGGGC
>Ga0209810_1004241_pt1 | contig 14019 bp, 17 predicted proteins | sample Coa_R1_7_FD_187159 | JGI IMG/M metagenome (GOLD analysis project Ga0209810, IMG submission 187159) | Surface soil microbial communities from Centralia Pennsylvania, which are recovering from an underground coalmine fire - Coalmine... | ecosystem: Environmental > Terrestrial > Soil > Unclassified...
CTCGCCGCCTCGCTCGGCGTCCCCGTCCTCACGATCGGCGCCGGCACCGCCGACTACGCGCTGGCCCGCGTCGTCGCTGCCGCCCGCGCCTTCGGACTGCAGGCGCTGGACGGGCCGCACGCGCTCCTCGACGACGAGGACGGCCTCGTCGCGTCGGCCCGGCGCGCGCTCGCCCACGGCTACGACGGGAAGTGGGTGATCCATCCCTCCCAGATCGAGCCGGTCAACGCCGTCTTCACGCCCTCTCCGGAGGAGCTCGAGCGCGCGGAGCGGATCGTCGCCGCCTCCGAGCGCGCAGCCCGCTTCGAGGGCGAGCTCGTCGACGCGGCCTCGCGCCGGCTGGCCGAGTCGCTGCTCAGGCGCGCCGGGCGCGCGCCCGCCGCCTAGCCGCCTTCCGGCGCTTCACCTCGGGCGCCGCGAGCACGCCGCGGTACCAGAGGTGGAGCAGTGCCGCGAGGGCGGCGAGAGCGAGCCGCAGGATCCGTTTGATGCTTGGCACCGAGTCGCGAAGGGTACTTTCGTCCGGATGGCCGGGCGCCGCCACATGGGCGACCTCCAGGGCGAGATCCAGGAGCTGTTCGCGGAGCTGTGGCAGGTTCCGCGCTACACGGGGCTGCGCTCGGGATTTCGTCCGCAATGCGACTGCTACCGGACGGACGACCCGCCCGCGCTCCACATCGTGGTCGAGCTCGCAGGCGTCGATCCGGCCACGGTGCGCGTGGCCACGCTCGACCGCACGCTGCTGATCGCGGGAACGCGCGAGCGGCCGCAGCCGGCCGGCGCCCACTACCACCAGGTCGAGATCGACTACGGGCCGTTCCAGCGGCGGATCGAGCTCGGCGAGGACGTCGAGACGGACGGCGCGACCGCGACCTACGAGGCGGGAATGCTGCGGATCGAGCTTCCGCTTGCGCGGCGGCCGCGCAAAGCCGGCCGGCAGGTGACGATCGTCGTGGAGATGCGATGAGCGACGTTCTCGCGGACGACGACTACACACCGCCGAGCGAGGAGCTGCCGGATCGGCTGCCGGTGCTGCCGCTGAAGGAGACGGTCGTCTTCCCCGACTCGATGACGCCGCTCGCGATCGGGCAGGAGCGCTCGATCCGCCTGATCGACGACGTCGTCGGAGGCGAGCGCCTGCTCGCGCTCGTGACCGTCCGCGACGGCGAGATCGACGTTCCCGGCTGGGACGACCTGCACGAGATCGGCACGGTCGCGGTCGTCCACAAGATGATCCGCGTCCCCGACGGGACGCTTCGCATCCTCGTCCAGGGCCTGCAGCGAATCCGGATCGAGGATCACGTCGCCGACGACCCGTACCTCGTCGCCCGCTTCGAGCCCGTCCCCGACCAGTTGGAGGAGAGCCGCGAGCTCGAGGCGCTCACGCGGACGGCGCAGAGCCTGTTCGCGCGCATCATCGGCCTCGTCCCGTACCTGCCGGAGGAGCTCCAGATCGCGGCCGCGAACGTCGACGACCCCGGGGCGCTCTGCAACCTCGTCGCCTCGACGCTGCGGCTGAGGACGGAGGAGAAGCAGCGCGTCCTCGAGCTCGCCGCCGTCGACGCGCGGCTGCGCGAGGTGACGAAGATCCTCAACCGCGAGCTCGAGGTCTTCGAGCTCGGGACGAAGATCCAGTCGCAAGTGCAGGAGGAGCTCGAGAAGGGCCAGCGCGAGTTCTTCCTCCGCCAGCAGCTGAAGGCGATCCAGGAGGAGCTCGGCGAGGGCGATCCCGAGCAGGCGGAGACGAACGAGCTCCGCAACAGGCTCGCCGAGCTCGACCTCCCGGAGGAGGCGCGGAAGGCGGCCGACCGCGAGCTCGCGCGGCTCGAGCGGCTGCCCGCGGCGGCGGCCGAGTACGGGGTCATCCGCACCTACCTCGACTGGATCGCCACGCTGCCGTGGGGGATCACGACGCCCGACGACCTCGACCTCGACCGCGCGCGGGCGATCCTCGACGAGGACCACTACGACCTCGACAAGGTGAAGGAGCGGATCGTCGAGCATCTCGCCGTCTCGAAGCTAAAGCAGGACCCGAGCGGCCAGATCCTCTGCTTCGTCGGGCCGCCCGGCGTCGGCAAGACGTCGCTCGGCCACTCGGTCGCGCGCACGCTGGGGCGGAAGTTCGCGCGGCTCTCGGTCGGCGGCGTCCGGGACGAGGCGGAGATCCGGGGCCACCGGCGCACGTACATCGGCGCCATGCCCGGGTCGATCATCCGCGCCTTCCGCGACGCCGAGTCGATCAACCCCGTGCTGCTGATCGACGAGATCGACAAGCTGGGGGCGGACGTGCGCGGCGACCCGGCGAGCGCGATGCTCGAGGTGCTCGACCCGGCGCAGAACTCGACCTTCCGCGACCACTACCTCGACCTGCCGTTCGACCTCTCGCGGACGCTCTTCATCTGCACTGCGAACACGACGGACACGATCCCGTCGGCGCTGCTCGACCGGATGGACGTGATCCAGCTCTCGGGCTACACCGAGGACGAGAAGTGCGGGATCGCGAAGAAGTACCTCGTTCCGCGCCAGATCGCGGCGCACGGGTTGCGCAAGTCGCAGCTCAAGATCGGCGACCGCGTGCTCCGTCTGCTGATCCGCGAGTACACGCGCGAGGCCGGAGTGCGCGCGCTGGAGCGCCGGATCGGCGACCTCTGCCGGAAGGCGGCGGTGCAGGTCGCGCGCGGCCGCAAGGAGCCGGTCCGCGTCAGCGACCAGCTCGCGCGGGAATGGCTCGGTCCCCGCCGCTTCAGCGCCGACGCGCGGAAGCGGACGGCCGATCCGGGAGTGGCGACGGGCCTCGCGTACACGCCGGTCGGCGGCGACGTCCTCTTCATCGAGGCGCAGGCGTACCCCGGGCGCGGCCGGCTGACGGTGACCGGCCAGCTCGGCGAGGTGATGCAGGAGTCGGCGCAGGCCGCGCTCTCCTGGGTGCGCTCGCACACGGACGAGCTCGGGCTCGACGAGCGCTGGTTCACCGACCACGACGTCCATCTCCACGTGCCGGCGGGCGCCGTGCCGAAGGACGGCCCGTCCGCGGGGATCACGATGGCGACCGCGATCGCCTCGCTCGTGCGCGGGACACCCGTGGCAGACGACGTGGCGATGACCGGCGAGATCACGCTCACGGGACAGGTGCTCCCGATCGGTGGCGTGCGCGAGAAGGTCCTCGCCGCGCAGCGTGCGGGGCTCGACCGCGTGATCCTCCCACGGGAGAACGAGCACGACCTCGACGAGCTGCCGGACGAGACGCGCAAGGCGCTCGGCTTCGTGCTCGTGGATTCGATCGACGAGGTGCTCGGCGCCGCCTTCACGGCGAACGGCCACCGCGCGCGCGTCGCGAGGGCGCGACAGTAGAGTCGCCAGAGTCGTTTCCATCCAACGGACCCGGGTAGCGTTTGCCCTGAGCCCACGACGAAAGGAATCGCTGGAGATGACGAACGCGAAGGAAAAGGTCACGGGGGCGGCCGGCGGGGTCAGGCCGTACGTGGAGCGCGCCCTCAACGACGACGAGCTGCGCGAGAACGTCAAGAAAGCGTACGCGTCGGGACGCGCGGTCTACGACCAGCTCGCGAAGAAGAAGAGCGTCTCGGTCGCGGCGACCCGCCTCGCCACCGACCAGAAGATCCAAAACGAGCTTCGGAAGGCGGTCGACGAGCTCCGCGAGGCGGCGCAGCGCGTGCAGCGCGGCGAGCCGCGCAAGGACACCCACGGCGGCAGGAACTTCTTCCTGCTCCTCGTCGGCGTGGCGGTCGGCGCGTTGTTCAACCCGGTGACCGGGCCGGCGCTCCGCAAGCTGCTCGGGAAGAAGCTCGGCGGCGGCAGCGGGTTCGACTACGGGTCGAACGGCAGCGGCACGAAGAACTGAGCCGGGCTACGCGCCCTGGCCGAGGTGCTCGCGCGCGAACGCGAGGAAGCGGTCGCGCGTGTCGTCGTCCGGCGCCAGCGGCGCGTCGTCCCCGTAGCGCGGATCGGACGCGATCTCCTCGGCCACCGTCCGCACCTCGCGCTCGATCGCGGCCTTGTGCCGCGGCTCGCGGAGCAGGGCCTCGATCCAGCTCTCCGAGCCGTCCCAGTCCGGGATGTCGTGGTCGAAGAGCAGCTGCCCAAGCAGGATCCCGGTGCGGATGTAGGCGAACGTCCGGAAGGCGAGGATGCGGTGGGGCGTCTCGACGCGGGCGGCGAGCGCGGGATCGCTCCGCACGATCCGGTTGACGATCGAGCCGATCGGCTCGTCGACCAGCGGGATCCACAGCTCGTCGAGGTCCGGCACGTCCGAATTATGGCTGTTTTTCCACGCCCCTATGCTTCTCGCGTGGCCGCGACCGCCGACGCCCTGCTGGAGCGGCTCGCCGTCGAGCCGGCGCGCGCCGGCCTCTTCCTCGACTTCGACGGCGTGCTCGCCCCGATCGTCGACCGGCCCGAGAACGCGGTGCCGCCGCCGGAGACGCGGGCCGAGCTCGAGCGGCTCGTCGGGCGGTACCCGCTCGTCGCGGTCGTGAGCGGCCGCGCGGGGGAGGACGTCGCCGCGCGCGTCTGCGTCGAGGGGATCGTCTACGTCGGCTCGCACGGGCTGGAGCAGGAGCCGCAGGCCGAGCGGTGGCGGCGGACGCTCGCCGCGTTCGCAGCCGATGCGCCTTGGCCCGAGCGCGCGATCGAGGTGAAGGGGCTCGCGCTCGCCTTCCACTACCGCGACCGGGAGGACGAGCGCGAGGCGGTGCGCGAGCTGGACGGGATCGCAGAGGCCGCGCGCGAGGAGGGGCTGGTGGCGCGCTACGGCCGCAGGATCCTCGAGGTGCTTCCCCCGGTCGGCTCGAACAAGGGCACGGCCGTCCGGCGGCTGCTCGAGGAGCACGGCCTGCGACGCGCCCTGGCGGCCGGCGACGACACGACGGACATCGACTCCTTCGCGGCGCTCGACGGCCTCGACGTCGCGGTCCGGGTGGCGGTTGCCTCCGAGGAGTCGCCGCGGGTGCTCGTCGACGCCGCCGACGTCGTCGTCGGCTCGGCGAACGAGTTCCTCGCGCTGCTGCGGAAGCTCTAGACGAGGTCGAGCACCTCGCAGAGCTCGCTGACCCGCTCGCCGTCCCAGGGGTGGTACGAGCCGATCTGGATTGCCCGCATGCCGACCGCTGTAGCACCCGGGAGCTCTCCCGAGTGTCCGTCGCCGACGAAGAGCGATGCGCCCGCCTCGACGCCGAGGCGGTCGAGCGCGATCCGGTAGATCCGCTCGTCGGGCTTGCAGACGCCGACGTCGGCGGAGAGGACGACCGTGTCGAATGCACCGCTGAACGGCGACTCCTCCCAGACCTCGCAGACGTCGCCCGAGCAGTTGCTGATCAGACCGAGGCGAAACCCTCGCCGACGGAGCTCAGCGAGCGTGGCTGATGCACCCTCGACCGGAACGAGCGCTTGCCGCGTCATCCGCCGCCGCAGCTCGCCCGCGCGGCGCGCGGCGGTGGCGTCCAGCCCGAGCCAGTCGAGGTAGCCGTCGAACGGCCCTGTCCAGCGACGCCCGACGTGCTCCGGAGACCTCCATTCGTCCTGCGTGAGCCCCACAGCGGCCAGCAGCGGTGCCATGTCCTCGTGCGGCCAAGTGGCAAGGGTCTCCCAGAGGTCGAAGACGACCGCCTGCGTGGTCAACTCTTGTGCGCCCGCACGGCGGTTCCGTAGGCGCAGATCTCCGTCCAGTTCGGGCCCATCTCGGAGGTGTCGAAGCGCATCGCGATCACCGCGTTCGCGCCCTTCGCCTCCGCCTCCTCGATCATCCGCTGCATCACCTGCTCTCGGCTGTCGAGCAGCGCCTTGGTCATCCCCTTCAGCTCGCCGCCGAGGATCGACTTCAGCTGCGCGCCCAGCTGCGAGCCGAGGTTGCGCGAGCGCACGGTCAGCCCCATCACCTCGCCGAACACCTCGTCCACCTGGTAGCCCGGGATGTCGTTCATCGTCGTGACGATCATCGGTTCAGCACCTCCCATGCCCGGCGCACGTCGGCCTCGGTCGTGCGCGCGTTGCCGATCGCGAGCCGCAGGACGTAGCGGCCGCCCAGTCGCGTGTGCGAGATGAAGATCTCACCCGACGCGTTGACGCGCTCGAGGAGCCGCTCGTTGTGCTCGTCCGAGCCGTTGCGGCGGAAGACGACGAGCGAGAAGCGCTGCGGCGCGACGAGCTCCCAGTCGGGGCTCTCCTCGACCCACGACGCGAACAGCTCGGCCAGCCGGACGTGCTCGCGCAGGATCGCGCGCAGCCCCTCGGCGCCGTAGCAGCGCAGCACGGCCCAGAGCTTGAGGGAGCGGAAGCGGCGGCCGAGCGCCGGCCCGTAGTCGGCGAGCGCGTACGCGTCGTCGGCCGTGCGCAGGTACTCCGGCGTGAGCGAGAACGCCTCGCGGAACTCGTCCGGCCGCGCCGTCCAGAGCAGCGAGCAGTCCATGGGCACGAGCAGCCATTTGTGCGGGTTCACGACGAGGCTGTCGGCGAGCTCGACGCCGTCCTGCGACCAGCGCTCCTCCTCGCAGATCCACGACGGCCCGGCGTAGGCGGCGTCGACGTGGAGCCACGCGCCCGCGGCATGCGCGGCCTCCGCGAGCTCGCGGACGGGATCGACGGAGGCGAAGGAGGTCGTGCCCACGGTCGCCACGACCGCCGCGACGTCGGAGAGGTCGTCAGGGACGCGCAGCCGCAGTTCCTCGTCGGCGGGCGCCTTCCGCAGCTCCATCCCGAGCATCCGCGCGTCCTTCTCCACCGACGAGTGCGCGTGCTCGGAGCAGACGACGACGTTGCGTCCGGTCACGTGGCGCGCCGCGATCAGCGCCGCCAGCGTGGAGGTCGAGGCGGTGTCCTCGATGTGCCCGTGCCAGCCCTCGGGCAGGCCGAGCAGCTGGCGCACCCAGTCGACGACGCGCAGCTCCAGCTCGGTCGAGGCGGGCGAGGCGCGCCAGAGGATCGCCACCTGGTTCAGCGTCGCCGCGAGCAGCTCGGCCAGGATCCCCGGCTCCGACGCAGTCACCGCGAAGTAGGCGAAGAAGCGCGGGTGCTGCCAGTTCGTCAGCGCGGGCACGAGCAGCTCGTCGAGGTCGCGGAGCACGTCGGCGAACGGCTCCGCCTGCTCGGGCGGCGACTGCGGGAGCCTCGCCGTCAGCTCGCCGGGCTTCACCTGCGCGAGCACGGGCAGCTCGTCCACCCGCTCGAGGTAGCGCGCCGCCCAGTCGAGCGCCGCCGCGCCGTCCGTCCGGAAGTCCGTCACGACCGCTTCGTCCGCAGCTTCTCGACCTGCTTCCACGTGCGCGTGTTGAGGACCTCGTCCTTCGTCAGCCAGCCGCGGCGCGCCTGCGCGACGGCGAGCTCGACGTAGGACTGCGCGCGCAGGGAGTGCGCGTCGGAGGAGACGACGAGCTTCAGCCCCGCCTCCTGCGCGGCGCGGGCGTGGACGTCGCGCAGGTCGAGCCGGTCCGGCTGACCGTTGATCTCCAGGAACGTGCCCGTCTCGAGCGCCGCCTCGACGACGCGCTCGACGTCCACGTCGCGCGGCGGCCGCTTGCCGATCCGGCGGCCGGTCAGGTGCCCGATGCAGTCGACGGACGGATGCTGCATCGCCTCGAGCACGCGCTCGGTCGGCCGGTTGTCCGGCGCGTTGTGCACGGAGGCGACGACCCAGTCGAGCAGCGCGAGGTCGTCGTCCGAGATGTCGAGCTCGCCGCTCGCGCGGATGTTCGCCTCGACGCCCGTCAGGATCCGCAGCTTCGGGAAGCGCGCGCGCAGCGTCTCGATCTCCTCCAGCTGCGCCTGCAGCCGCCCTTCGCGCAGGTAGTGGGAGTGGTCGGTCACCGCGTAGTACTCGTAGCCGCGCGCGGCCGCCGCCTCGACCATCTCGGCGAGCGTGTTCTTGCCGTCTGCCGACCAGTGCGTGTGCGTGTGGAGGTCGCCGCGGACGTCGGCGGTCTCGACGAGCGCGGGCAGCTCGCCGCGCCGCGCCGCCTCCAGCTCGCCCGCGTTCTCGCGCAGCTCCGGCGGGATCGGCTGGTAGCCGAGGAACTCGTAGACGGCGTCCTCGTCGGCGCTCGCGAAGACGTCGCCGGTCTCCACGGTCGTGATCCCGTACTCGGAGATCGAGAGACCCCGGCGAACCGCCTCCTCCCGCATGGCGACGTTGTGCTCCTTCGAGCCCGTGAAGTGCTGCAGCAGGTTGCCGAACGACTCCGGGGGGACGACGCGAAGGTCGAAGCGCAGCCCGTCGTTCGAGACCACCGTCGCCTTGGTGTCGCCGTGCGCCGCGACGTCCACCACCCAGCGCAGCTGCGTGAAGTACGCGGTGAGCTCCGCGGGATCGGTGGCCGTCGCGATCACGTCGAGGTCGCGGAAGGTCTCCTTGCGCCGGCGCACGGATCCCGCCTCCGAGACGGCGACCGCCGCCGGATGCTCCCGCAGCGTCTCGACGACCGCGAGCACCGCCGGCAGCCCGTCGCCGAGCAGCCGCCGGTCGCCGGCCTCCGCGTTCTGGGCCTGGAAGGCGAGCGCGGCCAGGATCTTCTCCTCGCTCTTCGGACCGAGGCCGGTCAGCGCGCGCAGCCGCTCCGCCTCCGCCGCGGCCTTCAGCTCGTCGAGCGTCTCGACGCCGAGCTCGCGCCAGATCCGCGCCGCGGTCTTCGGGCCGAGCCCGGGCAGCCGCATGAAGAGGACGACCTCCGGCGGGACGCCTGCGCGCTTCTTCCCCAGCGCCTCGATCTCGCCCGTCTCGACGATCTGGACGATCTTCTCCTCGATCGTCTTGCCGATCCCCTGCAGCTCCTTCGCCTTGCCGTCGAGCGCGAGCTGCGCGATCGACGCCGAGGTCTCGCGCATCCGGGTCGCCGCGCGCCGGTAGGCGATGACGCGGAACGACTCGGCGCCTTCGAGCTCGAGCAGGTCGGCGAGCAGGTCGAACTGGTCCGCGACCTCCGGATTCCGCGGCAACGCGCTCACTTGGCGATCATAGGCAGGGCTATGCAGGGTGCCGTCGTCTGCCTTCCGACCTACAACGAGCGCGAGAACCTCGGGCCGATGCTCGACGCGCTCGAGCCGCTCGGCGTGCGCGTGCTGGTGATCGACGACAACTCGCCGGACGGGACGGGCGAGCTCGCGGACACGCTCGCAGCCGGGCGCGACTGGGTCGACGTCCTCCACCGCGAGCGCAAGGAAGGGCTCGGGCCGGCGTACGTCGCCGGCTTCCGCGAAGTCCTGTGCGGCGACGCCGCGTACGTCCTCGAGATGGACTGCGACTTCTCCCACGACCCGCGGGACGTGCCCCGGCTGATCGCCGCCGCCGAGGCGGGCGCCGACCTCGCGCTCGGCTCGCGCTACGTCGACGGCGGCGGCACCGTCGACTGGGGGGTCGCGCGCCGCGCCGTCTCGTCCGGCGGCTCGCTGTACGCCCGCACGATTCTCGGGCTGGGCATCCGCGACCTGACCGGCGGCTTCAAGTGCTTCCGGCGCGACGTGCTGGAGGCGATCGACCTCGACGCGGTGAGCGCGAAGGGCTACGCGTTCCAGATCGAGCTGACGTACCGCGCCCTGCGCGCGGGGTTCAGGGTGGTCGAGGTGCCGATCGTCTTCAGCGACCGCGCGCACGGCGCCTCGAAGATGAGCCGCGGGATCTTCCTCGAGGCCGTCACCCACGTGCCGGCGCTACGGTGGGCCGCGTGGAGAGGACGGGTGTGAGAGACCTCGACGCGGCGACGTTCGACGAGGCGATCGCGGACGGGCCGCTGCTCGTCGACTTCTGGGCGCCGTGGTGCCGGCCGTGCAAGGCGGTGGAGCCGATCCTGGCCGAGCTGCCGCTCGACGTCGCCCGCCTGAACGTGGACGACGAGCCCGGAATCGCGTCGCGCTACGAGGTGCTCTCGATCCCGACCGTGATCCTGTTCACGAACGGGGAGCCGGTGTCCTCGGTTCTCGGCCTGCGCTCGCGCTCGCACTACGAAGCGTGGCTAGCGGAAGTGCTCCCAGCCGCCGAGCCCGGCCGGATCGACGCCTGAGCCTTCCTCGCACCTCCCGATCACCGTGAAGTCGAGCGGATCCGGCGTTGCCGCGAGCAGCTCGTAGTCCTCGCCGAACGCGAGATCGCCGGCGGTGGCGCCCTCGGCGAGCGGGACGCGGTCGAGCTCGACGACGAGCCTGCAGCCCGAGCGGCGCGCGATGTGGCCGGCGTCCGGGCCGAGCCCGTCCGAGATGTCGAGCATCGCGTGCGCGACCTGCGCGAGCCGGCGGCCCTCGGCGGTGCGGATCGGCGGACGCAGAAGGCGTCCGTCACGGAAAGCCGCGCCCGCGCCGCCGAGGGGTCCGGTGAGGACGAGGAGATCGCCCGGCTTCGCGCCCGCTCTTCCCGGCACGCGCTCGGCGCGGCCCAGCGCCGTCACCGTGATCACGACCGAGTCCGCCCGCGTCGTGTCGCCGCCTCGCACCGGAACGCCGGCTTCCGCGATTCCCTCGTAGAGCGCGAGCGCGCCGTCGAGGCTCGGCGCGGCCAGCGTGACGACGAGCGCGATCGGCTCCGCCCCGGAGGCGGCGAGGTCGCTGAGGTTCACGGCGGCGGCGCGAAACCCGAGCTCGCGCCAGTCGAGCAGGTCGAAGCGGAAGTGGACGTCCTCGACGAGCGTGTCCTGCGTGACGACGAGCCCGTCGATCTGCGCCGCGTCGTGCTCGACGCCGACGATCAGGCCCCGGCGCTCGAGCTCGGCGAGGAGCTCGAACTCCTTCACGGCTCCTCGACCCGCGCCCGGCCGTCGAGGGTGTCCGGGTCGAGCGCGTGGAGGGCGTCGTAGAGGCGGGCGTGGAAGGTGCCGGGCCCGGGATCGCCGGCGGCCGCGTCCTCCGCCGCGACGCCGAGCGCGGCGAGCGCCCCCGCCGCCGCCTCGAGCGGCGCATCCGGCTCGGCCGCGAGGAAGCAGCCCGTGAGCGCAGACGAGATGCAGCCCGTTCCGGTGACGGACGCCAGGAGCGGGTGTCCGTTCGCGACCGCGAGCACGCGCTCCCCGTCCGAGACGTGGTCGACCGGGCCGGTGACGGAGGCGACGACGCCGAGCGTCCGCGCCGCCTCGCGCGCGAGCTCCGCCGGCTCGATTCCTGCGGCGATCGACTCGACGCCGCGCACCTCCGCCTCGGCGCCGACGAGCGTCGCGACCTCGCCGGCGTTCCCACGCAGCACGGTGACCTCCACCTCGTCGAGGATCCGGCGCGCCGTCTCCGTCCGGTACGCGGTCGCGCCCGCGCCGACCGGGTCGAGCACGACGGGGATCCCGCGCGCGCTCGCGGCACGGCCCGCCAGCAGCATCGCCTCGACCCAGTGCGGGGAGAGCGTGCCGATGTTGAGGACGAGCGCGGACGCGATGCCCGCCATCTCCTCGACCTCCTCCGTCGCGTGCGCCATGACGGGGAGCGCGCCGAGCGCGAGCGTCGCGTTCGCGGTCTCGTTCATGACGACGTAGTTCGTGATCTGGTGGACGAGCGGCTTCCGCTCGCGCAGCGTCCGCAGCGTGGCTCCCGGGGACGGACTCATCGCGCCACCAGCCCGAGCACGTCGACCGGCCCGTCGCCGGCGCCGAGCTCCGCCAGTCCCTGCCGCACCGCGCGCGAGGCCGCATCCGCGGCTCCCCGCGCGGCGTCGAGCAGCGAGAGCCCGCGCGCGAGGAGCGCGGCGAGCGTCGCGGAATGCGTGCAGCCGGCGCCGTGGGTCGCGGCGACGTCGAGCCGCTCGACCGGGATCTCGTGGTGCTCGCGGCCGTCGAAGAGGTGGTCGATCGCCTCCCGTCCGTGGCCGCCGGTGACGAGCGCGGCGGGGGCGCCGAGCGTGACGAGCGCCTCCGCGAGCTCGGCCTTTCCGTAGCCGCCGACTCCGACGAGCGCCTCCGCCTCCAGCAGGTTCGGCGTGACGACGGTCGCGAGCGGAAACAGCCGCGCGACGACGAGCTCGACCGCGTCGTCCCGGAGCAGGCGCGCCCCCGAGCTCGCGACGAGCACGGGGTCGACGACGAGCGGCACCGGATGTCCCGCGAGCCAGTCCGCGACCGCCTCGACGATCGCGCGGGAGAAGAGCATCCCCGTCTTCGCGGCCCCGAGGTCGAAGTCGTCCGCGACCGCGTCGAGCTGCGCGCGCACCAGCTCCGGAGGCACCTCGTGCACCGCCGTCACGCCGGTCGTGTTCTGTGCCGTCAGCGCGACGATCGCGCTCGTCCCGTGGACTCCGGCGGCGGCGAACGCCTTCAGGTCGGCCTGGATGCCCGCTCCGCCGCCCGAGTCGGAGCCCGCGATCGTCAAGGCTGTACTGGTCAATCCGCTCCCTTCGCCGGCATGACCCGGATCAGGTTCGACGGGTGTGATCTCAGCCGCTCGTGCGGCACCCCGGTGTCGCGAAGCCTAGTTCTTGATGCGCAGCCGGCGCGCGACTTCGCGCAGGTTGATGTCCCAGCCGGCGCCGTACGTCTTGGGAGTGAAGATCCGCCGGTCGTCGGCGTTCCACCAGCGCGACTTGAGCCGCGCGACCGTCGGCCGCCGCCAGTCGTAGGGGATGCCGAGGAACTTGCCCGTGCCCTTCTCGCTCATGTATCGAGCGTACCGTGAGCCGTCTGCTTCCCGCACTGGCCGCCGCCGCGACGCCGCGGATCCTCGAGCTGCTGGGTGACGGGCCCGGCCGCGTCCTCGAGCTCGGCTTCGCCGGGATCCACGCGCGGCCGCTCGAGTTCGCAGGCTGGGAGGTCGTCGTCGTCGAGCCCGACCCCGCTCGGGCGGAACGTGCGCGCCAGCGCGGCGCCCGCGTGGCCACGCATTCCGACGGTCACTTCGACGCCGTCGTCGCGCCGGCGGACTGCGACCTCGGCGCGATCGACGCGGCCCGGCTGCTCCTCGTGCACCGGGATGGATCCGTGGAGGAGCGGCGTTAGAGGCGGCATGGAGTTTCGCGTCGCGCTCACCGTGGAGGACTTCGACCAGGCGCTCGCGTTCTACCGCGACGCGCTCGGGGCATGCAGCTGACGCTCTTCGGCGAGGCGTAGAGCGCTTCAATGGTCGTGTGAGCACGACCGCGCTCTGGGACGAGCTGCTCCTCGGTCAGGAGGAGCTCGCGCACCTCGGGACGGAGCGCGCGCGCGAGGCGAGGACCGCGCCGGTCCCCGACTCGCTGCAGCCGTCGCTGCGGGAAGCGCTCGCGCGCCGCGGCATCTCGAAGCTCTACGCCCACCAGGCGGCTGCGTACGACGCGGCACGGGCGGGCGGCAACGTCATCGTCACGACGGGCACGGCGTCGGGCAAGACGCTCGCGTTCAACCTGCCGGTGCTCGACGCGCTCGCGGCCGACCGCCACGCGCGGGCGCTCTACCTCTACCCGACGAAGGCGCTCGCGCAGGATCAGGCGCGCTCGCTCGCCGAGCTCGGCATCGCCGGCGTGCGCGCGGCCATCTACGACGGCGACACGCCGCGGGAACAGCGGCGGCAGATCCGCGGCTGGTCGAACCTCGTATTGACCAACCCGGACATGCTCCACGTCGGGATCCTCCCGCGACACGACCTCTGGGGCGACGTGCTGCACAACCTGCGCTTCGTCGTCGTGGACGAGGCCCACGTCTACCGCGGCGTCTTCGGCTCGCACGTCGGGAACGTCCTGCGCCGGCTGCGGCGGCTGGCTCGGATCTACGGCGCCGAGCCGCAGTTCCTCTTCGCCTCCGCGACGATCGCGAACGCGGGCGAGCTCGCGCACTCGCTCGTCGGCGAGCATGCGACCGTGGTGGAGGACGACGCGGCGCCCCGGCCCGAGCGGACGGTCGCGCTCTGGAACCCGCCGCTGCTCGATCCCGAGCTCGGGCTGCGGGCCAGCGCGCTCGGCGAGGCGTCGCGGCTCCTCGCCGGGCTCGCGGGCCGCGGCCTGAGGACGATCTGCTTCGCCAAGAGCCGCCGCGCGGCGGAGCTGATCCACCGCTTCGCCTCCGACCGCCTCGACGCGACCACCGCCGCGCGGCTCGCCCCGTACCGGGCCGGCTACACGGCGCAGCAGCGGCGGGA
>Ga0209810_1004246_pt1 | contig 14014 bp, 15 predicted proteins | sample Coa_R1_7_FD_187159 | JGI IMG/M metagenome (GOLD analysis project Ga0209810, IMG submission 187159) | Surface soil microbial communities from Centralia Pennsylvania, which are recovering from an underground coalmine fire - Coalmine... | ecosystem: Environmental > Terrestrial > Soil > Unclassified...
GAGCCAAATGGAGTCGCCTTGCTTTCCGCCGACGACAGGCACGAACATCGCGCTGTAATCCGCCGGAAAGTAGTACCCGTTCACGATGCCGTTTGCGCTCACGGTGAGATCGAGCGCGCCCGTATATGGACTGTTTGCGCCGTAGAGTTCGGTCATCGCCGTAGAGTAGTGCGCGGTTCCCGGCGCCTCCGCGGCGGCAGCGGGAACCGCCAGCGTCAGGAAGGCTACGCCTGCCGCTAGGCTGAGGAATACGTTCTTCATATGCAGTACCAACGCATGAACGCGCCCGGCTGTTACGCTGCTTACGCAAGCACAATGAAAATACGGCGAAACCGCGAAGTTTTATGAGAAAGCCATGATTTCACACGAGCCCATCGATCTGCGTCACTTACCTGTTTGGGAACGCGCCGCACTCGTACTGGAACGTTCCGACGAGCTTTCCGGCGGCGGCTCTCTCGAGTTTCTGACGGAAGTCCACCCGCGCGCGCTAATGGGGCGCCTGGAACAGCTGCGTCCCGGTCAACTTGCGTTTGCGTACCGGCACATCGGCAACGGTGACTGGCACGTGACGCTAACGCGCGTGCACGTTGAAGAGAGCCCGTCGTCGCTCGCCGCAGCATTGCGCCGCAATCCAATCTTCTCCCAATTGAGCGACGACGCCCGAGCGCTTCTCGGCGAATCGATGACGGAGCGCGCTGCGCGTAAAGGCGAGATCGTCTGTCCCGAAAACGCACAGTGCAAAGAGCTGGGCATGCTGCTCGACGGCGCGCTGGCAGTCTTTGTCGGCGCGGGAACGCGCGAACGGCTACTCTTTCATATTTACCCGTTTGAAATTTTCGGGGACGTCGAATTCTTCGATCGCGGTTTGAGCGTCGGCCGCACCGTCGTGCTTTCGAAGAGCTCCCGGTACGCGACCATCCCATATGATTGCATACAACGCATCGGTATGCGCGATCCGGAGTTTCTGATGTCGCTGGCCGCGGGCATCTCGCAGCATACGCGCACCCTCGCAAGCGCGCTCGCGGCGCAGGTTTCGCAGCCTATTCTCGCCCGTGTCGCGAGCGCGCTGCTGCCGTACGCCGCTCCCGAGCGAAATCTGCATCCCGCGCTGCCGCCGCTTGCGACGATGACGCAGGCTCAAGTCGCTGCCGCTGCAGGCACCGTAAAGGAAGTCGCCGCTCGTGCGATCGCCGAGCTCGAACGCGTGCAAGCGCTGCGGCGTGAACGCGGCCACATTCGGTATTTGGATCGCGTCAAACTGTTGGAAATTATCGGCGAGTCGTGATGGCGCGTGCCTTCTTGCGGCACGGAAGCAACGCGCTCCTCATCGGCATCGTTCTCGCGCTCGGCAGCCTTTTTATCGCCGGGCTGCTGCGCTTTTCTCTTTGGGCGGCCGCACTAGGTGCGGTCATTTTTTTCGTAATGGAGTATCTGACGCACCGGTTTGCCTTCCACGCAAAGCCAAGCAATGTCGCCGCGGTACGCGCGCTCCAGCACCGTCTGCATTACGATCATCACGTTGAGCCGGGACGGCTCGAGCTGTTTCTGCCGTGGTGGTTCGTGCTTCCGGCCGCGATGGCGTACGGTGCCGTATATTTCACGCTAACGCGATCGCCGGCGTTGACCGCCGGGTTACTTCTGGGCAATCTGGCAGCCATGCTGTACTACGAATGGGTGCACTACGTCGCGCACATTCCGTACGTTCCGATCACGCCCATCGGCAGATGGATGAAAAAATACCATCTGCTGCATCATTATCTCAACGAGCAGCTCTGGTTCGGCATTACCAGTCCCGCGCTCGACGTGCTCGCGCGCACGTACATGAAGGCAGCGGATGCCGAGCGCAGCACGCATACGCGCTTTCTGTACCCGTAGGCTTCATTACACGGCGACGGGCAACGCTCGATCGGCGAACAAACCTTCCCAGAACGTTTCCACCGCGTCGAGCACCGCAGTACCGGCGCGCAAGAAACGGTCTTCGTTAAAATTTTCCTGAGCAAACGCTACCGTCAGTTCCTCGTCGGTGTGCGCGGCGTGCCGGTCTTCGATTTGATCGTGCCAGACCCAGAAGCCGAGCGGAAGTTCGGGAATGCGTTGCTCCTTTATGCGGCGCAGTCCGGCGACGAGCTGCTTCCAAAAGCCGGCCGCAGCCCAATGTTCGATGGCATGCGATGCGCCCGTGCTCTCCGAAAAGTCGGACGATGCGTACCACTTCATCAGCGCATCGCAGAACGCAAGCGTCGAGGGTGTTCCCAGTTCGCGTTTGCCGATGTCTTCGAAGCCAAGGCCGAGCGCCTGTGCGAAGTCCAGCAACCACTCGAAGTGCGCGGCGCGGAACGTAAATCGTCCGTTATCGACCGATCCGCCTTGCGTAAACGTTACGCCAAGCTCGTTCATCAAAATCTCTTTGCTCGCGCGGTAGCTTTCCAGGTCGGGCGAATTAATGCACTTGCGCAGCTGCGCTTCGATGAAGAGGTGGCTGAAGACCGAGAACTGCACGGTGAAATGGCGCAGTTCTTCAAGCGTCGCTTCGCCGCGCTCGAACCACGACGTGTAGCGGTTCATGCGCACGATGGGATGATCTTCGATGTGCGTTTCCACGGATTTTTTGAACGTTTCCAACGATTGCATTGGGGCGATCCTTTTACGAACGGCAGAGAAAAAGAAAACCGCCCCGGCGTCGGCCGGGGCGGTTTGCACATTTGCTGTTTACGCTTAGAGCAATACCGAACTAGCCGACTCCGGATGAGCGGCCGTAATAATACGAAACTGCGCTGAGCGAGAAGAACATGTTGGGAAGCATACTAGCAGCTTCCCGTCGAAACGTCAAGGCGTGGAATTCGCCTTTTCGCCGCTGATAGGCATCGCCGGCGCCGCAGTGCTCGGCGGCGCGATCGGCCTGCAACGTCAAGCCGCCGCAAAGCCCGCAGGTTTTCGTACGCATCTGTTGGTCGCAACGGCGTCCGCCGCGTTCACCGCAATGGGGGCGCACCTGCACGACACTCGTATTCCATCGTACGTGGTTGTCGGCATCGGTTTTTTGGGAGCCGGCGCAATCGTTCGGCAAGGAACCACGCCGCACGGATTGACGACTGCCGCGAGTATCTGGATGGCGGCCGCGGTTGGTCTGGTTATGGGTTATTCGAGCAGCTTCGGGTTGTACGTCGGCGTGCTCGCAACCGCAATCACGATCATTGCTCTGGCGATTTCGGACAACGACCTGCTGCGGATCTTCCGGATTCGTCGGAAGGCGACGATACGCATCACCTGCGTTTCACCGCGCATCTCGGCCGGCGACATCACGCAAGCGTTTCGCGACGCCCATGTCGGCTTTGAGACCAGCGACATCGTTTCGATCGAAACCGACGGCATCGAAGAGATCGTTCAAATCGTGTATCTGCTCGACTTACCTTCCGGCCGCGACGTAGGCGGGATCGTGCGCGAAATCGGGTCGCTCAGCGGCGTGCGCAAGGTTGAGGCGAACGAACCGTTCTTCGTCGCTTAATCTATGCGGTTTTTATTCAAGTGGCTGCGCGTGGAGCGCCCGCCGGGCGTCGCCCTTCATCCGTCACGTACGATCGAACTCGACGCGCCGCCCTCGCAGGCATTCCGGCGCAGCATCGAGGGCATCGACCGCGTGCTCGGCGGCATCGTCCGCGATTCGAATCCCGATCTGCGCACGATCGAAGCGACGTTCGGTTTAATCAATTCCGAGCGCCTTACGGTGCGTGTCGAGGCGCTCGAACGCGATCGCAGCCGCGTCATTATCGAGAGCCGCCGGGGCGTCACCGGAGAGGCTCCGCGCGGCTCGCAGTACGTCGACGCTTTGGCGAACTTTTTGCTATCCGGCGCTGATTAGATCGATTCTTGTATATTTGCGAAGCACGTCGGGAACCACGATCGAGCCGTCTTTTTGCTGATAATTTTCCATAATCGCAAGCAACGTGCGCCCCACCGCTAAGCCCGAGCCGTTTAACGTGTGCAACAGTTCCGGCTTCGCCTTCATGTCGCGCCGGAAGCGCATTTGTCCGCGGCGCGCCTGAAAATCGGTGTCGTTGGAACACGAACTGATTTCGCGATACGTGTTCGCGCTGGGCAGCCAGACTTCCAAGTCATATGTTTTCGCCGCGTTGAAGCTGGTATCGCCGGCACAGAGTGCAACCACGCGGTACGGAAGTTCGAGCGCTTGCAGCAGCGCTTCGGCATCGCGCGTGAGTTCTTCGAGCGCATCGAACGATTGCTCCGGTGTGGAATACCAAACCAGCTCGACTTTTTCGAACTGATGCTGGCGGATCAGACCGCGCGTGTCTTTCCCCGCCGCGCCGGCCTCTTTGCGAAAACACGGCGTGTACGCCGTGTACTTGAGCGGCAGCTCTTCGAGCGAAACGATCTCTTCGCCGTGCAGTGCCGCGAGAGGAACTTCTGCGGTCGGAATCATGAATAAGTCGGCGTCTTGATCGACGAACATCGCATCGGAGAATTTTGTTAATTGCCCGGTCGACCACATCGTCCGCCGCGAAACGAGAATGGGCGGAACGACCTCGAGATAGCCTTTCGCTGCGGCGCTGTCCAAGAAAAACTGCGCGATTGCCCGCGACAAACGCGCCCCTTGCCCTTTCACGATCGAAAAACGGCTTCCCGAAAGTTTGGCCGCACGCTCGAAGTCTAAAATGCCCAAACGCTCGCCGAGTTCCCAATGCGGCAGCGGCGTGAAATCGAACGCGCGCGGCGTCCCCACCGTTCTTACGACGACGTTTGCCGTTTCGTCGTTGCCGTCCGGTACCGAATCGTCCAGCAGATTGGGACTTTGCTCCAGCAGTTCACGCAGCGGCGACTCGGCATTTTCAGGCGACAGCGCGCGGGCGCGCACGTCGGCTTGTTCGATTCGCGTTGAAAGCGCATCGAGTTGCGGCTTGAGTTCGCGCGCGGCTGCGCCCTTGTCGGCTGCCTTGCCGATCTCCGCGGACAAACGGTTTTTCTCGCCCTTCGCGGTTTCAACTTCAGTGAGCGCGGAGCGGTACTCCATATCCAAACGAAGAATCTCGTCGACGAACGACGGGTCCTGGCCGCGACGCTGCGCAGAACGCCGCACGCGATCGGGGTCGCGCCGGACAATGTTGATATCAAGCATATGAATGAAAAACGGCGCATTACGCGGGGTAGTAGCGCGCTCCTACCTGGAAGCGGTTTCGAGGCCGCCGCGCTGCTTGCGCCGCAGCAAGCGCTGACGTTGTACTTCTCGCACGCGAAAATGCGTGCGCCTGCGATAGAATTCGTTCCGCTCGATCTCGCGCATTCGCGCGTGCTCGCGCAGCGCGTGCTCGCCGATGCCGCATACCCGGCAGCGCCGCGATCGGCGATGGATGGCTTTGCGCTGCGCTCGGCTGAAACGCCCGGCCGGCTGCGCGTTGCCGGTGAAGTGCTTATGGGGCATGCTTGGCCGCAGACGCTTCCGTCCCAGGCCGCGGTACGGATCCCGACAGGCGGTGTGGTGCCGCCGGACGCCGATGCAGTAGTTCCCTTTGAAGACGTACGTGTCGACGGCGACAGCATCGAGGTCGATAGCGCGGTACCTGCAGGTGACGCCGTTACACCCGCGGGTTCAGACATGCGTGCCGGCGAGCAAATTCTCGAAGCGGGCCGGCGCATCGGCGGCGCGGAACTGGGTGTGCTCGCGACACTCGGAATTACGACCGTGCCGGTGTATCGCCGGCCCACGATCGCCGTGCTCTCGAGCGGCGACGAGCTGGTGGAGGCGGACGCAAGTCCGGGGCCCGCACAGGTGCGGGATTCGAACCGCTGGGCCATTGGCGGCACGCTGCAGGCCTTGGGCGCGCTCGTTCGCCATTTTCCGAGCGTGCCGGACGTAGCGCAACGGTTTGAAGGGCTGCTCCGTGAAGCCCTCGCAACTGCGGATGCCGTGGTTCTCACCGGAGGCTCGTCCGTCGGCGAACGAGATTTGACGCCGCGAATCATCGAGCGGCTCGGCGCGCCGGGCGTCATCGTGCACGGACTGCGCGTCAAACCGGGAAAACCCACGGTGCTAGCCAGCATCGACGGAAAACCGGTCATCGGTTTGCCTGGAAATCCAACGTCCGCTCTGATGATTTTGGAGGCGGTCGCGGCTCCAATCGTCTGCGAGCTCGGGGGCGCGCGTCATGAGCCCGAACAGACGGAAGCGCGGCTAGCCGCCGATTATAAGAAAAGACCCGGTTGGACCTGGTTCGTTCCCGTGAGGCTCGAAGACACCGGCGAGGCTCGCATCGCCTATCCGCTGGAGATGCGCTCGAGCATGACCAGCCTGCTCGCTCGGGCAAGCGGATTTATGACGTTGGACGAAACGGTCGACAAGCTTCCCTCGGGACACGTCGTCCGGGTGACGCGGTTTAAGAGGTAGGAGGAATTCGGAATGCGCACCGCACGTCTGGCGATCGTTGCAGCGTTCTGCGTGCTTGAGGCCGCGTGCAGCGCGCAGCAGCAGCAACAGGCTCAGCGCAGCGCGCAGTCGACGACGCTTTCCGCCGCCGTGCAAGCGAAGCTCGCGACCATCGACGCCGATTCTTCGACGAGCGTAACGGCCGATGCAGATAACGGAACGGTTACGTTGACGGGCCGCGCACACAGCGCAGCAGAGCGCTCCGCATATGAATCGGGCGCCGCGAGCGTTCCGGGCGTCAAACGCGTCGTCAATCGTTTGACGATCGATGCGAATCTGCGCGGACCGCGCGAGCAGTTCGCGGATGCCGCGCTCGCGGCGAAGGTCAACGCGAACGTCGCCGCGCAAACCGGGTTAAACGTCACGCGCGTCAAAAGCAGCGTTCGCGACGGCGTCGTCACGTTGTCCGGGACGGTCTCCTCGGCTTCCGTGAAAGCGACGATACTTGATACAGTGCGCAAAACCAGCGGCGTGAGGAGCGTCGTCGACCGGGTCGAGGTAAAGCCGTAACTCCGTGAACCTTTCTGCAAACTCTCAACCGGCTGCAGCCGAATTCTTGGCCGCGCCGCACATCGAAGCTATCCCGCTGGTCACACCATTCATCGGTCCCGAGCAGCTCATGCGGGAAGGCGGGCACGCATCGCTCCTGCGCCTCGGCGCGAACGAGAGCACGTTCGGCCCTTCGCCAAAAGCGGTCGAGGCGATGGCTTCCGAACTGCCGCGCATTTCCTGGTACGGCGATCCCGAGTCGTACGACTTGCGCTGCGCCCTTGCCGCGCGGCATCAGTGCGCCATCGACAACATCTGCGTGGGCGCGGGAATCGACGATTTGATGGGCCTAGCAGTCCGAGCGTTTATGTCGCCCGGTGACGTCGCGCTCACGACGCGTGGAACATATCCGACCTTCAGCTTTCACGTAACGGGGTTCGGCGGCATTCTCGAAACTGTCCCGTATCGCCAGGACGGACTGCTTGACGTTGATGCACTGATCCGGCGCGCAAACGAGCTGCGTCCGGCAATCGTCTACGTCGCGAATCCGGATAATCCAAGCGGCACGCTGCTGCCCGGTTCCGAGCTCGTGCGTCTGTTTGAAGCGCTGCCCCAAGAGTCGCTGCTGTTTCTCGATGAAGCGTACGACGATTTTGTCGAGCAAAGCGATGCCTTTCCGGCGCTCCTGCATCCGCGTCTGCTTCGGGTACGGACGTTTTCAAAAGCATACGGAATGGCGGGCGCGCGCATCGGTTACGTAATCGCTACGCCGCGCAACGTGACGACGTTTCAAAAAATCCGTTTGCATTACGGCGTAAATCGCAACGCACAGATCGGCGCACTGGCTGCGCTCGGCGATACCGCATTTCACCGTTATGTCGTCCAGGAAGTCGCGAAGGGGCGGCAAGATTATTACGATTTGGCGGCTTCGCTGGGGCGCGGATATTTGCGCTCGTGGACGAATTTCGTTTGCATCGATTTCGAGTCGAACGAACGCGCGACCGCGGTCATGAATCAGTTGCTCGCGCGCGGCGTGTTCGTTCGCAAGCCCGGCGCGCCGCCGCTCGACCGGTACGTCCGCATTTCCGTCGGCACGCCGGCGGAGCGCGCGGAATTTGCCGTGCGTTTGCGCGCGCTGCTCGCGGGGACGGCAGCGTGAGGTACGCCGTCGTCTCGGATATTCACGGGAACCTCGAATCGCTGCAAAAGGCGCTTTCCTTTGTCCGCGAGGGCGACAGAGTGCTGTGTCTAGGCGATATCGTCGGCTACGGTCCCAATCCCAACGAGTGCGTGCGTCTCGTTCGCGAACGCGCGACCGACGTCGTTCTCGGCAATCACGACGTGGCTGCGGTGGACAACTTCGGCATCGAGTACTTCAACGCGGCGGCACGGCGCGCGATCGAATGGACGCAAACCGTTATCGATCCAGAGGTGGTCGACTGGCTCAACGGCCTCAGTTACGAAATCCGCCGTCCGAACTTCCTGATGGTTCACGGCGCGCCCGTTCACTATTTCGAATATTTGCTCGATAAGCGGCACGCGAAAGCGGCCTTCGACCGGACCGATGCGCCGCTGATCTTCGTCGGGCACACGCATATTGCAGAGTATTACGCGCTGGAACCCGACGGAAGCATATCGCACGCGCACATGCAAATGGGCGGCGAATTGCAACTGGAGGCCGGGAAGCGTTACATCATCGACGTGGGCAGCGTCGGTCAGCCGCGCGACCTTAATCCGCAGCCGTGTTTCGTCTTCTACGACGACGAACGCAACCACATTCAGTGGGTGCGCTACGATTACCCGATTGAGGAAGTACAGCAGAAGATCGTCGACGCCGAACTGCCTCACGCATTAGCCGCGCGGCTCGACGTAGGCAGATAAGCGTTGGGAAAAACGTTGCCGCCAATCGACGACGGATTCTGTTTTGCATGCGGACCCGAAAACAAAGCCGGCCTACGGCTGCACTTTGAAAAAACGGACGCCGGCGTGTATGCGCGTACGACGCTGCGCCCGGAGTTTCAAGGTTGGCAAGGAATCGCGCACGGCGGCGTTGCGCTCGCGCTCCTCGACGAAGCGATGGCGCATGCGGCCGGCGCTGCCGGACATCGAGGCGTCACTGCCACGATGAACGCGCGGTTTCGCAAACCCGTGCCGCTGGGTGTCGAATTGGAAATAGAAGGCCGGGTGAAATGGATGCGGCGCAATGTGCTCGAGCTCGAAGCTCGCGTGACCGATCCGAACGGGGCGGTGCTGCTCGAGGGCGAGGGGCGGTTTGTTTCGCAGGGACGGATTGAGGATGTTGCCGATCGGAGGAATCCAAACTTGTCGTCCTTCGATACCTCACCATGATAACGAACTTATGGCAAAATCCAAAACGCAGCGTAAAGCGGTAAAAGCGGAAGAAGCGCGCAAGAACAACTCGCCGGCCGTCGACAACCGCCGCGCGCGCCACGAATTTCACATTCTGGAATCGATGGAAGCCGGGATCGCGCTCACAGGCACCGAGATCAAATCGATCCGGCAAGGCGGCATCAGTTTAAATGAAGCGTACGCGCGCGTGCGCGACGGCGAGTTGTGGCTGCTCGGCATGCACGTTCCACCGTATAAGCAGGGCAGTTTTTCGAACGTGGAACCGAACCGGCCGCGCAAACTGCTGCTGCACAAAGAACAGATTTCGCGCCTGGCGAGCCGCGCTGCCGAAAAGGGCTTGACGATCGTTCCGCTGCGGCTGTACTTCACGCGCGGAAAAGCAAAACTTGAAATCGGCTTAGCCAAAGGCAAGAAACTCTGGGACAAACGCGAGGCGGTTGCCAAACGCGACGTGGAACGCGAACTTGCGCGGCATTCATAATGCGCGGCACGCATCCTGAGCGCGCGATCGAACAAGCCGTAACGCAGGAGGGCGTGATTTGCGCAGGCGATCGCGTCCTCATCGCGTGCAGCGGCGGATCCGACAGCGTGGGTTTGGCGGCGGTTCTCGCCGCGGTTGCAAAACCGCTCGACCTGCAGCTTGCCCTCGCGCACGTGAATCACGGCGTGCGCGACTCCGCGTGGCAAGACGAAGCCGTGGTCCTGCGCACCGGCGCCGCACTTGGATTGCCGGTGACGACGGCGGCGCTCGACGCCGGCAAACGCGATGAAGCGACCTTACGGGACGCGCGTTACGAGGCGCTGGTGGAACTTGCGCGCACGCGAGGGCATAACGTCATCGCGACCGGGCACAACGCGGAAGACCAAACGGAAACCGTGCTGATGGCGCTCTTTCGCGGAACGGGTCCGCAAGGTTTGGCCGGGATGCCGGCGCGGCGCACGATCGCACCGGGCATCGATCTGGCGCGCCCGCTCTTAAGGACGCCCCGCGAAGCGATTCGTGCCTACGTTCAATTCGCGGCTCTGCCGTACGCCGTGGACCCGACCAATGCCGATTTGCAGCTGCGCCGGAATGCGGTACGGGAGGCGCTTGCCGGCCTGCGTCCGCTCTTTCCCGGGCTGGATACCGCGGTGTCGCGCGCCGCTCAGGTGGTGTCCGCCGAGTTCCTCGGCGCGCCCGAAGCGATGCTTCGGCGGCACGTTCGTGATACGCTTCGGGAGCACGAAGCCTTACGCGGCGTGGACTTCGAACACGTCGAGGCTGCAGTGCGAGCGCTCGAGCGCGGACGATCGGGGCGCTTTTCGATGGGGCCGGGAATCGAAGTGACGATTGAGAACGGCGAGTTAACGGTACACCGGGAGAAGAGATGACCTACGAGCAGGCGATAGCACGCACGCTCTTTTCGACGAGCGAGATTGCGGCCGCCATTTCGCGGCTGGCCGGCGAGATCGCACGTGATTTCCCCGGGCAACCGTTGACCGTCCTCGGCGTGTTAAAGGGAGCGCTGTACGTGACCGTGGACCTTGTCCGGGCGCTTTCGCGCGTGCCGGACGGGCCCAGTACGGTGGAACTCGACTTTCTGGTCGTTTCGAGCTACGGGAACTCGACGCGGTCCAGCGGCGAAGTGCGGTTATTAAAGGATGTCGGCGAGAATATCGCCGGCAAAAACGTGCTCGTCGTCGAGGATATCGTCGATAACGGCCTCACGTTGCAGTACCTTCGGTCGTTACTCTCCGGGCGGGCACCCAAGACCCTACGCTCATGCGTACTTTTTGATAAGCCGTACAATCGGCGCGTCGATGTACCGATTGACTATGTAGGGTTGGTCGCTCCCGACGCGTTCGTCGTAGGGTACGGTTTGGACTACGGGGAAAGCTTCCGTAACCTTCCCTACCTTGCGCAACTGCGTCCTTGGGTATTTTCAGAGTAAGGTAGTTAAATATACATCGTGAGCAAGCATCTACGGGGCATCGTCCTCATCATCGCGGCCATCGTCACGGTGTTCTTCATCGTGCAGAAGCTCGTTCTGCCGACGACGGACGTAACGCGCCTCGATTACAGCGCCTTCTATCAGAAGCTCGAACACAATCAGGTTCAGAGCTTCCATGCGACGGGCTACGACGTCAGCGGCGATCTGACCAACGGAACGCATTACACGACGACGATTCCGAACCGGGATTCGGAGTTCGTCGGTCAAGTGATGCAGCACGTCAAGGGCAGCGTTGCATGGGAAATGCCCAACAATACCTCGGTGCTTGCATCGATTTTCAGTCTCGCTCCGTTCATCGTACTGGCCTTGTTCCTGTTCATCATTTTACGACAGGCTCAGAATGGAGGGAGTCAGGCGTTGTCGTTCGGTCGATCGCGAGCGAAGATGCTCTCGGAGAATCGCCCGAAAGTGACGTTTAACGACGTCGCGGGCGTCGACGAGGCCAAAGAAGAGCTCGGCGAAATCGTCGAGTTCCTGAAATATCCTAAAAAATTCCAAGCACTTGGCGCGCGCATTCCGAAGGGCGTGTTGCTGCTCGGACCGCCGGGGTCCGGTAAAACGCTGCTGGCGCGCGCAATTGCGGGCGAAGCCGGCGTACCGTTCTTCTCAATTTCGGGTTCCGATTTCGTCGAAATGTTCGTCGGCGTCGGCGCTTCGCGCGTGCGCGACTTGTTCGATCAGGCCAAGAAATCCGCGCCTTGCATCGTCTTTATCGATGAAATCGACGCCGTCGGGCGCCAGCGCGGTGCAGGCTTGGGCGGCGGTCACGACGAGCGCGAGCAAACGCTGAACCAATTGCTCGTCGAGATGGACGGCTTCGACCAAAATACCGGCGTCATTCTCATCGCCGCGACCAACCGCCCCGACGTGCTCGATCCGGCGCTGCTGCGTCCCGGGCGTTTCGACCGGCAGATTGTCGTCGATCGCGCCGACGTCAAAGGCCGCCAGAAAATTCTCGAAGTGCACGCGCGCAACAAGCCGCTCAGCAAAGAAGTCGCGCTTGAAACGCTTGCGAAACGCACGCCCGGCTTTTCAGGCGCAGATCTCGAGAACTTGTTGAACGAAGCCGCGTTGCTTGCGGCCCGCCGCAACAAGACCGTCATCGAGATGAACGATTGCGATGAGGCGATCGACCGCGTCATGGTCGGCCCCGAGCGCAAGTCCATCGTCATGTCGCAGAAAGAGAAAGAGATCACTGCCTATCACGAGTCGGGCCACGCGATCATCGGCGGCTTGACCGACAAGGGCGATCCGATTCACAAGGTCACGATCATTCCGCGCGGCATGGCGCTGGGCATAACCTGGTCGCTGCCTGAAGACGACCGTCACAGTCAAACGAAGGAAGAACTTCTCGCCACCATTACGCGCGCGCTCGGCGGCCGTTTGGCGGAAGAGATTAAGTTCAAAGACGTAACGACCGGCGCGAGCAACGACTTCGAAAAAGCGACGGAACTCGCGCGCCGTATGGTTACGCAATACGGCATGTCCGAAACGTTGGGGCCGATTCAATACGGCCGCGGCAATCATCAGGTCTTCCTCGGACGCGATCTCGGCGAAGAACGCAATTATTCGGAAGAGATCGCTTCCAAGATCGACGCGGAAGTGCGGCGCATCATCGAAAGCTGTTACGATCGCGGACGCAAACTGCTTGGAGACAACTGGGACAAAGTCGAACGCATGGTGGCGTCTTTGCTCGAGTACGAAACCGTCGAAGCGGATGAAGTCAAAGCGATTCTCGAAGGCCGTCCGTACAATCGCGGGGGCGGTACGCCCGCGCCGGCAATCGAAACGCCGGCAGCTACGCCCGTTGAGGAGGGTAAGCGGATCGAACAGCCGCGGCGTCTTCCGCCGAATATCTCACCGGAACCGGCGTGAAATTGAAGCGCCTGGCAGCGATATGCACGTGCATATCGCTGCTTGCATTATCGCCTCAAAATACCGCCGAAAACGGCACGCTGCCCGGCGGCGGCACCTACATCGTGCGGCGCGACGCGGCCGCGCCCACCGTGGCGATCGAACTGTGGTATCGCGCGCCGGCTGCCGGCTACGATAACGCGGCGCCCGGCATCGCGCGCCTTGCCATTACCGCGGTTGCCGCATCGGCGCCGCCGCACGGCACGTCCATAGCAGAACTCGTCACCAAGCTCGGCGGATCGCTGACCATAAACGTGTATCCGGATATCGCGATGGTGGGTGCAAGCGTGCCGTCGTGGCAAGCACCTGCGGTCATCAAAGCCCTGACGAGCGCGTATTTTGCGCCGCAGATTAGCGACGGCGGCCTTCGCTCGGCGCTGCGCGACAGCGCCATCGCGGCTGCCGAATCGCATTTCGATTCGGATCGCATCTTGCAGGACGCGCTTTTCGCCCATCTCTTTAGCGCAGGCCCGGCGCACTATGCGCCCGTCCCGTCGTCGGCGCAAGACTTCGCGAAGATTCCGGCGAGCGATGTGAAGGCGTTTGCGTCGCGCGCTTTTCGGCGCGGCAACGTCTTCATGACGCTGACCGGCAACGTCGATACGAAGTGGCTTGCGAACGTTCCGCAGACCGCTGCGGGAAGCGGCGCGGATTCGCCATTCGATTCGACGCTTTCCAACGCGAGCGTCGACCTCACGCAAAATTCTCAAGTAAGCGGCATTGGTTTTGCATGGGTCGGCCCGCCAATCTCGGACGCGAAAGCCGCGACGGCGATGGACTTTATCGCCGATTACCTGTTCGACGGCGACCATGG
>Ga0209810_1004248_pt1 | contig 14007 bp, 10 predicted proteins | sample Coa_R1_7_FD_187159 | JGI IMG/M metagenome (GOLD analysis project Ga0209810, IMG submission 187159) | Surface soil microbial communities from Centralia Pennsylvania, which are recovering from an underground coalmine fire - Coalmine... | ecosystem: Environmental > Terrestrial > Soil > Unclassified...
GATCGTGCCTGTCGCCGCAGACGCATCCACCGACGATGGCGTGGCAGCCACCGTCGACGCGGTGCGACGTACCAACGGCGGCCTGCACGGGCTCGTCAACGTCGCGGGCGGCGCGGCGCCGTCGACCTGGATGCCGGCGACCCGGGTGACGCGATCGGATTGGCGGCAGCTGTTCACCGACAATCTCGAGACGACATTCTTCATGAGCCAGGGGATCGCTGCAGAGCTCAAGGCACAGAACCGCCAAGGCGCGATCGTGTCGATCTCATCGATCAGCGGCATGAACACCGCGCCCTTCCACATCGCCTACGGCACCGCGAAAGCGGCAATCGTCGCGATGACCCGCACCATGGCGGTCGAACTCGCCCTGGATGGCATCCGCGTCAACGCCGTGGCACCTGGGGTCACCGAAACACCGGCCTCTGGCACCTATGTCGACGACGACCCTGAGCGGGACCGTCGCGCCATTGCGATGGGGCGGCGCGGCCGACCGGACGAGATCGCCGGCGCCATCTTGTTTTTGCTGTCCGACCTGTCCAGCTATATCACCGGCCAGACTCTGCTGGTCGACGGTGGCCTGGACCTCAAGTGGACCCATCTGGACGCAGACAACACCTCGCTGTTTCTCAAGGACGAGTCGTTCCGCGCGGCGCTAAGGAGCATGTGATGACCGACACCGAAGTCCAAGCAGCCGAAGAGCTTTCCGCACCGGTGACTATCGGCGTCGACGCCTACCTGTCCGAGGAGTACGCGCGCGCCGAGCGCGACAAGCTGTGGCGCAAGGTGTGGCAGCAGATCGGCCGGGTTGAAGACCTCCCCACCGTCGGCAGCTACTTGACCTACGACATCCTCGACGACTCCATCGTGGTGGTACGCACCGGGCACGACACATTCAAGGCGCACCACAACGTGTGCATGCACCGTGGCCGCCGGCTGGTCGACGTACCCGACGGCGCGAAAAACGCGTGTGGCCGCAAGAAGTCGTTCGTCTGCGGATTCCACGGCTGGACATACGACCTGGACGGCAGCTGCATCCATGTGCCCGACAAGCAGGACTGGCAGGGTGCGCTGACACCGCAGAACACCCATCTGGCGCCGGTCAACGTCGACACCTGGGGCGGGTGGGTGTGGATCAACATGGATCCCGACTGTGAGCCGTTGCGAGACTATCTCGAACCCGCCGCTACCATGCTCGACCCCTTCCAGTTGGACAAGATGCGCTGCAAATGGCGCAAATGGCTCCGTTTCCAATGCAATTGGAAAGTCGCCATGGAAGCCTTCAACGAGACCTACCACGTCGCGACCACACACCCGCAGTTCGACAAGTTCGGCACCTTTCGCGGCTGGGCCAAGGCGCACGGCCGGCACAGCAACATCGGCTATGACGCGCCGAAGGACCTGGAAAAGACCAAATCCAAGATCCGGCTCGGTACCGGCGCCGACCCGCGCATCTCGACAGCGGAAATGCAGCTCTACACCCTGGAGGAAACCAACGCCACCACCACCAAGACGCTGGCCGACGCGGCACGCCGACTGGTCGACGAACTACCCGAAGGCACCCCGGCCGACCAGGTGCTCGAGCACTGGCTGTCCTCCGCTCGCCGCGACGACGCAGCCCGCGGCGTGATCTGGCCGACTATCGATCCCGAACACCTCGCCAAAAGCGGCACCGCATGGCAGATCTTCCCCAACTTCCAAATCGGCCAAGGCTTGACCACCGCACTGTGCTACAGCGCCCGCCCGTACGGCTACGACCCAAACCAATGCATCTTCGAGGCGTCCTGCTACGAGCTCTACCCGGAAGGTGAAGAGCCGCACCCAGAGTGGGAATACCTTCCGCCCGACGACCCAAACTGGCGGACCGTTTTTCCGCAGGACTTCTCCAACATGGCCGCAGTGCAGCAAGGCATGAAATCTTTTGGCTTCACAGGCACAAAACCCAACCCCTATATGGAACGCAGCACCGCCAACCTGCACCGCAACCTCGCGAAGTACATGGGTACCGGCGCGCCGCGAGAGCTGAGTAACGAAAGTTGACTATGGACTGTCCACCGACGCAGACTCCCGACGACATCGACATCGACGCGCTGCGAGAAAAGTACCGGCAGGAGCGCGCCAAGCGGCTGCGCGCCGAAGGCTCCAAGCAGTACGTCGAACTGTCGGGCGAATTCGCCGACTTCTACGAAACCGACCCGTACACGCCGCCGGTGGTGCGCGAGCCGATCTCGGCGGATATCGACGTTGCGGTCCTCGGCGGCGGCTTCGCCGGACTACTGTGCGCCGCGCACCTAAAACGCGCCGGCGTCGACGACGTCAGGATCATCGAGCTCGGCGGCGACTTCGGTGGCGTCTGGTACTGGAACCGCTTTCCCGGAATCCAATGCGACAACGAGTCGTATTGCTACGTTCCGCTGCTCGACGAGCTGGACTACATCCCGACCAAGAAGTTCGCCGACGGCACCGAGATCTACGAGCATTGCCGGCGAATCGGAAAGCACTACGGCCTCTACGATGGCGCGATCTTCTCCACCCTGGTGCGCGAATTGCACTGGGACGAGGACATCAAACGCTGGCGAATCGGCACCAACCGCGACGACGACATCCGGGCCCGCTTCGTCGTGATGGCGTCCGGTAACTTCCACCGGCCGAAACTTCCGGGCATCCCGGGAATCAAGGACTTCAAGGGATACAGCTTCCACTCGTCGCGGTGGGACTACGAGTACACCGGCGGGGACGCCACCGGAGGTCTGGACAAGCTGCACGACAAGCGGGTCGCGATCGTCGGAACCGGCGCGACCGCCATCCAGGTGATCCCCTTTCTAGGCCGCTATGCCAAGCACCTCTATGTCTTTCAGCGCACACCGTCGACCGTCGACGAGCGCAACAACACCCCGACCGACCCGGCTTGGGTGGCGTCGCTGCAGCCGGGGTGGCAGAAGGAACGCCAGCGCAACTTCCATGCCTGGACCTTCGAAGGCGGCGCGCCGGGCCAGCCCGACTTGGTCTGCGACTTCTGGACCGAACTGGGCCGCAACACTGCGGCAAGGATTCTCGCTCTGGAAAACCCGGCCGCGGTCACCCCCGAGCAGTTCATGGCGATACGGGAAGAAGAAGACTACAAGGTGATGGAGCGGCTGCGTCGCCGCATCGACAGCATCGTCACCGACAAGCAAACCGCCGAGGTGCTCAAACCCTATTACCGATTCCTCTGCAAGCGACCATGCTCCAACGACGACTATCTGCCGACCTTCAACCGCCCGAACGTCACGCTGGTCGACGTGTCGGCGTCTAAAGGCGTCCAGCGGGCTACCGAAAATGGCTTGGTGGCCAACGGCATCGAATACGAAGTCGACTGCATCATCTACGCCAGCGGCTTCGAGATCACCACCGACATCAGCCGCCGCTACAGCATCGAGACCATCGAGGGCCGAGGCGGCGTATCGCTGTTCGACTACTGGCGCGACGGTTTTCGCACCTTCCACGGCATGACCAGCCGCGGCTTTCCCAACCAGTTCTTCACCGGCTTCACCCAAGTCGGGGTGTCGGCGAACATCAGCGCCAACTATGAGCTGCAGGGCGAGCACATCGCCTACGTCATCGCGCAGACCATGGCGCGGGGCGCGGCCACTGTGGAGCCAACTCAAGCCGCCCAGGACCAGTGGTGCCGGACCATCCGCGAAACTGCGGTCGACAACAGCAAGTTCGAAATGGAGTGCACGCCTGGCTACTACAACAACGAAGGCGGCGGGGGCGGCGAAGGTATCCGGTCGCACCTCGGGGAACCGTACGGGCCCGGGTTCTACGCGTTCGGTGACCTGCTGGCCGAGTGGCGCGCACAGGGCGACCTCGGCGGCCTCGTGCTCGGAGCATGATGGCTGAACTCAGATTCGACGATCGGGTCGCCGTCATAACGGGGGCGGGCCGCGGCCTCGGACGTGCCTATGCGCTGTTGCTGGCGTCGCGAGGGGCCAAAGTCGTCGTCAACGACATCGGCGCCAACCTGACAGGGAACGGGGTCGACGCCGGACCAGCGCACGCTGTAGTCGACGAGATCAGGGCAGCCGGCGGGGAAGCGGTCGCGTGCACCGAAACCGTTGCGACACCTGACGGCGGCAGCGCAATCATTGAGGCGGCGATCCATCGCTATGGCCGGATCGACATCCTTGTCCATAATGCGGGCAATGTCCGCAGAGCCTCGCTGAAGGAAATGAGCGGCGACGACTTCGACGCCGTCGTCGACGTCCATCTGCGGGGTGCCTTTCACGTGGTGCGGCCGGCCTTCCCGCTGATGTGCGCGGCGGGCTATGGCCGCATCGTGTTGACGTCGTCGATCGGCGGGCTCTACGGCAACCACGGTGTCGCAAATTACGCCGCTGCCAAGGCCGGGATTATCGGCTTGTCCAATGCCGTCGCGCTGGAAGGCGCCGCAGAGGGCGTGCAGTGCAATGTCATCGTCCCCGCGGCCGAGTCGCGAATGGCGGAGGGAATCGACACATCAGCCTACCCGCCGTGGGGCCCTGAGTTGGTGGCGCCGGTGGTGGGCTGGCTCGCCCATGAATCCTGTTCACTTACGGGCGAAATCCTGATCGCAATCGCTGGCCGGGTAGCGAAAGCCTTTGTGACCGAGACGCCCGGCGTGTATCGCCCATCATGGTCGGTTGAGCAGGTCGGTGACGACATCGACGCGATCCGCGACATGACAGCGCCGGTGGTCTTTCCCGTCGTCCCCGACGGCCACGGCGATCACATCCGCTACAGCTTCGACATGGCCCGGGCAGGAGCGTCGCATGGCTAGCCCGGCCGGACCGCTGGCCGGAGTGCGGGTGCTCGATCTGACCGCGATGGTGATGGGACCCTACTGCACCCAGATCATGGCTGACATGGGCGCCGACGTCATCAAAGTCGAGCCGCCGGAAGGTGATACGACCCGCTACATCTCCGTCGGACCGGCACCCGGCATGAGCGGTGTCTTCGTTAACGTCAACCGCGGCAAGCGCAGTGTCGTCTTGGACCTGCAGACAGAAGCAGGCAAGACCGGGCTGCGGGCGCTGATCGAAACCGCGGACGTGTTCATCCACTCGATGCGGGCAAAAGCGATCGCTCGGCTCGGATTCAGCTACGACGAGGTCGCCGCGATCAACTCGGCCATCATCTACACCAACTGCTATGGGTACGGCCGGCGCGGGCCCGACCGGGATCTGCCCGCCTACGACGACACGATCCAGGCCGAATGCGGGCTGCCGGCCGTCCAAAAGCAATTGACCGGGGAAGCAAGCTATGTCGGGACGATAATGGCCGACAAAGTGGCCGGCCTCACCGCGCTCTACGCCACCATGATGGCGCTATTTCATCGTGAACGCACCGGCCAGGGACAAGAGGTCGAGGTGAGCATGTTCGAGACGCTGGCCTCGTTCATGCTTGTCGAACACGCCAATGGCGCCATCTTCGACCCACCGCTCGGACCCGCCGGTTATCCCCGAGCCTTGGCGCCCAACCGGCGGCCTTACCGCACCAGCGACGGCTATATCGCCGCGCTGATCTACACCGACAAGCATTGGGCCGCTTTCATCGACGCCGTGCGGCCCGCGTGGGCCAGCGACCAGTACGCGACACTCGAGCAGCGGGCGCGCCAGATCGACTCCGTTTACGCCCTGGTAGCCGAGACGCTGCGGGAGCGGACCACCGAAGACTGGCTGGGTCTGTTCCGCGAGCTGGAGATACCAGCGGCGCCCATCCGCACACCGGGTGCACTGTTCGACAACCCGCAGCTCAACGCTGTCGGCTTGTTCGAGACAATCGACACCCCGCACGGCCGGATGCGCTTTCCCGGTGTGCCGACATGGTTTTCGCACACGCCGGGCCGCGTCGCGGGTCCCGCGCCGGAGCTTGGAGCAGACACCAGCGAGGTGCTCGACGAACTCGGGCTGGCCTCTGCTCGCCCACGAAAGGAGACGTGACGATGGGCGTACCGGTCTATAAGCGCATCCTGGACCTCTTCGAGGTCGAGGGAGTGAACACGCTGTTCGGCATCCCTGATCCGAACTTCGTGCACATGTTCCGCGAAGCTGAAGCGCGGGGCTGGACAGTGGTCGCGCCCCATCACGAGGAAAGCGCGGGCTTCATGGCCGAAGCGGTTTCACGTATGACGGGCAAGCCCGGGCTGTGCATCGGCACGCTGGGGCCTGGTGTGGCCAACCTGGCCGGGGCGATGATGTGCGCCAAGGTCGAGAACTCGCCGGTGATCTTCCTCGGCGGCCAGAGGGCCCGCATCACCGAACGCCGCGTTCGCCGTGGGCGCATCCAATTCGTCCAGCAAGAACGGCTTTTCACGCCGTCGGTTAAGTTCAGCGCCTCGATCGAATACGCCGACCAGACGGACGAACTCGTGCACGAGGCAATCCGGCGGGCGATGTCGGGTACACCGGGCCCGGCCTACGTCGAATACCCGGCGCATGTCATCACCCAAGACCTCGACGTGGCAGAACCGTTGCCGCCCAATGCCTACCGGCTCGTCAACCAAGGCGCGGGTGCGCCGGAGATCGCGCAGGCAGCGGCGCTGATCCGCGCCGCCAAGGCGCCGATCCTGCTGGTGGGTCACGGGGTGCACACGTCACGCAGCGGTGCTGCGGTCAAGGCGCTCGCCGATGTGATGGCCTGCCCGGTGATCCAGACCTCGGGCGGCACGTCGTTCATCCCTGGGCTTGAGGACCGCACCTTCCCCTATGGCTTCTCGTCGGCGGCGGTCGAGGCGGTGGTCACGTCGGATCTATGCGTCGCACTTGGAACCGAGCTCGGCGAACCCGTCCACTACGGCACCACCCGCCACTGGGCGGAGAACAACGCCAACCGCAAATGGATCTACGTCGAGCAAGATCCGGTGGCGATCGGGGTGAACCGTCCAGTCGACGTCCCGCTGGTAGGCGACCTGCGCGGCGTCGTGCCCCAACTAGTCGAGGCACTCAACGACACACCGCGGCAGCCCTCGGCGGATCTCGCACGCTGGATTAAACAGGACGCCGCGCAGTTGGCCGAAGTGGCAGAAACCGCACCCAGCGGCCAAACCCCGATCCACACAGCACGTTTCGTGGTCGAAGCGACCAAAGCCTTCCCGAAGGACGGCATCATGGTGCGCGACGGCGGCGCCACCGTCATCTTCCAGTGGACCTATTCACAGGCCAAGCCGCACGACGTGATCTGGAACCAGAACTTCGGCCACCTCGGCACCGGCCTGCCCTACGCGGTCGGCGCTTCGGTCGCCGACGGCGGCAAACGGCCGGTCATGCTGCTCACCAGCGACTCGTCGTTCCTCTTCCATATCGCCGAACTCGAAACCGCCGCGCGGCTCAAATTGCCGTTGGTGTGTGTGGTCGGCGTCGACCACCAATGGGGTCTCGAGGTCGGGGTCTACAAGCGCACCTTCGACCAGCCGTCATCACAGCCAGGCGTGCACTGGAGCAAGAACGTGCGCTTCGACAAGATCGCCGAGGGGCTGGGCTGCCACGGCGAGTACGTCGAGAAAGACGACGACATCGGCCCGGCCATCAAACGGGCCTACGCGAGCGGCAGACCGGGTGTCATCCATGTATGTATCGATCCCAAAGTCAATTCGGAAGAAATGCCCAACTACGGCGAATTCAGGACCTGGTACGCCGAAGGAACTCAGTAGGAGGATGGCTTCATGCGCGAATATGTGAAGTTCTACATCGATGGTCAGTGGGTCGACCCCGTGCGGCCCAACCCCTTCGACGTCGAAAATCCCGCAACTCAACAGATCACCGGCAAGATCTCACTTGGTTCTGCAGCAGACGTCGACGTGGCGGTGAATGCGGCCCGACGGGCGTTCGCCACATGGTCGCAAAGCAGCCGCGAAGAGCGCTTGGACCTGCTGCAAGCGATTCTCGCGGAATACCAAAGACGCGCTGACGACCTGGCAGAAGCAGTGACCGAGGAGATGGGTGCACCGCCGTCGTTGGCCGCAGGGCCGCAGGTGCAGCTGGGCCTCGGTCACCTGATGACCGCCATCGATGTCCTGAAGAACTTTTCGTTCGAGGAACAGCACGGTGCGACCCTGGTGGTCAAGGAGCCGATCGGGGTATGCGGGCTGATCACACCGTGGAACTGGCCGCTCAACCAGATCGCGGTGAAGGTGTATCCGGCGCTGGCGACCGGTTGCACGATGATCCTGAAGCCTTCGGAGGTTGCGCCCTACTCGGCGTACATCTTCACCGAAATTCTTGATGCCGCAGGCGTGCCGGCAGGGGTGTACAACCTGGTCAATGGCGACGGCCCGGGCGTGGGGGTGGCGCTGTCCAGCCACCCCGACATCGACATGGTCTCGTTTACCGGTTCGACCCGAGCCGGCATCGACGTGGCTGCGAACGCTGCTCCAACGGTAAAGCGGGTGACCCAGGAACTGGGGGGCAAGAGCCCCAACATCGTCCTGGACGATGCGGAATTCGAGAACAGCGTCCGTGCCGGCGTAGTCAACATGATGCTGAACACGGGCCAGAGCTGTAACGCGCCCTCGCGCATGCTGGTGCCTAAGTCACGCATGGCCGAAGCGGTCGCGATTGCCCGCGAAGCCGCCGAACAGGTGAAAGTCGGCGACCCCGATGACAGCCGTGCAATCGGACCGCTTGCCTCAAAGGCGCAGTTTGACAAGGTTCAGCGCTTGATCCAGAAGGGTATCGACGAAGGCGCCACGCTGGTCATCGGCGGCACCGGCCGGCCAGACGGACTGGACACCGGCTACTACGCCAAGCCCACCATCTTTGCGGACGTCACCAATGACATGACCATCGCCCGCGAGGAGATCTTCGGGCCGGTGCTGTGCATGCTTGGTTACGACGACATCGACCACGCCATCGAAATTGCCAACGACACCGACTACGGTCTGGCCGGCTACGTTTCGGGAGCCGACCTTGACAAGGCGCGCACCGTCGCCCGCCGGATCCGTGCTGGTTGGGTGACGATCAACCACGCCTTCGACATGAACGCACCCTTCGGTGGCTACAAGGGAAGCGGCAACGGCCGCGAATGGAGCGAGTTCGGCTTCCACGAGTACTTGGAGACCAAGAGCGTCCTCGGCCACGCGCCCGAAAAGGCGGCAGGTTAGGCCTCTCTCCAGTTGTGCCGCCGTGTCTTCCGCTCCTGCGGGCCAGTCGCATCTAGACTTGCTGCGATCCGACAGGCAGGGGGCGACGACGTATCGGCGGCAACAACAGCGCCGTCCGGCCGGGCGGTCCGGGCGCGCGACGAGCCAGCACTGAACCGGCCAGGGCTTACCCTGCGCCGGTTCGTTACGCTCGACGGCCGCGATGGGTTGCGCCGGTCCCGCAGCTAGCTCATCACCGACCGGGCTCGGGCATCGCCGCGCTGGACGGATTACGCGCCGTAGCTGTCGCTTTGGTGCTCCTCGAGCACGGCGGCGTTCCCGGCATGGGCGGCGGCTTCATCGGTGTGGACATATTTTTCGTGCTCAGCGGATTCCTGATCACATCGCTGCTACTTGACGAGCTGGGACGCACGGGTCGTATCGGATTGTCCGGCTTCTGGATTCGCCGCGCCCGACGGCTGCTGCCCGCCCTCGTGCTGATGGTGCTGACCGTAGGCGTCGCCCGCGAGCTGCTTCCGCAAGAAGCTGTCGCCGGCTTGCGCGGCGACGCCATCGCGGCATTCGTGTGGATGGCGAACTGGAGATTCGTCGCGCAAAAGACCGACTACTTCACCCAAGGTGCGACGCCGTCGCCGCTGCAGCACACATGGTCGCTGGGGGTCGAGGAGCAGTACTACTTCCTCTGGCCGCTCGTGCTAGTTGCGGTGGCCGTATTGCTGGCGGCATGGGCCAGGCACTACCGGTTGTGGGCGACGCTGGCCGGCGTGCGGTTCATCGTGTTCCTGGTAGCCGCGCTGGGAGCGGCCGGTTCGGCCGCCGCGGCCATCGTCTTGTCCTCGGACGCCACGCACGACCGGATCTATTTCGGCACCGACACCCGTGCGCAGGCATTGCTGACCGGCGCCGCGGCGTCGGCGCTGCTGGTGCGCGACTGGTCATCGCTGAACCGCGGTCGCTGCGCGATCCGCAACCGGTGGGCCAGATGGGTCGCCCGCGTTCTGCCGGTCATCGGCTTGGTGGCATTGGCGGCGGCCGCACACTACGCGAGGGGCAACGCACGGGAATTCCGCGAGGGGTTGCTGATCGTGGTGGCGCTTGCAGCCGCCGCTGTGATCGCCCCCGTGGCGCTGGACCAGCGGGGAGTGTCGGCCCGGGTGTTGGCTTTGCCTCCGTTGGTGTGGCTGGGCGCCATCTCCTACGGGATCTACCTGTGGCATTGGCCAGTCTTCCTGGCGCTCAACGGGGAGCGCACAGGATGGTCCGGATGGCGGTTGTTCGGCGTTCGCTGCGCCGTCACCGTTACGGTGGCCGCCGCGTCATGGTGGGTGGTCGAACAGCCGGTTCGGCGGTGGCGCCCGATACGTGTACCGCTGTTGCCGCTGGCCGGCGCCACCATTGGTAGCGCAGTAGCGGCAACGCTGCTGATTGTGCCGGTGGGCACGGGTCCTCGTGCCGGACTTGACCGTAGCCTGCCACCGGGTGTGTCTTCGGTTGCTGCGGTTTCGCCCTCGCCACCGGTAGTTCCGGTGCATCCGGTCGGGCAGCGAAATCCCAACCGCCCATTTACCGTATCGGTCTTCGGCGACTCGATCGCCTGGACGTTGATGCACTACCTTCCCTCAACGCCGGGCTTCCACTTCGTCGATCACACGATCATCGGGTGCAGCTTGGTGCGCGGCGGCCCGTATCGGTATCTCGGCCAAACCCTCGACCAGAAACCCGAATGTGAAAACTGGCCAACCAGATGGCCTGCGCAGATCGCCGCCGACCAACCGGACGTCGCGCTGCTGATTATCGGGCGCTGGGAGACGGTCGATCGGGTCAATGAAGGACGCTGGACTCACATCGGTGATCCGACGTTCGACGCATACCTTGCCGCCGAACTGCAACGCGCGCTGGATGTTTTCAGCAGTACTGGTGTTCGGCTGTCGGTGGCCACGGTGCCCTACAGTCGGCGGGGCGAGCGAGCGGACGGAACGCTCTACCCGGAAGATCAACCTGATCGAGTCGATCAGTGGAACACATTGCTGCGCCGCACGATTGGACGGCGCCCAAATGTATCGCTGCTCGACCTGAATAAGAAGCTGTGCCCCGACGGCATCTACACCGCTAAGGTCGACGGGATTCAGGTGCGCAGTGACGGTGTGCACCTGACGCCCGAGGGTGTGAAATGGCTGACGCCGTGGCTGGAAGAATCACTGCGGTAACCGTCAGTTGGGCAGCAGAACGATCTTGCCGTGAGTGTGCCGCTGCTCGAGCCGCTCGAAAGCGTCGGTGACCTGGTCGAGCGGGTAGGTAGCGGCAATGTCGAAATCGATGGCGCGTGAAGCGACCAGCTCAGCCATTTCCACGAGCACTTCCGGCGTCGAGGCGTCCATGCTGCCTTCGGTTTTGGCGCCGACTTCGGCTGCCTTCTGAAACGAGATGATGGTCTCGATCCGTTGCGGCGGTACCCCCAGATCTACCGCCAATTGCACATATTCGGGTCCGAACAAGTCGATGAACGCGTCGATACCATCAGGTGCGGCTTGCCGCAGCCGGCCGGCGAGCCCCTCGCCGTATTCGACCGGGATGACGCCGTGGGCTTGGAGCCAATCGGCGCTGTTTCGCGATGCGATGCCCAGCACCCGCGCATTCTGGCGAACCAACAGTTGCACGACGAGACTGCCAACACCGCCGGCCGCCGCCGAAACGGCCACTGTCTCACCGGGTTGCGGCGCCACCGCGCGCACGGCTGCGTAAGCGGTGACGCCGACGACGTACAGGGAACCCGCTACCTCCCAACTCAATTCGGGTGGTTTGTGGATCAGCTGACCTACCGGCACGACAGTATGAGTCGCGTGGCTGGACCGGCGCAAGCTGAATCCCATCACTTCGTCGCCGACTGAGAACTCGCTCACATTAGTTCCCACCGCGATCACGACGCCAGCAAGATCACTACCTTCCCCAGAGGGAAACGTGGCAGGGAATATCTCGTGCATCGCACCCTGACGGATCCCGGCTTCGCCGGGGTTGATGCCGGCGGCGTGGACCTCGACGAGCACCTCACCGGGGCCCGGGGAGGGCATGTCCATGTCGGTCACGTACAACACGTCGCGACCGCCGTAGCGGTCGAAGCGCACCGCCCGTGCTTTTGTCAACGTCATCGAAAGTCTCCTAACACCAGCTGCTGATCAGACGCGACAGCTGATTTCCATGCTGTCTGCTTCCCGGGCGCTGAAGTTGACACTGACATAACCGTTTTCGGTGTTGCGTACGTGGTCCAGGTAGGGCTTGGTGTCGGCCATTTCAGTGTTGTCCGCGACGATCAGGGCGCCGGGTGACAGCTGCGGTTCGAGCAGCTTGAGCACCGGCAGGTACAGCTCTTTCCACCCGTCGAGCAGTAGGAAGTTGACTGGGCCATCCACGCTCGTCAGGGTCGACAGCGCGTCACCTTCCAGCACGGTGATCAGATCGTCCAACCCGATGTCAGCGAACGTCTTCTTCGCAGCGGCGATCTTCGTGGTGCTGAGTTCCGTTGTGATGACACGGCCGCTGCCGTTGTCGCGCACCGCCGAGGCCAAGTGGATGGCCGAAATCCCGAAAGACATGCCGAATTCGACGATGGTTGTCGGTCGAGCCGCTCTCACCAGGGAATACAGCAGCCGGCCGGCGTCGGGCGTGACTGGGATGTAGAAGTCGCTCATCGCGTCGGCACGTTCCTGCGCGCTCGCCGAGGACAGCCGCTGCAACTCGTCGCGCTTGCCACGCAACTGCGCCATCTGTTCACGGGTCTCGGCATACATGCGCTCAAGGGCGGTTGCGACTTTGGGGTCTTGCAGTGTGTTGGGCATGACGTCGAGGGTAGGCGTGGTCGCGCTCGAGCGGGGTCGTCCCCTCGGCCCGCGAACGTGCGGTCCGTTGTCAGGCGTCCACGATGATCGGATCGCCGATGTGCACGGTGTCGAAATACCAGGCAGCGTTGTCCGGGCTGAGGTTGATGCAACCGTGGCTGACGTTCGCATAGCCCTGAGAGTCGACCGACCAGGGCGCCGAGTGCACGTACACACCGCTCCACGTGACCCGCACGGCGTACTGCCCTTGAATCAGGTAGCCCTCAGGCGAACTCAGCGGGATGCCGATCGTGCGCGAATCGAAGGTGACGGTGCGCTCTTTCGACAGGGCGGTGAAGGAGCCCATCGGTGTCGGGCGGCTTGGCTTGCCCATCGACGCCGGCATCGTGCGGACTACCTCGCCGTTGATGCTGACGGTGAACGTATGTGCGGAGATGCTGGCTACTGCCTTTACCGCATCGCCGGTTTCGAAGCCGGTCGTCAACGCGTGCACCTGCACCTTGACTGTGCTGTGGGGCGGCCAGAATTGGTCGGGCGTCCACTGCACCGTGTTGTCATCGACCCAGCTGAACCGCCCGGTCGTGTGGCTCGGGGAAGTGATCTTGATTGTCCGCTCGGCGGCGGGGCGGTCGATGACGGGCTTGCTGAAAGTGACGATGACCGGATGGGCGACGCCCACGAGCTGGCCGTTGGCTGGCTGGATGGATGCGATGCCGGGAGCCGCCTGCGGCGGGGCGCTTGCCGCCAAGCTAGGGCTCGCCGAGACCGCCATAGCCGCTAGCGCAGCCCCTGCCACGACAAATGCATGTCGAAGCGCTCTTCGCATCCTGTCCACCCCTTCGAATTGGTGCGGCCAGTCGCACCACGTTGCTTTCCTTAATATCTACCCTATTTGGCGGCCAGCAAACTCGGATTCGCCGCGGAACTTCGCCGTGGCAGCTGGGAGACCCGCGTTGCCTGGGTGCTCAGCAAAAGGTATCGATACGCGACTGGCGCCTGCAGCTCTAAGGATCGTTTTCGTCGTTGTCTTCGCGGAGGAGTTTTTCCGGGTGGTGGAAC